>Ga0306925_10000059_pt1 | contig 53450 bp, 44 predicted proteins | sample flu12Cox44000176_FD_203755 | JGI IMG/M metagenome (GOLD analysis project Ga0306925, IMG submission 203755) | Lab enrichment of tropical soil microbial communities from Luquillo Experimental Forest, Puerto Rico - flux8day.12C.oxic.44.000.176 (v2)... | ecosystem: Environmental > Terrestrial >... | reverse complement strand
TGCGCGATTCCCACATTCCCACCGCCCGGCTACTGCTATATATTCTAAAAACCTATTTCCGAAAGGAGCCTTCCTCGCCGCCTGCACCCTTCCCCTTCAGGCTCATTCTTGGATTAGAAAAGACTCTGGCAGCATCTGTAACCGATGTAACCGACAACGGCAACCCTGAGGTGTACACTTTCCGCGTATGGCGAAGCCGCAGACCACAACGCGGGTAGTGCGGGACGGAGGTGCCCCCGGCGCGGGCACGCTGTATCTTGTCGGCACCCCCATCGGCAACATGGAGGACATCACCCTCCGCGCGTTGCGCGTCCTGAAAGCAGTGGACCTCATCGCCTGCGAAGATACTCGCCATACGATGCTCTTGCTCGACCAATACGGCATCAAGAAGCCGACAATCAGCTACCACGAGCACAACGAACTGACGCGCGCGGCCGAGCTCATTGTCCACTTGGAACAGGGTGAAAGCGTCGCCATGGTAAGTGACGCGGGCATGCCTGGAGTGAGCGATCCTGGTTACCGGTTGATTGCGCTCGCCGTGCGTCATCACATCAAGATTGTGCCTGTGCCCGGTGCGTCAGCGTTTCTTTCGGCGTTGGTTGCCAGCGGTCTTCCAACGGACTCATTCCGCTTCAGCGGCTTTCTGCCGTCCAAGCCGGGCGCACGCCGAACGCTGCTCGAGGCGGTCAATGATTCGCCACGCACGCAAATCTTCTATGAGGCTCCGCACCGGATCATCGAGGCTTTGCAGGATGTGGTCGAGCTGCTGGGACCGGACCGGCATGTGGTGGTCGCGCGCGAGGTCACCAAACTGCATGAAGAATTCCTTCGGGGGCGGGCAGAAGACGTGCTTGCCACATTGCAGAAACGTGGAGAGGTGAAGGGCGAGATCACGTTGCTCATAGGAAAACTCGATCCCATTGACCAAGCCCACCCAGTAAACAAAAACATCGCCCAGCGCGTGCGCGAGCTGATAAAGACCAAATCGCTCGACGAAAAGGCCGCCCTGAAACAGGCGGCGAAGGAGTTCGGGGTCTCGAAGAGCGAGGCGTATCGGGAACTTCAGCGAGTCAAATAGATCCTCTCCTACCCTCTCCTACCCTCATCCGCCCCGGCGGACGATACGTGTAAGGCACCCATTTTCGAGGCGCGGGGGAGGTGCAGCACGACCGCCCGCAAATCGGTTGCGAGCGCGACGCGGCGTCGGATGAAAGGTACCCTGAAATCGGGCAAGGGACGCAAAGGTGGCAAGCAAAAAGCCGCAAGCAAGCAATCGCCATAGGCCTCTCGGAAGCCCGAAAGAAGGGAGCCACGGTTCCCAGGAACTTCGAAATCCTAGCGGAAAGTTGTAAGCGATGTTGCTTGCGCTCTGTGTCCAGCGTCGGTATCGCGCCATTTTCCGCCAATAAATTTCGCTACATCACACAAAACACACCATTTTCTTCTTAACTTCCACTGCGATAAGGGACTTCCTCATTTGGCCCAAGGTTTCTACCCGATACTCACTTCTCTTCCCACGTCCTAGGTTTAAAGAGTGCCACAAGAACCATTTTGCATGAGGTGGCACGCTTACAGATTTTTTGACCTGCGCGCATTGCGTGAGAGTTGGATTTTTATCCATTGGGAGGCGTCGGTGACAACAGAAATGAAAATGAATGCAAATGGAATTTCTGAGCAGGAAATTATTTACGGAGCCAAACAGGGCGATCCAGACTGTTTTGCATTTTTGTACAACCAGCACAAACGTCACGTCTATGCGCTTTGTTTCCGGATTACTCGCAATACCGCGGAAGCCGAAGATCTGACCCAAGAAGTCTTCATGCAGCTCTTCCGCAAGGTGGCGACGTTTCGCGGCGATGCGGCGTTCTCCACCTGGCTGCACCGCGTAGCCGTCAATGTTGCACTCATGCACCTGCGCCGTAAGTCTCTGCCAATTGCACCCGAACCCTTGGAGTCCCAGAATGCAGACGGCGCCAAGAAGGAATTCGGAGCTAACGATGAAAATCTCGCCGTAACTATTGATCGCATCGTCCTCGAGCGGTCGGTGGACCGGCTGCCACCCGGATATCGCGTGGTATTCCTGTTGCATGACGTGGAAGGATACGAACACAAAGAGATTGCGAAGATGATGCGTTGCTCGGTAGGCAACTCCAAGTCCCAGCTTCACAAAGCGCGCTTGAAACTACGTTCGCATCTGCAGATTGAGCGCGGACAAAGACCCAGCCAGCCGGCGTGGAACGTCGAAGCGATGGCTGCATAGCGCAAAATTGAAAATGTTCCTAGCCCCCGGTTTTTTGTGAGCTTATCTACCACAAAGCAGCGTGCTTACCTTCAGCCTTGCCATCACCCACGTGATGGCAAAGTTGTCTGTGCATCATCCATTGTTACAATCAAAACTTGATCGGGACGTAGCGCAGGCTGGTAGCGCACCTGCCTTGGGCGCACGTACGCCCGCTCCTGAGCCTCTGATTGATTCCGACCACTTCTAATGAAAACAATAACTTGGGGAGTCTGCTTTTCGTTCAAGCAAAGCTTCAAGAGCCGCTAGTCAGAGGGGTTTCGACACAGTTTTGGTACAGCGTGCAACCGAAAACGGAGCGGTGAAGACGAGGTTCTTGCCGAACGATTTTCGCTCGCCTCATTTCGGTCGTAAACGTGTAGGTCAAGACTTATCTAACAGTTGGCCCCTTACTCGCACGACGTGCAAGTCTAACTCTGGGAAGATTGCGAGGGCAGAAATCGCTGCTACCGACACTCTTTTGTTGCCGCCAACGGTGCGCTGGATTCCGATAGGCTGTCGACGACGTAGGAGACGCCGTCCTCGACAGCTGATAAGTCTCCGTTCGAGACTGTTATTGCGATTCAGCTGGTTGTCGCTGAATCGGTATCAGGCGGCTCGTTTTAGTCCTTGTTTCAAAAAGTTGACGCTCTCGTTACCGGTCTTTGACAACTGCGATCACATGCGGTCGTAGGTTTACAGCATCGCGCCAGTCAGGAGCAGCGATGCTGGGGGTGTGGCAATGTTTCGTGTTAACCATGTGTTTGGCGGAATTTAGCACGCTCATAATCGCGCAAGATGCCAGCGCTCCTGCCGGCAGTTCCGCCAAGGTTGTCACACCGACACCCGGCGAGAGCTGGATCAATCATCTGCACCGTTCGTTCGGCGATACAAGCATGGGGAAAACGGGGCGCTTGGGGCCCCCTCCTTCCCGGGCAGGAGAAGAGCAGGTCCGGGGCCTTGGAATGTTGCCTTCCCCAAGCAACACAGTGGCCTTGAATGGTTCCGACTTGTATCGCCTGAACTGCCAGGCATGCCATGGCAAATCCGGCTTAGGGACCCCACCTGAGATTTATTCCCTAATCGACCCGGTGCGGGGGATGTCCGCCCCACTGCTAATACAAACGATGAAGGCCAAGGGCATGGTCATCAGCAGCGCGGAGGCGGCCAAACTTGCCAAACAATCGCAGGACGGGTTTTTGCAACGGCTCCACAACGGTGGGCGAGACATGCCAGCCTTCCCGCAACTGAATGATGGCGAAATCCGCGCTCTGATCGAGTATCTGAAACACTTGTCCGCCGTGCCAGGCGCGAGGCAACTGACGGTAAGGGAACCGCCCGTACGCGTGGGCGAACTCATCGTGAAATCAACGTGTCACATCTGTCACGATGCGACCGGTCCGAACCCCACCCCGAAGCAACTGGAGGCCGGCGCTATCCCTCCGCTGGAAATGCTGACGGCGCGCACCGATCAGTCGCAATTCATCCGTAAGGTTACCAGCGGTGCCCCAATCATCATGGGTACACCACCAATGCCATACCGGGGGCGAATGCCTGTTTTCTATTACCTGAGCAGCGATGAGGTTGCAGATGCATATCTGTACCTCACGAATTATCCACCTTCCCAACTCGCAGCCAGTATCCCGGTAGTAGCCGGCGTGGAGCAGGGCGATGGCGGAAATGTTTCCCCTCCCAGTCGTGCTGTTCCGCTGGATGCGAACCGATATGGAGGTCAGGCTGGCAATTCCACAGCCTCTAGCAGAACGTCGGATGGGGTTTTTACAGTTTGGCTGCTTGGAACGGAAGCCTTTGTGTTTGCTTTGATCACCGGGGGGCTTTACTTCGCTAGCTCTGAACTGCGCAGGTTAGGCCGCGAGGGAAAGCGTCGAAGAAATGACAGCAGCGCCCAATCCGGACTTCGACGAGAAGTGCGCAGATCGGTGACGCGGTGAATAAGAATCGAGGTTCAGCGCCAACTCGTGGGCGAAGGAAGGATGGTTCATGTTCGAATCCATTTCTGTAATCGGCCAACGGCGGAGGTTTTTGCTCGCACAACTGGCACTGCTCGTGATGCTTTCGAGCACCAGCCGAGCCATACCCGCGTTTGCGCGAATGTATGGCACCAGTTGCAGCACCTGTCATCTGGACTTCCCGCAGCTGAACGACTTCGGTAAGGCGTTCAAAGACGCAGGCTTCAAATTTCCCGAAAACGACAAGTCCATGCTGCAGATTCCGCCGGTGATGTTAGGTACTCCAAGCAGTAAAGAGCTGTGGCCGAAAGCGATCTGGCCGGGCACGATTCCCGGCATGCCGCCCATATCATTCCGCTACACCACTTACTTTCAGTACACGGGCTCCAGCAGCAGCAAGTTCGATGCTCTAACACCCCCCGGCAGTCTGCCACCGTTTGTGCCGGCGACGGACTTCGAGACTGGCTTGTTCAGTCTGTTTACCGCCGGCAATTTTGGCAGCGACATCGCTTTTTGGGTCAACAATGATCTGAGTGTTGCTGGGGGGAATGCCAACGGCGGGCTTGGTGACGCCTATCTACGTTTTGTCGATATCGGCCGATTTCTGAAGCTACCGAAAAATATGCTCAGCCTTCGCGTGGGCCAATTCGAGCTGGATCTTCCTTTCAGCTTGGTGCGCACCATCTGGGTCAGTCCGTACGATATCTACATTCAGTCGAATATTGGCGTGATAAATCCTCTGTTCTCGCAACAATTCGTAAACAATCGCTTCGCGCTGGCGGAAACAGGCAAAGGTGTGGAAGTCAGCGGCGGATTGCATACCGGCGGGTACAACTACTCGATCGCTGTCATTAATCAGAACACTGGCGGGGACGTCGGCTTCAGCCCGTATGTGCCCACCGCGCTCGGCAGCAACAAGGGCGGACTCGGTGTGCAATCCAATGCGAACTTCAAGGACCTTTACGCCAGCTTCAACTATCGCTTTAATCTCGAGCGCGATAAAGCGAGCCGCAACGCAATTCAGGCGGCGGGTCCCATAGGACCACACGATCATACCTACCTGAATTTTGGAGCCTACTATCTCTATGGACGTTCCGAGCAGCGACTGTTAGGAGAGGTGGGGGGAACCGCGGCGGTGCTAACCGCACACGAACCATTTTATCGGGTCGGCGGCAACATGACTTTCAACTATCGCTGTTGCCTGCAGTTCAATGCACTGTATATGTTCGGGCATGACGCGAACCAACTGCCGGTGGATGCCAGCGGTGCACTTATTCCCTTGCAAAGTCTGGGGCAGACCGTACCGGCGGGATTCGTCCCCGGCAGGGCAGCTACCTTCAGCGGCGGCTTTGTCGATGTGGAATGGCTCGCCTTCCCATGGATGATGGTGTTGATGCGCTACGACGGAGTGAACTCCAGCTCAGATCGCATCAATGCCCTCATTACAAATCCGTCTTTCACCGGAGCACCCTTCAATGCAGCTTTCAGTTCGACACGTAACCGCTTCACGCCCGGCGTGCAGTTCCTGATCCATGCCAACATAAAGGCAGTATTTGAGTATCAATTCCGCCCATCGCAGTCTGTAACCATCGCAAAGAATCCGGCTACTGGGCTGCCCATGGCATTCGACCCCTTCCATACGAACACAGTGGTTTTCGGATTGGATTTTGATTACTAAAACGGCTCCGGCCTGGAGGCGAAAATGAGCTTCATGAATCGTCTTTTCTTGTCGACATTGTTTCTTCTGATTACAACATCGGCGGTTTGTTTCGCTGGAACTCTGGAAGGCAAGGTTTCATCCGGTGACTCTGTTGTCTACATCGACGCGATTCCGGGAAAAACGTTTCCGGCACCCACTCAGAGTGTTGTACTCAGCCAGCGCGGCCTGAAATTCGTTCCGCGCATACTTATCGTGCAACTGGGAACCACGGTCGAATTTCAGAACGACGACTCGGTGCAACATAACATCTTCTGGCCCTCGGTGGGCGGCAACAAGAAAGCCGCCCACAACATGGGCACCTGGGCCCGCGGCGAAAAGCGACCCTACAAGTTCGAGTCAGCGGGTGTCGTACCGCTCTACTGCAACGTCCACCAGCAGATGTCTGGCTTCATTGTCGTGAGCCCTACGCCTTATTTCGTGCAAACCGATTTGGCGGGAAATTTCAAGATCGAGAACGTTCCCGACGGCAAATACACCGTGGTGGCTTGGCATGAGGATGAGAAGGCTCAGAGTAAGACAGTCGAGATTGCGGGAAGCGGCAAGGTAGAATTCTCGTTCCCGAAATCAAATGCTAGATGAGTCGGAGGTCTGTGGGACGGGCGTGGAGGAAGAGTACAATCGCGCTTTCTCACCAGGTCGATTGGAACCCACAAGTCTTTCGCGACGACATCGAGTACCTACGCCCATTCGACCCGATGCGGAATGATGTAAGGCCTAAGAAGCGCGAAGTGGCAGCTTTGGTGCAGGAAGCTTTGGGCATGGATGGTAGGGCATTTTGGCCGGCAAGCATCGCATGAGGAACGTCCGCGTCCGCAATAGCAGCTCGTGACCGGATGCTGTCTTGCTTAGGTCAATTATTGATGACTAGAGCAGGTCGAGAATTGCAACCCCTTATCCAATCATTCCTGAATCTGCCTAGTTAGTGCCGGAGGAGCAAGACTGGGGCGGGTCCAACTGTAACACTGTTACCGGCCGTGGATACTTCGCCTGCCCAGCTTATGAGGCTTCGTATCTGCCAACCGGCTGGTAGCGCGAAGGGCTGCGTGCGTTGGTCTGACCATACGATCCACGACGCGGAGCCCGAGCGATCGAAACTGCAGGTCCAGACACCTGAAGACTCTCGCACGCAGGAACGAAGATTCGCACCGAGCAGCCAATCACGCATCGTGCCATACGCTGCACCTGCTTTCGTCATCTGATTTTTGGCAGGTGAGGTCAGGTCCAGAGTGCTCCAGTTGTGGTTGTCCCATGCATACCAGTAGCAACGTTGAATGCCCATCAGCCAATTCAGGATGTAAGTTCGAATCAAATAGCCCGCAGCTTCCTCTTCTGAGGGAAATTGCTTTGGACTAGCCCACCCAGATTCGGTGTTCCAGAGGGGTTTGTTCTGGCACTCGTGCTTGCGGAGCGAAGTCCTGACTTTCCGGATGAGCGCAATCATCGCTTCTGGCGGCTTCGGAGTTACGTAGAAGTGATAGCCGATGACATCGGCATACCGGCAGCCATCCAACGCGACAAACTGGTTCAGCCACGACGGCCCGTCGTCCGCCGTAGCTGAGGGTGAGACGACCGTAATAACGGGGTCGACTGACTTAAGAATACGGTACGCAGCGCGCGACAGCTCCAGCATCGTCTGTGAGCTCCCGGTGAACATGCCCTTCATGTTCGGCTCGTTCCAGACTTCGTAGTTGTGGATCACGTCCTTGTATCGGGTGGCAACAACGCGAACGTATTCTTCCCAGTCAGCAAGCAATTTCGGCTCGGCAGCGTTGCCCTTGCCGTAGTTTGAGGGCTCTTCGGGGCGCGCTGAGGCCCAGGCCGGAGTCAGTCCAAGCGTCAGCAGGATATCGACGTGCTGTTCGGCAGCGATTCGCACGTAGCGATCGAGCAAGTTGAAGTCCCACTTGCCACGCTCGGGCTCCAGTTGTGGCCAGCTTACGTCAGCATCCCACAAACGCCAGCCAGCAAACGTGACAGGCGGCCATACAGTACCCGCTGCCGCGCGATGTATATGCATTCCGAAAAATGCCGCATCTACGGGCTGTGTAGGACCTGCATACGATTCGGAGCCATCCGTCGCAATTACCGAACAAAACACGACCAACAGTAGGGCGGCAGTGAAGTATGCGAGAGTTGACCGCATGCGATTGGGCAACGTTGCCGTCATAAGTTATCAGGGGAGCACGCGTTTGCGGTACAGTGCCGTGGACCACAGCGCCCGTCCGCAGTCGCTGGCATAGATGATGGTTTTCGAATCCGCCTCCCATGCTGGCGAGACGTCGTTGCAATCAGCGTAGGTGAGTCGGCGTGTGTCTCCGGTTAGTGTATTTCGCACCCAGAGATTCCATACACCTCGATACAATTGGCTATAGGCCAGCCATTGGCCGTTCGGCGAGGCGGCAGGGTATCGAGTCCCCACAAGGTTGAGCGCTTGAATGCTACCGTCGTTTGCGACGCGATATAGCGCTGAAGGACCTCTGTCGTAGGCCGCTGCGAAGATCAGTGATCCGTCTGGAAGGAATGTCATCTCTTCAACGTCGAAGCTCGGGGGAGTCATCAGAGTTTCTGCAAGACTATTCTCGTTCAAAGCACGCACCCAGAGCGCGCTTCTGCCCTTGCTTGAACGCAGATACGCCAGCCATTTGCCGTCCGGTGATGCCACAGGGTACTCGGCACCGACTACTTCAATGCGAGTCGCTTCTTGATTCCGCCCCGCTCTGACGATTTGCTGCTGCACTCCGGCTTGTTCAATCCAATTTGTCTGCCCACCAGCAGTCTGACTGAGCTGATCTGTCGCGCTGGGATGCAGATAAGCACCTGAGCTGCCAATAGATCCGGCGACGTACCCATCAGATCGCATTGCGATGAATCCAACTTCACCATCGGCGCGAGCGATGGGATCAGTTTTCAAAAGAAGCTCGGGGGGGTACTAAGCCTTGAAGCATGATCCTCGTATGCCCCTCGCTGGTGGTACAGAGTTGCGGCAATTTGAACACCTAACACGCCGGATAATGCTATTGCCCATATCCATCGCCTCCTCCGGCGTTCGGCCTCTGCGGAGTGCAAGCTAGCCAGAGTCTGGTAGCAAAGCGCGCATAACAGAAGAAGACAGGTCAACCGAGGTACGGTCAGAAGCACCCACCAGCTGCTCGCGGTGCTGCGCGGCCAATTAGGGAAGCACACTCCGAAGTAAAGAATCAATAGCAGCGCCAGTCGTACGTGTTGACGCTCCTGCAGAAATGCAGCTGCCAAGATACATACCGGCAGAATCAGCAGAGTGAAATGGTAAAAAGCGGGTAAGGTTGAAACCGCCAGCAGTGCGACAAGGAATGTGGACCACTCCAGCTGGACTCGTTGCGAATCTTCGCGGCTGCGTGTGACGAGATAAATCGCAGGCGCCAGCAACAGCATTTGCAGCAACGAATGGAGCACAGCAAATACTGCCGGCGCATGTGTCACTGGATGAGGATTCCATTCCGGTTCGCGAATCAGCAGCCGGTGCAGCAGCGATGAGAGCGACCCGGAGCCGAGATTGTAGGGATCATTCGCTTCCCCACGCAGCGCCCAGGGCAACACCTGCGTGAGGTAAGTGCGATGCAGCGTGAGCCCGAACGCCCATACAGAGGCAGCTACAGACGCCAGCGATCCCGCCGCGATACCTCCTATCGAGCGCAGATCTCGTTTGCGCGCGAAGTAGAAGACAAACAATGCAGGAAAGAGTTTCAGCCCGCCCGCAACGCCCATCAGTATGCCAGCAAAGAAGCACCTGTCCTTTAGATAGAGCCACAATGCAGCAATTATCACCAGGAGCAGCAGGAGGTAGAACTGACCATATTCGAGGTTGCGCAGGAGTGGAAAGTTCACACATATGAGCAGCGCGATGTGGCGCCATGGAAGCTGCGTGAGCGAGTGCAACAATACTGCCACTGCCAAAACTACTAGCAAGTTGCAGACGATCCAGATTCGTTTTGCGGTAAGCGGTTGCCAATAGGTCAATGGCCACATCAGGAGGGCGGAAAACGGAGTGTGCGGGATGAAGCCTACGACGGGTTGATCGCCTGGCGCGATACCCATCCGATCCTTCTGGCGTTGTATCCAGATCCATTCATAGATGCGGTCTGTCCTGTAACCTTCGCGCAGCAAGTGCGCGGTCACATAATAATTCGGGAAGTCGGTGTTCAGGTGACGCCAGGCGCTGGGCACAGCGCGTCCGGCCGCGTAAGCGACAGCAGCCAGCAGGATTACCCACTCGCCAGTCAGAATGATCTGCTTCAACGAAAGCCGGCGAGCAGCCATTCGCCGCAAAGCGATTGCCGGTGAACGCGCAAGCACTGAGAGCCGCGGCATCGGCTTCGCGCCTCAGGCCACCTCAGCCATGCTGCGTGGACTGCCTGCCGATAACTGCGCCGCCGCCCTTGCTTCAATCCAAGCGTATGTCCTTGCCAGACCATCTTCAAGGCTGATCTCCGGCTCCCAATTCAAGACCTGGCGGAGCAAACTGTTATCCGAGTTGCGGCCGCGCACCCCTTGCGGGCCGGGCACGTGCTTTAGCCGCACGTCCACACCTGCGATGCCGGCGATCATGCGAGCCAGTTGATTGATGCTGATCATACGGTCCTGGCCGAGGTTGAGCGGTTCGTCAAAGCTCGATTGCATCAATTTGTAAATCCCCAGGACACAGTCATCGATATAGCAGAATGATCGAGTCTGTTCGCCGTCGCCCCAGATTTCGACTTCAGGATTTGCGGTCAGCTTTGCCGTGGCGATCTTTCGGCACAACGCTGCAGGCGCTTTTTCTCGTCCACCTTCAAAAGTTCCGTAGGGACCAAAGATGTTATGGAAGCGTACGATGCGAGTTTCAATGCCGTAGTCTCGCCGATAATGCAAGCACAACTGTTCTGTGATCAGCTTCTCCCATCCGTAGGCATCCTGCGGCTCGGCGGGATAGGCCTCCGCTTCGCGCAAGGGCGTAACGTCGGTTCGCTGTTGCCTGTACTCCGGATAAACGCACGCGGAAGAAGTGAAGAAGTACCGGCGCACGCAGTTTAAGCGCGCGGCTTCGAGGGTGTGCAGATTGATCAGAGAGTTGTTGTGGAGAATACGCGCGTGGTGACTCGAGATGTAACCCATTCCTCCCATGTCAGCAGCCAACGCATAGACCATGTCGACGGAGCGCGTGGCCTGCAGGCAGTCTTCCCAGCGTCGCAGATCGAGAATCTCGAACTCATCGGCCGCAGTCGTACAAAACTCCGGGAATTTCAGATCGATGCCCCGCACCCAGCAGCCCTGGGCCTTAAGGAAGCTGACCAGATGATGGCCGATGAACCCTCCTGCGCCGGTAACAGCCACGCTCAAGTTTTCTGAACTCATGCTGAATCTCCTCGATAGATTTGTGTGGTGGTTGCCAATGTGGGTCTAGGTAGCGCCAATGCCACGGAACACTGCTGTGATCGTGCGCAGCAGAATGGCGAGATCCAGAAAGATGTTTCGGTTCTCGATGTAGAAGAGATCGAGTTCCACGTGCTGATGGATGGGCGTGGCACGCGCCGGACTGATCTGCCACAGACCTGTGATTCCAGGTATGACTGTTAGCCTCAAGCGCTCGCGCGCGTCATAGTTTTCCACGATGAAAGGCATCTCCGGGCGCGGGCCGACGAGGCTCATGGCGCCTTGCAGCACGTTCACAAGCTGCGGCAACTCATCGATGCTGAAGCGTCGCAATGCCCGGCCGATTTTTGTCAACCGCGGGTCGCCTTCGCTGACTGGAGAAGGTGCGTAGCGGCATACGTCAGATTGCATACTCCGAAATTTCCACATGCGAAACGGCACGCCGCACTTGCCGATACGCCGCTGCCGAATCAATACCGGGCCGGGGGAATCCAGCTTGATGAGGACTGCGACACAGGCGAGCAGCGGCAACGCCAAAATGAGAACGACTAGCGATATGACGATGTCGAGGATGCGCTTCAGCAGACGCCCCCCTGAGCTGTCGCCGCGCAGCATTTCGCAATGGTAGGAACAGTCGTCTGTGATGCCGACCTCGACACCGGGAGTGAACCATAGCGCTGGCGCCGCTGGCCATGGCTTTTTCCTAAGGACGTAGGCAATTTCCCGTTGCACCACGAGCCCTCCGATCATGATGGTCACCCCCATCAGTAAACGCGGGTGCGGCATTGTGCGTGTCGCAATGCTGCCGAAGACGAGGACCAGCAACCCGCAACAAACGCCGCGAACCAGACCTTCAATGTTGCCAATGTTGACGGGTGTCACGCGGGAAAGGTACGCGCCCGAGAACGCCAGGACGGTCGTGATCATCATTGCGGTTGCAATCACTGACACGGGGGACGACTGCGGCAAACCTGCGCCGACGCTGCCGCGGAACGCCGCCGGCATGATGACGAGCCCCAGCGAGACGGTCGTGAAATCCATCGCTGCCTGACGCCATACTGGCTTTGAACCGCCGAAGCGGTGACCGACCGTTGTTTGCGGAACGCCGGCTGGGTCGCCGAAAGTGATTACGACACGTTCAGAGGTTGACACCGAACGAGGTCCCCGGAGTTACACGATGGAACGTTGTTTTAGTGACGGTGTGACAGCTCACATAGTTCGTCATGCCGCACGAGATTCGTGGCCTGTTGCGGATCAAGTACAAAGCGGCGAATTCCCGCCAATTGCAAAGAAGCTTGCGCTAGGAACAGCGGATTGTTGACAAGATAGCGCTTGCCAAGCCGCCTGGGTTCTTGTACCAGCCGGTGCAGCCATTGCAAGCCCAGTCGCTTCAGCCATTGCGGACTGTCTTTCAGTCTGCCGGTATGGAAGTCGAACGCAGCGCCGACTCCAATCATCAACGTTGTGTTCAGGCGTGGCAGATACTCAGCCATGAATAGTTCTTGTTTCGGTGTACTCAACCCAATCCACATAATGTCGGGCTGCGCGCGCGCGATGATTTGCCGCAACTCTGCAGTTTCTGCGCGGTCGAGCGGCCTGAAGGGAGGGGTGTATGCTCCGATAATGCGCGCATGAGGGAAGCGTCGGCGCAGAATGGCTTGAAGTTGCTGCGCCACGCCGGTGTCGCCACCATATAGAAAATGTGAACAGCCGCGCAGTGCGGGACTACCAAGGACGCCCAGCATCAGGTCAGGCCCGAAGACGCGCTGCATTTTTCGCAATCCCTGCAGATGGCCCATCCAGACTGTCGGCACTCCGTCAGGAACCACCAGCAGCGCTTTTGAGAACACGGTGCGCAGCGAAGCATCGCGCTGCGCTTCCATGACACCATGAACGCCAGTAGCGCACACGTACCCTTTTTTAAGAGTCGCAATTGCATTTTCGACAGTCGCGACGGCGGCGTCCATGTCAACGGCGTGAACTCCGATGCCGAGGACGTTGGCACGCTCGTGGGTTCGGAAATTGGCTCCCGACTCGATGCTATTGGACGGACTCATGGTAAAGCTGAGCGGAAGGTGCAGGTTGATGGCGGTCGCTCACCAGCCTGGTGTACAAGGCCAGGTACTGGCGAGCGATCTCATCCCTGCGAAAGCGATCAGAGATGTGGGGCTCAGGTAGTGGCCTGTGCGATGCAGTCTCCATCGCCTTCGCCAACCCCGCAGCGCCCAGTTCAGGTTTAAAGTAGTCGCATCGTGATTCGCCAACCTCGCGCAGGACTGGAATATCCGAACACAAAATACGGCTCCCGCAGCGCAACGCCTCCGCCAGCGGAAAGCAGAAGCCCTCGATGCTGGACGGTACGACAAGAAGTTCGCAGCTACGATACAACCAGCACAATTCGGTATCCCTAAGGCCCGATAGGAAGAGCACGTGTTGGTGAAGCAAGAGTCGCTCTACAAGGGATCGCAAGGCGCGCGTCTCAGGTCCTTCGGAACCCACGATGACCAGACGGAGGGATTGATCTGCCCGACGTTGCCGAAATATGGCAAACGCCGATATCAACATGTCGAGATTCTTATTGCGACGATGCTGCGCGACCGCTAGCAGAAAAGGTCGAGCGATACCGAGCTGCGCCGCGGGTGGGACCTCCGAGCACGGGTCGAGCGGAACGCTCTGATAGATGCGTATGGCTTTCTGCGAGGCGATGCCTGGCGCGTATCGTCGCAGGCGGTCAAGAGTGAAGTTGGAGCTGCAAACAACGGCGTCGCTGGCCCTCAAAGCCTGCCGTAAGAAAGCGCGGTTGAACAAGACCCGGAGGTATCCAAAGTTGCTTGGCGCGTCATAGGGATAGAGATCGTGCAGCGACAACACTAGGGGACAACGAAAAAGCGACTTCCGAATCGGCGCAGGGAACGAAAGCTGAAGGATGTCGGCGCCCTGCTCGCGCACGATCGTCGGAAGTGTGAAGTAATACCAGGCGTTGCGAGCCCATGGATTGATCGCTACGTCAACCGGCAGAATAGCGGTTGGGGTGTTGCTCACACCGAATGCGGCACGGAAATACGCAATCTGCCAGCGGCCGATCAGCAGCGTAACGCGTGACGCTTTGGGCTCATCGGCTAGAGCGGTTGCGAGGTTTGCAGCGTGGCGACAAATACCCGACGGCTGCCGCGCCGAGGACACCGCAGATATGAGGATGTGCATGAGAGCTCGATTATGAACCGAAGCGCAACCGTGACCGCCAACGCTCGTCCATGTAACAGCCGCGCAACAGCTTTTCCGAGTATCGCAGCGCCGCGGCCAACGAACTCAGCAAGCTGCCGAGGCTCCGGCGCAATGTAGGCCAGGGCAGCGCCTGAAGGACCGGCGAGTAGGTTTCCATAATACGGCGCTTTTCCTCAAGCTGCAGGTGGGCGGACTTACACGTCTTGCTGTTCGGTTGAAACCTGAAGTCCCCCAGCACCATCCGCAGATGGTGGAATCGAAAACCATTCTTTGCCAGCCGTATGAAGAACTCGGCGTCGAGCGCAAAGTCCAGACGCTCGTCGAGGAACTGCCCATTCTCGAAAACTCGGCGCCGAAAGAACGTACTGGTAGTTGGGATGTATAGCACGCGATGGTAGAGGAGTACGAAACGGCTGAATTCGATCTCGCGACGAACCTGCTGTGGACTCCCGGCCTCGTCTATGTAGCGATAATCACCGTAGATGACATCAACCTCCGGATGCCGCTCGAAAGCGCTCGCCACCCGCTCGAAACACAACGGCAGGTACCGATCGTCGGAGTTCAGCCAGCCGATGATGTCACCGCATGCGATAGCGAACCCCTTGTTCAGAGCGTGGGCCTGTCCCCGATCCGGCTCGGAACACCAACGCAGGTGGCTCCAGTCGGAGTGCCCGGAATACCCTCGAAGGACGGCGACTGTTCCATCGTTCGATCCGCCGTCCATGACCAAGTGTTCCAGATTCGACCAGTTCTGTCGGCGCACGCTTTGTAGCGCCTCATCAATATAAGGCGCCTGGTTGAAGGAGGGCGTGACGATAGAGAAGCTGAGTTTCTGCATCATTGGGAGCGCTGCGGTACAGGATTGCTCACGAGCGCGATCGAGAGCATCGTCATCAGCCACAGCGGAAAGCAAAGTTCAAAGCGATCCGTGTCGACCAGGCTGCGAATAAGCACCAGGACTAGAATCGCTGTCGCCAGTGATTTCATTCCGGTGTTTCGGCCGGTTCTTATTATTTGGTAGAAGCTCACGTAGATGGCTATCACGATCACCAAGCCTATAACGCCATACGCAAATAATTGTTGAAGCCACTCATCGTGGGCCTGCCATGGTTGGAACGTGCCGAACCGGGGAAAAAGCCATCGGAACGAATCGAATCCGTGCCCGATCCAAGGCTTCTCCATTGCCATTTCGAAGCTAGTGGCCCAAATATAAGTGCGTCCTGTCAGGGTCTCCAGGTTGCTGCCTTGTGTATAAACATCGAGATAAGCTTCCAGCAATCCCCAAAAACCAAGAATTACGAGGCCGCAGCCGAGCGCAATGAACATACGCGTTTTGCGGCTGATTTGTAATCCGCGCAACACGTAATAAAGACCCGCAAAAATAAGACCAACGATCGTAGCCTTGCTCAAAGTGCGAACCGTTGTAACGACGAAGCCCGCGCAGACCCAACCCCAGGTCTTCCGTTGTTGTGCGAAGTATGCCGCAAGCAAGGCTGCAATGCCGAATTCAAATCCTATGAAGTTGGGGTGTAGAAAGTCTTCATTGCCTAGCCGCATGTCGTCCATAGCGGGAGCTGTCCAGGCGATGACTGCGACGATAGCAGCACCCAGAATGAAGCCTTTCATGATGCGATCGGCGTTGTCCTGCACGGGGCGGTAGCGAAGTAGCAATCGAATAGATAACACGTCAGCGGCTACACCAAGCCAGTACGCGACGGCGACAAGCACCGAGTTGCTTGCCGTCCAAGCCAGGCTGGCTCCAGACAACACTAAATAGAGCGATATACAGCGAAGCAGCACGGGGCTGGCATCGTATTGCGATGTTTTCGGAGGATCCAGGATCGTGTATCCGAGAACGAGCAAGGCATAGCTTAGGGTAATGCCCGTTGTTACGGCTGTGCCCATTCGCGGATTCGATTGAAAGAACAAAAAAGTCAGCGACCCTTTGAAGGCAAGCAAAAATCCGCCTATTCCGCAGAGCAGGAGGCCGCGAGATGGCTCACGCCTGGATGCGCGGACTAACTGTTGTACAGCTTCCATTGGCTTCTACCGAGCTTCTGTTCCAGACACGATAAGTTGTCCGAGTTCTGTGTGCGTGTTCAACGCACTTGGCGAGAGCAGCCGTCGCAGTCGGGGATACATGAGCAGAGTTATTGGCCCGTACAGAAGTCGGGCCGCTGCCGCTCCCGGCAACCCTAACCGAGGTGCAAGCAGCAACATGGAGATAAGCATTGCAGCTCCACCAAGTAGGTTCAATGTAGCAACGAGGCGAACTTGCGCCAGCGCGAGCAGAGCGTAATGAGCGCTCACGTTCAGAGACAGAAGACCAAAACTCAGGGCGATAATCGACAGCGCTATCCAGGCATGCGCGGCAAACGCGGCACCCATCCACAGCCGAAGGATCACGTTGCTGAAAAGAACCATGGGGATGCACATGACCGCAGCCATCAAAGCGTTCAATCGAACGATGGACATTACCACCCCGCGGAGTTCTGGGGCGGAGGTGGTGGACAGCCGCGCGCTCAGGTGGGGGAAAAGAAAGTGTAGGGCAGCCGCAATCAAACCGTGAATGGGCTGCGCGGCTTGCACACAGACGCTGTAGTAGCCAACGGCGGGCGTACCCAGCAGCGCTCCAACGACCAGGCGGTCGGCTTGATTGAAAACGCATCCGGCAAACGCCTGTAACCAGCTGAAGCAGCCGAATCGGAAGACGTCCGCTAAGGCGAGCCGGTCGAATGATGGAAGCGGCCAAATCCTAGCGATCAAAATACGCACCGCCACCGCCTGCACGAGCACAGAAAACGCGACGACGCAGAGCGTCGCCGACATGATGGTGACAATGCCGTGACCTTGCCACACCACAGCGCAAGCAACAATCACAATCGCCGCGCGCGAGACGATGCTGATCTGAACTGCAGGTGCATACCGCTCATGCGCGCGTAGCGCACCGGTCAACACGCTCTCAATACAGCGGACGATCAGAATCGCGCTGCCGATGCGAAAAGCAGTTACCGCATCGCTCTGCAGCGTGGGGACGATCTTGAAGATCGAGCGTACCGCCAACGGGGACCCGAACCACAGCACGCTCGCTAGAACTCCACCCAGCCCGAGATTGATCGTCACGTTGACACGAACGGTGTGTTCAAAACGGCTAGCGTCGGCTTTTCCGCGATACATGGAAGCGTACTTCAAAGCGCCATCGCCGAATCCGGTGCTGATTAAGTTCGAACTGGTCACCGCGGCACTTGCCAGCACCCACAACCCGAACTGCACAATTCCGAGGTGATGCAGCAGAAAGGGAGTGGCCAACAACATCGTCAGCGGCAGAACGATATACTCCATCGCTCCATAGAGTGCGTTGCGAATGCTGGCGCGGGCTCTCGCTGAATCACGAAGCGAGCGCCATTGCATCCGCAAATTTGGGCCTCTATCGGCTGAATAACTAGGACAAGTTTGCGGAAGAGAGCTTTCCACGGGCAATGTGCCGGAGTTCTTCAGTGTCGTTTCTAAGTGCGATCCACATTCTTTGGACGAGCCGCTTGCGGGTGTCGAGCGACGACAGGCGAAGCCAACGGTGCTGGATTACCAGGATCATTGCGGCAGTAAATACCGCGAAACTCGTCAACGCCAAAATGATGATTAATCGTGGGGGGAACGACTTTTTTTCCGGCCAGCTAGGCGGGTCGATCACTTTGACGCTGGGCACAGACTTTGCCTCTTCGATCCTGACCAGCTCGTATTGTTCAGTCAAGAGGTCGTACACCGTTTCCTTTACTTTCACCTGGCGATAGAGGTCGGCCCAGCGCACGGCCAATACGGGCAGCTGCCGAAGTGGCGGGTAAAGCGCGTTGCTGTCCAGCTCCTCTCCTGATTGAGCTGCCGATCCGCCAAGCTTCTTCAGCTCGCGCTCGAGTTCGGCGACCTGGGCGTTTGCCTCCCGCATGCGCACGTTGCCCGGTGCATAGAACTGCGCCAGCGAATCTGCCTGTGCGTGGGCCGTAATCAGCTGCGCCTGAAGCTTTGCGCTCGCCTCTACCATAGCCTTGGTCTGTTCTTTGATATCGAGCGTCGCGTTCTTGCTGGCAAAGTCGCTAAGCGCGACCTGGGCTTTCTCCAGATCGTTCTGCACGGTGATGAGGCGTTGCTCAATGAATTCGCGCTCGCGCCGCGCGGCAGAAGTATTTACTCGAATCACCAACGAATCGAGCTGATCGAGGTACGCCTGTGCCATGTCGCGGGCGCGCTGGCGGTCGGTGTCGGTGACAACGATCGTAATCACCCCGCTTTTACGGTCCTGGGTTATTTCAGTACGGCCAGTTAGCTTCTTCAGCGCGTCCTGCTTATACTTCTTGTGGTAGACCTTTCGCAGATCGAAGCGATCCACCAGCGCTCCCTCGATGCTTCCGCTACGCAGAAGGTCCACAAAGAGAGCGCCTGAGTCTTTCATACCCAATGCGCTGCCCGCGAGCGCGACCAGCGCGCTGGGCATAGCTTTTCCCGCGAGCGCTAAGGGTACCGCCGTGCTTATTCCCTGTTGCTCAGGTGGCATCATGCGCGTCGTTGACTCGTATTCCTTCGGCATGAGGAAAGCGACCAGCGTGCTCAGCACCAGCGAACACAGGAACACTTTGACCAGAACCCGCCGATGGTCGCACAGGAGTGAGGTGTTCGGCACCCAGCCGTAATGGTTGTTGTCGAGCCTCAGCTCCGCACGATCGTTTTGCGGTTGTAGCACTGTCTCGGTGAAGGAGGCCATCAGTGCACACTCCAGCGGGGCGTGTAGGACAATTGCAGGGAGGTGGCAACGTTCGACACTGGGCCGGAAGCTAGCAGCGGAAACTGCCAGCGTTCAAATTGAATACTCGCCTGTAGAGCGAAACTCGAACCGAGCGCAAGGTTAGTATTGGCGGCTACGTCTCGCAACCATCCACCTTGAAGAAAGCTATGATCAACCCACATCGTTCGATAGGTCACCTGCAAAGTACTGCGTCCCGACAGCCAATAGGTCGTCCAGAGCTGGAATCCGCTGCCTTGCCGTCCGATCCAACTACCCATCAGTTGCCGACCATTCGTATAGCCGCTCAGATAGTGCACGTTGAAGTAGAAGAACCCAGGAAAGAGTCGCTGCGGAGTCATGGCGCCCTCTGCACGAAAATCAAGCTTATGATTGAAGGGTAGCTTTGGCAGATAAACGCCTGGGCTCCAAGCGCTGTGCGTGGGATAAGCAGGGGGAAACACCTCATCATCGGCAAAGGAATCACAGTAGAGCGTCAGCCAATCGCGAATACCTGGTATGCGGTAGCTAAAATCGAATGCAGCCCGGCGATCACCGGGATCATGTTGTCTGTTCTTGATCGTCTGAAAGGAGGCAATGCTGCGCCAAAAGGTTTGCCAAGTAAGCGGGAAACCAGGTCCCCCATAAATCACTGTTCCCGAGAAGCTGAGTTCCAGATTCGGGGTAGGATTCATGCTCCACTTGATCCCGTTAATGTACGGCTGAGGATTCAAGGAGACCCCGGACTGTCCAACCACATGCGTCTGCCCCGGCTTGCCTGGAATGGGAATGCTGACGAATTGCTGACCTGAGAGTTGCCCGATGAAGAATTGCACGCGCATTGGCCCTAAGGTCCCAAGAAAGCTGGGTAGTTTAAACGGACTTACCCGGTCGTAGCGCAGCATGGTGATGGGTTCGGCGTTGTCGCTGTACAACATGGGACCACCGAAGTCCGGTCCCCACCATAGCGACTGTTTGCCGAACGATATCTGATTGTTCTTGAAAGCGACGGCGAGGTATGTGTCGAGCAAACGAAAGCGAGAGACATCCGACGGCGGACCCTGTGCAGCTGCAGGGGTGAAATCCGCCTGCGCAATTGCGGCCTGGGCCCGGCGGGAGAGTGCGGGAACACTGCCGCTGTGCTGATACTCGCCGCGTACATAGAATGCTAGCCAACCCGCCTGAGCACGCAACGCAGCGCCGGCATAGAAGTTTGCGCCTTCACCGAAAGGCCGTCCAAAATTGTTCATGACTGTTCGGCCGAAATGATAGCCATCGGCAAGGGGCTGACCAGCGATGTGGATCGCTTCGCTGTAAAGGGATTCGATCTGGGCGCCAGCATTGGGAGCGCCATCTTCTCTCCGCAACTCTAATGCAAATTCGCTGGACAAGCTCCGATAAAGAGCTGCTGCTTCAGAGTCGGATTCACTATCCGCCATTCGATCAGCGGCTTCCAGAACCAGGCGAGCGCATTCCATTCGCGTCCAGGGACGCAGAGCAGGAAAATCTGTCTGCAAGTATCCGAGTGCGGCCAACCGATCGAACGCCGGGTACACCCAACTGTCGAGCTGAACATAGGTGGAGGCCATATTACTTGCAGTTCGTTGTTTTTCGCCGTTGTCCGCCACGGCCGGATCGACGCTCTGTGCTGGATCTTGTCCGCAGAGATCGAGCGCCATTGCAAGTACCAACATGGCAAGGCTGGTTCTGGCACCGTGGAACACAATGGTCTTCTAGAACCCGGCAACATGCGCCGTAATTGCTATGTTAGACATAAGCTGAGCAGTGGCCAGTAGGTTTCTCCAGGTGTTGTTTCCGCCAATAATCTTTTGCGGCACCACAACGACGTCGCCCGGTTGCATCTTTGTCTCCAATACATTGTTGCTGTACCAGCCTCCTGAATCTCGACCGACAACCGAGCCATTGGCACGAATGACAAAGATTTCTTTCTTGTTGGCCATGTTGGTCGGGCCACCAGCACGGCTCAGGTACCAGCCGGCACTCTTGCCGGGAACAAAGGTAAGCGCCGCGCTGTTGTAGACCTGTCCTGTCACCAGAACGAAACTAGGCCTCTTGGGTATGCTCAGCACGTCACCGGTGCGCAACTCGATATCAACCGGTGTGTCCTCCCAACTGGAAATGTCGGTGCTGATCTTGATAACCAACCGCCCCGTGGGCGGGAGGCTTTTCAGTTGCTGCACCACTTGCTTTTGTTGCGCCATGATGAACTGGAGTGTTCCAATTTGTTCCCCTCCATTTGCCGCCGGCGATAGCTTGGCTCCCCCAGATGTAGTCTCCAACTGATGTATCAGCTCCTCGCGACTCTTCTCTTCGAGCTCGCGGACTTGGTTTCTCAGCAGCACTGCCCCGGCTGGGTAGGCTCCCGGCCGGAAACCACCGGCGCGCTTCAACACCGAACTAAGTCTTTCTCCATCTTGAATGCCATATGCTCCCGAATAGGTGACTTCGCCCTTGAGTGTGACCGACGCCCCGATGTCGCTCCATCCCGAGAGTTGGTGAATGGTAAGCACATCACCGGGTTTTAATCGCGCATCCGCCGCTGAATCCTTGGCCTTTACTGCCCGGCCGATGTCGATGGAGGTGCGGTGGCTTACGACCTTTTCCCCGTGGACGATTACGTAGCTGGTAAGATCGGCATTTTCCAGGAGTGCGGCGCGTGTAAATCCTCCGGCCATGCGAACCAGCTGCGCCGCGGTCATTCCTTCTGGAAGAGGGTATTGACCCGGACGCAACACTTCGCCCTGGATGGTCACTCTCGGCGCATCGACCTCATAACGCCCGAAGATGCGAATCGTATCAAAGGGCTGCAAAAGGATGGGGTCGTCTCCAATCAATACTTCCGAGAGGCTGAACTCAATGGTTTCAGGACGATAGTCGGGGGGACGCAGGCGAACTATTTCGGCGTGATCCGAGGGCTCGGGAAGGAGGTCCTGGTAGGAGTGAATTACATCATTAAGACTCATGTCATCGCGATAGGCGAACTTGCCGGGGCGAATGACATGACCCTCAACATAAACTGAACGTTCGCTGTAGGGAAGAATAGGAGCAACCGATATGTGGTCTCCGTCAACCACGACAAAAGACTGAATCGCCTTGGCCAGGGCCTCGGCCGTGCCACCTTCTGGGTAACTAACGCTTAGTGAGATCCGGTGCTCGTGCTCCTCGATGCGCTCAACCTTGATCTCCCTCGTAGCTGCTGCTACCAGTAGACCTCCAGCGAGATCAAGGACCTCGGACAGTTTGGTTTCGTTCCTCAGTTCGTAGATTGCAGGCCTGCGTACCATTCCCGAGACAGTAACTTGCACTCCTGCGGGAGGAACGAGAATCGTGTCGCCCGCCTGCAGGCGTTCACCGTCGCTTCGCACCCCGTGTAACAGGAAGTCATACAAATCCACTTCGGCGATCAACTGCTTACCGCGAAGATGCCGCACCGTGCGCAGCGAGCCCACTACGGTGGGTCCACCAGCCGCGTAGAGAGCGTTCAACGGTGTAGAAAGCGAGCTGACGTCATAAGCCCCGGGCCGCTGCACATCTCCTACCACATATATGCGAACTGTTCTAAGCCGGGCGATCGAAACTTCCACTTTCACGTTACGGAATTGCGAGAGGAGCGCGTCCTCGATCAACTTTTGGGCCCGCTCGAGCGCCAGTCCTGCTACAACAACCGGTCCCGCCTCGGGAAGCGACACTCGACCTTCGTGATCGACTGTTCTGCTGAACCGCTGTGACACTCCGCCCCATAAATCAACGCTGATTGTGTCGCCTGGACCAAGTACATAGTCTGGGCCCACAGGCAAATCGAAAACCGTTTTCTGCGAATCCATTCCCCTGCTGAGAAAAGCATCGGAGCCGAAGCGCCGTAATGACGAGTTGCGGTCGGGGACCTGAGAATACAGATCGCGCATGGAGAGCAGGTTGTAAGGCGCTGTGCGATGTAACACTTGCTGGCTGCTTGCAGTGTTAGGATCACGTTCGCTTGAACTGGAGACATTGTTTGGCATGCGCGTCGGCGAGTTCCTTCCCGGCGCGGGTACTGCCACATAGGAACTCCTTAACTCCTCAGGCTGATCCTCACTGGGATTGGGCGGCGTGGCGCCAGACAGTTCATGACCAGCGGCCGGAACGGCAGTACGGGTGGGTGGCATCTGGCGGTAGTAGCCCTGAGGCGTGTAATCTTCGTCGAACTTTGGTGGAATAGCTTTGGATTGCTGAATGTCTACATCCGACACATAGCCCCGCGCTCTTAGCCACAGGGTTAGGCTTGACCGCAAGCCCGAATCGGAAACTATCTTTTCAAACAGTAGTTCATCGCTAATAGAATCCTCTTGTACCTCAATTCCATTGGTGCTAAGACGTTCGGCGGCGACCTTCTTCAGCTCAATTAAGAGTTCAGGCTTGTCTCGTAGCAGTTCAATAATCCGATCCGCAGGAAGGGCAATCTGTGCAACCGGCGATAAGATAGCCGGGGTCTGGGCGTCTGGCGCCCCATAGGCAGACATCGAGTCCTGGGAGAGGACAACGCTCGACGCATGTAGGATGAACATGAGGGTCGGCAACCCGAGGAATTTCACTTTATGATGCGTGATCATGGGCGATACTCCCATGCAGGGAAACACGAAATAGCCGATAAAACGTCTCAGTTGTTTTGGTTACACCAATCGTTGCCGGCCTTGAAGTGGCTCAACGTCGAACTCGCTGACCTCGATAGCAATCGAACGCATGATGATCTGGACCGATAAGATTATCCTCAGTGCCTGCTTGCGTCTCAGCAAGATACCTTCCAACCCGGCAAGCGGGCCAGCGACGATGCGGGCTCGATCGCCCACGTTTAGAAATGGATGCGGTTCGACTCGTGAGCTACTTGTGATCGTACGCAGCGCTTCTATGTCAACGTCTGGTACTGCTGTTGGGTGGGCCGATGAGGCTGCAAAACCAACTATGCCGGGCAGTTGCAGCAAGCGAATGCGCTCGCTGATGGGTGCACGGGCGAAGAGGTAGCCCGGAAACAGCGGCAATTCGAGGTCTGCGAGAACTCCGTTGTTCCATTTATGCCGGCAGCGGTGCACCGGCAGGAACGTTTCCACGGACCTTGCCCGAAGCCGCTCGGCGACCCGTTTCTCATGACGTGGCCGTGTCTGGACGGCATACCACTGAGGGGCAGATGCGGACAGTTGCTCTGAATAGAAGGTGTCCATGAGTCTCACCTCTGCCCACCTACCGTTTTCGAGGTATCTAGCATGACGCTTTCAAAGCTTCGCCATGTCACTTAGGTCGTCGTGACCTGACCTTCAACACCGCAACTGCGAACGCCCCCGCCGAGTCGGACTCGCTGCTTCTACACGATCCAATCAGCAGTGGCGCCCGGACGCCTGAGGCAGGTCATGTCGTATGCCTCACCCAAGCGATGCGTTCATGATCCGCTTCCACCGCTGCACCTCGATCAAGTAGCGGATGCCTTCAGCAATGTGGAACCGCATTCGGAAGAGCATGAAGCTCATCTCCGACAGGCTTGCACCGATCCTCCACCGAGTCGCTCCACCGGAGGGGCACGTTACCCGGGGCGGGCGGTGCAACGGCAGAACCTTTCCCCAGTCGATCTTCCAGGAGTCGTTGTCCTTCACCTGCGACAAGTCGCGATTCAGCAGCAAGTAAAGCTTCGTCCCAGGAAAATCAGCCAGCAACACTCTTGTCCCGTAGCAATCCAGCCACACTCGCGTTTGTTTGGGAAGCACATCCGAGCTCCACTCGGTCAATGTAGGCGGTGCAAATTCTCCGAAGGCCGCAGTCGCGAGCCAGACCGCGAGTCCCACTGCTAGAGCGTCTTCATTGCTGTTTGCGGCCTGTTGACGAACTTGATGCCAGAACTCAGCCTCATCCCGGTGCGCTGAGACGAAAGTCCTGAATTCCAGCAACCAGGAAATCCGGGTCCACTCACTGTTCACGTGTCGGAATAGATGCCTCGCTTGCCAAAGGAACCCATCAGCGTCGGAAAGGGCGGGAAACACTACTCCGTTCCAAATCTTGGTCTGAGTCCGTGCCAGAGGGCTACTGCTCGGATTAGTGGATTGCGATTCAGGAACGAAGTGGACTTCCACGGCACGCTGAATTCTGGGATTGTACAGGTCCTTTATGGAGCAAACCTGCTCCATGCCGGCTTTGAACTCCACCACGTCATTATGTTTTCCAGATTCGACGTACCCGAAGCCGTTCAAAATCTTGCGACAAGCTGGCGCGTCCGAGCCGTACAGTATGAAATCAAGATCGAACTGGCAACGCAGCGAAGGATCTGGACAGTATTCAGGAACTAGCGTAAAGCCCTTGAGATTGGCGTACCCAAAGCCAGCTCGCTGAAATTCACGATTAACACACTCAAATTCCCTAAATAATTGCGCAGTTCGATGCTTGTTGTCGCGCAACCTCAGTCTCAGGCCTTCGGCGATTTCGCGCGGGACGCTCCTCCCAAGACCGAGAAAACTGATTCTGCTCCACAGGTAAAGCGCTAGTCCGCTCGCATCCAGCCAGTGCAAGCACCGCCGCCAATCCCGAACATCAAAAGACGCGAGTTGTCGCGCATGCGTATCTCTATCATCGTCCCGGAAGGTGGCAATCACGGCTTGTGCCAGTCGTTGATTCATCTGTCCAAGCTCTCTACAACGCGCCTTACCCTCGGAAAGGTCCACAGGCACTGGGCTTCTTGCGTCACAGGTCGCATTCGACGTTGCTTAAGATAAGCTGTCGTGGATTTCGCAGTTGTTACCGCACAATCTCTGAATTGTGACTTGTTTGTAAAAACCCGTAATGCTGGTCGGCTCGGGGAGAACAAGAGCGAGGGCAAGGCGAACGTAGGGTAGAACAGATTGTTGAACAAGTCGTCTAAGGGTCAGGGAACCCTCGCCCTAGCATAAGCATTGGCTATGAGACGACAAGATTGCGGTTGCGACCGGCGCCGTATCCTGGTCCGGATTGGGTTGACTTAAGATTATGGCAAAGGGCCCAAACCACAGCTAATAGCAACGGCAGTGATAAAGGATCGAGTCACACCTTCGTCATGGTTGAGTCTTCGATGCATCGATGTGAATCTGGTTGCGCCCATCGCCGAACCCTCCTCCCAATCAGGTGGCGACAGTAGCTTGTAGTATTGACAGCCATCCATACCGCGTACTCTCCAACACGAGAGTTCTAAACAGGACCGGCCGGAGAAGTTGTGACGATCATTACCGGCTGTCAAGTGATCTCACACTTTAAGAAAGGTCTTGGCGCATTGTTCTACGGTTCCCATCTGTACTCATTGCGGTAGCGTTTCTTGTGGCGCTCGAAACAGCTCAAGAACGAGAGGCAAAACCATGGTCACACATCTTTCCGCAGAGAGGTCTGCGGCAACGAAGCCTAATATCTCGCGCCGTTCTCGATCCGCGGCAATGACAGTTCCGAAACCAAAGAGGAGTATTCCAAGTGGTCCGGCTGACAAAACGGTGATCTCTGTTCCGCCGCAGGGCGCTTGCTCGTCTCTGATTAGTTTCCAATGCGAAGTGGCGGAGCCATTCTCAGTTTCGCACAACGCGGTCGAGTTATGAATCGCGCCGGCGAGAACGGGATCGTTCGTCTCTAACCTGACGGGAGTATCGCCAATGCAGAACGTGGAAACATGCGGAGTGGCAATGAATCGGCGCAAGAGGTCGGGAACCGGGGTGTTCGCGTTGTTCACGCCCTCACCTTGTGTCTGTGACAAGAGACAAACGACAAAATCTCGCGAGCCGCGAACTGTGGCGTGCCCCCGTAGGAAAACGTCCAGCAGGGCAAATCGGCGATGCGTTCTATGATCTCCCCACGGGTGCTTTCTGTCTCCGATAATTGGCTAGGCAGCCGCTCAACGGTTGACTGGAAGCGATGGCGAGCTTCCACGGTGCTCAACGGCGCAAAGCTACTTTGGGATCGAGATGTCCTTTCCAGAAAAATACAACAGCGTGGTACGCACCAGCGAACAACACGGCCGCCAAGGAAATCCGCCTCCACCACGTAGGCCAATTCCCCGCCCAAAGATGCCGTCACCGGGCGCCCCGCCAACTCTGGAAAGTATAAGATAGCGTCTGGCAGCAACTTCATGTGGGCGGACATCCCATGGGCAACCAGGCGATTATCGAGTTCACCTAAGTACGTCCAGTCATCCGACACGTAGTCGAAGCCAGACTGCACCAGTGCTGCAGTCAAGGTTGATTTCCCCGCTCCCGAGACCCCCGCTACAAGCAAACCCTCGCCTTCGCGGCAAAGGCTTGCGCAGTGGACAGGGACCACTCCTACGGTCGGGCCGAGCACTCCAATAGCGATGGGGAGCACTAGCTGATTCCAAAAATACAAATCGCGAGCAACCCTCTCCGACACGCGAGCGACAACCCGGCGACGCAGCAGGTCAAACACAAATATGTTGGCATGACCGAATGAAGCGACAACTAGGTGATGCAGGCCCCGAAAATGAGCACGCTGCGGGGCTTCCTCGCCGGCGCTTACGAATATCTGCATTGAAACTCTACCGGCATTGTCGGAAGCTAGCGTCGGCAGTGTCCAATCGCGGAGACTGGATTCCAGTTGCGGGTAGTTTGTTTCGACGATGCACATCGCTCCCGCGACTTGCAAGGTGTGCTTGTACCCATGGGCACAAGTTTCGATACTGGCCATCTCCATCGGCCCCACTTGTCTATGAATTTAATCCATAAAAACTCGCGGGAGGCATCATCCATAAAAACATCACAATCTGTTTACTTCACCGTGACAATCCGACTTTTAGGCCAACCTACATTTCGTCATGTCGGGGACGGCAATGTCGAAAAAAGTTGTCTTCTTCTTTCCGTCATTTGCTAGCAGTGAAGCGACTGCACCGCTGGGCATCCTCGCGGTCGCAACGCCGCTGCTGAGGGCCGGGTATCAGGTTGTCCTCATCGATTCCACGATCACTCCGAACTTCAAGCAGCGCGTGCTGCAAGAGGTGCGTGATGCTGTATGCCTTGGGGTTTCGCTGGTAACCGGGCCGATGATCCGGGAGACCGTAGAGATTGCGCGTGCCATCAAAGAACGACAGCCCGAATTCCCCATCATCCTTGGCGGATGGCATCCTTCACTGCTTCCCACACAAACCCTCGAAGCACCCTGCGTAGACTATGTGGTTCGCGGCCAGGGTGAAGAAGCTCTCCTGGAACTGGTACAGCACATCGAGAGCCGGTCGGCTCCGGATCTGGTTGCGGGCATCGGATTCAAGCGCAACGGTAAACTGGTCTTCACCGCAGCGCGTCCGCTCAGGCCCATCACCGAACTACCACCGAAGGCATACCATCTTGCGGATTTTGATGCCTATGAACGCGGCTGCGGCCGCCGCTGGGCGATGTACATATCAAGCCTCGCCTGTCCCTTCAATTGCGCCTATTGCACCAATGCTGGAGTGTATGGCCGTAAGTGGAACGCGCTACCTTCTGACCAATTCGTCGAAGAGACGGTTGACCTCACCAGGAGGTACAACCTCGAATTACTGTGGGTCGTGGACGACAATTTTCTGGTGGATCTCGACCGCGCGCGAGATATCGCCGCGGGATTGGTGCGGGCTGGCGCAGCTTTCCAGTGGAGCATTCAGGCTACTACGAATTTGGTTGCACGGCTTTCGCTGCAGGACTTGCAATTACTGCGCCGCAGCGGACTTCACCAGATTTGCCAAGGTGCGGAATCCGGTTCGCCAAAGGTCCTGAAGGCAATGAATAAGGACTTTCAGGACTTCGAATCGATCTACGAAAGTGCCGCCCGGTGTTTAGCGGCGGGCATACGTCCGTCATTCAACATCATTTTCGCTTTTCCTGGAGAGGGCCGGACCGAGCGACAAGAGACAGTTCGCTTCATCATGGATGTCTGCCGCCGCTTCCCGGGAGCTGAGTTCTGGACCAACATCTTCACCCCCTATCCTGGTGCTCCCATCATGGAGAAGGCCGAAGAAATTGGTATTCACGCTCCGACCTCATTTGAAGGTTGGGCGGACTTCTTTCCCAGGTACACGAAGCTTCCCTGGCTCGACGGCCGTGAGCACCAACGTTTGCAGGTCATGCGTGAATATCTCCGCATCGCGTTCGATCGCGTTCCCATTGCCGCTGACCGGCGTGGTCAGGTGACGCGAATGATCCAAAAATGCATTTCCTTGCCGGCGCGTTGGCGGCTTGATCGAGATGTCCTCGCATTTCCCGTCGAATTGTGGCTCAACAACAAATTGAAGCAACGGACTGCGGCGCTGAAGCCTGCAGTCGATGCCAAGCGACTCGAGCCCGCTGCGGTCGCAGAGGTGGCATGCCCATGAGAGGCAAGGTCGTGCTTTTCTATCCTGCGTACGAGGGACCGCCACTGAGCGCGCCGCTGTGTCTTCTCTCACTTGCTTCAACGCTAAGAGCCGCAGATTTCGAGGTAGTAATCATTGATGCGGCGATTCTACTTGACTACCGGCACCGAGTCCTCAAGGAAGCCGCCAATGCCCTCTGTGTCGGGATTTCGGTGCTGACCGGCCCGATGATTCACGGGGCTATCGAAATTGCAACAGCCATCAAGAGATTGTTGCCAAATCTTCCCGTCATTTTCGGTGGTTGGCACGCGAGTCTGCTTCCTGATCAGACTTTAAACGAGACATTCGTAGACCTGGTAGTTCGCGGTCAGGGAGAACTGACTTTGCTCGATGTTGTGGAGGCGTTGGCAAAACGGTGTTCGGTGGAGAATGTCCCCGGACTTTCCTGGAAGCGGAATGGCTGCAAACAACACAACCCAGGGCGCAGCGTGGAGCGGCTAGAGTCTTTGCCCACGCCAGCCTTTGACCTGGTCGACTTCGACGCATACGAAAAGGTCTGCGGAGTCCGCAAACTCGCCTATGCAACCAGCGTCGGCTGCCCATATGCCTGCCACTACTGCACCGACATGGTGTTTTACAAGCGCCGGTTCAATGCGCTCCCGGCAGACCGCGTGGTGCGCGAGTTGGCTGATCTTGTGGTTCGCTATGGCATCGAGGAAGTGGCGCTGCTAGATTCCAATTTCCCCGTTGATCTCCGTCGCGCACTCGACATTGCGCGCGGCATCAGGGACTCTGGCGTGAAGTTTCGCTGGACCTTCCAGGCCTCGACCGATTTTCTGTGCCGCATGAGCGAAGACGAAGTTCGGCTGCTGGGTCAGAGTGGAGTATCCCACATGGGATTTGGCACAGAGTCGACGTCCGAAAACGTTCTCAAGCTCATGAACAAACGTCACCAGAGAGTCAACGAGATGTTCGAGACGGCTCGCAAGACAGAACTTGCCGGTATACGAGTTACGTTCAACCTGATCTTTGGCTACCCGGGTGAAACGGAAGCAGATCGCATCCTCACGTTTCGCACCATGAGCGAAATCGCGCGCCGATTTAGAAACGTAAGCTTCTCGCCAAACATATTTACGCCCTATCCAGGAATTCCCATCTGGCCGCAACTGCGAATTCTGGGCGTGCGCGAGCCCCAGTCGCTGGTCGAATGGATGAACATGCCGCTGGGCGCGAACCTGTTGCCCTGGCTGCAAGGCAAGGAGCTGACGAGGTTTCAGCGGATGCTCGATTACTTTCTCCTTAGCGGCGAAATTCGTCAGAGTAAGGGCGTGTATCCGCTGTTGCGGCGTGGCGTGCGGAGAATTGTGCAAGCTCCGATTCGCTGGAGACTGCGATCAAGCCGCTATTTCTTTCCATGGGAGTTATGGCTTACCCGTTCAACGGAGCGCGTCGCGTCACGTAGATCGTTAGTAACTGGCCAGGAATTACCCAAGCAGGAAGCGACTGCATGTTGAAAGAAGGACGAACTCCGAGGTGACCTGTGGCGGATGTTTTACTCACACATTCGTACCACCTTCCTTATGACCCTAAGCAGGTCCGGAAGATGCAGCCTTATCCGCCATTGGGGACTCTATACGCCGCATCGGTTTTACGCTCCCGCGGTTTTTCCGTCGCCGTCTTCGACACCATGCTTCAGGACCCTGTTGCGTTTCCGGAGTTCTTACGACGTCATCACCCTAAGCTCGTAGTGATTTACGAGGATGATTTCAATTTCTTGTCGAAGATGTGTCTAACTCGAATGCGGGATGTAGGATGGTCCATGACCGATGCCGCGCGTTCTTTTGGAGCAACCGTCATCGTCCATGGCTCGGACGCCAGTGATCATACCGAAGAGTATCTAACGCAAGGTGTCAACTATGTGCTGCTGGGAGAAGCTGAGTTGACGCTTGCCGAACTTTGCCAGGCACTTCTCCAATCAGGCGAGGCAAACAGTGTTGCCGGACTGGTTAGCCTGGATATATTTCGCAATCTCGGACCTCGAAGCTTAAGAGTCCCTAAGCCAACGCCGTGGCATACCCTTCCAGCACCGGCTCGCGACTTGATTGACCTGGAACCTTACCGGCAAGCCTGGAAGAAGGGCCATGGATACTTTTCGCTCAACCTGGTGGCTAGTCGCGGCTGCCCCTACAGGTGCAATTGGTGCGCTAAGCCAATCTCGGGTGACAAATTCCATGTTCGTCCACCCGATGCTGTTGCTGACGAAATAGTCCATCTTAAGAACACTTACGGTGCCGAACATCTGTGGTTTGGCGATGACATTTTTGCTTTGGACCGTCGCTGGACTATGCAATTCGCCTGCGAAATCAAAAAACGGAATTGCCTGCTCCCCTTCAAGGTTCAAGCCCGAGCTGACCTCATGGGTCCAGAGACCGTTGACGCCTTGAAACGTGCAGGTTGTGTTGAGGTGTGGATGGGCGTGGAGTCAGGGTCGCAAAAGGTCCTGGATGCAATGGACAAGGGGCTGCTGGTGGAGGAAGTTGTAACTGCGACTGCCCGGCTCCGAGCCGCCGGCATTCGCGTTTGCTATTTTCTGCAGTTCGGATACCCAGGTGAGGCTTGGACTGAGATTCAACAAACCGTCTCACTGGTTCGCATGACCCGCCCTGACGACATAGGTGTCTCCGTTTCCTATCCGCTGCCCGATACGCGCTTCTACGCGAAAGTTCAGGCGGAGTTGGGGCGCAAAAGGAATTGGATCGACAGTGATGATCTCTGCGTGATGTTCAAGGCCGCCTATACGAACGAGTTCTATCGTGCTGTTCGGAATGCTCTGCACGCTGAGGTGGACTCGTGGCACACAATCCCTTCTTCCGAAGGTGAATGCGATCGGGTGGATGAGTTGTGGCGGGAGGTTGCCGAACTAGAGCCGCTGACGCGTAACGCTGACCCTACAACGTTCTGGCTTGACAACTCCGAACCGCTGATCGCGAGAAGGTCACAGTATGTTCCGCTGCAACATCTGTCGCATGCCGTGAGGGACAGGTAGATGCCAGACTTGCTGCTTACGCACGGTTACTTCCTCTTTGATGATCCCAAGGAGCTTCAAATCATGAAGCCCTATCCACCGCTGGGAATTCTCTATCTGTGTTCTCATTTGCGCCGAAAGGGCTTTGACGTTGGTGTCTTTGACACGACGTTTTCGACTCGCGATCTATTGTTCCGGAGTCTCGTCTCCGAAAAGCCTTCCGTGCTCGGTATATATGCCAACCTGATGACCCGAAAGAACGTAATCGAGATTCTGCGTGTAGCCCGCGAAGCAGGCTGGCGGACCATAGTGGGCGGACCAGAGCCCGGAGCCTATGCGTTGGAATACCTACGGTCGGGGGCAGACTTTGTGGTCTTCGGCGAAGGGGAAAACACGCTGGAGGAACTCCTGGGGGCGATCCAGAGGGGTGGTGCGACTGATTGCTACGTCAAGGTGCCCGGCATTGCTTTTTTGGATGAGCGGGGCTTGCTGCATCAGACGGCTCCGCGACGACAGATCGAAGACCTTGATGCACAGCCATGGCCTGCGCGCGATGCGATTGACATCTCACGATATGTCCGCACCTGGCGCTCTGCCCATGGACAAGGTTCTGTTTCGTTCATCACCGCGCGTGGTTGCCCGTACAAGTGCCGATGGTGCAGTCACCAAGTCTATGGACAAACGCACCGAAGGCGCAGCCCCTCGCTAGTGGTCGATGAGGTTGAATGGCTGATGACTGAATACTCTCCCGACATGGCGTGGGTGGCAGACGATGTGTTCACCATCCACTATGCCTGGGTGCGTGAGTATGCGGCAGAAATGCGCCGGCGCGGCCTCCGCCTTCCTTTCGAGTGCATTACACGTGCCGATCGCTTGAACGCAGAAATCGCTGACCTTCTTGCCGAGCTAGGTTGCTTCCGCATCTGGATTGGCTCCGAGAGTGGGTCGCAGCGCATTCTCGATGCTATGGAGCGCGGGGTTAAGGTCGAGCAGGTGCAAAGAGCCGTGGAACTGAGCCGGTCTCGGGGTATTCAAAGCGGGATGTTCTTGATGTGGGGATACGAAGGAGAGGAGCTTGCGGACATTGATGCAACGATCGCTCACGTCAAGCGCTCGAATCCCGACATCTTTTTCACTACCATCGCCTACCCAATTAAAGGCACTCCATACTACGACAGGATTGCGGACCAGCTTGTCCAATTAAAACCGTGGGCCGAGAGCTCAGACCGCGAGTTGAGAATCAGAGGGCGTCATTCTCGCAGGTTCTATGAGCTTGCAGATCGCTTGCTGCGCGATGAAGTGAATCTCGCTCGCCTGCAGAACAAGGCCCCAGCCGGTACCCAGGCGGCCGCTGATCTCCAGGTTCGAATCCACGCCGCCCGCGCAGCTTTGATGTCGTCAGTGGCAGAGGTAGAATCATGACCTCTCACTCTGCAGCGCTTCGCCACTCTGTGGGTCTCGCGTTTGATGGCCTGGCCGAGCGGTACGATGGCATCTTCACGCATTCGCTCATTGGGCGCGCTCAACGCGATGCCGTGTGGAGTGTGGCAGGTCGGACATTCCAGCGGGGAAACCACATCCTCGAATTGAATTGCGGCACTGGAGAAGATGCCCTTTTTCTTGTCCGGTTGGGCGCCTCCGTTATTGCCTGCGACGCGTCGGAGAAGATGATTGCGGTCGCCAATCGGCGGCGCTTGCGTGAAGCTGCGCGCTCCCCTTTACGCTTCGAAGTTCTGCCGACGGAACAAATCGCGGCGGCCGCTCTGTTAGGACCGTTCGACGGCATTTTCTCCAACTTTTCCGGACTGAATTGCATTTGTGACGTCGCCGAAATTGCACAGCAACTGGCAACGCTCGTTCTTCCGGGCAGCCCGGCACTCTTGTGCTTTTCGACTCGGCTGTGTCTATGGGAAACGCTATGGTTTGTGCTGCGCGGGGAAGCCGGCAGGGCAATCCGCAGATGGAAAGGGCGTGCCACGGCAACTTTGGGACAACTAGCGATAGAGGTCCACTATCCCACAATCAACCGCCTACGCAAGCTATTTTCCCCGTACTTTGTATTGCGCTCGTGGAGGGGAATCGGAATAGCGGTACCGCCGTCTTACCTCGAACCTTTCGTGCGGCGGCATCCCGGATTGCTGCGGCAGTTGTGTGCGATTGACGAGGTAATTTGTAGTTGGCCGGGTCTGCGCTCGGTGGGCGATCACGTCTTGCTGTCATTCGAGAGGACATGCTCATGAGTGCAACGATCTACCAACCCAGCATTGCTTCCAGCGTTTCTGCGGAACCGATCTGGGGAACGGCGTTAGAGTGCCCTCAGTGTGGCGGTTTTTTCGAGCCAATTGCGCAAATCGGGGCGAAAGGTCCGTGCCAGCTACGCTGCTCCAGCTGTTTCTTCGTTCTTCAAACCGAAAACGGCATATGGAAGGCCCTTCCGGTGGATCGTGAAGCCTACTTTCGGCGCTTCATGACGGAATACCAGATTGTGCGGGCGGCGGAGGGCCGTGGAGGCCCCAGCTCAGAATACTACCTAGCGCTTCCGTATCACGATTTCTCCGGTCGTCGCGAGTCTCAATGGGCGATACGGTCGCGAACGTTTTGCTACATCGAAAACAAAATCATGCCCGTGTTGGAGAGCCGCTGTCGATTTCCCATGAAGATTCTGGACTTGGGAGCTGGAAACGGATGGATGAGTTACCGCCTGGCGCTCCGAGGACATCAACCAGTGGCCGTTGACCTCCTCACAAACGACCAGGATGGCCTCGGAGCTGCTGTCCATTACCGAGAACTTCTTCCTTTGCTGTTCCCCCGCTTCCAGGCAGAACTGGACCGCCTGCCCTTCGGTAACAGCCAGTTTCATCTAGCCATCTTCAACGCTTCGCTGCACTATTCGGAAAATTACGAGCGGACTCTTCGCGAGACCATTCGCTGTCTGCGCGCCAAGGGGACAATCATTATCGCCGATACCGCCTGGTATCGCCGCGACGAGAGTGGCAGGGAAATGTTGGCAGAACGCCGTCGGGAATACATTTCGCAACACGGCTTCGCGTCGGACAGCATTGAGAGCCTGGAATACCTCACCGATGAACGCCTGCACACCCTCGAGAGGCGCTTGGGATTGCATTGGCAGATCCACTCGCCCTTTTATGGGGTGCGATGGGTGATGCGGCCCCTCGTGGCAAGGCTGCGAAGAAGACGTAAGCCTTCGAGGTTTCGGATCTACGTCGCGGAGGTGAGGAAGTGATCGTCCTTTTCAATCCCCGCGCCACCAAACCACGGAATCGTCGTCTTCCTCTATCAGTACTAGCCCTCGCGGCTGTCCTAGAAGGGCGCGAGGAGTATCAGATCGTGGACGGTAACATCGAGGAAAACCCGACAACGATGATCCTTGAGCTAATTGACCAGTATCAGGTGGAGTTGTTGGGTGTGACCGTCATGCCGGGACCCCAGATGGTGGCAGCTATGGAAACCAGCCGCGAAATCCGCCGGCTACGTCCAAAGGTGCCGATCGTCTGGGGCGGTTATTTCCCATCCATTTATCCCGACGCCGCGCTGAATGCAAGGTATGTAGACTTCGCTGTCCGCGGTCAGGGCGAAGACACGTTGCTGGAGTTGCTTGAGGCTTGCCGTAAAACTCGAGGCTTGGAGGACATGCAGGGCCTCTCTTATAAGGATGCGTTCGGCCTGCATCGCCACAACCCTGAGCGGCCGATGAAGGGCCCCGACGCGTTTCCGTGGAGTCCGTTTCATCGTGTTCCGCTGGAGAAGTATTTGCGCCCATCATTTTTTGGCAAGCGGACCGCGGTCCACCACTCCAGCATTGGCTGCCCGTTCCGTTGTAGCTTCTGCGGGGTACACGCCGCTTACGGCACCCGCGAAAAGATGGAAACTCCGGCTCGTACCGCAGCCATTCTCCAACACCTCGCCACCAAGTACGGTGCCGACTCAGTCCAGTTTTATGACATGAACTTCTTCATGCGCGAGGATCACGCTCGTGAACTGGCTGAGTGTCTCACTCCGCTGAAACTCCGCTGGTGGTGCGAAGCCCGCGTCGATGTGATGTGCAAATATTCCGATGCAACTCTGGATGCTTTGCGGAGTGCCGGCTGCACCATGATCTTTTTCGGTGCGGAGTCGGGTTCAGATTGGGCGCTCAAGGAGATGCAGAAGGGAATTACCACCGACCAAACACTGCAAATCGCCAGCCGCATTCGCCACTTCGGAATCATTCCCGAATTTTCTTTTGTCATCGGCAATCCCAATAATCCCGAAAGAGACACCTCCGCGACTCTTGGCTTGATACGCAAGATCAAGCGACTCAATCCGCATTCGGAAATCATCATGTATCACTACACCCCCGTACCCCAGCGAGGGCCCATGTACGGGAACGTCGACGAGCAGATTACATTCCCTGCAACTCCCGAAGAGTGGGCCACCCGGCGCTGGATGGATTTCACTTTGCGAATCGACCCGAACACTCCTTGGCTAAAGCGGAAGACCAAACAGTTGATCGAAAACTTTGAGCTGGTGGTGAGTTCCCGTTGGCCGACGGTGCAGGATATCCGGGCACCGCGCTGGAGTCGGGCTTTGCTTAAAGCTTTAAGCGCGTGGCGTTATTCCTGGCACATCTATGGCTTCCCCAAAGAATTGCGCTGGGCCCAGCGCTTCATCGACCTTCGCAAACCCAAGGAGGAGAGCCTGTAAACACCATGGTGCATGGCAATCCGAACTCTCCGAAGCTCGCGCCGCCAATAGGGGCGCGGGAGGCGTTTGCCCTGTGGTCTACGGTGTACGACCATCAGGCGAATCCCCTGCTTTCGTTAGAGCAACGGTTTTTGTCCGAAGCGATGCGGCAGGTCCGGGACCTCGACGTCGTGGATGTTGGTTGCGGGACCGGCAGGTGGTTGACATGGTTCGCGCCCCACTCTCCCGCCAGCTTGACTGGAATTGATTCATCGCCGGAGATGGTGGGTCGCGCCAGGAGAAAGCTGGGACCTCGCGCAACCGTGTTGCTGGGCCGAGCGGAGTCGCTGCCACTGCGCCATCTTTCCGCAGACCTTCTCCTGGCATCCTTTGTCGCCAGCTACGTCCCGGAGCTTTCGCAACTGGCTGCAGAGGCTCGCCGCCTGGTTCGCCCCGGCGGCGAGGTCTACTTGTCTGACCTTCATCCCGCTACCGCGTCCGCTTGCAAATGGAAGCGAAGTTTTAAGGCTGCGGAAACTGAGGTTGAGCTCAGTACATGTACGCGTTCGATTAAGGAAGTGATTTCCTGCTTCGAGGCCGCTGGCTTTGAAGCGGTGGCGTTATTGGAAGTGCCATTCGGTTCGCCGGAACGGGAGATTCTGAGACGCGCGGGGATGATTGCAGTTTTTCAAGCAGCAGCAGATCGTCCGGCGATTTACATCCTGCAACTTCGGATCGCGGATCGGCGCAGGATGTCTCATGTCGCAGATCGCAATACGCAGGGGTTTCTTGAGCTTACCGGGGCTCGCGTGGTTTTTGGTCCATACGAAAGCGTTTATAGCAGCATGACAATCGCCGATGGGGAGATTGCTTCCGTCGGCTGCTCTGCCGATAAACATGACCAGCCGGAAGCCGAGGCCGCAGCCAACCTTGACCTGAACGGATATTTGCTGCTTCCCGGCCTTACCAACTCTCACGACCACCTGGAATTTGCACTGTTTCCCAACCTTGGCCGTGGACCGTACACCAACTTCGAAGAGTGGGCGAAGGACATCCATCAAACCGAGAAGGATGCCATCGCTCGTCAGCGCCTAGTTCCGAAAGACGTTCGTCTCTGGTGGGGCGCCATTCGCAACCTGCTGTGCGGAGTGACGACAGTATGTCATCACAACCCGCTCTGGCCGGAACTGCTCGACGACAACTTCCCGGTCCGCGTCGTGAAACGGTTCGGCTGGGCTCACTCTCTCAGTTTGGACAGTCAACTTTCAGACAAATTCGACGCTACGCCAAAGGGCATTCCCTTTGTCCTGCATGTGGCAGAAGGCCTCGACCAAAAGAGTGCTAAAGAGATCTTCGAACTCGACCAATTGCGGCTGCTTGATGAGCGCACGGTCTTGGTGCATGGGTTGGCCCTGGGGCCGGACGGCCTCGCGCTTCTCAATCGTCGGGGCGCCGCACTTGTCTGGTGCCCAACGTCCAACCGCTTTCTTTTTGGGCAGACCCATAACCGTCAATTCATGTCGCTGGCCGGCAATGCAGTGCTAGGAAGCGACTCTCCTCTCACCGGCGCGGGTGATCTGCTGGATGACATTCGCTATGTGCGTTCCGAAAGTCTGGTGAGCGAAGAAGAGTTGTTTCGCATGGTGATCACTCGGCCGCCCGCCATATTTCATCTTGCAGACGGTCGGGGAACCCTCCGGCCCGGAGCGGTGGCTGATGTCATCGCGGTGCGCGATACGGGACGAAGTCCGGCCAGCACCCTTGCAAGAATGTCCTCTGGTGATGTGGAGCTGGTCCTCATCGGGGGCCGAGTGCAGCTTGCTTCTAAGGCGCTGTTCAACCAATTGCCAGCTCGGTCGCGGTCAGGACTATACCCTTTGGACGTTGGCGGTCAGGTTCGTTGGATAAGGGCGCCTCTGAGCAGGCTGTTTAGCCAAACCTCGCGGGCTCTAGGGTGCGACATCGCTCTGAGCAACAGGAAGGTGCGTCATGTTTGCGCGGCCTAGAGGTGATACCGACGTACCACCGGCGAATCGGGCCGACCAGATCCTCGATCTGCCGGTTCTAGTCCTGAACGTACACAGCCGCTGCAACTGTCGCTGTGTGATGTGTGACATCTGGAAACGCGAGGACAGCGTTGAAATCCAGGACCGCGATCTCGAGAGGCACCGTGAATCCTTTCGCCGTTTGTCGGTACGCTGGGTGGTTCTCTCCGGTGGCGAGCCGCTACTGCATAAGGACCTGGGCTCCCTGTGCAGGTTTTTCCAGCAACTAAACGTTCGCCTCACCCTGTTGACGACGGGACTGCTGCTCACCAAAAGAGCATCGGAAGTAGCTGCACTATTCGACGAAATTATCGTTTCAGTCGACGGGCCAGCAAAAATCCATGACGTAATTCGCCGCGTCAAAGGCGGCTTCCGGCTGATTGAGTCGGGGATCGCAGCCGTTCGTCAAGTCCGCCCCGCGATTCGGATCACCGGCCGGACGACCGTGCAGAAGGGCAATCACTGCCACTTGCAAGAGATGGTCGCAGTTGCGAAGGGGATTGGATTGGATTCCATCTCCTTTCTGGCGGCCGATCTTACTTCTGAGGCCTTCAATCGCCCCTTGCTCTGGCCCCTGGAAAAGCAGAATGAGATTGCGCTCACGGCGAGCGAGCTTCTGGTGCTGGAGCAGGAGGTCGAAGGGCTCATCGCCAACTATGACGAAGAGATACGCACCGGCTTTATCGCCGAGAACGCCCCGAAGTTACGGAGAATTAGCGCTCACTTTGCAGCCTACCTGGGGCTTACGAAGCCCTGCGCGCCAGAATGCAATGCTCCCTGGGTGTCTGCAGTCGTGGAGGTGGATGGCTCTGTAAGGCCGTGTTTCTTCCATCGCACGATTGGCAACATCCACGATTCGGACCTGGAAGACATCGTGAACGGGTGGAGTGCACTGGATTTCAGGCACACGCTGCGCATTCCTGAAAACCCAATCTGCCAACGCTGCGTCTGTTCTCTGAATTATTCGAGGTCGGAGTAGTTCGTCGCTATGAAAGTCGCGGTGATCGGTTGCGGATATGTCGGGCTGGTTACTGCTGCCTGCTTCGCCGAGCTTGGGCACAACGTTGCGGCTGCAGACAGCGATGCTGTGAAGGTGCATCTTTTACAAAAGGGGATATCGCCGGTTCACGAGCGTCATCTTCCGGAACTGATGCAGAAGCACACTGGTGATCGCCTGCGGTTTCAAGATTCCATTGCTGAAGCCATTCACCAGGCGGAGGTCGTCTTCATCTGCGTGGGCACCCCTTCGCTGCGCAGTGGTGCAGCCGATCTCTCTGGCGTGAGTTCGGCAGTGTGCGAGATCGCACGTTGTCTGCGATCTCACTTGTTGATCGTCGAGAAGAGTACCGTACCGGCGCGAACCTGCCAGGTTATCCGTAGGGCGCTTATACGCCAAGGTGTTTCGCAGGCCTCGTTCAGCCTGGCGTCAAATCCAGAATTTCTGCGAGAAGGTAGCGCAGTGCACGACTTCCTGTACCCAGATCGCATTGTGGTTGGCGTTACTGACCACTCCAGCCGGCACATGTTGCAGCGTCTCTACATGCCGTTGACGAGCGGGACGTACCATCAAAGCTCTGACCGCATACCGGGCTGCACGACCGGCAGAATCGAGTTCATTGAGACCAATCCCGAGAGTGCTGAACTCATCAAGCATGCGGCTAACGCCTTCCTAGCAATGAAAATATCATTCATCAACGCAGTAGCAAATATTGCTGAAGCGGTGGGTGCTGACATCGATGATGTGCGAACGGGTTTGGGGTCCGACCGGCGGATCGGCCGTGCTTTCCTCGACGCCGGAATTGGCTATGGCGGGTCATGTTTCACTAAGGACTTGCCGGCCTTCCACGCCGGAGCTGAGAAGGCAGGCTATCGCTTCGACCTTCTTGCAGAAATTGTGCGCATCAACTCTGGCCAGCGCATGCGTTTTCTTGAAAAGATCCGCATGAACCGTTCCCCTCTTCGTGGCAAGCGTATTGCGGTCCTTGGCTTGGCATTCAAGGGAGGAACAGATGACATCAGAGAGTCACCAGCAGTTGAACTTGTGCGGGGACTGCTTCATGAAGGCGCCAGAGTAGTGGCCTTTGATCCAGCAGCTATGGACCGCGCTGCAAACGAATTCCCGAAAGGCACATTAGATTTTTGCACCGATCCGTACAAAGCGATGGCGGAGGCCGACACTCTACTACTCTTAACGGATTGGCCGGAGTTCGCCGCCTTGGATCTCAGTCGAGTGCGAAGACTGTTGCGCTCTCCCTTGGTCCTGGACGGGCGTAATCTTTATCCCCCCAACAAGATGGAAGCAGCTGGCCTGAACTACATAAGTGTTGGCCGCTCCCCTGTTTGCCTCGACTCCTACGCGCTGGCATCAAAGGCCGTGTGTCTTTCAAGGACTGGGGAAGAAGGATTCGAGTGCATATCGTTGGCCACGATCCGATAGCATCGGTGGCCCAAGAGCTGGGGACGGCCGATGTCCAACTTGGCGAAATGAGCTCGATATGGACAAAATTCTAGTCATTGACGGCGATCCGGCAGTACTTCGCGTCTTGTGTCAAACCTTCGAAGGCTCCGAATACGAGCCTGTCGCTGTGTCGCACGGCGATATCGCCCTGCAGGTCCTGTCCACGGCGGCGCCTCGTGCTGTGATATTGGAGTTGCGGATGCCGGGGAAATCTGGGCCGGATCTATGCCGTGAAATTAGAGGCCGGTCAGCAGACGTTCCCATTCTCGTGCTGAGTGAGGCCAATGATGAGTTGGAGAAGATTCTGTTATTGGAGCTTGGGGCCGACGACTACATTACGAAGCCGTTTAGTCCGCGTGAGTTGCTGGCGCGGGTACGGGCCGCCGTACGGAGATTGAATCGGCCCTCAATGCCGAAGGACGTATTCATGTTTGATGACGTCGTCGTGAACTTCCAGAGCATGGAACTGCTCAAGTCCGGTCGGACCGTACCGATTACGCCACAGGAATTCAGAGTGCTGAAGTTTTTTGTGCACAATCAGGGAAGAGTTGTTTCGGATTCGGAGTTGTTTTCTGAAGTCTGGGATAATCGCACTCATCCCACCAGCGGCACGATCAAAACACACATTTTGCGGCTTCGGCAAAAGCTTGAAAAGGATCCGAAAAAGCCGCGGCATTTCCGCACTGTGCATCGCGCTGGGTATAAGTTCGTGCTCTAGATACGGATCTGGGTTGGTTTATTGCGATGTCACATCGTCAAAGAATTATGGCTAATCCGTTGAAGCTCGAACTTCTCAGAGCATTACTTTTCGCGAGCAGCCACTCAGCGTTGGGGAGACGTTATGGAAAAAATACTGGTTGTGGACGATGATCCAACCATACAGCGCATCCTGTGTCGCACTTTCACGACGAATGGATTGGAGGTTTTTGTCGCCGGGGATGCTGTCTCAGCTATGGATTTGTTTCACGGTGCTAGGCCTGATGTCGTCATACTCGACCTGATGCTGCCTGGGAAATCGGGACAAGAACTTTGTCTAGAAATGAAATGTTCCGCTCCCTACTTGCCCATCATTGTATTGAGCGCAATGATTGATGAGGTAGATAAGGTGATGATGCTCGAGTTGGGGGCGGATGACTATGTTACCAAGCCATTCAGCCCGCGTGAGGTGGTTGCACGCGTGCGGGCAGCGGTACGCCGACTGCGGCAAAGATGCAACGAAAGTGAAGTACTTAAGTTCGATGACATCGAGATCAACTTTTTTGCGATGGAGGTGCGCCGTGCCGGTGAGAACGTACCGGTCACCGCGCAAGAATTCAAGATTCTTCGCTTTCTGCTTGATAACGAAGAACGTGTCGTCTCGCGAAGCGAACTGCTCGACAAGGTTTGGGGTTACCGCTGCTATCCCACAACACGGACGGTGGATACACACATACTTCGCCTGAGAAGGAAACTGGAGCACGATCCGAGCTACCCCGTGCATCTTCACACCGTGCACGGTGTAGGCTACCGGTTCGTGCGTTAATGTCACTGGATGCTTTTCTTACTCACTCGGAGTGTCTTACCTTGAAGAAGCTAGGATGCCATGAGGAATAGACTCGGACGCTGTGGCACTCCTTTCTCGGAGACAGCCCCCGAGCTTTCGAATCGGTAAGCTTGAGCTACCTTGTCCCGCGGCAATAACACGGGTAAAGGATCACTTCAGTGACTGTGATCGGCCCCGTGATTTCTCGATCAGCTGGAATGTTAGTCTCGGCAGAAGTTAAGCCCAGCTCGAAAGCGCCGACGACTGGACCATGATGAAGGAGCGGTTTTCGGTGAAGCAGATCGTTAGGGTCCTGAATCATGCCGAGGTCGGAGTACCGTAGCGGAGCTGGTCGCCAATGAACACTGCTGTCATTATATGTTCCGTTAGCAGGCCGCAAGTTCTTCACGACACGGTAGTTTCTCTTGGCAAACAGACCGTTCCACCAATCGCAGTTGTCCTATCCCTTAGCAACACATCGAGCGCTATGCCTCAAACCGTGGATATTCCTACGGTCCGCACGGTTTTTGGTCCAGTGGGATTGACGAAGCAACGAAACACCGCTTTGAGCGCTCTACCTTCCTCCGCGGAGTACGTCCTGTTTATGGATGATGACGCGGAACTTGCACCAAACTATTTGGCGAGCATGGAGTACCTGTTTCATCAGCGGCACGAAGTGGTAATTGCGAGCGGCATCCTTGCCATAGACGGTTTGGGGCTCGGACGCCCCTTGACGCGGCAAGAAGCAGTTGCGGCGGTAGAGAGCCACCCGGCTAAGGAGAAAACCGAGTCATGCGAGTCTGCACCCGGATGCAACATCTTCGTGCGGCGAGCCACCGTGGACAGAGAGCGATTTGATGAATGCTTGCCTCTTTCGGGCTGGTTGGAAGACTACGATTTTTCAGTCCGCTGCAGCCGGCACGGAGCCATCGTTTGGAACCTTGGGACCTCTTTGGCCCATCTGGGCGTCCGGCGCGCAAAACGCGAACGTGGGTTTCTCGTGGGGTATGCACAGATTGCGAATTCTTATTATCTCTGGCAGAAAGGGATCATACCCTCTTATCGTAAGTTGGTTGTTGAATTTTGGCTGCCTGCATTACGCATTGGCTTTCACGGTTTACTGCACGGGGCGATTAACAGAGATTCTCCTAGAACTCTGGTCATCGATCATCCGGGCAGGATTTTCGGCAACCTACGGGCGCTTCTCGATGCCGCGCTGCTGCGGCTGAGACCGGAGAGGCTGTGCGACTTTTCCTAATAGTCTAATGCTTCTGGTACGTGACCCGTGAGCGGTGGTGGAGTGAGGGAGTCTCAACAGGATATTCGACTTATAGTAATGTTCCAACTTGTGAAATTGACCCAGGGGCAACCCAAGCCGGAACAGTGAAGTCTCTGCGTCGAATGGAACGGTTCTGCGACGTGCTGCTGGGCGCCCGGAGTGATGTAATACGGCTGGGTCGCCGCAGCCCGTCATGACATCAGGTGGATGCCGCAGTCGGAGAACTGCCTTAAGGTGTACCCTTTGGCGATAGGAGTGGCTTCTGAATTAAGCCGCGTTATGCCGTTTCTACGTAGGGACGCCTTAGAGCGAGCGCCTCGGCATTTGTGCCTGGAACTGGATGCTCTGCTAAGAGTTCTGTGGCGCTGATCTTTGTTTTGTCGGCGATCATTGCTTCGGAGTCGTTTAATTCTTCCGGCGGCAGGAAAAGGTTCCGCTCGATGCCATGCTGTTTCGTATACAGCTCATAGTATCGACCACCCAAATCGAGCAGTGATTGGTGAGACCCAAGCTCAACGATTCGCCCCCGCTCGACGACCAGGATCTGGTCCGCGCGCCGAATCGTAGACAATCGGTGGGCGATAACAAACGTTGTCCGATTGTTCATCAGGTATGAAAGGCCTTCCTGGATCATCGCCTCCGATTCGGAATCGAGGCTCGAAGTCGCTTCGTCGAGGATCAGGATTCTGGGATTGGCCAAGATCGCCCTTGCGATCGATAACCGCTGGCGCTGTCCACCTGAAAGCTTTACCCCACGTTCGCCGATGATGGTGTCGTACTTCCGACCGTACCTCTCTGCAAATTCGTTCACATGTGCAATCGCGCACGCGCGCAAGATCTCCGTTTCCGCGGCGTCGGGATTCGAAAATGCTACATTCTCGCGGATGGTGCCGTCGAAGAGGAACGACTCCTGCAAAACCATACCAAGTTGCGAGCGATACGATTCCAACCGGATCTTCGAAAGATCAATGTCATCAACGAAGATCCCTCCCTGGTTCGGACGGTGGAACCCGGCGATCAGACTGATGATCGTTGATTTGCCTGAACCCGACGATCCAACGAAAGCGGTGACTGTGCCCGGAGAGGCATGGAAGGAGATTCCGTGCAGGACCGGCAACTGGTTGTCGTAGGCGAAAGTGACGTTTCGGAACTGCACTTTACCTTCGATTTTGCCGATTATAATGGTGCGCTCAGGATCTTCGGTTTCAGTCGTTTCAGCCAGCACCTCGCGAGTGCGTTCCAGTCCAGAGATCGCTTCCGTGAGCTGCGTGCCGATACCCACCACCTGCATCAGCAGTCCGGCAAGATATCCAAGAAAAATGACATAGGCGAAGAAGCCGCCCACGGTGAGTTTGCCGACCAGAATCTGTTGTGCCCCCACCAACATAATGGCGGCGCCGACGGTTCCTAACAGGGCTGATGATGAGAGGCTGATCACAGATACTGCCTTTAACGTCCGGAGAGAATTCTGCAAAAGGCGCTCGACTCCTGAACTGAATACTTCGTGCTCGCGCTCTTCGGCGTGGTAGCCCTTCACAACTCGCACTCCGCCGAGAGACTCGGTGAGACGACCGGTTACCTCAGACTGAATTCTCGCGCGCTCGCGAAAGGCAGGCCGCACAAAGTGGAACGCCTCCCTGATGCCGATAGCGTAGGCAAGTAAGGATACAAAGGCGATAGCGGTCAACAGCGGGCTTATGCTGATGAGAATAATCAGGGCAAGTACCGAGGTCAGGAGACCGCCAAGAAAATCGACCGAGCCGCCACCGACGAGGTTCCGTACCCCTTCAACATCGCTCATGACGCGCGAAGCCAACGCCCCGGACTTGTTCGCATCGTAGAACGAGACCGGCAGTCGGCCGATGTGCTCCTGTACTCGGCGACGCAGTTCTGCGATCAGCTGTTCGGCCGTCTTCGAGATCGTCCGCGTCAACGCGAAAGAACTCAACCCCTGTACGACGGTCGCCACAAAGAGAGTTCCGACCAGCGGAAACAACCATTTGAGTTGTCGGTTTCCGATGATGTTGTCAACCAGGTATTTTGTTGAAGCAGGAAGGACCAATCCCGAGATGCGGTTGATGATCATCAGCAACAGTCCAAATGTGACCACCGTGCGATGCGGTCGAATCAGTCGCCAGATTTCTGCTGTCGCATCGAAACGCGCGGTTCCTCTTCGCGGGTATCTTGAGCGCTCATCCGCCATGACGGGCACCAGGCGTTATGCTGTACATCGGCCGGACTCCTTCTCGACACGCAGTCCTTTGTTGAGCGAGTCTTTTCGAACTGATGCTTGTAACTCGGCTCCGTGTTTCCTGAGCCGCCAGGCTTGATAGAAACCGTGGATAACGCAGAGTTCCGGTACCTTGGACAAGATTTCTTCATGAACCATAGTCGCCACGAATAAAGTATGGCTGCCGATCGGGTGTACTTTCTCGACCAGCATCTCCCGGACTCTGGGCGTAAACGCCGGAACCGGAATCTTCAGCGCAATCGAGACTCTTGTCGCGAACGGGAGTTCCTCCCAGACAACGGAATCCTTGAAATGGTTGAGGGCAAGCCGAAATGCCAGGGCTGCCTGTGAGATAGGCACGCTACTCAATGCGACCCGACGGGTACGTTCTACAAGGTGTGCCGCCCTCCGGGAGTCCTTCAGGGCGAACGCGAATCGACCGTTACCTAATTCGCCCATGAGATTCATTGGAAAAATGTTTCCTCCAGAAGCGTCAACGGAACTAACGAGCGCGACGGGATGTGCGCGTATGAAAGTCACGATCGCCGCCCGTTGATCGAGAAATGACATCCTTAGGCCCGATGTATTGGGTTTGCGCCACTGCGAATAGGCTTGCATCAGATAATGGGCACACAATCGCAACGGTGGGAGGCAATAGTTGTTCGCACTTCCGGCCCGGAACAAGAGCAACTCCATACCTGGCAGTGAAATGGAGTCAGCGTACTTAAGGCCGATTTCACCCAGCAACCGCTTGTCACCGCTGCGCTCACGATAATGGAGTGATAAGCTCCTAAGTCGCTTCGCATCAGGCTGGCATCCGACGGCAAAGCTCACGCAAAGGGTGAAGGGATCCGAACACACGGTAGAGTGGCGGCGAGTGACATCCAAAGGCTCGCCAGCGCCATGCAACCAGACGGAGATCTCCGCTTGGGGATCCACCATACCCAGAGTGAATTCTTGGGGAAGTAATGTATTTCCGAATACCAGAAGTTTGAGTAACTCTCGCGTTTGCTGGATAATCGACATATAGAATTCGCGAAGGGTGAGCCGGCTAATGTTGAACGGCTCGGCAGCTTTCACCCATTGCTTCGATCGCAGGCAAGGCTATACAGACACTCCACCTCAGTAGCTGCCCGAACTTTGTGCGCGTGCCATCCCGACAGTCGCCTCTTACTAACGCGGAACGATAGATGCTTGCCAATGAGTCTGGCTGCCGACCCCTCTCCACCGTCCACGCCAATGCACAAGAACTGTTTGCGCGTTATGCGCGCGATATTGTCCAGATAATCAGACAACAAAGTTGGGACGACATCGCATATTGAATGCGAACTGAAAGTAAGGTCAACACTTCCTGTGGGCAGCTTTTCCAACTCGAACAGGGGCAATAATGTTACGTCGGCCTGCATAATCGCTTGCGGCGTTACATCCGCTTCACCGTAGAGCAAAAATTTCAAACGAGGAAAAGCCTTGATCAAGTAGTAGGAAGTCAAAGCGACGCTTTCCGGAACGTCAAACCCGAGATATCTGGTTGCCGGCCGGTCGCGAAGCAGATAGTACGCCATACCGCCGAAGCCGCCTCCGAGTTCCGCAACCGTGTTGGTAGCTGAGGAAAGCAGACTGCCTATTCTCTGCGCGCAATAGTGTCGAAAGGGGGCACCCGCTTCTATAAGGGTTTTCTCAATCATTACGCCGAATGGATTCCCGATCTCGGCGGCGGCCAAAGCGCTCAGCGGAAAGCGTCCCGCGGTTTGTTGCTTCCAATACGCAACGCGGCGTAAGACATCGGTCAAATAGTAACGGCGATGAACCTCTTTGATGTTTGCTCGAAAGTAGGCGTCCGTCATTCCGTACGGCACGCTGACCAATCCTGTGGAACAAGGATCCCGTAAGAAGTTGCCATACATTCCCTGTAATGCGGTGATGTTACGGTTGAGCAGCGCTTCCTTTACAGTGCCCAAGCTGCGCTGCCGAATTTCCTCCCACCACGGCGTGGCAACGTATGTTGGCGAGGCAAGTTGCTGCTGCTGAACCGACCGGATGTAAGCGGCGCAGATTCTCTCCAGTAGCAGCTTGTCATCGCTTTGTTTGTCGAGGCGGCACGCGAATCCAACGGCCACGGCGCGTGGGTCATAATGCGGGTCGTTGCCGAATTGCTCATCGCCTTGTGCCGCGACCTTCCGCATTTCCAGGCGTGCTCTGATCAGACTCTTGGCAGCATGTGCGCTGCGGAGGGGATGGCGCAAGTACTTGAATTTCATCATGGCATGGGTGTAAACGACTGCAGATCCGTGCGCCCAGGATTATTCTGCTGGCACAAGGTCCGCGAGATGTCACAGCCGGGTAACCGGATTGCGAACTGTGTGTAACAAAATAACCGAGCGGCAATTGCTTCGAGGCTAGTCCGATCTGTGTGGGACGCGCAGCGCTCCACTCTTTTGTAAGGAAGTGAACTCTGGTGCAGGGCCGCCCGGAGCTCCGTGTCTTGAAACCTGAACGCTATAAGCGAGCTAATGCTTAAGTTGAATGAATGTGCGTCATTGATTCTTCTCCTGTTGCGAACACGTAGCGCTGCTAGGCAAGATGGTTCTGCAACTTATCTTCCAACCTGTCCGAGACGGGCTTTGGGCGCTCTCGCCGCCGTCGGGTTCAGTTCGCGCTGCGGCGTTGGGAAGCTCAAGATGGAGGCACGAGCTCCCACCATTTTGCGATGTTCGCTCTCCGCTGCAAGGCGCTTGACCTCATAGATGGTGAAACCCAGCCCGCCGGCGAGAAGCAGAAATACAAATAAGGCTACAGCGGCTAGAAGGAAGGCCGCTCTCACATTGCTTTTCGCGGCCTCCTGTAGCGACCGTGTCTCCGCGCTAGCTATTAATCGCCCCTTACTGTCACTGGCTTGGGCTGAAGGGGCTGCTGAATTGAAGTGGTTTTGCGTGGATAACTCGATGGCTGGGTCGCGTCCCTCTGACTCGGAAGGAGGGTACGTGGCGAGATACCGATAAACGTCATCCGCTTCTTGCGGAGTCAGGTAGTCAAAGACTGGCATCCTGCCGCGATATACCATCGGCGGCGTACCCATGATGATCGGCGCTCCGCGGGTCACTTTTCGATTCAATTCTACTTCACTTACCCGTCTAAGAAGCGTACTGAGCGGCGGGATCGCACCGTCCATGAGTTCTTGTGGGGTCGGGTTGGGGCCTACTGCGCTGTGGCACGTATGGCAGGTAGACTTCACAATGTGCTCGCCAATTCGGTGCGGCGATTCTTTGACTCCCGTCTGCTCGTTTTCGGCTCCAGGTATTCCGGAGAGCTGTTTGAGATACGCCAGGAGAGAATGAATCTCTGCTTCGTTCAAGTGCTGAAAAGCCGGCATATTTTCGCCGCCATCGTGGAGACGTTGCATTAGCGCATTCCGAGACTGTTGCACCATCTTCGTTGCCTCAGCCTGACTGATCTGGGCACCAGTGCTCTTCATACGCGCGATCACCGCATCCAAAGAGGTTGCTCGCACAGGACCGATGACGGAATTGATTTCTGGAGGAGCACCTTCGCCGGATTCTCCATGACATGCTTGGCAATTCAGGCGATACAAGTCCGAGCCGTGAATGCTGACCTTGCGCATTCCTGCGTTGGCTAGCAATGGCGGTCGCCCGATTTGGACGTCCGGGTTCGGCTCCGGTGCAGCAGGGCCTAGATGCCATGTCTTTCCCATGCTGGTTTCTCCGAATGACCTGTGGAGGTGATTGAGCCAGCTTTCACCAGTTACTGCTGTCACTGGAGGATCCTTACTTCTTACATTTCTTGGGCTGCGATCTTGAGACCTCGGGCCGATTGATAAAACCATAACTGTCACGTACAAGATCAGATGTCTTTGCCTCATCTCTGCACCTCTCGCGGCTTTTTACCAGCATGAGGCGCAGGTCATTTCACGTTGTCATCGGAATGTAGGAAGAGCATGAACGTTTTGTGATATTGGCCGACTGAGTAGTTGGAGTCTTATGACATGTATCTTCTGGATTTCCCTCGGTTCTTAACAGCGTCGCTCTAAGTAGGAGAGATGTTGTTATGTCACCACATCCAGGATGATTCGTTGTCAAATTAGTTTTACGAAACAAGCTGTCACTTAAAATGTGAGCGAATGTAAGTTAGGCAATAGATTATCCAGTGTCAGCTCGCCAGGCAGTGCCACTCTCTTGGCAGCGTCTTAAATCTGCTCCAGGGCCGGCTATTCTCATTGCAACGAAAATCGCGAAAGTCGCCCCGACTCGCTCGCGAGGGGTCTTGGAACAAGTGGAAGCGCGTATTGAAGGCTCGAGAAATTGCAAATCATGCTGACGGAATGTGACGAGAATTTGACATTTCGATGACACATTGAGGCCGTCGGCAGTCTTACGTTTGCCCCATGAGATCGAAAGGGACGACCGTATTAGGCGACGTTGCGATCGACTTTGATCGCACGGAGCTTCGCTGCGGCGACCATCTGATTCCGGCGACTTCCCTCGAATTCCCCCGTCCGACGTTGGCAAACTGCCGACAATCACCCAGCCGCTGCGTAATACCACCAGAGCAGTCGTCAGGCCAACTCCTCCCGGACACGGACCCGGCAGTGAAGTTGGATCGATTTGAGCAAACAGACTGAAGTTTCCGGTCGGTGAGATCTGTACGATGGTTGTTCCTGTGCCCTGGAAATTGTTGCTGGCGTTAAAGTTGCTTATCAGAATGGAGCCTTTGTTCAGCCGTCCAATGGTTCTGGGAACTGCAAATACTCCTTATGGGTTGATGTCGCCGTTGCTGGGAACGGTGGACGAAACTGCGCTTACTGTCGACAATTTGGCATTTAACTTGTCCTGAGCGTAGGCCGCACCAGCGCTAAGAAGCAGCAAGGCAGCCACAATCGCTGTAAGTCCGGCTATTAGCAATCTCAATTTCTTGTCTTTTCTCATTGGCGTGCTCCTTACTTTGTCATCGTTGGGGGGTGGTTGGAAGTCTCCTCCGTTTCTCCTTGGGGGAGTAGCTATACATAGAATTCGCAATTCTTCGCGCGGAGGTCTTCAATGGTTTGTTGCATGGAAAATAGAAGCGAGTGGCCCGGCGGTTGTCACAGATTTGTCAACGTGATGTGAACTTGTAGCAACAACATGAGGCCTGCTCAACGATAAGTCACGTTTTGTGCTTGCCCTATGTTTGGTTACAGATATAACATCTACTGACATGTCTGTAACAGACGACAGTGTAAGTTGGATTCTGCTGATCTTCAACCTGCCGGCCAAGCAGGCGAGCGAACGTGTAGAAGTTTGGAGGAAGCTGAAGCGTTACGGAGCGCTGCCGCTGCAAAGCGGCGGGCACCTTCTTCCAAATACCCCGCACACGTTGGAGCACCTTGAGTGGTTAGCGGCAGTGATTCGCAAGTACAAGGGGCAGGCCTCAGTCCTGCACGTTCAGTCCGTTGACGACTGTCCGGATGTCGAATTACGGCGTCGGTTTGTTGATGCCCGCTCGAAAGATTATGAGCAATTGCAGTCCGAACTAAAGAAACTGCTGAAGTCTCGCACACGACCGGCAGGTGCTTTGGGGCGCATCCGAAAACGCTTTGCAGAGGTTTCAGTCATCGATTTCTTCAACAGTCCATTGCGCAGTCGAGTGGAAGCTCTGTTAGCCCAGGTCGAAAGAGTCGAAAATCCAACCTTGGAGTCGCAGCGGCAGGCGCAGCGTGTCAGGAAGGAATATCTTAACCGGACCTGGATCACGCGACCCCGCCCTGGGATCGATCGCGTTTCTTCGGCATGGCTGATCACCCGCTTCATCGACAAGAACGCCAAGTTTGTCTTCGATACCGACGCCTCGCGCTATCCGACGGCGGTGCCTTTTGACATGTTCCAGAGCGGCGGCTTCGGACATCGTGGCGACGATTGCACTTTCGAAACTCTGTGCAGAGAGTTTCGTATTCGCGATACCAAGGTCCAGGCAATTGCCCAGATCGTTCATGACGCCGATTTGGAGGATGAAAAGTTCGGCCGCGCAGAAGGCGTGGGTTTAGATCGTGTGTTGGTGGGATGGGCGAAGCAGGACGTTAGCGACGATGAGCTGCGGCGGCGAGGAATGCAATTAATCGAGGGACTGTACAGCGCTTACTAACGACTCTTTGAGGAAGTCCCTATGTCACGTCTGCTGTTGATCAGCAACTCGACTTTGCATGGCAGCGGATACCTCGACCATGCTGAGGTAGAGATCAGGGATTTCATCGGCGAGCGAGCTCGCGTTGTGTTCATTCCATATGCCTTTCACGATCGCCGGGCATACTGCGAACAAGCGGAAAACCGCTTCCGCAAATTGGAGCTCGCGTTCCGGTCGGTGCATGACGTTTCCAACCCTTCACGCGCAATCGAGCAAGCGCAAATCATCTTCATCGGCGGCGGCAACACGTTCAGATTGCTATACGAACTGCAACGGAACCAAATGATCGAGCCGATTCGGAGAGCTGTTCGAGCCGGTACGCCTTACATAGGTTCTAGCGCTGGATCAATTATTG
>Ga0306925_10000058_pt1 | contig 53650 bp, 47 predicted proteins | sample flu12Cox44000176_FD_203755 | JGI IMG/M metagenome (GOLD analysis project Ga0306925, IMG submission 203755) | Lab enrichment of tropical soil microbial communities from Luquillo Experimental Forest, Puerto Rico - flux8day.12C.oxic.44.000.176 (v2)... | ecosystem: Environmental > Terrestrial >... | reverse complement strand
GCGCATCCTGGATGTCCTTCTCGGTGTGACTGTCGAGCGCGGAGGTTGCCTCGTCGAGCAGCAGGATCGGCGGAGCTTTCAAGATGGTGCGCGCGATGGCGACGCGCTGCTTTTCGCCGCCGGACAGTTTCAAGCCGCGCTCGCCCACCTCCGTTTCGTAGCCCTTGGGCGACAGGCGGATGAAATCGTCGATCTGGGCGAGCCGCGCCGCCTGCTCGACCTCGGCGTCGCTCGCTTCCCAGCGGCCGTAGCGGATGTTGTAGCGGATGGTGTCGTTGAACAGCACGGTATCCTGCGGCACCATGCCGATGGCCGCCCGCAGCGATTTCTGCGTGACGTCGCGGATGTCCTGGCCATCGATCGAAATGCGCCCGCCGCTGACCTCGTAGAAGCGGAACAGCAGCCGCGAGATGGTGGATTTGCCGGCGCCGGAGGGACCGACCACCGCCACCTTGTGGCCGGCGGGGACCTCGAAGGTGAGCCCTTTGAGGATTTCTCGATCGGGCTCGTAGGCGAAGGAGACGTTCTCGAAGCGGATCGCGCCGCGCTTGACCACGAGCGGCTTGGCGTCCGGCTTGTCCTTGATCTCCGGCTCGCGCGCGAGGATCGCGAACATCCGCTCGATGTCGATCACCGCCTGCTTGATCTCGCGATAGACCATGCCCATGAAATTGAGCGGCTGGTAGAGCTGGATCATCATGGCGTTGATCATCACGAAGTCGCCGATGGTGTTGGTGCCGGCCTTGATGCCGTAGGCGCACATCACCATCACCGCGGCAAGGCCGATCGTGAAGATCGTGGCTTGGCCGGCGTTGAGCACGGCGAGCGAGACATAGGCCTGGACGCTCGCCCGCTCGTAGCGCGCCATCGAGCGGTCGTAGCGGGCGGCCTCGCGCTCCTCGGCGACGAAATATTTCACCGTCTCGTAGTTGAGCAGCGAGTCGATCGCCTTGACGTTGGCGTCGGTGTCGCTGTCGTTCATGCGGCGGCGGATGTTGATACGCCACTCGGTCGCCTGATACGTGAACGCCATGTAGAGCGCGACGACGGCGAGAATGACGACGACGTAGCGCCAGTCGAACTGATAGAGCAGCACGATCAGGATCAGCGCAAGCTCGATGATCGTCGGCACCAGCTGCATGATCACCATGCGCACGATCGTCTCGATGGCGTTGCGCCCGCGCTCGAGCACGCGCGTCAGGCCGCCGGTCTTGCGCTCGAGATGAAAGCGCAGCGAGAGCTGGTGCATATGCTCGAAGGTGCGGTAGGCGAGCCGCCGGACCGCGTTCATGGCGACCTGGGCGAAGATGCCGTCGCGCATCTGGGTGAGCACCGCCATCAAGATGCGCGTCCCGCCGTAGGCGATGGTCATGAGGATCGGGGCCGCGAGCGCCCAGACGAGCCATGCCGACGGCAGGACCGGCGCGCTCCCCTCCCCGGTCAGCGCGTCGGTTGCCCACTTGAAGGTGAACGGTACGGCGATGGTGGCGAGCTTGGCGGCGAGCAGGAGCAGCATCGCCACGGCGACGCGAAGCTTGAGGTCGCGGCGGTCCGCCGGCCAGATATAGGGCCACAGCCCGCGCATGATCGAAAACAGCGAGCCGCCGCCGTCGGCGGACACTTCGCGTTTCAATGCTTCGGTCGAACGCGGATGGGAATCCATTCTGCAGACTGGCCCGGACTGACGGGCCGCAAGCGCAGACCGTCCAACCCCTCTCATATAGAGATTTTCTAGACTGCAATCACCCCGAACGGGAAAATCCGACCATCAATATCAGTGGTCCCGGGCGGTCATTGCCGGGCTTGACCCGGCAATCCATCACTTCCTTCGCAAAAAGCGTTCTTGCGAAGAAGATGGACCCGCGGGTCAAGCCCGCGGGTGACGTTCTCCAGCATGGCCATGCCGCGGACGCGGCTTGACGCCCTGCCGCCCCCGGGCCACATCCATTGCTCATGAGCACAATCGAATCGATTTGCGTCTATTGCGCCTCCGGCCCTGGCAACAACCCAGCTTTCATCGACGCAGCGACAAAGCTCGGCCGCATCCTGGCCGAGAACGGCATCCGCCTGGTTTATGGCGGCGGGTCGGTGGGCCTGATGGGAGCGCTCGCCGAAGCGGTCCTCGATCACGGCGGGACCGTGATCGGGGTCATCCCGGACTTTTTGGTCAATCGCGAGCACATGCTGCTGCGCGTGCAGGAGCGGGTGATCACGCCCGACATGCACGAGCGCAAACGGGTGATGTTCGAGCGCGCCGACGCCTTCGTCGCGCTTGCGGGCGGCGTCGGGACGCTCGAGGAGCTGGTCGAGCAGCTGACCTGGGCGCAGCTTGGCCGGCACAAGAAACCGATCCTGATCCTCAACACCGCCAACTTCTGGGAGCCGCTCTGCGTTCTGCTCGAGCAGATGGAGAGGCTCGACTTCATCCGCGCGGGCCTGCCGGTCAACCTCCTGGTGGCCGAGCAGGTCGAGGAGATTTTGCCGAAGCTGTTCGAGGCGGCGCGCTCCGTTTCAGAAGCGGAAAAGAAGATGACGTCGGTGGCCGCCGGGCGGATGTAGGACGAGGCGCGGGGGCATCACTCCTGCGCCTTGAGAAACGTCACCGCCTCGATGCGGTTGCCGTCGGGATCGCGGACGAAGGCGGCGTAGTAGCCTTCACCGTGTTGCGGTCGCAGGCCCGGCGCACCGTCGGAACTGCCGCCGGCCGCGAGCGCCGCGGCATGAAACGCATCGACCAATTCAATCGTGCGCACGCGCAGCCCCACATGGACGCCGCAGTCCCCGTTAACCGGCGCCATGGTCGCGCGCAGGTTGAGCCAAAATTCGGGATAGGCCTTGCCGAAGCCGATGGTGCGCGGCCGCACGACGAGCTTTTCGTAGCCGACGGCGCCCAGCACCGCCTGATAGAAGCGCGTCGCCCGGTCGAGATCGCGCACTGCAATGGAGATGTGGTCGATCATTGAAGAACCATCCTCGTGCCCCGGATGCGATAGAGCACGCGCCCGCGAACTTGGTGTGACTGCGCACCCGCGCGGCGGGGAAGGCGGCCTCAGCCGGGTGGCGCCCAAGGCCTCGCCCCTCGCCCGCGTGCGCAGGACAAATATGAGGTCTGGCCGCTACGCCGGCGCCCCGGACCGCACGAGCTTGTAGATGATCGAATCCATCAGCGCCTGGAACGAGGCGTCGATGATGTTGGACGAGACGCCGACCGTGGTCCAGCGCTCCCCGGTCTCATCCTGGCTCTCGATCAGGACGCGGGTCACCGCCTCGGTGCCGCCATTGAGAATGCGCACGCGGTAGTCGGTGAGCTCGAGCCCGCTGATGTAGCTCTGATACTTGCCCAGGTCCTTGCGCAGCGCCAGATCGAGCGCGTTGACGGGCCCGTTGCCTTCCGCCGCCGAGATCAGCGTTTCGCCTTCGACCTTCACCTTGACCACCGCCAACGACACCGTGACGCGCTGGCCGAGCGCGTTGTCGCGCTGCTCGATATTGACGTCAAACTTCTCGACGTCGAAATAGCTCGGCACCTTGCCGAGGACGCGGCGCGCCAGCAGCTCGAAAGACGCATCTGCCGCCTCGTAGGCATAGCCGATCGCCTCGCGCTCCTTGACGACATCGAGCAGCCGGCCGATGCGGGGATCGTCCTTGTCGACCTTGAGCCCGATGCGGTCGAGCTCGGCGAGCACGTTCGATTTGCCGGCCTGCTCCGAGACCAGCAGCTTGCGCCGGTTGCCCACCGCATCGGGGGGCACGTGCTCGTAGGTCGCGGGTTCCTTCATGATGGCGGAGGCGTGAATGCCGGCCTTGGTCGCGAAGGCGCTTTCGCCCACATAGGGCGCGTGCCGGTTCGGCGCGCGGTTGAGCATCTCGTCGAGCGTGTGCGAGGCATGCGCCAGAGTCTTGAGCTGCGCGTGCGAGACGCCGATATCGAAGCGGTCGGCGAATTCGCCCTTGAGCTTCAGGGTCGGAATGATGGACACGAGATTGGCGTTGCCGCAGCGCTCGCCGAGCCCGTTGAGCGTGCCTTGGATCTGGCGCGCGCCGGCGCGCACGGCGGCGAGCGAATTGGCCACGGCCTGCTCGGTGTCGTTATGGGCGTGGATGCCGACGTGGTCGCCCGGAATGACCTTGACCACCTCGCCGACGATCTTCTCGATCTCGTGCGGCAGCGCACCGCCATTGGTATCGCAGAGCACCACCCAGCGCGCGCCTTCATCGACGGCAGCCTTGGCGCACGCGAGCGCGAATTGCGGATTGGCCTTGTAGCCGTCGAAGAAATGCTCGCAATCGAGCAGCACTTCGCGCCCGCTGCGCACCGCCGCGCGCACGCTGTCGCGGATCGAGGCCAGATTTTCCTCCGGGCTGGTCTCGAGCGCGACGCGCACGTGGTAATCCCAGGATTTCGCCACGAAGCAGATGGCGTCGGCCTTGGCCTCGAGCAGCGCCGCGAGGCCTGGATCGTTCGAGGTCGAACGGCCGGGCCGCCGCGCCATGCCGAACGCGGTGAAGATAGTCTTGAGCCCGCGCTCCTCGGCGAACAGCTGCGTGTCGGTCAAGTTCGCGCCCGGATAACCGCCTTCGACGTAGTCGATGCCGAGATCGTCCAGCATTCGGGCGATGACGAGCTTGTCGTTGAGGGTGAAATCGACGCCGTTGGTCTGCGCGCCGTCGCGCAGCGTGGTGTCGAAGAGATAGAGGCGTTCGCGGGCCATGATGAACTCACAACAGCTGGGATGCGACGTAAAGCGCGATCAGCACCGCCGCAGCAATGACCGCGTATTTGAGCACGATGTAGTAGAGCCAGTGTCTCGGGAACGGCGTCTCTGGCTTGGTCATCGCCTGCATCCTCCAGAGCGCGTCACCAGAGATAATAGTTGAGCACCAGCGCGACGGCGACCACGATCGCGATGACCGCGATCACGATATGGTGCCGCTGCAGGCCCGGGAGCGGCGTGTTCGGTCGTTTCATTGCGCGCGCTCCTTGGCGGCAAGCCGCTTTTCCATGGTCGTGTTCGCCAGCCACTCGTTGCCGAGGGGAATGGAGTTGCGTTGCTTTGCCACGAAGCCGCGACGCTTGAAGAACTCCTGCGCGCTATCGCTGACGTCGGCGGTCAACCGGGGCGCGCCGCGCGAGCCCGCGAGCTTCTCCAGCGCGTCGATGAGCATGCTGCCGATGCCCTGCCCGGCGGCCGCGGGATGAACGTAGAGCATGTCGATGCGCTCGGGACCGGCAAGCGATGCGAAGCCCACGGGCGAGCCGTCGATGGTGCCAAGCAAGGTCAGCGCATTGGCGAGCCGCGCGGCGAAGGCGGCTTCGTCATCCGCCATGGACGCCCAGGCCTCTTGCTGGGTCGCGCTGTAGTCGTCGGCGGTCAGCCCTTCGATGCTGGCGCGAAAGATTTCGGCGAGCAGCGGCGCGTCCGTCGACAGGAACGGCCGCAACGCAAGCTTCGACTGTACGCGCGCCATCATCGCGATACCTTCCAAGTCGTGGTGCCGTCCTTGTGGTCCTCGAGCTCGATGCCCATCGCCTTGAGCTCGTCGCGGGTGCGGTCGGCCTCTCTGAAATTCTTCGCCTTGCGGGCGGCATTGCGCGCGTCGACAAGCGCGTTCACCTTATCCGCATCGACGACACGGCGGTGAGGATGATTTTCGAGGGCTTCGCCTTTCGTGAACGCGAGCACTCCCAAAAAAGTGCCCGACACCTTTAGTTTGTTCCGGAGCTCCAGTTGACGCAAACCTGATGCGGAGGTTCGAATTTCACCCGCAAGAGCATGCAGCCGCGTCAGTGCGCTTGGTGTGTTTAGATCGTCGCAAAGCGATCCGACCACTTCCTCGTCTGCATCGATGCCGATTGACATCGGCATGTCGGCAACGATGTCATACCAATGATCTAGCACCTTCTGGCTTTCCAGTATGCCCGCCATCGTCCAGTCGATGGGCTGCCGATAATGTGTGCGCAGCATGTTGAGGCGCAGCACCTCTCCCGGCCAGTCGGCCAACAACTCGCGGATGGTCACGAAATTACCCTCCGACTTCGCCATCTTCGCGCCTTCGACCTGCAGGAAGCCGTTGTGCATCCAGAAATTCGCCATCACCGGCAGGTGGAACGCGCAGCGCGATTGCGCGATCTCGTTCTCGTGGTGCGGAAACACGAGGTCGATGCCGCCGCCGTGGATGTCGAACGTCTCGCCCAGGTGCTTCCACGCCATCGCCGAGCACTCGATGTGCCAGCCGGGACGGCCAGGCGCCGCGATGCCCGCCGGTGACGGCCACGCCGGCTCGCCCGGCTTCGACGGCTTCCACAGCACGAAATCGCGCGGGTCGCGCTTGTAGGGCGCGACCTCGACGCGCGCGCCCGCGATCAGCTCGTCGAGCGAGCGCTTCGAAAGCCTGCCGTAGTCCGGCATCGAGGGCACGCTGAACAGCACGTGCTCTTCGGCGACATAGGCGTGGCCCGAAGCGACGAGCCGCTCGATCAGCGTCTTCATGGCGTCGATGTGTTCGGTCGCGCGCGGCTCGACCGTGGGCGGCAAGCAGCCGAGCGCGGCCACATCCTCATGAAACTGCTTGTCGGTTGTCTCGGTCACCCTGCGGATCGCCGCGTTCAGCGGCAGATTGGGGTATTCCTCCGCGGCGCGCGCGTTGATCTTGTCGTCCACGTCGGTGATGTTGCGCACGTAGGTGACATGATCGGCGCCGTAGAGGTGGCGCAGCAGGCGGAACAAGACGTCGAAGACGATGACCGGACGCGCGTTGCCGATATGGGCGAAGTCGTAGACCGTCGGCCCGCACACGTACATGCGCACGCGCGCGGGATCGAGCGGCCTGAAGGGGCGCTTCTCGCGCGTGAGCGTATCGTAGAGCTTGAGCTCCATCGCACCAGTTCTCACCCCCAACGTCTCGTCTCAACCTTGCGGCGCGCGGCCCAAACGAAACAGAGACGCCTCGCGGCCTCGCTGGCCGGGCGTCCAAACATCTCGGGTGAGGAGAAAAGACGGCCGCAGCCAGCGTGGGTCGCTAGCCGATAATCTCCCGGCAAATGCCGCAGACGTGGTTAAGGCCGTTCATGACGGCGGAGCATGGGCAAGCGCGCGGATTGCGTCAAGGGCCCCGCCCGCGCCGGCCGGCAATGCTGCCTAACTCCCATGTCCGCAAGGCGTTTTCGACGGCTGCAAGATCGCCCGAGAGTGTGGCTTTCATGTCCTAGTCAAAGGCCGCCAAAGCCCGTTATCACCAGTCTTGACGGCGGGGATCAGCCTTGGCGGTTAGGGGCGCCTTAAGGCTTTTCCTCGCAATGTCGCCGTCGGGTTCTCCGGGAAAAACCGGGGAAGGGGGTGTCAAGGATGCGGTACTTGTTCGCCGCGCTCGTCCTCGCGGCCGCCGCTTTCGGCACTGCGGCGCAGGCCGAAAAGCGCACCTTCATCATTGCCAACAATTCCGACGGCTACGGGGTCGACCGCTGTCTCGCGGCCGGCGCGACCTGCGGGGCGGCGGTTGCCACCGCCTATTGCAAAGCCCGCGACTACATGGAAGCCGCCTCGTTCCACAAGGTCGAGCGCGAGGAGATCGCCGGCGCGGTGCCGACGACCAACGGCACCTCCGCCCGCGACGAATTCGTCGCCATCGAGTGCCTGCGCTGAGGCCGCGCCACACCGTCGCCGCGACACCGCTGTTGCCAAGTCCGTGAGCCGTTTGCGCCGCGTATTTTCCTGTTGACTCGCGTGGCGAGAATCTTCGAGAAAAGCGTATTCACCAAAGTTGCGCCAACCGGCCCGCGGGATGCTGCCGCGAGTTTTTGTTTGCGCGCACGCGCATCCGCGAGGTGTGCTTTCTTGAAGACCAGACAAGGAGAGCCGAACCATGCTCTTTTGAGACGGGCGAAGGCGGAAAAATCCCTCAAGCCTCCCGCGCCAGATCGAACCAACCTGGGGCTGTAGGAAACCTTCGCCGATCCGATTCCATTGTTTCGGGCCTGTTCTTTACAATGCATAGTGCAACTGCAACGTGTCGGCGCAGACGCAAGGCGCGCCGGCGCTCCTGCAAGCGACGCGAGCTGCGCTCCGTTGCGCGGGTGGCCATCTTCCGCCAATGTTCGCCGCGGCGGTCGAGGTTTGAGCCGACCGCTCCAGCCCCGGGGCGCGGTTGATGACGAACTCCGGTCCAGTGCGTGACGGCGCGGCACACGCCGCCTCGGCGCCCGACCAAACGGGTGCTCAAGCGCCGCTGCTCAAGCTCGAAGATTTCTTGCCCCACCGGCTCAACGTCCTGTCCAGCCTGGTGTCGCAGGCGCTAACGCGCGTCTACGGACGGTACGGTATAGGAATACCGGAGTGGCGGGTCATGGTCACCCTCGGCGAGAACGGCGTGATGACCGGCAAAGCCGTCGGCGCGCACACCCATATGCACAAGACCAAGGTCTCTCGCGCGGTGGCGCAGCTCGAGCAGCGCAAATTTCTCAGCCGGCGTGCCAATCGCGCGGATCTGCGCGAATCCTTTCTGTCGCTGACACCGGCCGGCCGCGCGATCTATGAAGAACTTGCCCCGAGCGCGCTCGAATTCATGAACCGGCTCGGCGAGGTGGTCGCACCCGCCGATCGTCCCGCCTTTGATCGCGCCGTGAAGCAATTAACCAAACGCTCGGCCGAGCTCGTCGCTGAAGTCGAAAGCGGCAAGATCTGACGACGCGGCGCGCCCGACGATCGCCCCACAAGGAGGAGACGTGAAGCTTTATACCTATTTTCGCTCGTCTGCGGCCTATCGGGTGCGCATCGCGCTCAACCTCAAGGGCCTGAGCAGCGAGATGATTCCCATCCACCTGCAGAAGCAAGGCGGCCTCAACAAGAAACCGGAATACCGCGCGGTCAACCCGCAAATGCGCTTGCCGGCTCTCCAGCTCGATTCCGGCGAGGTGCTCATTCAATCGCTCGCGATCATCGACTATCTCGACGAAGTCCATCCCAAGCCGCCCCTGCTGCCGCGCGATCCGATCGATCGGGCGAAGGTGCGCGCGTTCGCCCAGGTGATCGCCTGCGACATCCACCCGCTCAACAACGTGGGACCGCTGCGCTACCTCAAGAACGAGCTCGGTCAGGACCAAGCCAAGATCGACGCCTGGTACCACCACTGGATTCTCGAGGGCTTCGCCGCGATGGAAACCATGATCCGCCCGGCGCCCTATGCCTTCGGCAGCGAGGTTACGCTGGCCGATGTCTGCCTGGTGCCGCAGGTCTACAACGCGCGGCGTCTGAAGGTGCCGCTCGATCGATTTCCCAAAATCGTCGCGGTCGATGTGGCATGCGCGAAACTCGCCGCCTTTGAGCAGGCCCGGCCGGAGAACCAGCTTGACGCGGAGTGATCTCGTCATCGATCGCCATCCGCGCGTAGTTCATTCTTGAGCGGCGACGCCCCGATCGTGGCACAGAGACACCTCGTTCGCGTCGTCCTCTGGATGAGCGGCGCATTGCTCGCGTTCTCGGCGATGGCCGTCTCCGTGCGGGTGCTGGCCGAGACGCTAAGCGTCATGGAGATCCTCGCCGCGCGCGCCGGCCTCGGCTTGGTGGTGATGGCCACCCTGGCGACCGTGCGCGCCGACCTGCGATCCACGGTCTTCAGCCGACACCTGCCGCTGCACGTCTTTCGCAACACCGTCCATCTTGGAGCGCAGTATCTCTGGGCGAAGAGCCTTCTGCTCCTCCCGCTTGCGACCGTGTTCGCGCTGGAATTCACCGCGCCGGCCTGGGCACTCCTGCTCGCGCTGCCGGTGCTGGGCGAACGCATGACCGCGAGCCGGATCGGCGCCGTCGTGCTCGGCCTCATGGGCGTGCTGGTCATCCTGCGTCCGGGCTTGCAGACGTTTCAGCCGGCCGCGCTTCTGGTGCTACTGGCCGCGCTCGGATTCGCCATTGCTCTCATCACGACCAAGAAGCTGACGCGCACCGACACCAATTTCGCGATCATCTTCTGGATGAACCTCATCCAGCTGCCGCTCGCCTTGCTCGGCTCGCACCCGTTGTTCGTGACCAAGCTCACCCTCGGCCAGCTTCCCGCGGTGGTCGCGGTCGGCATTTCGGGGCTGGCCTCGCACTATTGCTTGGCCAACGCGTTTCGGGCCGGAGATGCGAGTGTGGTGGTACCGCTCGACTTCCTGCGCATTCCCCTCATCGCGGTGGTCGGCTGGTGGATGTATGGCGAATCGCTCGATGTCTTCGTTTTTACCGGCGCCGGCCTGATCATCACGGGCATCCTATGGAATTTGCGCAGCGAAGCCGCACGGCCGATCGGGCCGTCGATCGACATGGAAAAGCCGGTTGTAAAGGCGGCTCACCCCGACCCGCCCTAGGCGCTACAAGGGGTGTTTGCGGTTGGGCACAGGGGTTTCACACTTTGGTCACCATTCCGGCGCTTCCATCCTCGACTGTGGGCGTCGGGTCGGGCTCCATGGTTGGCACAGCGATCACGAAAGTCTTGCGCGGACCGGGCGCCGCTCTGTCCGTTCTCGTTCTTTGCGCCGCGCCCGCAGCGGCGCAGTTCTCCTTTCCGTTCTCCTCTCCTCCTCCCAACCCTGTCCCGGCTCCCAATACGTCCCCTGCTCCCAATGCGGGCACGCGCAGCCAAGCCTGCCTGCGCCTCGAAAGCCAGCTCGCCGCGATCGATCGCGGCGCCGGGGTCGACCCCGCAAAGGCGGAGCAGATCAAGCGCTACGAAGACGCCGCGGCAAAGCAGCAGGCTGAACTCGACCGCCTCGGCCAGCAATCCCAGCGCCTGGGTTGCCAGGGCGGCGGCTTTTTCGCCCTGTTCAGCGGACAGTCGCCGCAATGCGGCCCGCTCAACAACCAGATCCAGCAGATGCGCGCGAACCTCGACCGCACGCTGACCGACATCCAGCGGCTGCAGGGCAACAGCGGCGAGCGCGAAGGACAGCGGCGCGGCATCCTGGTGGCGCTCGGGCAGAACGATTGCGGCCCGCAGTACCGCCAATACGTTACCGGCGGGCCGGGCGGGTTTTTCGACAGCCTGTTCGGCGGCGTCGCGCCCGCCCCGAATGCCCCGCTCGCGGGCACCTATCGAACGCTGTGCGTGAGAACCTGCGACGGCTATTACTTCCCGATTTCCTACTCCACGGTGCCGGGCAAGTTCGCGGACGACGAAGCGCTTTGCCGGCGCACGTGCCCGGCCACCGAGGTGACCCTCTACAGCCACCGCAACCCCGGCGAGGACGTGTCCCGCGCGGTGTCCATGAGCGGCCGCGTCTACTCCGACCTGGCCACCGCGTTCAGCTATCGCAAGCAGTACAATGCCGCCTGCAGCTGTCGGTTACCCGGCCAGTCCTGGGCCGACGCCTTGCGGCAGGGGGATGACCAGACCGTGGAACGCGGCGATATCGTCGTTACGGAGGAGCGGGCGAAGCAATTGTCGCAGCCGCGCTTCGACGCGCAGGGCAAGCCGGTCAATCTCGGCGCCAATCCCGGCCGGCAGTCGCCCAAAGGCACCGATGCCGTCAACAGCGCCCCGCTGCCCCCCGCCAGCGCCGATCAAGGCGCCGCGCCGGCCGCCGAGGAAAAGGCCGAGCAACCACCGGGCAAGCGCAAAGTGCGCGCAGTCGGACCGACCGTCTATCCGGTGCGGTGACGGATCAATCGTGATCGATCCATGGACGTGGCTCTCGGCAGCGGCCGCGGGCTATGCGCTCTTGGTTGCCGTGAGCGAATAGCGCTGCTCCGCGGCCAGGCATTCCGCTTGCGGCAGCCCCAGCTCCTTGCGCACGATGTTGGTGCCGAGCACCATCGCCACCATCTTGTAAGTGGCGTGCCGGCGGCCCATGCCCTCACGGCCCATGCCGCAGTCGGATGAAATGATCAGCCGCTCCGGGGGAATATGCTTGAGCGCCTCGCGGATGAGCGCGGCGATCTCGTCGGGCCGCTCGACCTGTAGGGTATGATGGTCGATCACGCCGATGACGACCTTCTTGTCCTTGATCACCTCGCCGATGGCCTTCAAATCGCCGGTGCCGGATGAACAGGTTTCGAACGTCAGCGCGTCGGCCTCGACCTGGTTGAGCGCCTCGAGCGTCGGTTGGTAACTCTGGACGTCGCGGAAAATCCGCTGCTGGGACGGGTTACCCCAGCAGGTGTGGCACCACACTTCTGTCTTGGCGTTGAGACCCTTCACGGTGTTGTTGAAGATTTTCACCAGGTCGGCTGCGTCGAGCTTGCCGAACGTCTTGCCGCGCGCCGGCACCATGTGAATCTGCGGCTCCTCCATCTGCACGACCGGGCAGCCGGCATCGGCGAGCTCATGGAGTTCCTCGTTGAGTGCATTGCTGATCGCCCACGTGCGCTCGACCGGATCTTTGTAGTAGTCGTCCTCGACGGAAGCCGCGATCAGTTCGGGCAGGATGGTCCCGAACTTGATCGGCTTCTTGGTCATGCGCTGCGCCGTCTTCCACATCGCCGTGTACTGCAACCTGCCGCGCTCGACAGGCCCCACGATGCGGGGAAACACGCGCGCTTCGAGAAAGTCGTGCAGGATGTGCCCGCGCGGATAGGCGACAGCGCCGATCTTGTAGACCATCGGCTGCGGCAATTCGGCAAAACCGTCCATGTGGGTCAGCGGATAGCCCTGCCAGCTCATGCCGCCGACCTCCTCGTCGTAGTGCGCGTCGCCGTCGGTCAAGATGTCGAGGCCGGCTATTTCCTGCGCCCGCAGAAAGCACGAGACCGCATCCTCGTACTGCTCGCGGTAACGCGAATTGACCATGGCTTCGAGGAAGCTCTTCGGTCCCAGCACCGCGGTGTACCAGGCCGGCCGCGGCAGCGAGCCGATGATGGAGGTTGGCAGAGCGATACCCGCGGACGCTTTGTACATCGTTTTCCTCGCTTGCTGGGCGTCCCTCGCCTTCCCCGCTGCGGAGGGACGAAGGGAGCGTTCAGAAATCGTACGCTTCGCTCTTCGCAGCCGCGTTCTTCACCAACGCGTCGTCGGGCTTGGGCAGCGGCTCGCCGGAATCGCGGAAGCGGTTGACGATGGGGTAGCGGCGGTCGCGTCCGAAATTCTTCAACGTCACCTTGACGCCGGGCGCCGCTTGCCGGCGCTTGTACTCGGCGAGATTGAGCATGCGCTCGACCTTCATGACCGTCTCGCGGTCGAAGCCGTCCTCGGCGATCTTGGCGATCGGCTCTTCGCGTTCGACCAGACGTTCGAGGATCTGATCGAGCACGTCGTAGGGCGGCAACGTGTCCTGGTCGGTCTGGTTCTCGCGCAACTCGGCGGAAGGCGCGCGCGTCAAAATATTGTCGGGAATCACCTGCGCGCCGGGCCCGAGCGCGCCGTCGGGCTTCCAGCCGTTGCGCAGCCGCGCCAACCGATAGACCTCGGTCTTGTAGAGATCCTTGATCGGGTTGAAGCCGCCGTTCATGTCGCCATAGAGCGTGGCATAGCCGACCGACATTTCCGATTTATTGCCCGTGGTCACCACCATCAGGCCGAGCTTGTTGGAGATCGCCATCAGGATGGTGCCGCGCGCCCGCGCTTGCAGATTTTCCTCGGTGACGTCGCGCGGCTGGCCTGCGAAGACCGGCGCGAGGGCTTTCTCGAGTCCCAGAACCGCGCTCTCGATCGGCACCGTGTCGTATTGGACGCCAAGCGCCTTGGCGACCTGCGCCGCATCGTCGAGCGATTGCCGCGAAGTGTAGCGATAGGGGAGCATCACGCAATGCACGCGATCCGCTCCCAGAGCGTCGACCGCCAATGCCGCCACGAGGGCGGAGTCGACGCCACCCGAAAGCCCCAGCACCACGCCCTTGAAACCGTTCTTGCCGACGTAATCGCGCAGCCCCAGCATGCAGGCGAAGTAGTCCGCCTTCTCGCCCGCCTCGACCGCGACGATGAAATCATCGACGCAGCGCCAACCATTGCCGCTGCGCTCCCAGCGCAGCGTCTGGACGACTTCGCGAAAGGCCGGGAGCTGGAAGGCGAGCGCGCGATCGGCATTGAGGCCGAAGGAGGCGCCGTCGAACACGAGCTCGTCCTGGCCGCCGACCTGGTTGATATAGATCAGCGGCACGCCGCTCTCGGTCACGCGGGCGACGGCAAGGTTGAGGCGCATGTCGTCCTTGTCCCGCGAATAGGGCGAGCCGTTGGGCACGATCATCAGCTCGGCGCCGGTCTCGGCGAGGCATTCGACCACGTCCTCGTAGTCGCCCCATTCGGTCCAGATGTCTTCGCAGATCGGGATGCCGATGCGCACGCCGCGGAAATTGACGGGACCGGGCGGCGGCCCCGGCGCGAAGACGCGCCGTTCGTCGAACACGCCGTAGTTAGGCAGGTTCACCTTCCGACGCACGGCGGCGATGGCGCCGCGGTCGAGCAAGCAATACGCGTTGTAGACCTTGCCCTCCTCGAGCCAAGGCGTGCCGATCAGCAGCGCCGGACCGCCGTTCGCAGTTTCGCGCGCAAGCTCCTCGACCTTCGCTCGGCAGGCCGCCTGGAACGCCGGCTTGAGCACGAGATCCTCCGGCGGATAGCCGGAGAGGAAAAGTTCCGGAAGCGCCACGATGTCGGCGCCGGAGCGGGCAGCCTCGGCCCGCGCGCGGCGCGCCTTGTCGGCGTTGCCGGCGATGTCGCCGACGATCGGATTGAGCTGTCCGATCGCGATGGCCAAACGGTCGGTGGGCCGCGCATTCATGGCTTAGGTCTAGCGCGTCGCGCCCGCGCCCGGCAATCGCGCCGAGGTCTGGTCAGATCAGCCCAAATCGCTCGGCCAGCGCCAACAGCCAGGTCAGCCCGGCGATGAGCAGCGCAAGGCCGACCGCCGCGGAGCCCATGTCCTTGACCCGGCCGATTTGGGGATCGATCGCGAGGTTGACGCGATCGGCTAGCTTTTCGATCGCCGTGTTCAACAGCTCGACGACAAGCACGAAAGCCACGACGGCGATGAGCGCAAGGCGCTTCCAGGCCTCCTCGGCAACCAAGAAGGCAACCGGTACCGCCACAACGAGGGCAATCAGTTCCTGGCGAAAAGCCTCCTCGCTACGCGCCGCAGCGAGGAGCCCGTGCCAGGTATTGATGGCGGCGCGCAGCAACCGTTCCATGGAGTGCGATGAATAGCGACCTGGCGCAACGACGGTGTCCTCGCGCAATCTATCGTCGTCCTGAGCCAAATCCAGCTTGCTCGCGCCGCGGCGCGATGGCGCGGCGCGAGGAGGACGTGTTTGGCCGGGCTCTTGCTTGCCGCTCACGGCTCTGCCGTCCGAATGCCAGCCGGGCCCGCATTGAGCTTGATCGACCCGGCCGGCTTGAGTTCCTTGCCGTCGAAGTTGAGGACCATGATCTCCTTCTCGACCATGCACTGGACCAAAAGCGTGCGGTTGCCCTTGCTCCAGGCAAGACCCTGACACCAGTGGCCGACCTTGGCCTCGGTCAGCGGGACCAACTCGTTGCCTTTGACGCTCAGCACCTTCACCAACCCGTAATCGTTGAAGAACGGGTTGTTCTTCGCCTTGTTGGACCCATTCGCCACGCCCACGGCGAGAAAGGCGCCGTCGGGGGACAGCGCAATCCCCTCCGGCGTTTGACCGACGGTAACGGTTTGAACGACCCGCGCCGGTTTCGCCTCGATATCGATCAAGCTCACGGTATCGGCATCGCCGCTGCTCGTCCCGATGTTCGCCACAACCGCGACCTTGCCGTTGGGATGGATGACGAGTCCGTAGGGCCGCAGCCCCGCCGAGATATCGCGTTTGGTGTGCTCGACCTTGTTGCCGTCGATCGACAGCACCGAAATCTTGCTGTCGCCGTCGCGGGTGACCAGCGCCGTCTTGCCATCCGGTGTGATGGCGACATGGCTTGGGCCCGATTTGTCGTCGCCCAAACTGACCTTGCCGACCGGCGTGAGCGTATTGCCGGCGATGGAAAAGACGGAGACCGTTCCCTCGGACCGGTTGGCGACCAGCGCGAGGGTCCCGGCGCGATTGATCGACACGCCCGCGGCACCCTGCCCCGCCTGCAACTGCGCCGCGACCTTGGGCGGGGAGGCCTTGAGGTCGATCACCGTGACCTTGTCGTCGGGCACGGTCTTCTTCGGATCGGCCGGATCGATCTTGGATGCCCCGGTGACGAGCGCGAAACTCTCGTCGCGCGCGATCGCTACGCTCGACGGTGGGCCGATAACGCTGGTCGGGGCCGGGATCTCGGCGACGACCTTGGGCGGCGTCGCGCTGAGATCGATGACCGTGACGGAATCCGCCGGCGGATTGGCCGGCACCGCATTCACGCCGTCGATGAGAACGGCTTTCCCGTCATTGGCGGAAAGCGCCAGCTCGCCGCTGGCTCCGGACGACAGCGACATCAACGCGGCAAGCGAAAGCGCGCCCACCCCTCCCATATGGCGATGCATGAGAACCTCCTCCCGCTGCGCGGATCGTTATGGCCTGGCGAACGCGCCACGCACCCGCCCGCATTGCGACCATCTTAGCAAACAAACAGGCGAAAACCTTCCCTGCCCAGTCCGCCTTCGGCGGATCACGGTGCGATCAGAGCCCGGCGGCGGCCGGCAGCGGCCGCGCCCTGGCGGTGCGCTCCGCCTTGAGCAGGTCGGCCAGCAGGAACGCAAGGTCGATCGATTGCTCGGCATTGAGCCGCGGGTCGCAGACCGTGTGGTAGCGATCCTTGAAGTCCGCGTCGGTGATCATGCGGGCACCGCCGGTGCACTCGGCGACGTTCTGGCCGGTCATCTCCAGATGCACGCCGCCGCCGTGCGTTCCTTCGGCGCGGTGAACCGCAAAGAAGGTTTTCACCTCCGCCAGGATGCGGTCGAACGGTCGCGTCTTGTAGCCGGTTTCCGAGGTGATGGTGTTGCCGTGCATGGGATCGCACGACCACAGCACGACCTTTCCCTCGCGCTTAACCGCGCGGATCATGGCCGGAAGCTGATCGCCGACCTTGTCCGAGCCCAGCCGCACGATCAGCGTCAGCCGGCCCGGCTCGTTTTCCGGATTGAGGATGTCGATCAACCGCAGCATCTCATCGACCTTGCTCGACGGTCCGCATTTGAGTCCCAGCGGATTGATGATGCCGCGGCAGAACTCGACATGCGCGTGATCGGGCTGTCGGGTGCGGTCGCCGATCCACAACATGTGCGCCGAGGTACAGCAGAAGGTGCCGGGGTGCGTCGAGTCCTCGCGCGTCATCGCCTGCTCGTAGCCGAGCAGCAGCGCCTCGTGGCTGGTGTAGAAGTCGGTGCTCTTGAGCTCGGGATGGCTTTCGAGATCGAGCCCGCAAGCCTGCATGAAACCGAGCGCCTCGGAGATGCGGTCGGCGAGCTCCTCGTAGTGGTGGGACTGCGGCGAGTCCTTGACGAAGCCGAGCGTCCACTGCCGCACATTCGCGAGATTGGCATAGCCGCCCTGCACGAAAGCGCGCAGCAGATTGAGCGTGGCGGCCGAGTGGCGATAGGCCTCGATTTGGCGCTCGGGATCCGGACGCCGCGACGCTTCATCGAAGTCGACACCGTTGATGATATCGCCGCGATAGCTCGGCAGCTCCTTGCCGTCCCTTTTCTCCATCGGCGACGTGCGTGGCTTCGCGAATTGGCCGGCGATGCGGCCGACCTTCACCACCGGCAAGGCGGCGGCATAGGTCAGCACCACCGCCATCTGCAAGAACACGCGCAGGAAGTCGCGGATGTTGTTGGCGCTGACATTGTTGGCGCTGTGCTCGGTGAAGGCTTCGGCGCAATCTCCACCCTGCAGCAGAAAGCCCTCCCCCGCCGCAACGCGGCCGAGCGCCTTTTTCAGGCTGCGGGCTTCGCCTGCAAAAACGAGGGGCGGAAACGTCGAAAGCCGGCGCTCGACCGCGGCGAGCGCCGCCTTATCCGGATAATCGGGGACCTGGACGATTGGCTTGCTGCGCCAACTGTCGCGCGTCCAACGCTCGGGCATGACGGCCCTCCACCACGCTTAAGCCCCAGTACGGGCGAGATTTTCCAGTTCGGGGACCTTATACACGAGGGTCGGCGCCGCAAGCCAGATGGAATTGCGAGCATGAGGCCCACAGCGCGGACGAAACGCGGGCGCTATTCGGCCGCCTCGCGGCGATGGCTCAGCGCCTTCTCCCGTAGCGTCACCAGTTCCTCGGCGGCGGTCGGATGCACCGCGATGACGGCGTCGATGTCGGCCTTGGTCGCCTTCATCTTCAGCGCGATCCCGACGAGCTGAATCATCTCGCTCGCGTCCGGCCCCACGATATGGCAGCCGACGAGACGGTCGCTCTCGCCGTCGACAACGAGCTTGAAGAAGGCGCGCGTATCGCGGCCCGCAAGCGTCATCTTCAGCGGGCGGAACGACGTCTTGTAGACGTCGACCTTCATCAGCCGCTCGCAGGCCTGCGCCTCGGTCAGACCGATCGCGCCCACCTCGGGCTCGGAGAAAACAGCGGTGGGCACGTTGGCGTGATCGACCGCGGTCGGCTTGCCCCCGAACACGGTGTCGGCGAAAGCATGGCCTTCGCGGATCGCGACCGGCGTCAGGTTGACCCGGTTGGTGACGTCGCCGATCGCATGGATGTGCGGCACCGAGGTCTGCGACAGCGGATCGACCGCGATACCGTCACGGTCGCTGAACCGCACGCCCGCGGCATCGAGACCGAGGCCGGCGACATTCGGCCAGCGCCCGAGCGCGAACATCACTTTGTCGACTTCGACGGGGCTGTCGTCGGATAGCTTGGCGGTGAAGGTGTCTTGCGTGCATTGCACGGCCCTCACCGTCGTGCCGCAAAGGACCCGCACGCCCCGCTTCGTCATCTCCGCATGCAGATGGGCGCGCAGATCGTCGTCGAAGCCGCGCAGAATATTCTCGCCGCGGTAGACCAGCGTCACCTCGGAACCAAGCCCGTTGAAAATGCTGGCGAACTCGACGGCGATATAGCTGCCGCCCTGGATCAGGATGCGCGCGGGCAATTCTTCCAGATGAAACGCCTCGTTCGAGGAGATGACGTGTTCGATCCCCGGGATCTTGGGACCAAACCACGGCGCGGCGCCGGTGGCGATGAGGATGTGCCGCGGCCGGATTTTTTCACCCGTGGCGAGGAGACGCACGGTATGTGCATCTTCCAACACCGCGCGGCTTTTGACGATCTTGACGCCCGCGCGTTCGAGCGTCGTGGTGTAGGCGAGCTCGAGCCGCGCGATTTCCCGGTCCTTGTTGGCGATGAGGCTCGACCAGTCGAAGCGCGGCTCGGAGAGCGTCCAACCATAACCCGCCGCGTCCTCGAACTCCTCCGCAAAGCGCGAGGCGTAGACGAGCAGCTTTTTGGGAATGCAGCCGCGGATCACGCAGGTGCCGCCGACCCGGTACCCCTCGGCCACCATGACGCTCGCGCCGTAGCCGGCGGCGATCCGCGCCGCGCGCACGCCGCCCGAGCCTGCTCCGACGACGAGGAGATCGACGTCATGCTCAGCCATATCGTCGGGTCCAAGCTGTCAGCGGGCACGGCATCTAGATGTCGTGACCCCGCTTTTTCATTTCGGCGCGCATTTTGGCGATGACCTCTTGCGACAGGTTTTCGGCCCAAGTCTGCGCACTTTTCATGCTTTGATCGAGGATGGCGGGCTCCTCCACGATCAACTTGCGCCCGAGCGGCGACTTGTAGAAGGCGAGTATGTCCTTGAGCTCCTGCTCCGTGAACCGCGAGGCATAGAGCTTGGCAACGTCGTTCACGATCTCCGCGCTGCGGGTGGCGTATTCCGTGTGTAATTTGGTGGCGACTTCATTCAAATCCTTGCCGAGCATCGGATTGGTTTGCAGAAAGACGCTCTTGGTCCTCTCGATGACGCCCGAAACCAAGGGGCTGTAAAGCGCGGCGGCGCCTTTGGCCGTGATCACTTCCTTGGCGGTCGCGATCGCGCTTGCCGAGGGCTGTTGTGCATCGGCGGCGCCGATGCCCAGGGCGAAAGCGAGGCCCAGCGCAAGCATCATGGCGCGGGGCGGCCTGGGGATTGGGGAAGCAAACATCAAGACCTCCTCTTCGGATGGTACAGGCTCAACGCCGCTCGACGACGCGCACGCCGCTCGAGCCGGCAATCACGGCCGCGTGCGCGAGCCCAATGAACAAGCCGTGCTCGACCACGCCTGCAATACCGTCGAGACGCTCCGCGAGCGATTTCGGATCGGCGATCCGCTCGAATGCGGCATCGAGAATCCAGTGCCCGCCGTCCGTGACGAAAGCGTGGCCGTCCTTGGCGCGGCGCAGCAGGGCCGGTCCGGCGCAGCCGACGGCGGCGGCCGCGGCCTCGACCGCCCTCCGCGTCGCGCCCAATCCGAACGGCACCACCTCGACCGGCAACGGGAAGCGGCCGAGCGCCGACACCCACTTCGATTCATCGGCAATGACGATCATGCGGGCGGAGGCCGAGGCGACGATCTTTTCCCGCAGCAGCGCGCCGCCTCCGCCCTTGATCAGGCTCAGATCGTGCGCGATCTCGTCGGCACCATCGACGGTGAGATCGAGCTGCGGCGTCTCGTCGAGGCTGGTGAGCGGCACGCCCAGCCGTTCGGCGTCGCTGCGCGTCCCTTCCGACGTGGGCACCGCGATCACGTCGAGGCCAGCGCGGACGCGCTCGGCCAGAAGCTCGACAAAATGCTTGGCGGTCGAGCCGCTGCCCAGGCCAAGCCGCATGCCGTGGCGCACGAATTCGAGGGCGCGGGCGGCGGCGGCACGTTTTTGGGCATCGACATCCATCGCGATCGAAACAATTGGCCCGGCACCGGAGCAAGGACGGCGTCTATCTAGCCTCGTTCAGCGCGAGAGCATAGTCCATTCGCCATCGAACGCGCACCAAAGCGAGCCTTGCCATCCCGCGCATCACCCGGTAGCGATCACGGATGATGGTTGCTCCGACCGTCATTTTCGACCTCGACGGCACGCTGGTCGACAGCGCGCCCGATCTCGTCGCCACGCTCAACGTCATCTTCGCCCGCGAAGGTCTGCCGCCGGTCGCCTACGATACCGCGCGCAACTTGGTCGGCGGCGGCGCGCGATCGATGATCGAACGCTCGCTGGCGGCGCAAGCGCGCAAGCTCGACGCGGCCGGGGTCGACGGCCTCGTCAAAGACTTCGTCGAGCACTATGCCGCGCACATCGCCGACCGCTCTCGCGCGTTCCCCGGCCTCGACGCCGCGCTCGATGAGCTCGCCGCCGGCGGCTGCCGTTTTGCGGTCTGCACCAACAAGCTCGAATGGCTCTCAGTGCGGCTCCTTGACGCGCTCGGCCTGTCAAATCGCTTCGCCGCCATTTGCGGGGCGGACACGTTCGGGTTGCAAAAGCCCCACCCAGACTTGCTGCGGCGGACGATCGCGCGTGCCGGCGGCGAGCCCGCTCACGCGGTCATGGTCGGGGACTCCGTCAGCGACATCGCTACCGCCCGTGCGGCAGGAGTTCCGGTCGTTGCCGTCGACCATGGCTACACCGAGACCCCGGTGGGCGAATTGGGGCCCGACCGGGTCATCAGTACCTTCGCCGAGCTGCCAAGCGCGGTATTCGACCTGTTGGGCGCCGGCAGCCCCACCGCGGCAAACCGACGTTAATCCTATTTTACCTTATCGGCGCCACACTTGGGGGCCTTTTAGGGTGGGTAAGCCATAGCATGCGGGGGAAGGAACCCTAGGTTGCGCAGGCCCTGCCGCGCTTCTATGGTCGTGGTCTTGGGGGAGAGGCGGCGCTGCGCCGCCCAGGTGGTGGGATCCAATCATGAGCCGAGTCATTGCCGTCATGGCGTGTGGCTTCATGCTGGCCGCATGTTCCGCAACGATGCCGAGCCTGGATTTCCTGAAGTCGACTCCGCAGCCCGAGACGCTGGCCATTGAGTCCGAGCCGCCAGGGGCGGACGCGAAAACCTCGTTGGGCGAGAGCTGCCGCACGCCCTGTAAGCTGTCAGTCCAGCCCGGTAGCGAGTTCTCCGTAACGTTTGCGCTGAGCGGCTATCAGCCGCAGACCGTGTCCGTGCGTCCGGAGACGGAGGGTGCAGCCGCTGCGCCGCGGCTCGCGCCCAATCCGGTTCACGTCGACCTGCGGCCGGCGGCACCGCCGAAAAAGCTGGTTGCGAAGAAGAAGAAACCCGTCGCGGCAGCGGCCCGTCCGGCGGCACCGCCGCCCATGGCCTCGGCAGCGCCTACGCCCGCGCCGACGGCGGCGCCACCTGCACCTGCACTTGCCCCGGCACCTTCAGCCCCGACCGAGGCGGCGCCGTCGGCGACCAACTATCCCTGGCCGTCGCGATAATTTCGCTTGGCGGCGCCATAGCGGGGCGCCGGTTATCGTCGTTCCGACCCTTGCCACGGCGCTGGACGCTCTGGCCGATATCCGTCAGAATTCCCATATGAAACGGCGGAAAGGCCGCCTTTTTCCGTTGCCCGGGAGCGCCTTGACGCAGGTGCGCTCGCTCGGGTGCTGAGCAGTGCCATGTGATGACGCACGACGCGCAAAATCTCGCATTCGACTGCCAAGACGCGCGTCCCGCGCTGATCGACCCGTTCGGACGCGCGATCACCTATCTGCGCGTCTCGGTGACCGATCGCTGCGATTTTCGCTGCGTCTATTGCATGTCGGAGAACATGACATTCCTGCCCAAGGCCGACCTGCTGTCGCTCGAAGAACTCGACCGGCTGTGCGGCGCCTTCATTGCGCACGGCGTGAGGAAGCTTCGCCTCACCGGCGGCGAGCCGCTGGTGCGGCGCGGCATCATGACGCTCGTCGCCTCGCTCGCGCGCCATCTGTCGACCGGCGCGCTTGACGAGCTTACGCTGACCACCAACGGGTCGCAGCTGCCGAAATATGCCGACGAACTCGCCGGCCATGGCGTGCGGCGCATCAACGTCTCGCTCGACACGCTCGACCCCGACAAGTTCCGCGCCGTCACGCGCTGGGGAGAGCTGGACAAGGTTTTGGCCGGCATCGATGCGGCGCAGGCGGCCGGACTCAAGGTCAAGATCAACGCGGTTGCGCTCAAAGGCGTGAACGAGCACGAGTTCCCGGCGCTGCTCGAATGGGCGCACGGGCGCGGCATGGAACTGACCCTCATCGAGGTGATGCCGCTGGGCGATGTCGGCGAAGGCCGCCTCGATCAATACCTTCCGCTGTCGATCGTGCGGGCGCGCTTGGGCGAACGGTTCACGCTGGAGGATATCGACTATCGCAGCGGCGGGCCCGCGCGCTACGTCAACGTCGCCGAGACCGGCGGCCGACTCGGCTTCATCACGCCGTTGACCCACAATTTCTGCGAATCCTGCAATCGGGTGCGGGTGACCTGCACGGGAACCCTCTACATGTGCCTCGGTCAGGAGGACGCGGCCGATCTGCGCACGCCGTTGCGCGCGTCCGAAGGCAACGATTTGCTCGATGCGGCCATTGCGGAAGCGATATCGCGCAAGCCCAAGGGGCACGATTTCATCATCGACCGACGCCATCAGCGGCCGGCGCTGTCCCGCCACATGAGCGTGACCGGGGGCTAATCGGACAACCGATGACATGCGAGGGAGGACGGACTTGCGTCGTCCGTCCTCCCTCGTCCGTTTTTCCAATTGACGTCCGCGCGGGGGTCTAGGAAGGTTCGGATGTCCCGGCGGCGGCTGCCGTCGGGGCCAAAACCAGGAGGCGGCACCGAGCGGCTGCTCGGCGACCCGTCTCACGAGACCAAGGGGACGGTGTGTGGAGGGTTTGCTCAAGCTGAGCCGCGCCATCGACGCGGTCAATTTTCGGATCGGCAAGGTCTTGTCCTGGCTGATCCTGGTCGTGGTGGTCATTTCGGCGACCAACGCCACGGTACGAAAAGTCTTCGACACCTCGTCGAACGCGTGGCTGGAACTGCAGTGGGTTCTGTTCGGGGCGATATTTCTCTTGTGTTCGCCCTGGACGCTTCTGTCCAACGAGCACATTCGCATCGACATCGTCAACGGCATGCTGCCAAAGCGCTGGCGTGACGCCATCGATGTCTTCGGCCATGCGTTCTTCTTGCTGCCGCTGACGATCGTCATGATCGTCACATCGGTTCCCTTCTTCATCAGATCGTTTCAGCTCAACGAGCAATCGATGAATGCGGGGGGATTGCCGCAATGGCCGGCGAAGTCACTCATCCTCGTTGGATTCGTGCTTCTGTTCTGGCAGGGCATTTCCGAGCTCATCAAGCGCATTGCGGTGATGCGAGCTCTCATTCCTGATCCGTACGTCAGCGGCGATGGGGCGCACTCGGCGGCGGAGGCGGAGGCCGAGCGTATTCTCGCCGTGGCCAAAACTGATGCCCAGTAGCCGCGAACGGTAGTTCCCGGAGCGACGACCATGGTGGCGATGCTCATCCATTACATGGCGCCGATCATGTTCGCGTCGCTCGTGATATTTCTCCTGCTCGGCTATCCGGTCGCATTTTCACTTGCCGCCAACGGCCTCATCTTCGGGTTGCTCGGTATCGAGCTTGGCTTGTTCCGCCCCGATTTTTTGCAGGCGCTGCCCGAGCGCGTCTACGGGATCATGAACAATGACGTCCTGCTCGCGATTCCGTTCTTTACTTTCATGGGCCTCATTCTCGAGCGGTCGGGCATGGCGGAAGACCTGCTCGACACGATCGGGCAGCTGTTCGGAACGATCCGCGGCGGGCTCGCCTATGCGGTGATCTTCGTCGGCGCGCTGCTGGCGGCAACCACGGGCGTGGTCGCAGCTTCGGTGATCTCGATGGGGCTGATATCGCTGCCAATCATGTTGCGCTATGGCTATGACCGGCGCCTGGCGTCGGGGGTAATCGCCGCGTCCGGAACGCTCGCGCAGATCATTCCGCCCTCGCTGGTGCTCATCGTGATGGCGGATCAGCTCGGCCGCTCGGTCGGCGACATGTACGAGGGCGCATTCCTGCCCGGCCTCATGCTGGCGGGCCTTTATGCCGGTTATGTGCTGCTGGTGACGCAGTTGTTCCCCAAATTCGCTCCGGGCCTGCCGATGGATGCGATCGGATACCGTGAAGATGACGGAAAACGCGGCCTCACCTCGCTCGCGGCGCTGTTCGTCGTCAGCGGCAGCGTGGGCGTGCTTGCGATGCGAAATTCGACCACGCGCGGTGCGGATTACGTCGTGCTCACTATGTTCATCGGCATCGTCTTCGCCTTTTGCGTCGCGGTGGTGAATTGGGCCTGCGACAGGATGTTGAAGATCCGTTTCCTGTCGCGCCTTGCACAACAAGTCACTTTCGTAATGGTGCCGCCGCTGTTCCTGATCTTCCTGGTGCTCGGGACCATCTTCATCGGGCTTGCAACCCCGACCGAAGGCGGGGCCATGGGTGCGAGCGGTGCCCTCATTCTCGCGCTCATCAAGCGGCGACTGACCTGGGACCTGACGCGCCAAGCCGCGGAGATCACCGCCAAGCTGTCGGCCTTCGTCGTATTCATCCTGATCGGCGCACGCGTGTTCTCTCTGACCTTCTACGGCGTTGACGGCCACAGATGGGTGGAGGAGCTTCTGGTCTCCCTGCCAGGCGGAGTCGTCGGCTTTCTCATCTTCGTCAATGTCTTCATTTTTTTTCTCGCATTCTTCCTCGATTTCTTCGAGATCGCCTTCATCGTAATCCCTCTGCTTGGGCCGGCAGCCGAGCGGCTCGGCATCGATCTCATCTGGTTCGGCGTGGTCCTCGGGGTCAATATGCAGACCTCGTTCATGCACCCGCCTTTCGGCTTTGCGTTGTTCTATTTGCGCTCCGTCGCGCCGCGGGAGTCGTATATCGACCGCATTTCAAGCAAACGGATGGCCCCGGTGACGACCGGCGAAATCTACTGGGGCGCGGTGCCGTTCGTGGTGGTTCAATGCATCGCGGTCGGGCTCGTCATAGCGTTCCCGGCCTTGGTCATGCACTACAAGGGGACGGGACCGCGCATCGATCCGTCGAAGATTCAGATCGAAATCCCCCAGCTTGATTTCCCTCCGCCGCCGCTCGATTTCGGCCCGTCGCCCAAGTCGCAATGAAGTCGGCATGAAAATCGAAAGCCCCGGAGCCGAGGCTCCGGGGCCAGCTGTCAATTGCGATCAATGCGAGCGCGTCAGGTCCGTGTGCGCATACGCATCATGAAGCTGTCGTAGCTGAGCTCGGCCACCTGTAGCCACTGATAGGAATCGCTGCGATACGCGGTCAGGCTGTCCAGCATCTTCTTGAAATGGGGATTGCTCTGCGCCAGCTCGGCATAAGTTTCGTTGGCCGCATTGTAGCAAGCCTCCATGACCGGCTGCGGGAATGGACGCAGCTGGGCGCCCGAGGCGACGAGCCGCTTCACCGCCTGTGGATTGAGCACGTCGTATTTGGTCGTCATCCATGCGCCGGCCTCGCGCGCGCAGGCTTGTACCATCGCCTGATAAGTCTTCGGCAGGTCGTTCCATTTGGTGAGATTGACCAGAAGATGCGGTTGCGCGCCGCCCTCCCACCAACCGGGGTAGCAGTAGTACTTGGCGATCTTGACGAAGCCGAGCTTCTCGTCGTCGTAGGGGCCGACCCATTCGGCGGCGTCAATGGTGCCTTTCTCCAACGCCGGGTAAATGTCCCCAGCGGCGAGCTGTTGCGGCACGACGCCGAGCTTGGCCAGAATCCGCCCGGCAAAGCCGCCGACGCGAAACTTCAAGCCTTTCATGTCGTCGAGGGTTTTGATCTCCTTGCGGAACCAGCCGCCCATTTGGCACGTCGTGTTGCCCGTCGGCATGCCCCAGCAGTTATAGGTTTTGAAGAAGTCGTTGAGCAGCTCCATGCCGCCGCCTTGGAACTGCCAGGCTTCTTGCTGACGGGTATTGAGGCCGAACGGCAAAGCCGTGCCGAAGGTGAAGGCCGGGTCCTTGCCGAAATAGTAATAGCTCGCGGTGTGGCCCATCTCGACCGTGCCGTTCTGCACGGCGTCGAGCACCTGCAGGCCCGGCACGATTTCGCCGGCCGCGAACACTTGGATCTGAAACTTGTTATCGCTGAGCTCGGCGATCCGCTTGGCCATGTATTCGGGTGCGCCATAGAGCGTGTCGAGCGACTTGGGCCAGCTTGCCGTCAACCGCCATTTCAACTCGGGCATCGATTGGGCGATGGCCGGCGCAGCGATTGTAGACGTCGCGAGCCCAACGCCCGCGGCTTTAAGAAATTCCCGTCGTTTCATAGCGCTCCTCCCTGTCCGTTAGTGAGTTTTTTCGACGCCGGACACCGGCGTAAGAATTCAATATTTATAGACGGGCGAAAACGAAACGTATAGCGCCATCTCCAGCACTATCGCGCATTCACCGAAAAATCGCGGGGACTCTAGGACACCGAGGGATGATCGTCCGCTCGACGGCGATCAGGTGCGGCTGCGGTTGCGAACGAGATAGGTGTCGTAGGTCAGCTCGGCGACCTGCCACCACAGATATTGGTCGTTGCGGAAGGCAAGCATCGCCTCCCAGACCCTCTTGAAGTCGGCATTGCTTTTAGACACGTCGGCATAGAGATCGAGTGCCGCTCGCAGCGAAGCGTCCATCACCGGCTGCGTGAACGGCCGTAGCTGCGCGCCACCCGCCACCAGCCGCTTGAGCGCCGCCGGATTGGCGGCGTCATATTTTGCCTGCATCCACTCGTTCGCCATCGAAGACGCGGTCCGCACCAGTGATTTGTAGGCCGGCGGCAGCGCGTTCCACTTATCGAGGTTGATGAAATTGTGCAGCATGGGCCCGCCCTCCCACCAGCCAGGGTAGTAGTAGTATTGGGCCACTTTCTGGAAGCCGAGCTTCTCGTCGTCATAGGGCCCGACCCACTCGCAGGCGTCGAGCGTGCCCTTCTCGAGCGCCGGATAGATGTCGCCGCCGGCGATCTGCTGCGGCACCACGCCGAGCTTCGAAATGACGCGCCCGGCAAAGCCGCCGATGCGCATTTTGAGTCCGTTGAGATCGGAGACCTCCTTGATCTCCTTGCGGAACCAGCCTCCCATTTGGGCCCCGGTATTGCCGGCCGGAATCCCGTAGATATTGAACTTCTTGTAGAAGTCGTTCATCAGCTCCATGCCGCCGCCGAAATACATCCAGGCGGTTTGCATGCGGCTGTTGAGACCGAACGGCACGGCGGTGCCGAACGCGAAAGTGGGATCCTTGCCGAAATAATAGTAGGACGCGGTGTGGCACATCTCGACCGTGCCGCTCTGCACCGCGTCGGCCGCCTGCAGGCCCGGCACGATCTCGCCCGCGGCAAAGACTTGAATCTGGAACCTGTTGTCGCTCGCCTCGGCGACCGCCTTGGCGAAGGCTTCCGACGCGCCATAGATGGTATCGAGCGATTTTGGATAGCTCGATGTCAGCCGCCACTTGAGCTCCGGCATGGACTGCGCGATGGCGGGCTTGGCGACTGCGGTCGCCGCGGCGGCTAGGCCGGCTGCCCGCAGGAATTGACGACGTTTCATGAGTCCTCCCCTGGCTTGGTCAGCCATCGGCGTAGCCCGCGCGAAGCATGTTAGATTATCTTCGCTCAAGCTGGAAACGTTGGCATCGATCGCCGACCGTGAAGCAACTCGGCCACTCGCTTTGACAAAAGGCGGCGCCCGCGAAGCGAGGCGCCGCCGTTCGCAGGGCCGCCTCGCTTTACGTGCGCGTTCGGGTGCGGATCATGAAGCTGTCGTAGGTGTATTCCGCGACTTGCCACCACAGAACCTCGTCGTTGCGGAATGCCTGCATCGAATCCAGGACCTTTTTGTAGTCGGCGTTCGTCGCCGCAGTCTCGGCATTGACCTCGTTCGACGCCTTCAAGCACGCTTCCATGACCGGCTGCGGGAACGGACGCAACTGCGTGCCGGCCGCAATGAGACGCTTCAAGGCGGCCGGGTTGCGCGCATCGTACCTGGCCGTCACTTCAACGTTGGCGAAACCCGCAGCTGCGATGACGATCGCCTGATAATTCTTCGGCAATTCGTTCCATTTTGCCTGATTGATCAGGAAGTGCAGCGCGGTGCCGCCCTCCCACCAACCGGGGTAATAATAGTAGGGCGCGACCTTATAGAAGCCGAGCTTCTCGTCGTCGTAGGGGCCGACCCACTCGGCCGCGTCGATGGTGCCTTTCTCCAATGCCGGATAGATATCGCCGCCGGCGATCTGCTGGGGCACGACGCCGAGCCTCTGCAGCGTCTTGCCGGCCCAGCCGCCGATGCGAAACTTGAGACCCTTGAGATCGTCGACAGTCTTGATTTCTTTGCGAAACCAGCCGCCCATCTGCGCGCCGGTATTGCCGCCGACCAGGGGGTAGACATTGAACTTCTTGCCGAATTCGTCCATCAGCTTCGTGCCGTCGCCGTCGTAGAACCAGGCGTTCTGCTGGCGGCCGTTGAGGCCGAACGGGACGGCGCAGAACAGCGCCCAGGTCGGGTCCTTGCCGATATAGTAGTACATGGCCGAATGGCCGATCTCGACGGTGCCGTTTTGAACCGCGTCGAGAACCTGCAAAGCAGGCACGATCTCGCCCGCGGCGAAAGGCTGAACCTGAAACTTGTTGTCGGTGGCCTCGGCCACGTGCTTGGCAAAGGTCTCGCAAGCGCCGTAGAGGGTGTCGAGCGACTTTGGCCAGCTTGCCGTCAGCCGCCATTTGACCTCCGGCATCGATTGCGCAACGGCAGGCGCAGCCAGCGCCGATGCGGCCATTCCGGCGGCGCCAACCTTGAGAAATTCGCGACGTTTCATGGACATGTTCCTCCTGATTCACGGCCCCCCGGTGGCGGGATAATCCCGGCCCGTGCGGGTGATGCTCGGATTTGCAGCCCCGGCGGTCCGCAAGTTGGCGGCTAGATAGTCTGCCCGCCGCGACCGACGCAAGGGGGAAGGCCCGCGACACACTGGTCACCTAGCGTGCGACGTCGACGTAAAGCTCCATCTTCGGATGGATGCCGCAGAACACGAGAAATGAGCCGGCGGCGGGGAAGGCGATTTCGACCGTCTCGCCCGGCTCCTGGGCGCCGGAATCGAAGTCGAGGCCGGGATCGAATATGCGGACGTTGTGGGTGCGGGTGTCGTTGTTGAGAATCCATAATCGCCCGCCGCGCGGGAGCGCAATGTGCGTGGGGTGGAAAGCCTTGTCGTCCTGGGACACCGTGCTGACCTGTTCCGCCGGTCCCGAGGGGCCAATTTTCACCGCTGCGATCTTGTCCGGCAACACGGGCTCTCCTTCGCTCGTCAGCGTGCCGAGAAATGCGATGAGGTCTGCGCGCTCCGCATTCGACAGCTTGAGCCCGCGCGTGAGATCCTTGGAAAGGGTTGGTCGATCGGCCACGCCGCTCACATAGTGACGGAGCACGTCTTCGAGCGTGGCGAGCGAGCCATCATGCATGTAGGGAGCGGAACGGGCGATCTCGCGCAGTCCGGGCGTCTTGAACGCGTGCTCCGCCGCTGCAAGCCGCAGCACCGCTCCGCGGCCGCGGTCTTCGCCCGGCAGACCGATGTCGTGGAATGCATAATCGGTAAAGGCAAAGCCGCTGTGGCATTTCACGCATCCCGCCTTGCCGGTAAAGAGCCTGAATCCGGCGACCTCATTTTGGGTCAACGCGTGCTCGTCGCCGGCGATCCAGCGGTCGAAACGCGTATCAGGCGACACGAAGGTGCGCTCGTAGGTCGCGATCGCCTTGGCGAGATTTGAACCGTCGACCCGCGGCGCCTCGGGAAATGCTTGCGTAAATGCACGCACCATGGCGGGATCGGCGGCAAGACGCGCGACAACCGCGGCGAGCGGCTGCGCCATTTCGTCGGGCGACTCGATCGGCCCCGCGACCTGCTCTTCGAGGCTGTGCGCGCGCCCGTCCCAAAACACCGGGGAGGACCAGGCGAGATTCCACAAAGTCGGGGTATGACGTTTGAGCGGACGACCGGGCACGCCGCGTCCCTGCATTTTGCCGTCGGCGAAGCCTTTGCCACGCTCGTGGCAACTTGCGCACGCCAGGCTGCCGTCGATCGACAGGCGCTTGTCGTGGAACAGCGCTTCGCCGAGTGCGCGCTTTTGCTCCGAGAACGGGTTGTCGGCCGGAAACGGCACGGCCGGCGGTCGGCGGAACGATGCCTTGAGCGCGGCAAGCTCATCCGTCGAGCGCGCCGCCGTCGCCGCTTGCAGGATCGGGGAATGAAGGAGCGTCGCCGCTGCCGCACCAATCACTCCGCCCGCCAGAAACGCCGCGGCGGCAAGGCGCATCCTGACCGGCGCGCCCATCGCCGTCACATCAGCTTGCCGGCGGCAAGCTCGATGCGCGAAACGTCACCGAGGACGGCGGCGTGGTCCTTGACCGGCGTTCGAGGCGGCATGGGCGCGGGAAACGTCTTCTTCAGCTCGGCTAATCCCGCGCGCATCTCGCTCAGCGCTGGGGCGTTTTTCTTTTGCAGGTCCGGGGCGACGCCTTCGATCATGCGCTCTGCCTGCCAGACGAAGCCGCGCGCGTCCTGATATTCGACCGGCTTGGCGATCCTGCCGCCGATGATGGCCTGTTGGTATTCACCGGTCGCGGCCTTGAGCGCCTCTACCGCCGCCTCCACGACGAAGCCCGGCCAGTCGGCCTGCTTTGCTTTCATGCCGGCGTCGGCAGCGGCAAGCGCGTCGTTCACCGCTTTGAGCGCCTTGGCGTAGTCGTTGCCGCCCTTCTTGGCCTTGACCACATCGGACAGCGCTTTGAGCTCCGCGTCGAACGGTGGCACCTTGTACTCGGCAAGCTCGCCCTTGATATCGCCGTAAATCTCCTCGGTCGGGTGAAGGAAATGCGGCAGTGCCGCGTTCCATTGCTGCTGCTTGACGAGTTCGTCTCCCACCAGGAGATGGCCGCGGAGCAATGCGATCCTCGCAGCGAAGGCGAGCTCGGGCGGCAGAGCGGCGAAGTTCTTTGTTTCGCCGGCTTCGCCCGCCTCCGGACCGTGGCCGGCGTGTTGAACGACGACGGTACGGTCGGTGGATGAGATCGCAGCGTCGGTCGGCCGATCGGGCCGCGCGCTGCGGCCAAAAGCGGTTTCAGCAGCAAGCAGCCCCGTGGCGCTTGTTGCCCCAGTCCCGACGACCACGAAGGCGCCGACACCGAGCCAGATCTTGCTTCTGGTTTTCATGTCGAATCTCGACGACGATTTCCAAGATTTCGCCGTCCCGTACCTCACACCAGGCCCGCGGCGGGCGATGCTTATAATCGTGCCCGGCATCCGTCCAGTAACGTCCTTGTTTTTAATCATTCTAACGACAAAAACTAGACGGGCGCCGCAGAGCGCTTGCCAGGCGACCACAACCGCGTGTTCGATCGTTGGCAGACCGCCGAGGAACTCTGATGCAAATCGTCATCGGCAACGTGCTCTCGGCCGAGGAGATCAAGCTCGTGCGCGCCGCGCTCAAGCGCGCGCGCTTCATCGACGGCCGGGCAACCGCGGGCTTTGCGGCGCGCATGGTCAAGAACAACCGGCAGGCAGAGCGCGCCCGTTCGCTCGACACGATCCGCAAGCTTGTGGCCGAACGCGTGCTCGGCAACGAGGTCTTTCGCCTCGCGGTGCGGCCAAAGGCGCTCTCGCCGCTCCTTTTCTCGCGCTACGAGAAAAACATGCACTATGGCAGTCATGTCGACGACGCGCTGATGGAGGGCATGCGCACCGACGTCGCGTTCACGCTCTTTCTGTCCGAACCGACGAGCTACGACGGCGGCGAGCTCACGATCGAAAGCGCGGGGGGCGAGGAAACGTTCAAGCTCGCTGCCGGCGCGCTGGTCGCCTATTCCGCCACCTCGCTCCACCGCGTCACCGCCGTGACGCGCGGAGCGCGCCTGGCCGCGGTCGGCTGGGCGAGGAGTTTCATTCGCGACCCGGCGCAGCGGGAGCTTCTCTTCGACTTGGACACCGCGCGGCGGCAGATATTTGCGCGCGAAGGCAAATCGACGGAGTTCGACCTCATCTCGAAGTCATTCGCCAATCTGCTACGCATGTGGGTGGAGGATTGACGCGCTGCGCTCGCGATCCCCCTCCTCTCCCGCGAGTGGCACCGGGCATCTAGTTGGCTCGGCGAAGAAGACGGGGTGAGGCGCCGCTTAAGCCTCGATCACAATCTTCGGCGCCGCACGTGCGGCGCTCACGCCCTTGAGTTGCTCGCGCACCTTCACGGCGATGTCGCGATAGATTTGCGCGTGGGGGCCGTCCGGTTCGGTCGCGACCACCGGCAAGCCGGCATCGGATTTTTCGCGAATCGCCATATGCAGCGGCACTTCCCCGAGGAACGGGACGCCGAGACGTTCCGCCTCGTGCCGCGCGCCGCCATGGCCGAAGATATCGGATCGCGTGCCGCAGCTCGGGCAGAGAAAATAGCTCATGTTCTCGACCACACCGAGCACCGGCACATTCACCCGCTTGAACATGGACACGCCGCGCCGGGCATCGATCAGCGCGAGGTCCTGCGGCGTGGAGACGATGACTGCGCCCTTGAGCGGCACTTGCTGCGCCATGGTGAGCTGCGCATCGCCGGTGCCGGGCGGCATATCGACCACCATCACGTCGAGCGTGCCCCACTCGACCTCGCGCAGCATCTGGGTGAGCGCCGAGATCACCATCGGCCCGCGCCAGATCATCGGCGTCTCCTCGTCGATGAGGAACCCGATCGACATGACGGTGAGCCCGTAGCGCGTGATCGGCTTGAGCCGCGTGCCGCCGATGGTCTGCGGCCGCTCCTTGATGGCGAGGAGCTTGGGCAGAGATGGACCGTAGATATCGGCGTCGAGGATCCCGACCTTGAGGCCGAGCGCGCCCAAGCCGAGCGCGAGATTGACCGCCGTGGTCGATTTGCCTACTCCGCCCTTGCCCGACGCGACCGCAATGATCGCCTCGACCCCCGGCACGCCCTGGATGGATTCGCCGCGCGGGGGCGCGGGTCTCGCGCTCTGCGGCGGCGGACGAGCCGACGGCGCGCCCGCCTTGCGCTCTGCCGTCAACGCGACGAGGGCCGATCGCACGCCCGGCAACGCGCGCACGACCTCTTCCGCGCGCTTGCGCACGGGCTCCCAGGCTTTGACATCGGCGGCATCGACGCTGATGGAAAAGAACACCTTGCCGTCGCCGGCGACCACCTCCGAAAGCGCGCCGGTCTCGGGCAGCGGGATTCCCCGGGGGCTCTCGACGCCTCCGAGGGTTGCGAGCACCTGCTCCTTGGTCACCGCCATCGCACCGTTCTCCGCCGGATCATTGCGAACCGACACCATAAGGGGCGCGCGGGCCTGGTCAACGCAATGACGGTTGACGTCAGGGCCGCGCCGTCGCAATCACTCCCGCATATAGGCATCCGCGCGGTCGCATGGCAGTGCTCGAGGGAGGACGGTATGGCGAAGGTGGCTTTTCTCGGTCTCGGCGTCATGGGGTACCCCATGGCGGGGCACCTCAAGAACAAGGGCGGCCACGACGTCACCGTGTATAACCGCACCGCGGCCAAGGCGGAGAAGTGGGTGGCGCAACACGGCGGGCGCAGCGCGGCGACGCCGAAAGCGGCAGCCGAGGGCCAGGACTTCGTCATGTGCTGCGTCGGCAACGACAACGACCTGCGCGAGGTAACGCTGGGGCCCAACGGCGCCTTTCACGGGGTGAAGAAAGGCACCGTGTTCATCGACCACACCACCGCCTCAGCCGAGATCGCGCGCGAACTTTACGGAGAGGCGAAGCAGCGCGGCTTCGGCAGCATCGACGCGCCCGTCTCCGGCGGCCAGGCCGGCGCCGAGAACGGCGTGCTCACCGTCATGTGCGGCGGCGACGCCGAGCCGTATTCCCGCGCGGAGAAGGTGATCGGATCTTACGCCCGCATGTGCAAGCTGCTCGGCCCCGCCGGGGCCGGGCAACTCACCAAGATGGTCAACCAGATCTGCATCGCCGGATTGGTGCAGGGGCTGGCCGAAGGCATTCATTTCGCCAAAAAGGCGGGACTCGACGTCGATGCTGTGATCGAGACCATTTCCAAGGGCGCGGCGCAGTCCTGGCAGATGGAGAACCGCTACAAGACCATGGCGGCGGGCAAGTTCGATTTCGGCTTCGCAGTCGACTGGATGCGCAAGGATCTCGCCATTTGCTTGGGCGAAGCGCGCAAGAACGGCGCCACGTTGCCGGTCAGCGCGCTGGTCGACCAGTTCTACGCGGAAGTGCAGAAGATGGGCGGCCGGCGCTGGGATACGTCGAGCCTCATCGCAAGGTTGGAGCGGTGAACGCGCGGCTCGACCTGCGCGCCGCCGTGTCCGAACGCGCCACTGAGTTCAAAGCTCGATGACCGCGCCGTCCTCGGCAACGAGAGCACCCGCGGCTCTGACCTCGTCGAGATGGGCGAGCATGATCGGGTTCATGTGGGTGAGCATGATCCGCCGCGCGCGCAGGTCGGGCAGCCGCCGCTTGAGGACATCCCAGGTGATGTGGCCGGGCAATTTGCCGGAATAGGCGAAGCATTCGATCACCAAGAGATCGGCGCCGGCGGCGACGGAGACGAGCGCGTCGATCCACTCGGTGTCGCCGGAATAGGCGAAGCGCTTGTCGCCGTCGGAGAGCACAATCGCAGTCGAGGGCGCGCCGGAGTAGTGCACCACCTCGGTGGTGGTGACACAATGCCCCAGCACCTCGGTCGGGCGAGCGACCTCGATCTCCGTCACGTTCCAGGAAAACCGCCACTTGTTCGTGCTGGATCTCGGAAAGAACACTTCGAGCGCCTGATCGAGGCGTGCGCGTGTGCCGGGCGGTCCTGCGATCAACAGCGGTCGCTCGCGCTGCGCAAGGAACTGGGCGTCCAGCAGGAGGAAGGGGAGCGCGCCGAAATGGTCGCCGTGCAGATGCGAAAGCACGATGCCGTCGATCCCGTTCGGATCGAGACCGCGTGCCTTGAGCGCGACGAGCGATGACGCCCCGCAGTCGACGAGCAGCGTGCCTTTCGCCGTTTCGAGATAGAAACAGGTGTTGAACCGGCCGCCGGAGCCGAAGGCATCACCCGATCCGACGATCGTCAGGCGCATGGTCAAGCCGATGCACTGGGCCGGACAGCGACGTCGGCGTGCCAGCGCTTGAGGTTCTTGAACTCGTCCGGCACCGCGAGCTTTGCCGGCTTCATGAAATCGACGGCGACGAGACCGGTGATGTCGGCCACCGTAAATGCGTCGCCCGCGACGAACGGGCGATCATGCAGCTCGCTGTCGAGCAAGGCGATGAACTCCAGAATGCGCGGCTTGTTGGCCTCGGCCCACGCCGGCACCTGCGGCACTTCCATCTCCTTCATTGCCGGATGCGAGTTGCGAAAGACATGGGAGACCGGAAACAGCAAATGTAGTTCGACGCGCCGATTCCACATCTCGATACGCGCCAGCTCCAAGGCGCCACGCCCGAACAGCGGCGGATCGGGCTTAAGCGCCTCAAAGTACCGGCAGATCGCGATCGATTCCGTGATCACCGTGCCGTCGTCGAGCACCAGCGCCGGGACCCGCTTGAGTGGATTGATCGCGGCATAGGCCGGGGACTTCTGTGCCATGGCGCCGAGATCGACTTGCTCCATGGGCAAGGTGATCCCTTTTTCGGCCAAGAAGATCCGCGTGCGCCTGGGATTGGGCGCGCGACCTCCATCGTAAAGCTTCATGTCGGCTCCCGTGCTCCGCGCCGGCTACATTGGATCAACCACGTGATCGGTTGTATATTCCATTGTCTGCACCCCATCACGTCGATCGGGCTCTGGTCAAGCGCTTGCCGAAGCGCCAAACATGTCGAAGCCCAGGGCCCTCCAACCCATGACGTAAAAGGAACCGGCTGTCTCTAACGCAGTGTGGGCTGAAGGACACCATCGTGCGCCGCCTGCTCTGGATCCTGCTTGCCGTTCTGACCATCGTGCTGCTGGTGCTCGTGCTGCAGCAGAATGAAGCGGCGCTGGAGGAGCTCTCCCGGTTCGATAGCTCTTCGCTCGAAACGAAGATCATGGCGCTCGCGCTGGTCGGCCTGATCGCGCTGACGCTGTTTCGGCAGCGTTTTTCCCACGCGCTCGAATCCGTCCTCATCTGGGTGATGGTCGCGGCGCTCTTAGCGCTCGGATACACCTATCGTTTCGAGCTGCGCGAGGTCAGCGAGCGGGTGCTCGCCGAACTCATCCCGGGTCGTGCCGCAACGAGGGGACGGACGGTCGAAATTGCGCGTGCGAGCGGCGGAGGATTCTCGGTGGCCGCGCAAGTCAACGGCGCGCACGTTCCCATGGTGCTCGACACCGGCGCGAGCGCCGTCGTCCTCACCCACGAAGCCGCCAAGGCCGCGGGCCTCCCGCTCGAAGTCCTCAACTATTCCGTCAATGTCGAGACCGCGAACGGCCGCGCCCGCGCCGCGCCGGTCACGCTCGACCGATTGTCGATCGGCGGCATCAGCGAGCGCTCGGTCCCGGCGCTCATCGCCCAGCCCGGGCAACTGCGCACGAGCCTGCTCGGCATGACCTTCCTCAATCGGCTGGAGAGCTGGGAGGTGCGCGGCGACAAGCTCCTGATGCGCGGCTATCCGTAACCGATCAGGCTCGCCGCAAAGCGAAGGCACGCAGCCAGCAAGAAGCAGCCGAAAGCAACCTCGAGTCGGCGCTTCGAGAGCGCATGGGCCAAGCGCGCGCCGTAGGGAGCGGTGAAACTCGAGACCGGCGCCATCAGCGCAAAACCGATCAGCGATACGAAGCCGAGCGACAGTGGCGGCATCAGCGACTGCTGTGGCAAGCCCGCGAGGACGTAACCGATCGTGCCAACGATCGTGATCGGCACACCGAGTCCGGCCGAGGTCGCGACCGCCTTGTGGATCGGTTTGCCGTAGAGCGTCAGAATCATGTTGGACACCGAACCGCCGCTGATGCCCATCAGCGAGGAGGCAAGCCCGACGCAGACGCCATAGGCCGTCATGCCGGCCGGACCCGGCAGATCGTCGGCGAGCCGCCAAGTATCGCGGCCGACCAGCAGCTTGAAAGCGATCACGCTTGCGATCAGCACGAAGGCGAGCTTGAGCGCCGCGGCGGGTGCGAAGGCCGCAATGGCCGAGCCGGCAGCAACGCCAACCACCGCAGGCACCGCCCATGCCCGCACCACATCCATCATCACCGCGCCCTTGCCGCGATGGGTGAGGTAGGACAGCACATTGGTCGGAACGATGATCGCAATCGAGGTGCCGACGCATAGCTGGAAGCGAACCTCGTCCGGCACGTGGAGCACACGAAAGACTTCGTACAGAACCGGAACGATGAGCGCGCCGCCGCCGATTCCGAAAAGCCCCGCGAGAATGCCCGTGATGAATCCGGCGATAATGATCAAAGTCGCGAGCAGCAGGAGCTCGCTCACGGGCACACCCAAGACCATATCCTGCTCCGAAGGCAACGAAGGATGGATCAAGCCGCGGCGCTGTGCACCATTTGGGCGTCCATATCCACGACGAGAGCGAGCGCTTGGCGGAACGCAGCCACGCCCGCGGCCGGTTTTGATGCCTCGGTCGCAAGATGGCGGCGAAAGGCGCGTGCCCCGGGTACGCCACGGAACAGGCCGAGGACGTGCCGCGTCACGGCGTTGAGCCGCGTGCCGCGTGCAAGTTCGCGCTCGATATAGGGGATAAGGGCCTCGGCCGCCGCCTTCGGCGATGCAAAGGGCGCAGCCTCGCCGAACAGCACGGGATCGACCGCCAGCAGACGCCACGGGTCTTGGTAGGCGGCACGTCCCATCATCACGCCATCGAGGCGCCCCAGGTGCTTTCGCGCTTGATCGATGCCCGCGATGCCGCCATTGAGCACGATGCAAAGACCGGGATGCGCCGCTTTGAGCCGGTAGACGCGCGCGTAATCGAGCGGCGGGATGTCGCGATTCTCCCGCGGCGAGAGACCGTCGAGCCAGGCCTTGCGCGCGTGCACGATCAGTGCGGCGACGCCGGCCTGCTCGACCGCACGGGCGAGCGCTTCAAGTGCCTCCTCCGGATCCTGATCGTCGATGCCGATACGGCACTTGACCGTGACGGGCAGCTTGACCGCGCCGGTCATGGCGGCGACGCAGTCGCCGACGAGCGCAGGCTCCGCCATCAGACAGGCGCCGAAGCGGCCTACCTGCACACGATCCGAGGGACAACCGACATTGAGGTTGACCTCGTCATAGCCGAACTCTTCGGCGATACGCGCGCACTCGGCAAGTTGCCGCAGATCGCAGCCGCCGAGCTGGAGCGCAATCGGATGCTCGGCCGGATCGTGCGCCAGGAGCCGCGCGCGCTCGCCGTGAAGCACCGCGCCGGTGGTGATCATCTCGGTGTAGATCAGGGCGCGGCGGGTGAGCAGGCGATGGAAGAACCGGCAGTGCCGGTCGGTCCACTCCATCATCGGGGCGATACAGAATTTTCGATCTAAGCCATTCATTTTATTAGCAGTTTTCGCTCGGTCCTCGGGCTTGGAACGGCTGCCCAATCGGGCGGACGCGCTTCCTCCATGCGCTTCTGTTCTTCTAGGATCATCTTGGCGCGAATGGGAAGGCGTCTGCCGGCATCGACGCCCTGCGCGCGCACGGTGCGCCCACGGGCGGAGGTGCCGAAGCAACGTTCACGCTGTTCGATCGCGGAAGGTGTGGCCTCTCGGGTGAAAGGAATTGGAAATGAAAGCGTCTCGCGCCGCGTAACGATCACGCTCACATGCAAATCGTTTGCATTCCCATGACGCAGAAGACCGCAAGGGACGACAGGCAGCGGACGTGGTTGCGCTGCATTGACGCCCGCAGCCGTCATCGCTACCGGTCGCAGCGCGGAGACGCGTGATGGCGGACGTCAAGCAGAAGGTTGCACTGTCTTCGATCGCCGCGTCGGCGGGCTTGACGACGGCCAAGGCCGTCGTCGGGGTCATGAGCGGCTCGCTCGCGCTCCTCTCGGAGGCGGCCCATTCTCTGATCGACCTCGGCGCCACCGTGATGACCTATTTCGCGGTGCGCATTTCGGGCAAGCCCGCCGATGCCGAGCATCATTACGGCCATGGCAAAGTCGAGAGCGTTTCCGCGCTGATCGAGACGGCGCTGCTGTTCGTTCTCGCCGGCGCGGTGATTTGGGAGGCGGCTAAACGGCTCATGAGCGCCCAGCCGCCGGAGGTGGAGGCGACGCCATGGGCCTTCGCCGTGATCGCGCTCTCCATCGTCGTCGATTTCCTGCGCGCACGCGTGCTCTATCGAACGGCGGAAAAGACGTCGAGCCATGCGCTCGCAGCGGACGCGCTCCATTTCGATTCCGACATGTGGTCGTCGCTGGCAGTGCTTGTCGGCCTGTTCGGGATCGCGCTCGGCTATACCTGGGCCGACTCGGTGGCGGCGATGGCCGTGTCGGTGATGATTTGCATCGCGGGCTGGCGGCTCGGTCGGCGCACCATCGATACGCTGACCGATACCGCCCCGGCCGGCGCCGCCGACAAAATCAGCACCGCCATCATGCGCATTCCCGGCGTCGTCGGGGTCGAAGGGCTGCGCGTGCGGCAGGTGGGCGAGGTGCTGTTCGTCGACCTTGTCGTTGCAGTCAGCCGCACGCTGCCCCTCGATCGCGTGGCGGCGCTCAAGGATCGCATCGTCGAGACGGTGCGCGCCGATAGTCCCGCCGCCGAGGTGACGGTGACCACCGAGCCGCGCGCACTCGACGACGAGACCATACTCGAGCGGGTCATGGTGATCGCGCGCAACCGCGCACTCGCGGCTCACCATGTCACCGTGCACGCGCTCGAGGGACGACTTGCGGTCTCGCTCGATCTCGAAGTCGACGGTACCCTTTCGCTCGCCGCGGCGCACGATATCGCGACCGGGCTCGAAGACGCCATCCGCGACGAGCTGGGGCCGGGAGTGGAGGTCGAGACCCATATCGAGCCTTTGCAATCGGTCGATGAGCCCGGCCACGACGCCTCGGCGAAGCGCATCGCGGCGGTGCGCGACGCGTTGACCGAGATCGCGACCAAGGTCGATTTGGTCGGCGCGATCCACGACGTGCGCGTGCGCGCAGCCGATGACGGCGAGATCGTCAATTTCCATTGCCTCGTCGATCCCGCGCTGAAAGTGGCGGACGTGCACGACAAGGTCGACGAGGTGGAGCGCGCGCTGCGCCTGCGCTTTCCCTCGATCAAGCGCGCGATCGGTCATGCCGAGCCGGCGCTGCCGTCGCCGTAGTCAGCGTCGGCGAAAACGGCATGACGACCACCCGCGCTGGCGGGCGGCCACGCCGCTCTTCGCCGCTATCGCGACGTTTCGGACATCCGCAACTATGGTATCAGCACGGCCGCGCCTTGCAGGCGACCTTCGCGCAGATCGGCAAGCGCCTCGTTGGCTGCCTCGAGCGGATAACGCATCACCTCGCTCTTCACGCCCGCCTGCGGCGCCAGCGTCAAGAATTCGCGCGCGTCCGCCCGTGTGAGGTTGGCGACCGAAACGACCTGCCGTTCCTCCCAGAGCAGCCGATAGGGAAAGCTCGGAATGTCGGTCATGTGGATACCGCCGCAGACGACCCGGCCGCCCTTCTTCACCGCCTTAAGCGCCATTGGAACAAGCGCGCCGACCGGCGCAAAAATGATCGCGGCATCGAGCGGCTCAGGCGGCATCTCGTCTGAGCCGCCGGCCCAGAGCGCGCCGAGAGATTTTGCAAAGGCCTGCGCCGCGTCATCGCCGCTGCGAGTAAAAGCGTAGACGCGCCGGCCTTGCCAGGCCGCGACCTGGGCCAGAATGTGCGCGGCGGCGCCGAACCCGTAGAGGCCGAGCGCCTGTGGGCCCGTCCCCTTCGCGTCCGTCCCCTCCCCTACGCCCGCCATGCGGTAGCTGCGCCAACCGATCAGGCCGGCGCACAGCAATGGCGCGACCTCGGCGTCATCCCGCCGCTCCGGAAGGGGGAAGCAGTAGCGCGCATCGGCGAGCGCATGCGTGGCATAGCCGCCGTCGCGCGTGTAGCCGGTAAATATCGGCCGATCGCACAGGTTCTCCCGGCCGCTGCGGCAATATGGGCAGACGCCGCAGGTCGAGCCGAGCCAAGGGACCCCGACGCGCTCGCTTACGGCCAGTCCCGCGACTTTCGCCCCCATGGCGGCGACGCGCCCCACGATCTCGTGGCCGGGCACGATCGGAAGCTTAGGGTTTGGTAACTCGCCATCGACCACGTGCAGATCGGTCCGGCAGACACCGCAGGCCGTGACCTCGATGAGAATTTCGCCGGGCGCAGGAGCTGGCGCTGGCCGCTCGCGCATGACGAGCGACGTGCGCGGTTTCTCCAGCGTCATGGCGCGCATGACCCATCTCCAGTCACGCGAAAGGCGGCGACGTCCGCGGCAGCAGTACTATTCAGAGCCGCACGTTCTTCACGTTGGCATTGGAATAGAGGCGGTCGCGGGCCTCGTCGCCGAGCCGGACCAAACGGCCGAAATCGACGCCGACCAGCTGGCCGTTACGCTTCATCACCTTGCCCGCGATCAGCACGCTATCCACATTCTGCGGGCCCATGCTGGTGACCACCGCGCCGACCGCGTTGTTCATCGGCATCACGTTGAGCCGGTCGGTCCGCAACAGGATGAGGTCCGCATCCTTGCCGGGCGTGAGGGTGCCGATCTTACGTTCGAGGCCGTTCGCCCGCGCGCCCTCGATCGTGGCGAATTCGAGCACCTCGCGCACGGTGAGGAACTTCGGCGGATCCTTGTCGCCGGCGAGCCGCCGCGCCCAGACCTCGTTTTTCTGCAGCGAGAAGATCGTGCGCATCTGCTGGAAGAAATCGTTGGGGACCGAGGTTTCGACGTCGACGCTCAGCGAGGGACGGATGCCGGTATCGATCGCCTTTTGGATCGGCGGATTGCCGTGCCCCATCAGCGTCTCGACATAGCCGGCGATGGAGATGGTGCCCCCGGTATCCCTGATCAGCTTCCACTCGGTGTCATTGAGCGTGCAGCAGTGGATGTAGGTGGTGTCCGCTGCCAGCGCCTTTTCCGCGTTCAATTTCTCCAACAGGCCGGATCTGCCGCGCTCGCCGACGCCGACATGGATGGTGATGCGCGCGCCGACGTCACGCGCAGCCTTGAACGTCGGCAGAATCTGCTCGGGCGAGCCCGACGGCGCCGCCAGATAAAGCGTTGCCAGCTGATTATCGCTGGAGAAATACTGCTTGCGCAGACGCGCGATGTCGCTCGGGAACTTGGACCCCTTCGCCTCCCACCAGCGTCCGTCGACGGTCTGCGCATTGCCGTAGGCGAACACCGCGCGCACGCCGGAATCGCCGAGCGCCTTGACCGCGGCGTCGGTGTGCTCCGGCGTGTTGTGGATGTGCGACCAGTCGAGAATGCAGGTCACGCCGCTGTCGATGGCGCCGAGCGCGCTGAAATAATCGCCGGCATAGACGTCGTCCGGCACGTATTTGGCGCCGAACGTCTTCTGCACGGTTGCGATGTAATCGTCGAGCGACCCGTCGGGCAGCACGTTGCGCAGGATACCCTGCCACATGTGGCGGTGGGTATCGACCAAGCCGGGCATCACGATCATGCGCGAGGCATCGATCACCTCGGCGTTGGGCGCGCTGATGCTCGCCCGCACGGCGGAAATCTTGCCGCCCTCGATCAGCACGTCGGCCTGCTCGAAGTCTCCCACCGTGCGGTCGAGGGTGAGCACGCAGCCGCCCTTGATCAGGATCGCCCGCCCCGGTGCGGTTGCCCCGCTCGGCTGCTGCGCATGGGCCGTCCCGCCGACCGTGGCGGCCACCCCCGAGACGGCAGCGACGGTCGCCGCGGTCGTGCAGAGGAATTGTCGCCGCGATAACGCGGGCCGCGAATGGCACGCGCCGCAGGCGCAGCGCGAGGACCTGACCGAATCGTGCAGGTTCATCATGGAATCCTCCCCGATGCATGCTGTTGTTGTGAGCGGCATGCTAGCCCTATCGCGGGCGCGCCGCCAGCGAGACGGCATTTGGCGATGACGCGAAGTGGGTCGCTGCCCACGCGGGTGCAATTGCCGAAACGCAAATCCGTATGCGCGCGTCTGGTGGGCGGCAAAACAAAGGAGCACATGACCGACGTCATGCGCTCCTCTCCATTGCGTCGCCTGGTCGTCGCCAATGCGACTAGTTGGTGATTTCCTTGAACACCTCGGTCAGGTTTGCGGTTTCGTCGTGGATGATCTTGTCGAATTGTTGCGGTGTGTCGGTCACCCCGATGACGAACTGCGCCGCGAGCTTGGCCTTCGCCTCGGGTGATTGGATGATCTGCACCACGTCATGATTGATCTTTTCGATGATCGGACGCGGTACTCCTGCCGGCGCCATCAGCCCAAACCAGGAATCGTAGACGTAGTCCAATCCCGCCTCTCGGAACGTCGGGACGTTCGGCATCTCCGGAATCCGTCGCGGGGTCACGGCCGCAAGCGCGCGCACCTTGCCGGCCTCGGCCATTTCTTTGGAAAGATTGACCGGCGCAAAATACATTTGCGCGTCGCCACGCACGACGGCTGTCACCGCATCGGGCGCGCTCTTGAACGGCACATGCACTATGTTGATGCCTGCCGCTTTCCGAAACAGCGCCCCGGCGATGAAGGTCGTGCTGGCAAGCCCGGGAGACGAGAAATTGAGTGTGCCCGGCTTCGCCTTTGCCAGGTCGATCAGTTCCTTGAGCGTCTTTGCCGGCACTTCGGGGTTGATGATCAGATAGAGCGGCGCCGAGCTGACACGGGTGATGCCGGCAAAGTCTTTCACCGGATCGAACGGCAAATTCTTGTTCACGAGCGCCGCGACTGTGTGCCCGTTCGAGGTCAGCATGAGGGTGTAGCCATCGGGTGCAGCCTTCGCGACGCCCACCGTCCCCGCGAGCCCGGGGCGGTTCTCGACGACGACCTGTTGGTTCCAGCGCTTGGCCAGTTCGTCGGCGAGGATGCGCGCCATGATGTCGGTCACACTGCCGGCGCCGAACGGGACGACAATGGTAACCCGCTGGTTCGGATAATCTTGGGCGACCGCCGGTGCGGGAGCGCCGAAAGTTGCGGCAAGCAGTGCCGCCATCCCAACCCAAAGCATGCGAACCACGGTCATCACATTCCTCCCAATATTATCGGCGCAGCCATACAATGGGTTGCGGCTTCCTGGGAAGCGATTAAAGCAGGAAGCGATTTGACGGTATATGAGTAAAAACGTCCCTGCTTGCTCTTCACCCACGGAACCGACATGCGCACTGAAGAGGCCCGCCCCGTCCATCTTGAGGATTACCGCCCGCCCGACTGGCTGGTCGAGACTGTGGAACTCGACGTCTCCCTCGACCCCACGGCGACGCAGGTGCGCGCCGCGCTCACGCTGCGGCCCAACGGCAACGGCGCGGCGCCCGCGCCCCTCATGCTCGATGGCGAGTCGCTGAAGCTGCGCGCGCTGAAGCTCGACGGCGCCGCGCTCCCGCCGGAACAGTTCGTCGCGACGCCGGAGCGGCTGACCATTGCGCAGCCGCCGCAGCGCCGATTCCGGCTGGAGATCGAGACCGTCGTCGACCCATCGGCCAACACGCAGTTGTTGGGCCTCTATCGCTCGGGCGCGATCTATTGCACGCAATGCGAGGCCGAGGGCTTTCGCCGCATCACCTATTTCCCGGATCGCCCCGACGTCATGGCGGTCTATACCACCCGCATCGAGGCTGAGAAGGCCGACGCACCGGCGCTGCTCGCCAACGGCAATCTCGTCGCATCAGGCGACGTGCCGGGCACAACGCGGCACTTCGCGGTCTGGCACGATCCGTTCCCGAAGCCGTCGTATCTGTTCGCGCTGGTGGGCGGGAAGCTTGCCTGCGTCGAGGACCGCTTCCGCACCATGTCGGGCCGCGAGGTCGCGCTGCGGATCTATGTCGAGCCGGGCAAGGAAACGCGCTGCGTGTACGCCATGGACTCGCTCAAGCGCGCCATGCGCTGGGACGAAACCGCGTTCGGCCGCGAATACGATCTCGACATTTTCATGATCGTCGCGGTCTCGGACTTCAACATGGGCGCGATGGAGAACAAGGGTCTCAACGTCTTCAACGACAAATACGTGCTTGCCTCGCCCGAGACCGCGACCGACAACGATTTCGAGCGGATCGAGGCGATCATCGCCCACGAATACTTTCATAATTGGACCGGCAACCGCATCACCTGCCGCGATTGGTTTCAGCTATGCCTCAAGGAAGGTCTCACGGTTTTTCGCGATCAGGAGTTTTCAGCCGATCAGCGCTCGCGCGCCGTCGAGCGCATCAGCGACGTGCGCGGCTTGCGCGCGCATCAATTCGTCGAGGACGCAGGTCCGCTCGCGCATCCCGTGCGACCTACCGTCTACCGCGAGATCAACAATTTCTATACGGCGACCGTCTACGAGAAGGGCGCCGAGGTCGTGCGCATGCTCACGCGGCTGCTCGGTCCGGAGAATTTCCGCAAAGGCATGGACCTCTATTTCGCCCGCCACGACGGCGAGGCGGCGACTATCGAGCAGTTCGTGCAATGCTTCGCCGACGTGTCAGGCGCGGACCTCACGCAATTCATGCTCTGGTACTCCCAGGCCGGCACGCCAGAGGTGGTCGCCACTGGCAGCTACGATGCACACGCGCAGAGCTATCGCCTCGACCTCGCCCAGAGCGTACCCGCAACACCCGGCCAGCCGAGCAAGGAGCCGATGGTCGTTCCGCTCGCCATCGGACTCGTCGGGCGCAATGGGCGCGACCTGCCGCTCAAGCTCGGCGATGGGCGCGCGATCGAGCACGGCGTCCTGACTCTGACCAAGCCCGCCGAAACCTTCGTGTTCGCCGATATCGGCGAACCGCCGGTGCTTTCGCTCAATCGCGGATTTTCCGCGCCAATCAAGCTCGTCGCCCATCTTGGCGCCGATGATCTGCGGTTCCTCGCCGCCCACGATGCCGATCCGTTCAATCGCTGGCAGGCGCTGCAGACGCTGGCCACTCGCCTGCTCGTCGACAATACCGCTGCTGTGCGTGCGAACGGCGCGGCGCGGCAAGATCCGGGCCTCCTCGCTGCGCTGGGCGCAATTCTCGCCGACGGGGCGCTCGAACCTGCCTTTGTCGCCCTTGCGCTGACGCTTCCCGGCGAGGCGGATATTGCGCGCGAGATCGCTCGCGATGTCGATCCCGATGCGGTGTTCGCGGCGCACTCCGCTTTGCGCGCGGCGGTCGGCGAGCACCTCGCTGAGCCCCTCTTCGATCGCTATCGCCTGCTGTCCGAAAGCGCGCCCTACCAGCCCGACGCCGCCAGCGCCGGACGGCGCACGCTGCGCAATACTTGTCTCGACCTTCTTGTTGCAACACGCCGGGCGGACGCCAGCATGCTCGCCGTGCGACAGTACCGGGCGGCCGACAACATGACCGATCGCATGGCCGCGCTCTCGACGTTGTCGCTGTGCGACGTGCCCGAGCGCGCCGCCGCGCTCGACGATTTCTACTCCCGCTACGCCGACGATCCGCTGATCGTCGACAAATGGCTCACGCTGCAGGCCACTGTTCCGGAACCGGCGACGCTCGACCGCGTCAAGGCGCTCACCAGCCATCCCGCCTTCTCGTTTGCCAATCCCAATCGCATACGCGCCTTGATCCACACGTTTGCGCTGGCGAACCAGAAGGAGTTCAACCGCGCCGACGGCGCTGGCTACGACTTCGTCGCGGACACGGTGCTGGCGCTCGATCCCAAGAATCCTCAGGTCGCGGCGCGGCTGTTGTCGGCGTTCAAGAGCTGGCGCATGCTCGAGCCGACACGGCGCGCGCGGGCGCAAGCGGCCTTGCGGCGGGTAGCGGCGGCGCCTTCGCTTTCACCCGACGTGAGCGACATCGTGCAACGCGCGCTGGCCAAGGACTGACGCGCGCACGCCTTGGCGGCACGAAACAAGAACGCAAATGGCGCAGGTTTTGGGCCCAAAAGCCATTGCCGATCAAGGACAAAGCACCGATTCATCAATCTTGCAGATTCGTTAACGGACCTCTCGACAAATCGCCATCTTTCGATTCCAATCAAAAGTGATTCGGAGAGATGCGGCACATCCTTCCGATGAAGGTGATGGGGACCCGAACGGAGGCGAGGCATGGCGCGCGCCGAAGTCGCGAGCGCGTCCGTAAGTTCTGATTCAATCAAGGGACTAGCTCAGTCGATCGCCAAACCCGCCTATCGGCGGCTGCTCACCGCCGAGCCGGCGTTGCGACGTGCCGTCCCCGCGCTGATCATCGCATTCCTCCTCACGATCTGCGTCGGTGCGATCGTGCAGGTGCTGGACCATCGTCGCCAGGCGATCAGCGAGATCGTCAAGCAGATCGAAGGCAGCGCCGATTTCCTCGTCGATCGGCTCGAACGGCTGGAGCAGCCGAAAGCCGGCTCGGAGCGTCGGCTGCAGAGCGAGCTCGAACGCGTGATGCCGAGCTGGGCGCGCGCGCCCGGCCGCCAAGTGCTGATCGCCAACGGCGACGGCGTCATCGTCGCCGGCATCCGCCATGAGGTCGTCACCAATGTCGACGGCACGATCAGCACGACCGCGCCGCTCGAGGCCGGGATGGTCGGACGTCGGCTGATCGACGTGCTCGGCCCCACTCAGCCGCTGACCACGTTCGGTGCCGCCGCCGGCGTCCTGGAAATTCCGCTTGCCGACGGTAGCCCGGCCTATGGGACGGTGCGCAGCTTTCACGGGTCGAACGGCGAGCTTGCGATCATCCATGGGCGAGCCGAAGCGCTGGCGGCGTGGGCGTCGGACACGGCGTTGACGGTCACGCTCTCGGCCACCACCGGATTCGTCGTCCTGATCCTCGGCTTTGCCTTCCATTGGCAGGCGACCCGCGCGCGGGAAGCCGACGTGATCTATGAGACGGTTCGCTCGCGCATTGATACGGCGCTCAACCGCGGCCGTTGCGGATTGTGGGACTGGGATCTCGCCCGCGGACGCGTGTTCTGGTCGCATTCCATGTTTGCGATTTTAGGCCTCAAGCCGCGGGACACGCTGTTGAGCTTTGGGGAGGTCGACGCCCTCGTCCATCCCGAGGATATCCATCTCTATGAGCTCGCCGCGCAGCTCGCCGACGCTACCGCCACGCTGGTCGACCACGCCTTCCGTATGCGCCATGCCAACGGCAACTGGGTGTGGCTGCGCGCGCGCTGCGAGCTGGTCCAGCAGTCTGGCGAAGGCGGACCACATCTGATCGGGATCGCCGTCGACATCACCGAGCAGAAGACCTTGGTGGAGCGCACCGTCGAAGCGGATTTGCGGCTGCGCGACGCCATCGAGACCATCCCCGAGGCATTCGTGGTTTGGGACGCGCAGAATCGCCTCGTCTTGTGCAACTCGAACTTCCAGGAGCTTCACAACCTGCCGGACGCCGCGATCGAGGCCGGCGCCTCCTACGAGTCGGTGGTGGCGGCCGGACGCAAGCCGGTCGTGCGCTCGAAAGTCACGAGCGAAGGTCAGATCCCGGGCGCCCGCACCTTCGAGGCTCAACTCGACGACGGCCGCTGGCTGCATATCAGCGAGCGCCGCACCAAGGATGGCGGTTATGTCTCGGTTGGCACCGACATCACGAACATCAAGCTGCACGAAGAGAAACTGATGGAGAGCGAGAAGCGCCTGATGGCAACGGTCGCCGATCTGCGTCACTCGCAACAGAAGCTGGAGCGGCAGGCCGAGGAGGTCGCCGATCTCGCCGAAAAATACGCCGAGGAGAAAACCCGCGCCGAGGAGGCGAACCAGGCCAAGTCAAAATTCCTCGCCAACATGAGTCACGAGTTGCGCACGCCGCTCAATGCCATCATCGGGTTCTCCGAGATCATGGAGTCCGGCATGTTCGGGCCGTTGGGCTCGGACAAGTATCGCGAATATTGCCGGGATATCCATCAGAGCGGCCAGTACCTGCTCGAAGTGATCAACGACATTCTCGACATGTCGAAGATCGAGGCGGGACGCATCCGGCTCGACGCCGAGCAGATCGAGCTCGATCCCTTCCTCAACGACGCGATGCGCGTGGTGTCCGGACGCGCCGACGACAAACGGCTCAAGCTCACCGCCCGGATCGGCCGCGGCATCCGCTTGACTGCCGACCACCGTCTGCTCAAGCAGATCGTGTTGAACCTGCTGTCCAATGCGGTGAAGTTCACGCCGGAAGGCGGCCGCGTCACCATTCGCGCGCGGGCGACCAGCGGCTGGGTCAGCGTCTCGATCGCGGATACCGGCATCGGCATTCCGGAGGATGCGCTGGCGCGGCTGGGCCGGCCGTTCGAGCAGGTCGAGAGCCAGCTCACCAAGAGCCATCAGGGCTCGGGCTTGGGGCTTGCGATCGCAAAGTCGCTCACCGAATTGCACCATGGCGCGATGCGCATCCGCTCGACGCCGGGGATCGGCACGATGGTGCTGCTGCGGCTGCCGATCAGCCGAACAGCCGCGCAGAAGGAGGACCTCGCCGAGGCCGCGGCCTAGTCGCATCGCGCGCCGTTATTGCACGCTGATATTGCCGTCGCGAATGACCTTGCGCCACTTGGCGATGTCCGCCCTGATCCATTCGGCGAAATGGTCCGCCGCCGGCGCCTGGCAGATTTTCCACGTAGAACTGTTGCCCCAAGCTTTCCCAAAGTTTCTGCGCAAACAGCCGCGCGGTCGTGTCGTTCGCACCGTCGGCTGCGACCGGCCCGATGGTAATTCGGCAGGAACCTGGTCCTGTTCGACGCTGCTAGACCAATTGTCCTCGGAGAGTGAAACGGTTCACACATGTGCATTCAAAGGCCGGTTACAAATCCAAGGCCAACTTATTTAGCTTTGCGGAAGGGCTCAAATTACGGAGGCTGAAATGAAAGTGGTCCTCACAGCAATGCTTTTTGTCGCAGTCGTCATCGGCGCCGCGAAGGAGGCAGCGACCGAACCCCTCGATCCCCCCTCGGACGGTCAAATGATCGTAGCGCAAAGATTCTGTCCCAACGGCCGATGCTAGCCGCGGAGTGGCGCCATGTGGGCCACGTTGCAGGACCAGTCCTTTCTGCTTGGAGCCGTGCTCGTCATCCTTGTTCATGCAACCAAGTTCGGTGAGTTGAACCTCGCTAACCCGGTGACCGGCCGCTATCTCGCGCTGCTGCCCGGCGCGAAAGTCAGAGATTTCGTCGGGCCCTACGCGTACCACGTCGCACTTTTGGCGTTTCTGAGCGTGAGCCTCGTCGCCTATTACTTGGCCTGTCAAATTTCTCCCGACATCCTCAAGGGGGCGATAAAGCTGTTTAGCGATGCAGATCCAGAGACGGCAATTCGGGGGGTGCCGTACCGGCTCTACATCGCCGCGTTATTCATCGGGCTCACGCAACCGGTCATTCCGGTATTTTCGCGTTTCGGAGAGGCCCAACGGGATTTTTTCCACGATCAGATCGAAGTACCTAAACGCCTCATCGATCTCGCCGAGAGATTGGCAAGCGCCATCGAGGCGCGCGCGGGGGCGGACAAACGGCTTCTGGCAAAAGAAGTGCGAAACCTCGTCAGCGGCGATGTCTACTCGACTGTGCAAACCTACGGCGACATCGCTTTTTACAAGCTGCAGCTCGAGCGGCTCGATCTCGCCGACCCGGTCGCTCTCGAGAACGCCATCAAGGAGAGCTCAGCGAAGGAGTTACGGGGACTCATTGAGCGAATTACTTTTTGTACGCTGGTCGCGGTGATGCGCCAGTCGGGGACGCGAGCTCTGGTCAAGGTCGCCGACGCTATTGGAATTTCCTCCTCAAGACCTCGCTTCAATAACCTCGGTTATTTTCTTACGGGCCTCGCGGCAAGTGGCATGCTGTTCTCCATCTGCATCTTGACCGTCGCGCTCGTTTTCGCGTTGCTTGCCGACCCGATTGCGCGCGTGTTCGGCAAGCCGCTCGATCAGAGCCTTTGGCCCAACGATCTCGACAACGTTGGCAGCGAGCTCTGGACAATCGTTCCTCCAATCTTCGTTTGCCTGATGATGGCCGTCAGCTTGCTGGGACCACACGGAGCCAGGCAGACGCGGAACCCAAGGCCATCCCCGTCCGCCATATCGAACGGCGAACTGATCGGGTTCTTTCGATCCGGTGCTTCCGTATTCGGTCTATGCATTGGCGTCACCATTGTGTTCAAGAGTGCAGGGTTGCTCTACGAGTATGGAAGCACCTTCAACGTGTCGAAAGAGGCCCTGTCAGCTGCCAGATTGATGCTCCCGATGATACAGTCATTCATTCCGGTTGCAGTCTGCCTATTCACCACATGGTATCTTGCATCCTGCGACGCCGAGACTCCGCAGCGCGGCCTCTCCTTCACGAGAACACTGATCGCAATTGCAGGCGCGGTCGGTTTTCTCGCGGTGCTGTACGACATGACTTTTTTATACGAATACCGGCGCGTACATCCGCAACAAGGCCTCGCTTGGGAGCATCTGCTGTTTAGCGTCGTCGCCAACGTGTTGATTTCCATCTGCGCGTTCGTATCGGTCGTATTATTCTTCAAGAGCCGAATAGTCCTTCAAGAACCCGTAGGCGTGCTCCAGCGTACGCAAGGATCCATAGCCAATGGAGCCGCGTCACCGAGGCAGAATATCAATCGAGCGCAACGGTCGTTGCGTACAAACGCGCGGTCCAAGGCAGAACCGCAAGTGGCCGCGACGGTCACCCAGCAACGTAGCCCCCTGAGCCGGCAGACCGAGGAAGTAAAACAGCCCGATGTGCCCCTCGACCTGCATCTCGCCGACGGGCATGTCGAACCTGCGTAGTGGGGCGGCCCTACCGCATCACGCAGTCAGGATCGCGCGCCGAGGATGCGATTGAAGCTTGCACGCACCTTGGCCTGCGTCTCGCCCAGGAACGCATCGAGCGTGGCAAAATCAGGCACATCCGCGGCGCGCGCCAACAGCCCAATGAGGCCTGACGCCGCCGCCTTGGAATCGAACTCGCCCGGCAGGCATAGGCGCAGAATCTGCGTGAGATCATGATAAAGTCGCACCGCTCGGCGCAGCACCTCGGCATCCTCGGCCTTGAGCAGCCCGAGCCGCCACGCCTTGTCGAGCACCTGCGTGGTCGACGTGTCGAGAATATCGGGTGTCTGCGCCGCATGAATAAGTTGCAGATATTGGGCGATGAATTCGATGTCGATAAGCCCGCCGGCGACGTATTTGAGATTCCAGCGGTCGCTGTCGCCTTTCTCGGCCGCGATGGCGTTGCGCATTTCCACAACGTCGCCGGCGACCGTCTCCACGTCACGCGCTCGGCATAGCACGGAGCGGATGACCCCCTCGACCCGCGCCGCGAATTGCGGCGTCGCCGACACGATGCGCGCGCGCGTGAGCGCGAGGTGCTCCCAGGTCCAAGCCTCGTTCTCCTGATAAGCCGCAAAACCGTCGATCTGGGTCGCGACCGGCCCGGAGCGTCCGGAGGGCCGCAGCCGCATATCGACCTTATAGAGCAAGCCGTGATTGGTCTGCGCGGTGAGCGCGCTGATCAGGCGCTGCGTCAGCCGCGAGAAATATTGCGCGCCATAGAGCCGGCGCGGACCCACCGATTCCGGATGCTCGGGATCGAAGTCATAGACGACGATGAGGTCGAGATCCGAGCTTGCCGTCATCTCGTGCCCACCGAGCTTCCCGAGCGCCAGGATCGCGGTCTGCTGCCCTGCGATGCGGCCGTGCAAGTGCGCGAAATGCTCTTCGATCGCGCGGTGAAGCGGGCGAATGAGCGCATCCGCCAGCCGGGCG
>Ga0306925_10000054_pt1 | contig 53862 bp, 65 predicted proteins | sample flu12Cox44000176_FD_203755 | JGI IMG/M metagenome (GOLD analysis project Ga0306925, IMG submission 203755) | Lab enrichment of tropical soil microbial communities from Luquillo Experimental Forest, Puerto Rico - flux8day.12C.oxic.44.000.176 (v2)... | ecosystem: Environmental > Terrestrial >... | reverse complement strand
CACCTTGTCCCCGTGCACCACGTTGAAGACGCCCTCGGGCAGCCCGGCCTCGGCGTACAGCCGGGCGAAGAAGTTCGACGCGGACGGGTCACGCTCGCTCGGCTTGAGCACGAACGTGTTCCCGGCCGCGATCGCGATCGGGTGCATCCACATCGGGACCATCACCGGAAAGTTGAACGGCGTGATCCCGGCGCACACCCCGAGCGGCTGACGGAACGAATAGGCGTCGACGTCGGTCGAGACCTGGTCGGAGTACTCGCCCTTGAGCAACTGCGGCAGCCCACACGCGTACTCGACCACCTCCTGTCCGCGGATCACCTCGCCCTTGGCGTCCGAGAACACCTTCCCGTGTTCGGAGCTCACGATCCGCGCCAAGTCGTCGACGTGCTCGGCCACGAGCTCCCGGAACCTGAACATGATGCGGGCGCGCCGCGTCAGCGACACGTCCTGCCACTCCTCGAACGCCGCCCGCGCGGTCGTCACCGCCCGGTCGACGTCACGCGCGTCGGCGAGTAGCACCTCGGCCTGCACCTGGCCGGTCGCCGGATCGAACACCGGCGCCGTTCGTGCCGATGAGGCCGGGATGTCCTGGCCGCCGATGTGATGATGGATCGTCTTATGCGTGAGCGTGGTCATGGGTCACCTCCAGGGCGAGCGTCGTCGACCCGGAGCTTCGCGCGGCGACCAGACCGAAGGTAGAGGCCGCTGGTTGGCCCACGTCAAGGCCAAGCTTGTGCCAACGCATCCGACGCACCACCCAGGCGCGGCACGTCTGCTAGTCCTCAAGGCCGGAGTGCGGCACCGCCGGTCGTGCCGATTCGTCTCAGGGCCCCCAACCTATTCTTTAGGAGGAACTCGAACGTGCGCATCCTGCTCATCGGCGCAAGCGGTCGTCTCGGTGCCGCAGTGCATGAGACGCTCAAGTCAAGCCACGATGTCGTGACCGCATCACGATCGCGCGGTGAGGTAACCGTCGATATTCGCGACCCTGCCTCGATACGGGCGATGTACGAGAACGTCGGCCCCGTCGACGCGGTCGCGTGCGCCGCCGGCTCGGTTCCATTCAAGCCGCTCGGCGAGCTGTCCCTCGCCGACATGCAGGCAGGTGTCGAAGACAAGCTCATCGGACAGGTCGAAGTGGTGCGGCAAGGCACACGCTTTGTCACGGACGAGGGCTCATTTACCCTGATTAGCGGGATCCTCGCTCGTAGGCCGATCCGGACCGGGGTGGTTGCATCGCTCGTCAACGGCGCGCTCGAGTCGTTCGTAACGGCGGCCGCGAGCGAACTGCCGAGCCGGCAGCGCATCAACGCCGTGAGCCCGACGGTGGTCACCGAAGCGCTCGAGGACTACGGAACGTTCTTTCCCGGCTTCCTGCCGGTCCCGCTCAGCGACGTCGCCGCAACTTACCTCCGATCGATCGAAGGGATCGAGACTGGCAAAGTGTTCGAACTGGGCGACTGAGCCCGGACCATGCGGCCCTGACGCACGCAATGTGGCCGCCGATCAGCCACGGCACACCCTCCATGTTCGATCGTCGAGGTCAAATTCGAACGCCATGCCCGGGTAGCGTGGCACCCCGGCTCCGTCGAGCACCGTGACGTTGGCCAGCATACTGCTACCACGCTTCCAGTGGCCCCGGTCCTCGTGAATGTGACCGTAGACGACAAGCCCCGGGCTGCCGCGGTCGATCACACCCAACAGCGCGTCAGAGCCGATGTGCACTTCGGGCGGACACCGCGACAGCAGGCTGTAGTCGAGAGGGCGGACACAGTCGCCGAAGCCACGCGGCGGGAAGTGAGAAACGAGTACGTCCAAACCGGTCGGCATCGAAGCCAGGCGCTGCGCGAGCTCATCGGCCGTGGCCTGGAACGCCCAGTGACCCGTGGTTGGTGTCCACGGCGTCCCGTACACGCGCAAGCCGCCGACCGTCGCCAGCCGGTCCTGCAAGTAGGTCCACGGCAGAGGCGGGACGAGGTCCGGTTGCTCAAACACGAAGTCGTGATTTCCGGCAACCACGACGACGTGACCGACAGGCAGTCCTTGCAACCAGGCGCGACACGGGCCATCAAGCCATGCGGCTTGCACGGCCGACCGACCGTCGGTCAGTGGGCAGATATCGCCGGCGATCAGTAGCAAGTCGCACGCGGGCACATCGGGCAGGTGGCCGTGCAGATCCGACACAGCTCGGATCACCACGCGGTGCGCCATCGGCACGCGCCACAGTGATGAAGCCAGCTCCGCTTCTTGATGCCGTCCACTCCGGTGCGACTCAACGCTGGGCCGTCCTGCCGGTCCCCGCCCGCGGCTCCTACGCCAGCTCCATTCGGACCGCGGCTTGCGCGGCCGCGACCCGTGCGATCGGGACACGGAAAGGCGAGCAGGACACGTAGTCCAGACCGGCCATGTCGAAGAAGCCGATGCTGTCGGGATCGCCGCCGTGCTCGCCGCAGACGCCTAGCTTGAGGGATGGTTTGGCCTCGCGGCCGACCCAGGCAGCGAGGCGGACCAGCCATCCAACGCCAGGCTGATCGATCGTCTCAAACGGCGACCGGGTGATGATCCGCTGCTCGAGGTACTCAGTCAGGAACCCGGACTCCACATCGTCACGCGAGAAACCGAGTGCCGTCTGCGTCAGATCATTCGTTCCGAACGAGAAGAAGTCAGCTACGCCCGCAATGCGGTCCGCGACGAAGCATGCCCGCGGCAGCTCGATCATGGTGCCGACCAGCGGTCGCACCTTCCCGTTCCCGGCCGATTCGATCACTCGCTCGGCGCGGTCGCGAAGTATCTGCAATTCGGCCTCGTAGGCGACCAGCGGGAGCATGATCTCGACTTGCGGCGCTGCGCCATGCCGCTCGGTGACCGCGGCAGCGGCGGCCATGATCGCCTCCACCTGGATGTCGTAGATCTCCGGCGCGATTATTCCCAGCCGCGCTCCGCGGGTGCCGAGCATCGGGTTGGTTTCCTCGAGTGACTGGACGCGATCCAGATAGCGCTCGAGTCGGTGCACGTCGCCTGGACGCTGATGGCGGGCGCGCTCGACCTCGACCGCCAGGTCGGTCGAGCTCGGCAGGAACTCGTGCAGGGGCGGATCGAGCAGGCGGATCGTTACCGGTAGTCCCGCCATCGTCTCGAACAGGGCCTCGAAATCGCCGCGTTGCAACGGCAACAACTCCTGCAGTGCTGCCCGGCGGTCCTCCGTCGACGCGGCGAGGATCATCGCCTGCATCTTCGGCTGGCGGTCCGCCGCCATGAACATATGCTCGGTTCGGCACAGACCGATGCCTTCGGCGCCGAACTCCCGGGCGCGCCGAGCGTCCTCTGGCGTGTCCGCATTCGCTCGAACTCCGAGCCGCCGCAAATCGTCAGACCAGCTCAGCACCGTGTCGAAATACTCGTCAAGCGCCGGTTCGGACAACGGCACATCATCTATGGTGACGCGACCCGTCGAGCCGTCGATCGCGATCAAATCGCCCTCGCGCAGGACGAGATCGCCGCATCGCAGCTCGAGCTCGTCCACGTTGACTTCCAGCGCCGAGGCGCCTGCGACGCATGGCTTGCCCATGCCGCGCGCGACCAGCGCCGCATGGCTCGCCTTGCCGCCCGCGGCTGTGAGAATGCCCTGGGCGGCGTGGAAGCCGTGTACGTCATCGGCCTCGGTGAACTGTCGCACCAGGATGACTTTGCGGCCACGCTGCGCCCACTCGACCGCATCCTCCGCGGTGAACACGATTTGTCCCTTGGCTGCCCCGGGTGAAGCGGGCACGCCGGTGGCGATGACCTCGAACTGCTGTCCGGGAGCGAAGCTCGGATGCAGCAGCGCGTCCAACGATCTCGCGTCGATCGTGAGGAGCGCCTGCTCCCGCGAGAGCAGGCCCTCATGCACAGCGTCGACTGCGAATCGCACCGCCGCCTGCGCCGGCCGTTTCGCGACCCGCGTCTGTAACAGGTACAGCCGCCCCTCTTCAACCGTGAACTCGACGTCCTGCATGTCACCGTAATGGCCCTCAAGCCGGCGAAGCACCTCCATCAACTCCGCGTGGACCTCCGGCAGCCATGCCGCGAGCTCGTCGATGTCCTTCGGGGTGCGCACACCAGACACGACGTCCTCCCCCTGCGCGTTGGCAAGGAAGTCGCCCGACGGCCGCGGAGCTCCCGTCACTTCGTCGCGACTGAACGCCACCCCGGATCCCGACGTCTCTCCTTTGTTGCCGAACACCATCTGCTGAACGTTCACCGCAGTGCCCCACTCCTCGGGGATGCGATGGATCCGTCGATATGTCGCCGCCCGCGCGCCATTCCACGACTCGAACACGGCTCGAACCGCGCCGTCGAGCTGCTCTCGCGGATCCGTCGGAAACTCGTAGAGGCCGCGAAATCGTGCGACCAGCAGCTTCAACGCATCCGCATCCAGCTCGGTGTCGAGCACGACACCTCGTTCACTCTTGAGGATCGCTATCTCGCGCTCGAAGGACTCGCCGGGCACGCCGACCACCACGTTCCCGTACATCTGCACCAACCGCCGGAACGAGTCCCAAGCGAACCGCTGGTTGTTTGTTCTCGTCGCGAGTCCCTCGACCGACGAATCGTTCAGCCCGAGGTTGAGCACCGTGTCAAGCATCCCCGGCATCGACTCCCGCGCGCCCGAGCGCACCGACACCAACAGCGGATCCTCGGGGTCGCCGAGCACCTTGCCGACCTGGCGCTCCAGCCTTCCGAGCGCTTCGTCGACCTCGGCAGCGAGTCCGTCGGGAACGGCATCGCACCGGAGGTAGGCCACACACGCCTCGGTTGTGATCGTGAAGCCGGCAGGCACACGCCCAGCGCCAAGAACCCGCGTCATCTCGGCTACGTTCGCGCCCTTCCCGCCGAGTAGCTCACGCATGTCGCGTGAGCCCTCCGCGAAGTCGTATACCCACCGCATGTCGGTCATGGCAGCAACCTCCAAAGATCGACGTGCTGCGAAGAGACAATCTCCCAAAGCCGCCGATCATCACCACGTCAAGAGCTAGGGCGGCGATGGTGTCGGGCGACGACCTTGTGCGGTAGGGGCACTTGCCTAGCACTGGCAAAGGCGGAGCCTTTGTTCGGTGCACAGGCGGTTCTCCGATCCGCAGGATTCGGGGCAGAGCGCCCTTCAGCTGCCAGCAAGAGCCCGATCAGTGCGAGTGAGGACGCATGGTCTCCTGCGAAAAGCCCTCTTATGCCCGATCCTTCCGTGTCAGATTTGGGACGCCTCGTGAGTTGGTCTCCACCTGTTCCACGTGGAACATCTAGCGACGAACTCCGTCACCCGGGATCATGGCTTCTCGATGTCGCCACCGAGAAGACGCAGAAGGGTCGCCGCGCCGGCTGGTCCAAAATGATCTGGAAGCCGCATCGGTGAGGCGTGGCGCGGGCTTCGCATCCCGTTGCGCTCACCAGCGCGTCCTGCAGTCGGGTGCCCTGCGCCCGGGGGCACGGCGCCAGAGTTGCGGGATCAGGAAGGTTCCGTGGGCTTAAGGAACAGACTGGTGGCGAGGTCGGGCTCCGCGGCGAGCAGCGCGTCCAGCGCGGTGACAAGCCGGCCGATGGTCGCGGGATCGCCGCGCGGAAACTGACGGTCGGTCGTGAAGACGAGGCGCACAGCTGGCTGCGCGCGCGCGAGCGCGTCCGCTTCGATGCGCCGGAAGTCCTGAACGTTCTCCGTCACGAGCACCCGGTCGGCGCCAGACGCCGCCGCCCATACCTCTTCGTCTGGCTCGCCTTCCAGCGTCCGGTACTCGGGATCGTGCAAAGAAGCCACGTCGTGGCCTCGCGCGCGAAGCTGCTTGGCGATGGTCGGCGCATACATTTCGTCGAGCAGCAGCCTCATCCGAGCAGGCGCCGCTCATTCTCGAGGGCGCGCTCGAGCTGCTCGGCCTCCTGCTCATTGGCGGCGATGAACCCGTCGACCTCGTCGGGATACTCGCCGTAGTAGCTCACCGCGATTCGGATCTTCTCGACCGGCACGCCGATTCGCTCTGCAAGCGCCCGAACCAGCGCTTCGCCACGCTCCGGCGCGCTGCGCGCCGCCGCGATCACCTCCCACACGTCGGGCCCGCTGATCACGACCGCGCGGCGTCCCGCCGGCCCGTCACGAAAGATCACTCCGGGATGGCGGTCCAACCGCATGCCTTCACCGATGTAGCGCTGTGCAAGACGGACGATCGGCTCGCCGCTCTGAGCACTGCGCTCGCGGAGCGCGCTCAGCGTCTCGGACTCGATTCGGATCGCTTCGCTACTCATGTAGCGAAGTGTAGCGGTAGATCCTTTCGCAGAGATCAGTCCAGCTTTACGGGCGGTCCCGGAGGACGCTGCCGGTCGGGCGGGGACCCGTGTCAGCCCTGGAGATTCGGAAGCCGGACGGGGGAGTGCAGCGCGTCCACTCCGCGTCCACTAGATCGAGAACGAGCGCAAATCGGGCATCACGGCCGTACATCTCAGATTGTGTAAGCGTTCAGTCGTCGAGGCCTGGGGCAGGGATTCCTGCTTTGTGCAGCGAATCTTGCGGGCATGGACCGCGCCGAGGCGGAGGCGATCTATGACTCGGGTCGCGAGGCGTGTGTGCAGTTCATCCTTGGGCTGGCGGAGAGTGTCCGGCTGCACGAGGATCGGTTGAGGCGCTTGGAGGAGCAGGCGCGCCAGGATTCGCGCACTAGTTCCAAGCCGCCGTCGACGGATCCGCCCAGGACCCGCGCGCAGCGGCGGGCGGAGGCGCGGGCGAAGGCCAAGGAGCTGATGCGCCGGGAGCGCGAGCGCCGAGCGGCGGGTGGGCAGCCCGGGCACCCGGGTGCGGGTCGCGATCTCAAACCGGAGGACCAGGTGGATGAGATCGTCGATCACTACCCAGACGCGTGTGGCGGATGCGGGCGGCGGTTTGACGATGAGCAGCGCAGGCCGGGCGGGCGGTTCGGCCGCCGTCAGGTCTTTGAGCTGCCGCCGATCAGCGTGATCGTGAGCGAGCATCGCACCCATCAGCTGCGCTGCCGGCACTGTCGCGCACGGACCAGCGCCCGGCTGCCCGAGCTGCTCGCCTCCTGTCCGTTCGGGTCCAGATTGCAAGCCGCGGTGGTGACGTTGACCGCCCGGCATCGGATCTCCCGCCGCGGGATCTGCGAGCTGGCTTGTGACCTGTTCGGCGTGACGGTGTCGACCGGCGCGGTTGACGCGATCTGCCAACGTGCCTCAGACGCATTGGCTGGCCCACATTGCCAGCTGCAGGACTGGGTGCTTGACCAGAACGCGGTGCATGTCGATGAAACCGGCTGGCGCACGCGCGGCGAGGGGCGCGCGTTGTGGACCGCGAGCACCCCTGAGGCGACGTTCTTACAGATCGCCGAGCACTGCAACCGCGACCAGTTCAACGCGCTGGTCGGTCCGTATGCGGGGATCGTGGTCTCGGACCGCTGGAACGGCTACAGCCATCTCGATCCCAGCCAGCGTCAAGTGTGCTGGTCGCATCTACAGCGCGACTTCCGCCGCCACGCCGACGGCCTGGCCGAGCAGAAGACCTTCGGCGAGCACGGCGTCGAACTCACCCGCCGGGTGTTCGCCGCCTGGCGCGCCTACCAGCACGAGCACCACGACCGCCGCAAGCTCCAAGCCCAGATCGCGCCAATCCAGACCGAGCTGCGCGCGCTACTCGAGCAGGCCTCGCCGAAGAAGGCGCGCAATCGCTGGCACCGGCAGTTCGCCAACAACCTGCTCAAGATCTGGCCCGCGCTCTGGACGTTCGCCTCCGTCGACGGGGTCCAGCCCACCAACAACCCGGCCGAACGCGCGCTCCGCGCCCCGGTCATCCACCGCAAAGTGTCGCTCGGCACCCAAAGCAACAACGGCGAGCGATTCGCCGAGCGCGCGCTCTCCGCCGCCGCCACCTGCCGCCAACAACGCCGCTCGCTATTCACCTACCTCAGCGAGCTGATCACCGCCCACACCCGCGGCGATCCATTCCCCGCGCTCGCCTGAGGCCGCAGGCACTGAACGCTTACCAGATTGTGGGAATTTGCAGGGATTTAGTGGCCGTCTGAGAGCGTCCGTGAACGCCCGTGAAACCCTGACCCTTCCATGGTAAGGAAGGGGTCGTCGGTTCGAGTCCGACAGAGGGCTCCTCACTTCTGCCTGCTCAGAGCCATTGATTGGTTTCTGGTGTGAACGATCGTCGCGGACGCGGCGCGTCCATTTCGCGTCCAAACGAGGACGAACCGCTCGCGTTTTCAGTGTGGACTGGGAATCGATGTTGGTTGATCCCTTCCCTGGCTACCGCGATCGGTGGGGGACCCCTTTCTTTGCCTGACCCGTAGGCGCATCGGTTTAGCCTTTGGGCGAGGTCGTCGTGTCCGGGTTCGGGAGGGTTGACCGGGTTCCCCACGCGCCGCCATTCCCCGGGTCGCGTGCCGGTCAGGCCGGTGATCTGACCGCAGGCTGCTCGAGCGTTTGCTTGAGCCGTTCGAGCGCAACCGGAAGGTCCTTGCGAATCCCTCTCGAGATCATGGGCGCGAGGAGCTTGAGCAGCCCGTGGGGCTCGGGTGCCATGACAAGCTTGACCTTCGTACCGTCAGGGGCGTCCGAGAGCTCCCAACGGCCGGCCGGCTCCATCGACCCGGGTCCGGCCTTCGCCGAGGGGCCGTGCCAGGCGAGCCTGAGGTGCGGCTCAAACTCGGTCCGGGCGAATGTTCCCTCGGTGCCGCGCTTCATCCTGTAGCGGTACTCGGTTCCGAGCCCCGGCTCGCCGTGTGAGGTCTGCTTGACCCAGACGAAGTCAGTCGCGTAGTCGGGCAGGTGTTCGGAGCGCGCGAGGTAGTCAAACACCTGCGCTCGCGGACGCGCGATGCTGATTTCTGCTTCAACGTGCATTTCTGGTTTCCTCGGTTTCCGTGGGGTTGGCGGGTGTCGTCTGGCCGACCTCGATCAGGTGTCCATCCGGGTCGCGGATGTAACAGCGAAGCTCACGCCCGCGGTCGGTCGGCGGTGTGAGGAACTCAGCGCCGCGGGCGCTCCACCGCTCGTAGACCGCGTGGATGTCGGCGACGCGGATGTTGAGGAAGCTGCTCACGCGGTCGGGCGCGCTCGGGGTTACGAGCGTGACCGTCGGCTTATCGTCGGTGGGTGGCCCGCCGACGTTGATGATGATCCAGCTGTTGGCGAGCGCGACGATGGTCGGCTCCCCTTCCATCACCACCTCGCCACCGAGCACCCCGCTGTAGAAGCGCCTGGAGCGTTCGACATCGTCAGAGACGATGAAGTGGGTGAGCACGATCCCGTCCGTCGGGGTCGGGAACTCGGCCATGTGTGTGTCCTTTCAGGGTTGGAGTCACGCGGACTCGGTTGCGGCTTGCGCCGGGGCGACGACCGGTGCAGCGGCGGTTCTCGCGTTCGGTGTGCGGCTGGCAATCAGCGCGGCGACGAGCACGAACAGACTGCAGACGAGGAGCGCACGCTGGTAGCCGGCGGTGAGCGCCTCGGGCCGGGCCGAGTGGGCGGCGAGCACGTTTTGGGTGCGGGCGGTCGCGACTGCGGACAGGATCGCCAGCCCCAGCGCCATCCCGAGCTGCTGGGAAGTGCTGAGCAGCCCGGCGGCAAGCCCCGCCTTGTCGGCGGGGACGCCCGCGTTGGCGGCGGTGGTGACGCCGACAAACACGGCCCCGAATCCAACCGCCATCATCACCAGGCCGGGGAGCACGTCGGGCACGTAGGAGCCGTCTACTGGGATCCTCGACAGGAAGTAGATTCCGGCGGCGCTCAGCAGCGCGCCGCCGACGATCACCGGCCTGGTCCCGATCCGCGCGAACAGCTGGGACGACACGCCGGACGCGATCGCCAGGCAGAACGTAACCGGCAGGTACGCTGCCCCGGCCTGGATCGGCGAGAAGCCCAGTACCTCCTGCATGTAGAGGGTGAGGAAGAAGAACATCGCGAAGAATCCGGCTATCCCGATCAGCCACGTCGCGTCCGCGGCGGCCAGCCCCTTCACTCGGAAGATCGAGAGCGGCATCAACGGGTTGCGGCTGCGAAGTTCGTTGACGGCGAACGCCGCCAGGAGCGCGACGGCGGTCGCGAGCAGCACGATCGTTCGGGTTGTCCCCCAGCCGACGTCGGGGGCGTTGATCAGCGTGTAGACGAGCAACAGCATGCCGCCGGTCCCGAGCAGCGCACCAGGCGTGTCGAAGTCGGTCAGTGGCGCCCGCCTCCGCGCCCGACAGCAGCCGGAATGACGCGCCCAGCGCCAGCAGGGAGATGGGCACGTTGACGTAGAACACCCAGCGCCACCCGGGGCCCTCCGACAGCACACCACCCAGGAACACCCCTGCCGCGGCAGCCACTCCGCTGACCGCACCCCACACGCCGAGCGCGGTGTTTCGGTCCGCTCCCTCCCTGAAGGTGGTCGTCAGGATCGACAGCGCGGCCGGCGCCATCAGCGCCGCCCCGACGCCCTGCGCGAGCCGCGCGGTGATCAGCACCCCCTCGCTCTGCGCCAACCCGGCCGCCAGCGAGCACGCCCCGAACACGACCAATCCGGCGACGAGCACCCGCCTGCGTCCGAGCAGGTCGGCGAACCGGCCGCCGAGCAGGAGCAACCCGCCATAGGTCAGCAGATAGCCGCTGGCGACCCACTGAAGGTTCTGCTGGGAGAAATGCAGCGCGTGCTGAATCGACGGGAACGCCACATTGGTGATCGACGCGTCGACCACGTCCAAGAACTGGACCCCGCACAGCAGCAACAGCGTCAGCAACCCCACTCGCGTGCGCAGCACCGAGCGCTGGTCGCCGGTATCGGCTTCAGCGTCCACTACCGACATCCGGACCTCCAGGCTCTTAGTTAGTTGACTGACTGTACGATACCAGACGCTATCCTCTAGGTGAGATGACTGACTCAGGAAACGGTCTGACGCCGGGCAAGCGCGAGCTACTCGTGGCCGGCACGCGCGACGTGATCCACCGGCAAGGCGTCGAGAAGACGACGATCGCCCACATCGCGCAGGCCGCCGAGGTCCCGGTCGGCAACGTCTACTACTACTACAAGACCAAGGACGAGCTGGTCGCAGCCGCGATCGACAGCCACGCCCGGGACGTTCGAGCGATGCTCGACTCGCTCGAACGCCACCGCACCCCGCAGGCGCGACTCAAGGCACTGGTCCGGGCCCTAACCGACCAGCGCGAGCTAGTGGCCCGCTACGGCTGCCCACTCGGAAGCCTCTGCTCGGAGCTCGACAAGCGCAACGACGGCCTCGACCGCGTCTGCGCGCAACTGCTCGAGCAGCCGATCGAATGGGCCGAGCAGCAGTTCACCACGCTGGGCCGACGCGACGCCCACGACCTCGCCGTCGCACTAATCGCCTCCTACCAGGGAATCGCGCTGCTCACCAACACCTTCCGCGACCCGGAGCTGATGACCCGCGAGGCGCGCCGGCTCGAACGCTGGATCGACTCGCTCGTATCAGCGTAAGTCGACTTCGCAGCGGAGTTGAGTCCGGCGCGGCGTCGGTGCAGGCTGACGAGATTAGATCAGCTTCGACTGCGGCAACCGTCGTCGCGCCGCTCCCTTCCTCGCACACCGTGCATCTCGCGTCGCCGGCCCAGAGTCACGACGTACGCGGACAAGCGCACGGCCTCGTGTGCATTCCCCGGCTGAACTCGATGACCTGGGCGCTAGCCAGCCGTCCGGACGCTGCAGCAGGAAAGCAGTCGCGGCGGCGTCGCCCTCGCTGCTGCAGTCGGACGGAGGGAGCAGTGTCGTGTGCTAAGCGATCTAGGGTGCGCCCTGTTTCCTAGCTCGTCAGCCCGGGAGCGCTCCCTCTGCCTCACGGTCAGGCGTGTACTGATCCGCCGGCTCGAGGAAATCGCGCACCTGAGCGCGCAGCTCCTCGGTGTTCTCGTGTCCGTGCACCGAGGCGGCGTGCTCGGCCGCGGCCTTCACCACCTCGTCCTCCTCACCGATGATCACCAGCGAGCAATTTGTCTCGCTGGGCCAGCGGCGGCAATCGGCCATCATCCGGGCCATAAGGGTTCCTCCTTCCGGTCGCCCATGGCGATCCTCCCGCGTCGGCGCACCGGCGTCAAGCTAGATTGCCGCCTGCACCTGAGGCTCCCGACATGTAGCTCGGTGACCTCACTGGTTTCCTGCAATCGGGGTCCGCGGCCGTCGGCGGCGCTGTCGCATCTGAGCACCCTCCGCCAAGGACGCAGGCGCGCTGCGCGTCCTCAGGTGGCGGGAGCCCACGCCCGGATCGCGCTGACGATCTCCTCTGGCGCGTCCTCCTGGATGTAGTGGCCGGCTCCCTCGAGGATCACGGAGCGGTGGTTGGGGAATACCTGTTCCCAGCGCTTGCGCTCGGGCTCGCGGAAGGCGATGTCCTTGGTCGGCCAGACGAGCAGCGCGGGTCGGTCGCGCAGCTTCGCGAGCCCTCGCTCGATCTCGGCCAGGAAGGGGCGCGAGTGGAGGATCTCGCGCGGGAACACGTGCATCGGGCGGCGCGAGTCGGGCGTCGGGAACGGCCCCCGGTAGGCGTTCATCACCTCCGGCGCGAGCTTGTGCCGCTTGACGTTGCCGGGGATGATCTTCTCGACGAACACGTTGCGCTGCTGGATCAGATAGCCGCCGATCGGTCCGCCGAGCAGCCGCGAGAACAGTTGCGTGCCCGGGTCCGCCTTCGGCCATGCCCAGGTGTTGCCGATCACGAACGCCGAGAACCGGTCCGGGTGGCGGGTGGCGACGGCGAATCCGATCGGGCCGCCCCAGTCCTGGACCATCATCGTCACGCCCGTCAGCTCCAGCTGCTCGACCAGCTTCTCGAGCACGGCGGCGTGCTCGGCCGGCGTGTAGCGGTAGCCGGGAGCGGGCCGTGAGAGTCCGAACCCGGGGTGGTCGGGTGCGATGCAGCGGTATCGGTCGCATAGGCCCCTGATCAGCTCGCGGTAGAGGAACGACCAGGTCGGGTTGCCGTGCAGAAGCAGGAGTGGCGGTCCGGCGCCCTCGTCGACGTAGTGGACGGAGTGGCCGTCGATCTGGGCATACCGGCCCTCGAAGGGATACAACTCCTCGGGCACCCATGTGGGGCGAATGGGCTGGCTTGCCGTCATCTATGACTCCGGCAGCGGATCCGCGCCACGCGTGGCCGGCTCAGGCCTTGCGAAGATGCTCTGGAATCGCCGCAAGGCGCCGCGATCCCCCGTCACTCGGATCTTGTGGGCGTCGGCTGCCGCCTCGAACGACAGCTCACCCGAGGCGAGCGCGCGGAACGTTTCGCGGTCGCTCGCGACGGTCATCGCCGGCTCCCAGGCCGGCCCGTGCACCGTCTCGACGCTGCCATTGTCGACCCTCGCGTGAAAGGTGTCGTCGGCGACGCGAAACTCGTAGGCCTCCCGCACGCCAGAGGCTCTCTCTGGCCGGAACAGGGCTTGCAACCCGAGCACCGCCCAGGTCGGGTCAAACGCGTCTCCTGGCTCCGGCTTTCCCAGCGCCCACTTGAGCCCCCAGCGAGCGAGCGCCATGACCACCGGCTCGAGCTCTCGCCCGGCGTCGGTCAGCTCGTACGCTGGGACAGAAGCGGGAGGAGGAAGCGTGATGCGGTGCACGAGCCCGGCTTCCTCCAGGTGGCGCAATCGAGCGCCGAGCAAGCCGGTGCCGATTCCGGGAAGGCTGGCCGCCAGATCCTTGAAGCGTTTAGGGCCGGTGATAAGCCCGCGGATCACGAGCATCGTCCAACGCTCACCGATCAGGTCGAGCGCCTTAGCGGTCGCACAGTACTGCCGGTAGCTCCGCCTGGCCGACATCGAGGAAGCGTACCAGCGACCCCGACAGATTTGAATGTTGACGCATCATGTTTCTGATGTATATCCTTCCTGATTCTGAGCACGACGAACGGAGGTGCAGGTGAGCAGATTCGAAATCGATCGCCGCGTCAACTCGTCGCGGTCGCAGGCGTGGGAGGTGTTGGCCGACCTGGATGGATGGGCCGCGCACGCGCCGAACCTGAGTGAGAGCCGGGTCATACAGGGCGCCGGAGAGGGCGCGGTCCGGCGCTGCTACAACAACGCCGGCAAGGGGTGGAGCGAAACCTGCACGCTTTGGGAACCTGGCCGGCGGTACGTCATGGAGGTCGACACCTCCGACTACCCCTACCCGATCCGCGTGATGCGGGGCACGTTCTCGGTTGACGACGACGGCGCTGGCTGCCTCGTCAAGCTCCGCTTCGACTACGAGTTCAAGTACGGAATTTTCGGGCGCGTCCTGGGCGTGATGGCCCGGCCGATGCTCACCCACACGTGCAAGCGGCTTCTCGACAGCCTCGAGACAGAGATGCTGTCTCGCTCGCTCGGAACCCCCCAAGGCGTGGCTTGACGTGTTGCGGCGACGCTGAGTTGGTGAATCAATTGGAACGAGTCGAGATCGGCGAGATCCTTGAGCTCCGCGATCCCATCACCCGACGGCCGGCGATGACTCGCGGTCCGCGGACGCGGGACCGCGAACATCTCGTTGCGTTCGGTCTCCGGGATTGGGATCAGTCGGCGAAGATCGCCGCGATGTTCCCGAACTCGCGTTTCAGCGACTCGTGCTGGGACTCAAACAGCTCGTCGGGCATGCCGGGGCCCTGGAACATCGTGAAGCTGAACGCCGTGCGCCCGTCAGGCAGCTCGACCGCACGGGTCGGGAAGATCGCCATCTCGTCCTGGCTCGGGCCGGCGAACATGTCGATGACGCCGGTATCCGGGTCGGCCCTGATCTCGAAGTAGAACTCGCCCAACCGGTTGACGACCTTGTAGTGCGGGCCGTCGCGCTTGAGCTCGCGCGCGAACTCGGTCGCCCACTCCGGGAGCCGCTCGATGTCGGACATGTACTCGAACACAGCGTTTTGCGATGCGGGCAGGACCGTGGTCACCGTCTCGCTTCTCATAGGTCCATCACTCCTTTCAGCGCCCTGGCGAGCGCCGTTTGCTGTCGCTCACCGAGCGCGGTGAGCACCAGGTCGTCGAGTTCGCCGAGCACCTCCTCGGCCACCGGCCGGAAGGCCTTCGCCCGGTCGGTGAGGTGGATGCGAAAAGCGCGGCCATCGTCCGCGTCTCGCAGCCGGCCGACCAAGCCGTCACGCTCGCACAGTCGGACCATCGTGGTCATGGTCTGCTTGGACAGCCGCGCGCGTTCGGCGATCTGTCCCATCCTCAGGCCGTCCTCCTCGAACAGAGGCAGGAGCACCGAGCCGTACGAAGGCCGCACCTCGGCAAACCCGCGTTCAGCGAAGCCGCTCGCCAGCAGCTCGTTCCACCGCTGCGAAGCCTTGGCGAGCAGAAATCCGAGGTTCCCTCTAGAGAGTCGACGACTACCATCTGGCATAAATAGTACTATATCTGACTATCGTCCGCATGGACGCCACACTCGCGTCGGGGAGGCTCGAACCCTCACGAAACAGGACGCGCGGGTTTCCCGACCGTACGACGATGAGCTGCATTGCGACAGCGCCGTTCCGTTCGAAGCAGAAGCGGCCAGCCGGCTTGGTGACCGAGGTCGCGGCCCTCCTATGGCGAGACGCGGGGAGGTCAAGGGTCGTTCGCGCGGTGTCTACAGGGATGTGAGCCCACCGAAGGAGATGCGCTGACCCCGGAGCAGACCGTTGCCGTGTACTACGACGCGACGGACGAGTCCGGTCAGGGGGTCGCGGTGACGTCGTTCTCAAACTTGTAAGCCGCCGGTAAGACCTGAGTCCTAGAGTCGCCGGCAGCACCGACGTGGGGAGAAAGGCCGGCTGTTATGTGGAGGATTGCGTCAGGTGTGCTTGCAATCGGGGCACTCGTAGCGGCCGCCGTGCCAGCGATCGCATCGGCATCGGGCTCGAACACGTGGACGCCGGCGGCGAGCATGTCCATGGCTCGCGACCACGTGCTCGCGACGCCGCTCACCGACGGTCGCGTCCTGGTAGTCAGCAGCAGCACCACGGCCGAGATCTACAACCCCGCGACGAGCGGCTGGAGCCCGGCGGGCGAGCTCAGTCAGCCGCGCACGTTGGGTGTCGCGGTACGTCTCGCCGATGGACGGGTGCTCGTCGCCGGCGGCGGCCAGTACAGCGCGACCGCCGAGCTGTACAACCCCGGGACGAACAGCTGGACGCCGACCGGGAGCATGCACTTCGGCCGGGTTAGTTTCACCGGCACGCTGTTGCCCAACGGCCAGGTCCTGGTCGCCGGCGGCCTGTCGCTGAGCGGGCTTAAGGCGAGCGCGGAGCTGTATAACCCCGCGACCGGCCGCTGGACGCTGACCGGCAGCCTGCCGATGCCGCTCCAGGAGCACACCGCCACGCTGCTGCCCGACGGGACGGTGCTGGTTGCCGGTGGCCTCGGCAGCGGCTATGCCCGCAACGCGGAGCTGTATGACCCGAGCAGGGGACGCTGGCGCTCCACGGGGGCGATGACCACCGCGCGGGCCGGCGCGCTCGTGTCGCTGCTCAGCAACGGCACCGTGCTGGTCGCCGGTGGCGACAATCCGAGCGGCCTCCAGTCGGCCGAGATCTACAACCCGGGGACTCGCACGTGGCGCGCGACCGGCAGCATGACCTCCTACCATGTGCGCGGCGTCTCCGTGCGGCTCCAGGACGGTCGGGTGCTCGCCGTCGGTGGCAACTCACAGGTCGGGGACGTGTATTCGCCTGCGACCGGGACCTGGACCGCCACCGGCACGCTCGCCAACATCAACTTGCTCGACGCCGGCGCGGCGCTCCTTCCGAACGGACAGGTGCTGTACGCCGGCGGTGACCAGACGATCTGCCCGGGCTACGAGTACTGCTACCAGCAGGACTACGCAAGCGCCGAGCTCTATACGCCCTAGCGGCAAACTACGGACTCCTCCTTCGGTCCGGAGATGCGGGTCTGGGTGCTCTGTGCTGCTCGCGTGAGCAAAACGGGTGGCGTCCCCATGAGCGCGCGCGAGACTTCTGGTTGAACCCGGCATTTGGGTAGAACCGCGGATCGTCGAGCTCGATTGGCGGGTTAGGACGGACCAGGAGCAGAACCGGCGCGAAGCCGTCGTACTCAGGGCTCGTCAGATCCTGTTCGAAGGTGGCCGTTCGGCGTCGCAGACGGGGGCTCATCGGCGCAAAGTGATGGTCCGCCTCCCCCCGAATCGGGTGTCCCCGCCGCGGCGGTTTCGTCGGCCGAAACGGACGATCCACCGTGCTGATCCGTCCACGCTCGGCCGGCCGTCATGGTCGATTCTTTCAGGGGTCGATCCAGCACGTCCCGTACACGCCTTCGCCTTGCGGGCGACGCGCACCGCGCGGTTAGGAGGCCATCGTGGCAGCCGCCAGTGTGCGCAGCTGATGGGGGCTCTGGATCCGCCGCCGCTTCAGTGCGCCGGCTGCGGCGCCAAGGCTCCCGGAGCGTGGTCGGCCGCTGGGCGGTCGAGCGCTTTAGCGCCGAACCCTGGCCGTCCGGGAGGAACCCGTCGGCGCACGATGCCTGCCGCCGCAGACGCGCTCGTCACCGGATTGCCCACGGTCGTCCGACTGACGGGGGAGCATTCAGTTAGAGCGGTCTGCGCGGTAGTACGTCAGGCGGCCGATCCGCCGGCTGAGATGCCCGGTTTCGGCGGGGTTGGCCAGGCCTGCCTGGCGCATGAGCGCGGGGATGCGATCGTCCCAGTTGTCGCGCAGGGCGTGACTGCGGCGTGCCATGCGCGCCAGTCCGTGCAGGTCGTGGGAGTTGCCGCCGAAGTCGACGAGGTGCAGGGAGCCGCCAGGGCGCAGCATGCGCAGCGCCTCCCGCAGCGACGCCACCCGGAGGTCCTCGTCGAGGTGGTGGAACATGAGTGCCGAGAGCACCCGGTCGAAGCTGGTGTCCGGGTAGGGGGGCTGGTCGGCGAAGCCGCGATCGAGCCTGAGATCGAGGCCGGCGCGACGGGCCTTGCGGGTCGCCCGTGCCAGCGCCTTGGGATCGGGATCGAGCCCGACGACCTCGAGCTGCGGTCTGATCCGCTTGACCAGCAGAGCGAGGTTCCCGGTTCCGCAGCCGATCTCGAGCACCCGCTGGGCGGAGTCGAGCTCGGCCTGATCGGCGAGCTTCTGGTGGACGGCCTGAATCCCGATCAGGCGCGTGAAGGGGTCATAGAGCGGGAGCAGCCAGCCCAGGCCCATGCCCGGCAGGTAGCGCCGCTTCGCCGCGGGCGAATCGGCGATTGGTCGTGGCGAGGCGTATTCGTTCATCAATCACCTTTCGTGAGAATCAGCGGATGTTTCGGCACGGGTTGAGTGATAATCCCTGAGAAGAGGGATGTCCAGCGTCGATCATTGGCGATGATGCAACGATCTTTCGGTCCGGTGGAGGTGACCCGGGTCACCGGCCGCCGGATCGACGGCGCGCCCGTGTACGAGTACGTCCGCACTCCTGGCATGCCCCCGGTCAGCGTGCTCCGGTTCTCGGGTGCGGAGCTGCCGGCCGGAGATCTCGCCGATGAGCACGCCCACGCCCACGACTTCCTCGTGCTGGCGTACTTCGAGCGAGGTGCCGGCGCGTTCCGGCTCGACAACCAGGTCTGGACGGTCGCTCCCGATGACGCGTTTGTGATCGCTCCGGGTGAGGTCGTGCGGGTGGCGGCGGACGATCACGTCCGAGCGGCCGAGGGCTGGACCGTCTTCTTCGCCCCGGAGGTCATCGCCTCGGCGTCGTCGGGGGCGTTCCTGGCCTGGAGGGCTCACCCGCTCCTGTTCCCGTTCGTCGGTCGGGCCGCCGGGGGCGCCCAGCGGCTGCGAGTGCCGCCGGACGAGCGGACGGTGTGGTCGGGGCACGTCGCGGCGATCGAGCGTGAACTGCGCGAGCCGCGCGATGGCTCAAACGAGGCGGTGCTCGCTCACCTGACGCTCCTGCTGGTGAGCGTGTCGCGGGTTACGGTCGACCTTGGCCATGACCTGCGGCTGCGCAACGAGCCTCTGCTGGCCGGTGTGTTCGAGTTCATCGAGGCGCACTACGGCGAGCCGGTCTCACTCGCGGACGTCGCCGCGTCGGTCGGGCTGACGCCGGCGCACTTGACAACCGTGGTCCGCCGCAAGACGGGGCGTACAGCCCAGCAGTGGCTCACCGAGCGCCGAATGGCCGAGGCGCGAAAGCTCCTGCGCGAGACCGATGATACGGTCGAGACGGTCGCGATCCGCGCCGGCTACCGGCAACCCAGTTTCTTCATCAAGCAGTTCAAGCGTTACCACGCGGACACCCCGGCGGCGTGGCGCCGGCAGGCCCGCGCCCCCAAGCGATCGTCGCCGTCCACGTGATAACCCAGCCGATGCATGCGTAGGCCGTCGAGCACCTCAGTGTGCAGCGGCGGGTCGTGCGTGCTACTCGCGAGGCGAGCGAAAGTGCTCGATGATGCGCTCCGCGTACCACTGCGGCCAGGGCACGTCCGGGCTGGTGGTCGTGTACTCCTCGTCGAGCGAGACCAGCATCCACACGAGCTCGCTTCGCACCGGAGTCGTTCCCAGAATCTGGGGCAGCTCGGAGAGGTCGAGCAACCATTGGGCATACCACGACGCCCAGTCCGGATCGTCGCCGTCGACGATCCGGTACACGACATGGTGCGTCTCGCCGGCCTCGTGAAGGAGAGCGGCAACGCGGACGGACTCATCGTTCATGGTCCAAGTCTCGCGAGGCGGAGCATCGGCGCGCAAGCGCCTGCTCCCGGGTGAATAACCTGGCTGGCGAACGCCGTGGAAGCCGTCGAGCCCGCGTCGGCGGGCTGGCGACGACCGACCCACAAGGTGGTTCGCGATGAAGCTCGATCCGGCTCTTCGATCGGCGTGCGTTCAGCCGGCGCGCCTGCTAGGTGCCGAGGTCGACTGCCTCGCTCACTTGCAGGGTTCCCCCGCGGGAAATGAACGGATGATTCGCGACGAGCTGCGCCGCGGCATCGAGATCGGCCGCCCGGAGCAGGGTATAGCCGGCGATCGGGCCGTCCGCCGCGCTGTCCGTCGTCCCGCCGGACGAGACGGACTTCGAGGCGGCCAAGGGCGCGCCGGGGTCGACCATCGCATCCCCCACCGACGCGATCCACGCGCCGAACGCGTCCATCGCCTGCTTTTGAGCCTCAGGAGTGGGAGGTGGTGCGCCGCTGCCGTGGTAGGTCACAAGGTATGTCGGCATCTGGTCCTCCGCGTGGTTGGGTGGGTTTGGTTGTGGAGGATTCTGGACAGGGTCGGCGCGGTTCGGTAGCGTCAATCGGACACGATTCTTGTCCGATCGTTCAGAGCACGTGGACGTACTGGTTCCTCCAGAAGCCGACGCCGTTTCTGACGCGTTGCGTTCGCTCAGCGTGCAGAGCAGCGTCTTTTGCATGTCCGAGCTGCATGCGCCATGGGGGTTCACGGTTGAGGGCTCGACCGTCGCAAAGTTCCATCTTGTGCTCGCCGGCTCGTGCTGGCTGACGCTCGATGATCGCGCTCCGATTCGCCTCAACGCGGGCGATCTCGTGCTGCTCCCGGCGGGCGACGAACACACCCTCGGCCATGGCACGGGCCCCGCATCGGTCTCGTTGGACGAGCTCGTGCAGAAGAGTCCGCTGCTAGAGGATCTGACGCTGCGGATCGACGGCCACGGTCCGGTCACCCGGCTGCTGTGCGGTGGCTTCGTACTCGGTGTGGAGCTGCCACATTCATCCACGTCAATCCTCCCGCGCGTGCTGCTCGTCGATGCGGCAGCCCTTGCCATCGGTGCGTGGCTTGAGCCGGTCTTGCTGACGCTGGCCGGTGAGGCTGAGAAGCGTCGCCCGGGCACGCAGATGATGCAGGCCAAGATCGCGGAGGTGTTCATTGCTGAGGCGTTGCGGTCTTGGCTGATCGACGCTTTGAGCTCGGGTTTGCTGATCGAAGCTGAGCTGGCGGACAAGCCGATCGCGCAAGCACTCGAGACGATCAGACAGCGCTTCAACGAGCCATGGACACTGGACCGGCTGGCGAACCACGTCGGGCTTTCCCGCACGGCTCTCGCCAGCCGTTTCAATCGGCGCGTAGGCGACTCACCGATGCGCTACCTCATGCGGGTGCGCCTGAATCATGCGGCGGGACTACTGGCGACGACCCGACTCAGTCATTTCGAGATCGCCCACCTCACGGGGTACGCGACCGAGGCGGCCCTGGCGAAGGCGTTCAAGCGCGAGCGCGGGCAGACGCTGGGAGCTCACCGCGCAGCCGCACGCGGAGTGCCGCGGGTCGATCTGCTCGAGTCTGCGGCCTGATCGACTGCAGACGGCTACGGGCCGGCGGTAATCACGGTCTTGGCGCGAACTGGAGCGCTCTCCCGAGACGAGCGAGCGCGGGTCAAGAGGGCGCCGACGGACACGGGCTGTCTCGGCTCCTACTAGCGTTCGAGGAGCGCCCGCAAACGCCGCAAGTCAGCCTCGTTGGCCCTGCGCATCGCCCGCGTCATGACCGGCGCGGTGACTGCGGCAAATCCCGAGGGTGCTCCCCGATTGCGAAGGGTCATCCTGGTCGCGCCGTCCGAAGTGTCCTCCCATGTGTAGGTCGTCTCCATCGGAAACGGACCCTGTGCTGTCGACATGACGAAGCGGCGCCCGGGCTCAAACTCTTGGACTTCGTACGTGTAATCCAAGGTGCGGCCGAGAAACTGGGCGCGGAACCGAACCCTCGAACCGACGACTACGGGCGGTGCGGTCTCCCACTCGACCTCCTTGATGTTCTTGTACCAGGCCGTGGCGTTCCCGGGATCGGCGGCAAACGCAGACACCTCCTCACGCGGACGCCTGATCTCGACCTCGGTCACGACGTCAACCGCCATGCGAGGAGTCTGCCACGACGCCCGCGTGTCTGGCTGGGACCAGCGGGCCGGACGGCTCTTCGTCGGGCTCGTCGGAAGGGGGGTTCAGTCCCATGCCACGGGCAGGCGCTCGAGTTCTCGGAGTGGGAAGCTGCCGCGCCATGCGGGTTCGCCGTCTAGGCGCAGGGCGGGTAGGCGAGCGAGGAGGGTGCTGATCGCGATCTCGCCGTGCAGGCGGGCGAGTGGTGCGCCGAGACAGTAGTGCTTGCCGGCGCTGAAGGTCAGGTGTGAGTTGGGGCTGCGGGCGAGGTCGAAGCGGTCGGGATCCTCGAAGACCTCGGCGTCCCGGTTCGCTGCGGCGAGGAACACGAAGCGGTGCTCGTCGGCAGCGATTGGGCAGCCGTCGATCTCGTCGGCTTGGGCGGCGCGGGTGACCACGATCGTCGTCGGGGTGATTAGGCGCAGCATCTCCTCGACCGCGCCCGGGATCTGAGCATGCGATGGCGCTTGGCCGTTCTCGAGTAGCAGGAGGGTGCCGCCGGCGATGAGGCTGGTGGTCGTCGCGTGCCCGGCGATGATGAACAGGACGCAGTTCGCGACGGTGTCGGCGCGTGTCTCGGGGTCGTTGGGGAGTTGTTGGCTGAGCGCCGTGAGCAGGTCGTCCGCGGGTGCGGCACGGCGCTCGTCGAGCAGTTCGTCAAAGTACGCCTGCAGCTCGGTCGCGGCGTCGCTTGCGGCCCGCAGGAACTCGGGGTCGCGCTGGTGGGCGAATCCAAGCCCGAGTGTGATCATGCGCTGGTCGATCCAGGGAACGTGCTCGGCGGGGACGCCGAGCACGTGGCAAATGATTCGAAGGGGCAGTGGCCGCGCGAAGCCGCTGACGAGGTCGATCCGTCCGCGCTCGATGGCTGCATCGACGAGCTCGTTGGCGGTGGACCGGATCGGCTCGCGGTAGGTGTCGATCGTGCGGGGGGTGAATCGTCCCCCGAACGCGCCGCGCATCACCCTGTGGCGCTCGCCGTCGAGTGAGATCAGCCAGCGAGCGAACATTCTGAACAGCTCGAACTCCGACGGGCTCACCCTCGCGGGCAGGAAGTTGGGGCTGTGGAGGATCCGGCGAGCGCTTGCGTGGCGGCAGCCGACCTGGCCGGAGCCGCGCAGGACACTGTGTGGGTCCGCGCGCCCTTCGGGCGTGAACAGCCGGTCGACGAGCACCCGGTCGCCTGCCGGCCCCGCGTCGTGTGCCGCCACGCTCATCGTCACGCCTCAGACCTTCGCGCTAAGAGCTTGCGCGTTCTTCATCACGACCGCCATCGTCTTGTGCAGCTCCTCGGTGGGGCTGAACTCGATCGTCTCGGTGCCTGGGTCCGCAGCAGGGGTGTGCCCGGGCGGCGCGTAGTAGGCCTCGCCGGCCTCGACCACCTCCTGGCCGTCGGCGTAAGTGAAGGTGAGCCGTCCCTGGACCACGACCCCCCAGTGCGGGCACTGGCAGCGATCATGGGGAAGGCCGCTGAACAGCGGCGCCATGTCGCCGCCACCACTGAACTGCTCGAAGGCGACGGTGTGGTCGCCGAGCTCGTCGAAGCGTCCCTCGTAGCCGGGTCCGCTGGCCGCTCGGCCGGCCGTTGTCTTGGATGCCTTTGGCATTTGCCCGTACTCCTCGGTTGGTTGGACTGAGAGTCTAGACTTGAAGACCATACTAGAGATCCAGTCCGTTCGCTACCCTGGGTCTCTCATGGCCACCCGGCGTTACGCATCGCGACGTGGTTCAGCTTCATCGGCGCAGACGATGGAGCGGGTCTTGAACGCCGCCGCCGAGTTGGTCGCGGAGGACCGGTTTCATACGGCGACGATCGACGACCTCGCTCAGCGGGCCGGCGTTGCGCGCGCGACCGTGTTTGGCCGGTTCGGCTCAAAGCTCGGGGTGCTCGAGGCGCTGAGCCTTCGCTGTGCCGGCGGGCCCGAGATGCGCGCGCTGCGCGAGGCGCAGGCGGTCGAGGATCCCGTCGCCGCGGTCGACGCGCTGCTCCTGGCCGGCTGCGACCTGTGGGAGAAGGAGGGCTACATCATGGTCCAGCTCAAGGCGATCGTCGTGCTTGAGCCCGACGCCAGCAAGATCATCGACGCCCAGTACGACGATCAGCGGCGTGGCATGCAAGGCCTCGCCCGCGGGCTACAACGAGCGGGCCGGCTGCGCGAAGGCTGGTCGGTGCCACGGGCGGCCGCGGCCCTGCACGCACTGACCAGCGTCGAGACCTTCATGCTGCTGCGCCGCGACCACGGGCAGCCGCTCGCCAAGGTCAAGCAGACCATCATCGAGCTCTCGCGCACAATGCTCAGCGAGCCACACTGATCGACTCGGAGAGGCAATCGAGGATTCGGTCAGCGGCGAGCGCTGAGCAATCCGGCGTTCGAGACCAGGAACGGGACGATGAAGTTCAGCGCGCAGCGCACCCACGTGACGCTGGTCGCGTGACCCTCCGCGATCACCGACCCCTGATTGATCAGGGTGAGGATGATCCCGACCACGATCGCGATCCGGATGGTCCGGCGCAGGTTGCGCCGCTCGGCGCAGAACGCCAGTGCCTCCCGCACGCCCGCGCCGCGCAGTCGGGCCCTCGTTTGATCGGGCGAGTGCGCGTCCGCCTCAGACGGACTCGAAGAGGTGGTGTTCACGCGAACAGCTTGACAGCCGGCCTTGATCGGTTCGGGGTTGCGATGATCTTCTCGGGAGTGCGCGCGGATATGTCTGACCACCGCGACGGCGAACTTGACCCGTCGGCCGCCGCGCGAGTGGAGCGTCACGTCCGTTGGTGCCCCCCACTGCCGCCGAACGCTCGAGAAACCGGCGCCGCCTCGGGGCGCTGCGCGACCTCGCGACGCCGGCTGACGACTCGAGAGGCTCATCTCTCGCGAGATAGACCCACCGGGCGTGATCCGCGATACTGCGAACGTGATTGCCTTGCGGAGCTCCGCCTGCATTGACGCACCACTCGAGGAGGTGTGGGCGCGGCTGGCGAAGCTCGAAGACATCCGGCTTTGGTCGGAAGCGATCGTCGACGCTCGCTGCGATGACGGTCGCGCTCGCGGTGTGGGCGCCGAACGGACGTGCCGACTGCGCGGCGGCATCGTGATCCAGGAGCGCTGGGTGGCCTGGGACGAAGGGCGCTCGTTCACCTACGACGGGGTCGGCGTTCCGCTCGTCGCACACGCCCGCAATACCTGGTCCGTCCAGGCTGAGGGCGATCGGACGCTGTTGGTCAGCGAGGCGCAGGTCGTCCTCAAGGGTGGCCCGGTCGGTCGGCTCCTGGAGCCGCTGCTTTCACGTCAGATCAGGGGCATGGGACAAAGAAGCCTGGCCGCGTTCAAGTACCTGGTCGAAACGGGCCAGGCCGCGTCGGTTCCACACGCCCGGCTCGCCGCCGCACCGACCGCCTGCTGAATTTCCGCCCGGCGGGTCCGCGGTCAGCACGGCCGCGAGTCGATGATCCGGTAGGCCGCGATTTCCTCGGCGTTGTTGCGCGGCAAGGCCGCCGAATTCATCCCGGTACAGCGTCTCGGCTGGATCAACGACTACGGCTCGCGCGTAGGCCGGCGGTAGCCAACGACTCCTTGCCGCTGCGCGACATCGACCCGGGCGGAGGTCAGTCTTGCCGACCGGTGGTGTCTACATGGATGGACTCGCAGGCTCGACACAATGGAGGACTCTCATGACGGCAGCAGAGACGGTCGCGCAGTACTACGACGCCTGGCAGAACCGGCAGGGCGACCTGAGCATCGTGCCGCTGGCGGATGACTTTCAGTTCACCGGCCCGGTCGCGAGCTTCGACAGCGCCGAGGGGTATCGGGCGATGGCGCGCGAGGCGGGCCGCGCGGTGACGAGCTTTACGGTCCGCCGCCAGTTCGTGGACGGAAATGTGGTGTTCTCGATCATCGATTGGGAGATGGCGCTTCCCGGAGTGGGGCGGATGACGTCCGCGGAGTTGCTCGAGGTCGAGGACGGGGTGATCGTTCGCGGCGAGCTGATCTACGACGCGGAGGCGCTTCGCCGCGCGATGGCGGCGCAGGACGCATGATCGCCGAGGCGCAGCTGCTGGCCCGCGCGCAGAGCGGTGACGAGGCCGCGTTCGAGGCGTTGACCGAGGCCTTTCGGTCAGAGCTGCAGGTCCACTGCTACCGGATCGTCGGCTCCGTACAAGATGCGGAGGACCTCGTGCAGGAGATATTGGTCGCGGCCTGGCGGGCGCTTGGCGGGTTCGAGGGTCGCTCGTCGGTGCGCTCGTGGCTGTACCGGATCGCCACCAACCGTTGTCTGAACCATCTCAGAAGCCGGGGTCGGCGCCTGCCCGAGGTGCCGGCGCCGGTCGAGCCCGTCCCCCCGCCGCCGGAGCCAACGCGAATGCCCGAACCGCTGTGGTTGGAGCCCTATCCCGACGTGCTGCTGGCTGACCGGGCGCAGGAGCCTGAGGCGCGGTACGAGTCGCGGGAGGCGGTCAGCCTGGCGTTCATGTTCGCGCTGCAGCGTTTGCCTCCGCGCCAGCGGGCGGTGCTGGTGCTGCGCGACGTGCTCGGATTCCGCGCCGCGGAGGTGGCCGACATGCTTAGCGCGACCGAGGTCGCGGTCAACCGCATGCTCCAGCGCGCGCGCCAAGCCGTCGATCGGACCGTGCCGCCGGGCGCGCTCCGGGATGCGCCGCTGCCCGACTCGCGAGAGGAGCGGGAGCTTGTCTCGCGCTTCGCTACGGCGTTTCAGGCGGGGGATATCGAGGGGGTGATCGCGCTGCTCACCGACGATGCGCTGATGACCATGCCACCGGAAGCTGCTGAGTATCACGGTCCGGTGGCGATCGGCCGCTTCCTGTCGACGGTGCCGGCGGCCGGTGCGCTGGAGCGCTTCCGCCTGGTCGCGACGCGGGCCAACGGTCAGCCGGCCTTCGGGTGCTATTTGAGGGATCCGCACGCTCCGATCGGTCACGCTTACGGGCTGATGGTGCTCACGCTGCGCGGAGACCGGGTGGCGGGGTTGGCCGGGTTTGCCGACACCGGCGTGTTCGCCGCGTTCGGGCTGCCCAGGACGCTCCGGGAGTAACCAGCGATGGCCTACGACCAGAAGCTGGCGGCACGAGTCCGCGCGCTGCTCGCGGATCGCGACGACGTCGCCGAGCGGCCGATGTTCGGCGGCCTGACGTTCATGCTCGGCGGAAACATGTGCTGCGGCGTCAACGGAGACGAGCTGATCGTCCGCCTCGACCCCGCCAAGGAGGCCGCGGCCCTGGGGCGAGCGCACGCCCGCCCGATGGACCTGACCGGACGCCGAATGCGCGGCTTCGTGACCGTCAGGCCGGAGGGTCTGAAGGGGCGGGCGCTCGGGCGGTGGGTCGGCCAGGCGGTCGCCCGCGCCGAGACGCTGCCGCCGAAACAATCCCAACCGAAAAGAGCCGGTCGCGGATGAGCGAGGTCAGAATCGAAGACACGCTCGCGATTGACGTCTCCGCGCCCGAGGTCTGGCATGCGCTCAAGGACCGTGCCGCTCACGCGCGCTGGCACCCGTTCGTGACCGAGATCGCAGGCGAGCACAGCCTCGGTCAGGTCAGGACGTGCTCGGTGCTCGTGGGCAGCAAGCACGGCGAGACCAAGGAGCGCTGCGTCGTCGAGGAGCCGGCGAACCGCATTGCCTGGTCGGTCGAGGAGGACTCGACCGGCTTCGGCCGGATGGTCTCGAACTGGCGCGCCGGCTTCTCGCTGACACCACACGACGACAAGACGCTGGTCATCGCGGAAAGCACTTTCGAGCCAAACAACCTGCTCGTGCGGGCAGCGCTCCCGCTCATTCGCCGCAAGTTCCACCAGACCCAGCGGGCCATCCTCGCGGCGCTGAAAGAATCGCTCGAGACGCACGGCGACGCTGCCGAGCTGAGCTCGGAGGACGGCTCCGCTTTCGACACGTCATCTCGGACCTGACACCAGACCGGCCCTGGCGTGCTCGATGCGGATCATGACGCGGATGGGCCACCCATGGTGGCAACGTCGTCAGGCTCGCCGGGCTACGGGCCGGATGTTGGCGTTGAGGTGGAAGACGTTCTCCGGGTCGTAGCGAGCCTTGAGCTCGGCAAGGCGCGAGTATTTCGTAGGTCCGTACGCTGAGCGGACGCGATCTTCCTCTTGATCGGTGAGGAAGTTGACGTAGCTGCCGACACCAACCGCGTGCGGGACCAGGTCAGACCAAAAGTCCCGGGCCCATTGTCGGTCGGCCTCGTAGTGATCCTTCTCGAGTGCCCCGACCGCGATGTTGACCATGTAGCGAACGCTGCGACTACCCCCGAATGCGGTGGCGTCGTCCTGGATCCGTGCGAACTCCCCGCCGCGGACGAAGATCGGCAGGAACGAGAGCGGAGCTTGTTTGTTCGGCTGGTGCTCGAGGATCACCTCGATCGCCCCGTCGGTCAGCTCGTCGAGGTACACGGCTTTCTCGTAGGCGAGAAGCCCCCACGGCGCCGATCCGTTGAACATCTGCTGGAGCGCCACGTACGGGATCGGGGTGACGAGCTCGAACAGCGGCGCGACCGCGTCGCGGACCGGCGCGACAAGCTGGCCGTGCGCCGCATCGTCGGCGAGTCCGACGATCGCCAACAGGTACACCGGCTGGCCCTTCTGCTCATCGGGGACGAACGGCTCGGGCGGGGCGGTGAGACCAGCAAGGAATGCGCCGCATTCGTCGGGGAGGGTCCGCACATACTCCCGCGCGAACCGGAACACGTCGCCACCCTGCTCTGGTGCGTAGAAAAACGCACCGAGGTGAACCAACGGACCAACTTGGTGCAGCCGGAACTCGAACGATGTGACCGCGCCGAAGTTCCCACCGCCACCGCGCAGGGCCCAAAACAGCTCGTCGTTCTCGCTTTCCGAAGCCCGCAGGATGGTTCCGTCCGCGGTCACGACCTCGGCGCCGATGAGATTGTCCGAGGTCAATCCGGCGAGGCGGCTGAGCCAGCCGAAGCCACCGCCCAGGCACAGACCGGCTATCCCCGTCGTGCTGATGAAACCGCCGGGAACGGCCAGGCCGTGTTCCTGAGTCGCGGCGTCCAGCTCGCCCCACGTCACCCCGCCTCCACACTGCGCACGCCGCGCGTCCGGATCCACGCGCACGGATTTCATCGGACTCAGGTCGATCATCAGCCCACCGTCGGCGAGCGCAAGTCCCGCGTATCCGTGTCCGCCGCCGCGAACCGAGACCTCGAGGCCGGCGCCCCGAGCGAACGACAGGGCGGCGGCAACATCATCCCCGGTGCGGCAACTCGCGACGACCGCGGGGCGCCGTTCGATCACCCCGTTCCAGATGGCAACCGCGGCGTCGTATGCCGGGTCACCGGGAAGCGAGACCGCCCCGGTGATCGTGCCCCGCAGTGAACCCACGTCGAACTCGGTCGTCGTCATCGCACCCTCCGGCGTCGTCATGTGATCCGGTCGCCCCGCCAGGCAACCGTATTGCATCCCACTTGTTCGGTCCACCGACCGTTCGTCGAGGATCGTGCGATGCATGGACGCGCGCCTCACAGCGCCCAGCCGAGGTTCCCCGCCGGGCTTGTCGATCGATGCAGCAGCCGGTCTCGAGCCAGCGACGGGCTGTTCGAGTAGCCTCGCCTGGCGCCGCGTGGGGCTAGCCGCCGCAGCAGTCGTTTCGGTAGGACTGGCCGCCCTGGGCGTCGAGACGGGGGAATCGGTGGCACTCACAGTCTCCGCCGCGCCAGAGTTCGACGCCCTCTTTGCCGGCGATCGCGGCGATCAGGAGTGCGGCGACCGGGTCGATGAACGGGACGCCGGCGCCGGCCGCGATCACGGCGACGAGTGCCGCGGCCGCCTGAGCGGCGCACAGGAGGTTCTGGATGCCTTCGCCGGCGGTCGCGCCGGAGTCGAGCCGCCGGCCCAGCCGGAGTTTGGCCCAGCCGAGCAACGGCATCAGCACGACGCTGGTAGCGGTCACCGCGATCGCGAGGGGCGCTGCGTTGGCCTGCGTGCCGTTGATCAGTCGGTCGACGGACTCGTAGAGGAAGTAGGGGGCGAGGAGGAAGAAGCTGGCCGCTACCCAGCGTTGCGCGCGGCGCTCGGAGTGTTCTGAGAGCGTGCGACGGCCCGTGAAGCGCCAGATCACGATCGCTGAAGCCAGGCCTTCGACGGCGGAGGATGCAGCCCAGGTGAGCACGCTAATCGAGTTCGCCTCGACGCCGGCGAGGACGCCGACGGCGCCCTCGATGGTCATCCAGAAGAGGCTCGCCCATGCGAGTAATCTCGCGCGTCGCGCGGCGCGCAGCCAACCTGTGCTGCGACGGGGAGCGCTGGAGCGACCCGTGCGCGGCAGCGGCGCAGGTGCCGTTTGCGGGCTCACGGCATAGTCTCGACGGGAGCCGCGGTGATCGCGTGAAGCAGCCGGCGGCCGCGGTCGGTGATCGAGTAAAGGACCATCTTGGCCTCGCGCCGGGACTCCGCCAAGCCGGCTGCACGGAGCAGTCGGGCGTGGTGGGAGACGAGCTTGTCCGAGCGCTCGCACACCCACGCGAGATCGCACACGCACAGCTCGCCGCCGTCGCGTAACGCGAGAGCGATCGCCAACCGAGTCGGGTCGGCCAGCGCCTTGGCGCCCTCCGCCGCCGACACAAGTTCAGTCAGCGTGGGCCGGGAGCGTCGTAGCGCCTCCGGCCCGCGGAAGGTCCAAGCAGAGCAGATCGCAAGTCTCTTCGCTCACCTGGTCATTCTAACGTCCGTAGGAATGTCGGCCGAGCGCTCGCGGAACTTCACCGCGTTGCCGTCCCGGCGGGGAGCTGCGCTTCTACGAGCACGTGATCCCCGATCGCCAGCCCAAGCAGCCTCCTTCTCCAGGCCCTCGACCACAGAGGCCTCTGGGCCCGATCCGCGGCGCCGCTGCTTGACCTGGTGGAGCAGCCGCTTGCGGCGGTCAGGCGCGTGCTCTTCCACGGGAGGTTCGACATCGCAAGCCGTTAGTGTAAACTTACGGTTCGTGGCAACTTACCGCCATGACGCGTGGACGGCGCTCGGCGATCCGACCCGGAAGGCGATCTTCGAGCTGCTGCTGGAGCGCCCGCGCGCGGTCGTCGAGTTGGCCGGCGAACTGCCGGTCAGCCGTCCCGCGGTGTCGCAGCATCTGCGGGTGCTCAAGGACGTCGGGCTGGTGATCGACCAGCCGAACGGCACTCGCCGCATCTACCGGGCTGACCCCGACGGGCTCGCGAAGCTGCGCGCCGATCTCGAGCGCTACTGGGGGAAGGCGCTGGCCGCCTACAAGCTGGCCGTCGAGCAACCAACGAAGGAGCACGAATGAGCACCCACACCCAGATGACCGCAACGACCGTCAGGAGCTCGATCGTCGTTGACGCGCCGCTCGATCGAGCGTTCCGCGTGTTCACGGAGGAGTTCGGCCGAGTCAAGCCGCCTGAGCACAACATGCTCGGGGTCGAGATCGCCGACACCGTGATCGAACCGCGCGCCGGGGGGCGCGTGTACGACCGCGGCGTTGACGGCAGCGAGTACCAGTGGGCCCGGGTGCTGGCGTTCGAGCCGCCAGATCGGCTGGTGATCAGTTGGGACCTCAGCCCTCAGTTTCACATCGAGTCCGACCCCGACAAGACCAGCGAGGTCGAGGTCCGGTTCGTCGCGGAGACGCCGGAACGCACCCGTCTCGAGCTCGAGCACCGCAATCTGGACCGCCACGGCGACGGCTGGGAGGGAACACGCGAAGCGGTCCGCGGCGACGGCGGGTGGCCCCTGTACCTGCAGCGGTACGCCGACGTGATCGCGAAGGAGAGCTGATGCCGCTGATCACAACAACGATCGAGGTTGAGCGGCCGGGGAGATTCGTGGAACTGATCGTGCCTCGATCTCTATGCCGTTAAGGGCGTCGCGCCGTCGTTTGATTGCGACCCGACCGTAGGAGTTAGCCTGCGGGTAGGCGTGCTCCGGCCAGGTGATTAGCGCAAGCCGGGCGTGGCTAGCGATGGACTTGGCCCCAGGCGGCAAAGATTCCAATCGTGGCGACCTCGACCGAGGTCGTGGACTGGATGTTTCACTGGGATCCGAGGGTGGCGTATCCGTATCGGGCGAGTCGCGCGGAGCCGAAGAAGCCCTCGACCTGTTCGGGGGTGAAGCCGAGCCATATGTCGGCTTGCTCGGTGCGCATCCATTCGTAGGGGTGCTGGATCGCGTCTGTGATTGCCACCCATCCGCCGGGCCGGACGACTCGGGTCATCTCGGCGAGCATGGCCGCGGGGTCCTTGGTGTGGTGAAGGACCATGTTCGCGACCGCGGCATCCACCGAGTCGTCGTCGAGCGGAAGGTGCGTGAGGTCGGCCTCGTGGATCTCGACGTTGTCGATGCCAAGCCGGACGAGGTTGTCGCGGGCGACGTCGAGCATCGCCGAAGAGTTGTCGATCGCGATCACCCGGTCGGCCCGCGGCGCGAGGCCCGCGGCGATGAACCCGGTGCCGGTGCCGACGTCGAGCACCGTTTGTGTGTCGTCGAGCGCGATCGCGTCGGCGATGGTTTCAGTGACGCTTTCGTCGTAGTAGGTGAGACGCATCGTGTCCCACTCGGTCGCGGCGGCCTCGAAAAACGCCTTGACGTCACTTGCGTGCATGGCTCGGGCTCAACTTAGGAGATCGTCGGGTCATATGGTCACACGGTTGATCGTTGTTTGGGCGTGGCTGTGAGTCTCGTGTGGCGATCGCTGCTTGGCTGCACGGGGCCGCTGTCCGGCTTGAGCCGGGCGGGCATGTCGACCAGGACCCAGAGGCCGGACGCGGCGGTGAGCCCGGCGACGATCGCGATCGCGCCGCCGTAGCCGAGCGCGTCGGCGACGGCTCCGGCGATGAGCCCGCCGAATGCGTAGCCGCTGTCGCGCCAGAAGCGGTACACGCCGACGACCGGTGCCCGCTCAACCGGCGAGACCGCGTCGGACATGGCCGCGATCAGCGTGGGGTACACGAGCGCGGTCCCAAGCCCGATAAACACGGCAGTCGCAGTGGCGATGGCGACGTTGCCGCCGCTAAGCGCGAGCACCCCGAGTGCCGCGCCTTGTAGCAACATGCCGGCGACGATGAGCGGTTTTCGCCCGATCTTGTCTGACCAGGCGCCCGTGGCGATCTGGGTGCTCGCCCAGACGGCGGGGTAGACGGCAGCGACGAGCCCGACTTGAGCGACGCTCGCGCCGTGCGCAGCGAGGAACAGAGGCACGAGCCCCCAAGCCAGCGCGTCGTTGAGGTTGTTGACCAGTCCGGCCTGGGAGCAGGAGCGCAGCGCCGGCACTCGGAAGCTCGCGCGTGCGAAGACTTCGCGCAGCTTGGGCGGCTTGTCGTCGGCGGCGGGGTGCTGACGCTGCTCGAGCGCGACGTGCGCGGCGGTGTCGCGCACGAACAGCACTGAGAGCAGCAGCGCGGTCACGGCGATCGCGCCGCCGGCGATGACCACGACGTCTCGCGGCGCGAACTGTGAGGCGAGCAGACCGCTCAGGCCGGCGGCGATTGCGACGCCGCCGTAGCCGGCGGCCTCGTTGAGCCCGAGCGCGAGGCCGCGGCGTCGCGGGCCGACGAGGTCGATCTTCATCACGACGGTCATGGACCAGGCGAGCCCTTGGTTGATCCCGAGAAAGACGTTCGCGGCCACGACCCATGCCCAGCTCGGCGCCACCCCGATCAGGAACGGGACGGGCAGCGCCGCCGCCCACCCGGCGATCAACAGCCGCCGGCGACCGACCCTGGCCGCGAGGGCGCCGGCCGCCAGGTTGGTGAGCGCCTTCGCGAAGCCGAACGCGATCAGGTACGTGAGGACCGCGACGTCCGAGGTCAGATGAAAGCTCTGCTTGCCGATGAGCGGCAGCACCGCGCGCTCGAGACCCACCATGAGGCCGACGAACGCGTTGATCAGCACCAGGAGCGAGAACTGCGCGGCGTTCTTCCGCAGCCCGAGGCGGACTTCACGGCCGCCGACGGCCGCCGCGGCGTTCATGTGCTCTTCACTAACCGCCTGCCGGCGCGGTTCGTGGCCACAATCGTGGCTTGGTCTTCGGGCGCGGGTGGGATGTCGCGCGTCAGCGCCCGCACAAACTCATCCTCGCTGGCGAACCCGAGCGCCGTGTTGTGGCGGCGCTCGAACCCGATGGTCGAGACGGGGTTGGCCGACAGGCCGCGCCCGCAGACCGAGCCCGAATAGTGCGACGGGTAGAGCACCAGATCGTCGGGCAGCGTCAGGAGGCGTTCGGTGATCGAGCGGTGGAGCATCCGGGCCATCTCCTCGACCGTGTGCTCGCCGTGGGCGTGCAGGTCGGGTCGCCCGGCGTCGCCCACGAGCAGCGCGTCGCCGGTCAGCACCAGCCACGGCTCATCGCCGCGAACGTGGTCGCTCACGAGGTAGGCGTTGTGCGCGAGCGCATGGCCCGGAGTGGCGATCGCCTCGATCTCGGTGTTGCCCAGCCTGACCACCTCGCCGTCGGCCAGCGCGTGGTGCTCGAACTCCACCCGCGACCCCTCCGGGAGGTACGCGGTCGCGCCGGTCCGCGCCGTGAGCTCGGCCATGCCCGAGAGGTGATCGGCCTGCACGTGCGTATCGAACACCGCGACGATCGGCGCGCCCTGTGCCTCGGCCAGCCCGATGTAGGTATCGACCAGGTCGACGTGCGGCTCGACCACAGCCAGCTGCGGATAGGTCTTGCACCCAAACAGGTACGAGGCGCACGCTGTCTCGTCGTTGAGCAACTGCCGGAAGAACACGCCGACCTCCAAGAACCAAGATGCCGCTCGCTTGACAAGCTATCAAGCGATCTATTGAATAGCAACCAATGAGTTCGACCGAGGCGAAGTCGGCATTGTTCGAGGCGATCGCGATGATGGGGAAGGCGTTCGCGAGTCCGGTCCGGCTCGAGCTGTTGGACCTGCTCGCGCAGGCGCCCCGCACCGTCGATGAGCTCGCCCGAGCGAGCGGCCAGTCGACCGCGAACGCCTCTCAGCACCTGCAGGCGCTCTACGCTGCCGGCATGGTTATCCGCGCGCGCGAAGGAACCAGCGTCCGCTACGCGCTCGCCGGCAGGGAGGCGCTGTCGCTGTGGCTCGCGCTCCGCGACGCTTCGGTCGCCCGCCTGGCCGAGGTCGAGCGCGCCGCGCGCGACTACCTCGGGCCCGAGGTCGACACGATCGGTCGTGACGAGCTGATCGCTCGCATGCGCGCCGGGGAGGTGGTGCTCATCGACGTCCGGCCCCGCGAAGAATTCGATGCGGGCCACATCGACGGTGCCCGCTCGATCCCGATCGCCGAGCTCGAACAGCGACTCGCGGAGCTACCCGCCGACCGCGAGATCGTGGCCTACTGCCGCGGCCCCTTCTGCGCCTACGCCCACCAGGCCGTGAGAACCCTGAACACGGCTGGCCGCCGAGCCCAGCGCCTGCGCGAGGGCTGGCCCGAGTGGCAGCTCGCACGACGGCGCGCCACCAAGCCCGCGCCCCGGACCGCCGACCGCCGAGCCGGCCCATGACTTCGACTGTGTGTCACTCCAGGGCGATCGCGCCAACTTCGTGGTCGCTCGCACGCGAATGTGACCGCACCCTACGTTTGAGCTGATAGGGGCCAACGGGGCGGACGTTCAATGAGCGAGGCGCACATGGACCGGTTCCGGCTGAGTGCAGAGCAGCTACTCGGCCAGGCGCGCTGCCGCCTCGAACGACTCAGCCCCGCGCGGGCACAAGCGGCCGTGCTGGTCGGCGCACTGCTGATCGACATCCGCTCGGAAATCCAGCGCGAACGCGACGGCGTGATCCCGGGGTCGCGATTCATCGCGCGCAACGTCATGGAATGGCGCTGCGACCCGGCGTCCCCCTGGCGGGACGAGGCCGTCACCGACGCCGGCGCCCGGATAATCCTGATCTGCAACGAGGGCTACCAATCGAGCCTCGCCGCCGCAACCCTCCAGCAGCTCGGTCTGATTGACGCGACCGATGTCATCGGGGGCTTTCAGGCCTGGAAGGCCGCGGGCCTTCCTGTGCGAACAGCCCACGTCGCTGAATCCACAAGCGACCGATCAGGAGTGACCAGCCCTGCGCATGAGTATCACCAATCAAGCGAAGGGAGCGGGGCATGAGCACCACGCAGATTCCCGTTGACGTCGACGTTCTGCGCCGAGAGATCCGCGAGACCTACACCGAAGTCTCCACCCAGCAGGAGAAGGACTTCATCTTTCCCACCGGCCGCGTCTGGGCGCGGGAGCTCGGCTATCCGGAGCCGGAACTGTCCCGCGTCCCGGACGCGAGCGTCGAGAGCTTCGCCGGCGTCGCGAATCACTGGATGCTCGGACGGATCGAGCGTGGTGCGGTGGTGCTCGATCTCGGGTGCGGCGCGGGAACTGACCTGCTGATCGCGGCCCAGATGATCGGCCCCGAGGGGTCTGCAATCGGCGTGGACATGACCGAACCGATGCTCGAGCAGGCGCGCGCGAGCGCCGAGGAGATCAGCCTCCGCAACGTCGCACTGCACGAAGCCCTGATCGAGGAGTTGCCGCTCAACACCGGATCGGTCGATGTCGTGATCTCGAACGGAGTGATCGACCTCGTCCCCGACAAGGACCGCGTGTTCGACGAGATCGACCGGGTACTGCGGCCGGGCGGGCGCTTGCAGCTCGCCGACGTGGTCATCCACCACGAGGTCTCAGAAGACGCGCGCAAACGGATCGATCTGTGGACTGGCTGAATCGCCGGGGCGCTGCTCGAAGGTGAGCACGCGCGAGTGCTGGTCCAGCGGGCCTACACCAACATAACCCAAGGCCACCTGATCGACACCTACGCCCGCTCGACGTTCGAAGACACCCGCCGCAAGGCCGCCAAGTTCGGCGCGATGGGCTCCACGATCAGGGCTACAAAGCGCCGCTGACCCGCCGGTAGCGAAGGGCGCGCAGCATGCGGGGGGCGGCCAGGAGCGTCCGGCGCACTCCCAACTGACGGAGCAGCTCGAGGGTGTCGAACACCGACCAGTCCTCCACGATCCGGCCGTCACGCAGCCGGCTGAGCGTGATCCCCTCGAGCCGTAGGCGCCGCCCGCCGTTCGCCCCGGTCACCGCGAACCGCGTGGCGCCCCGATCATCCTCGGCAACCTGGTCGAGCACCTCGAACGCGAGGTCATCGATCAGCGCCCGGTACAGCCTGGTTGACTGCTCGACGCCGTCGAGGCCCTGGTGTTCGAGCCGGCCGACGTGGTCGACGAAGTCCTCCGCGTAGCAGGCTTCTCACCAACGACGACACCGACACCGTCTGCACGCGAGGCGCGGCGTCATTGGCAGCCAGCCGAGCCCGGCTGCCCGCGCGCATTGCGGGATTTGGCCGTGCCGAGGCCGAGATGCCCGGGCGGCCAGGGATGCGGGGCTACGGGTCGCCGTATGCCCCCGTGCGGCTGCTCCACGCCCAGTACGACGGGCATGCGTCGACGCTGGCTTCTCGATCTAGGTGACAGCCGCCGCGCGCAAAGCGCGATGGCCTTCGGACCCGTGCTGATGCTCGCCCACTGTGTCCCGGAGGACCGCGCGGATCGGCAACAGGCTGCAGCAGGTCGCGATCAGACGTGTCGAACCGCTGAGACGAAGCGGTGCCGGCTGCGCGAGCGGTCGTGTTCCTAGGTCGCTCCGCGTCCCGGCTTGACATCGTCAGCTCGAAGGGCGAGAGTCTCGCTCGCACATAAGGGGCACGACGCGGAGGAAGACGACCGCCCGGGCGGGCGGAAGGCGTTCTGCGTCACGACGGAAGGAGGACGCCATGGGGCGTTCGTTCGGGTTGGCAGTTCTCGCGCTGGGGCTGCTACTCGGTTTGAGTGGGCCTGCGGCGGCCAGCAACGCCAACGGAAACCACAACAGCTACGGCTGGGTCGTCGGTGCCGACCCGCCGTTCTCAGACACGGCGATCGCGCCCGACGGGAGCACGATCACGATGAGCGGCACCGGCACCTTGAAGGCTGGGCCTGGCAAGACCGCCTCGGGCGGCGGCACGTACAGCCTCAGTACTGGCGGAAGCGGGACGTGGACGGTGACGGGAGTTCAAGGCTTCGTCAGCTATGGCGAGGCGATACCGCAGGGCATCCCGGGCGCGTTCGGCGGGGAGACGAAGCTGAAGGTGTCGCTCAGCAACGGTGACAGCGGCGTGCTGACGATCACCTGCCTCTTGGGCTCGCCCCCGCCGAGCAAGTCGGAGGGAATCGCCGTGATCCTCGGCATGGGTGGCCAGTTCACCAAGCCGGACGGCGGCGACAACGTCTTCTTCGGCCTGTAGGCATGACCTTTGGGGAGGGCGGGCTCGACCGTCCTCCCCCGGACCTTCAAGTAGGACCTGCTTAGGAATTGGCACGTCGGTCCGGTAAGCGCGTCGCCGAGCGGGCGCGACAGAACTTGCGTATCGCCTCGTTGATCATTGCGGGCTGCTCGAGGTTGCTCAGGTGACCGGCGCCGGGGATCACCACGAGCTCCGTGTCCGGGATCGCCGCTTCGAGCTCGTGCACAATGCTGAGCGGTGAGCGCTCGTCGAGCTCACCCCAGATCAGAAGCGTTGGCACGACGATCTGCGCCAGGAGGTCCCGCTGGTCGGTCTCCGCCATGATCGACAGCTGCCTCGCGAGACTCTCCGGGCGCACATCCGCTGCGATCTCCTCGAGCAGCGACGCGAACTCGTCCGGCGGATCGCCTGCGAACAGCCCGGGGAGGGTAGTGTCGAAATCCTCGGGCGGCGCGGCGAGCATCTCGCGCCCCGCAAGGACGCGGGCGCGCACCTCCTCCGCGGACAGCGAACCTCTCCAGCCCGCGTACGTATCGATCAGGATCAGGGTCGCGACGAGGCCGGGATGGCGGCGGCACAGCTCCAGCGCGACGGTGCCCCCCCAGGACAGACCGGCGACGTGCGCCGGGCCCAACCCGACAGCCTCGACGACGGCTGCGAGGCAGTGCGCGTAGCCGGCCAAGTCGAACTGTTCGGGCAGATCCGAGGAGCGCCCAGCACCCGGTTCATCCCACGCAACCACGGTGAACTCGTCCGCCAGCGCCGCGAGCTGCGGCTGCCAGACACGCCTGTCGTCCCCGGCGCCGTGCACGAACAAGAGCGGCGGCCCTTCGCCGATGCGCTGGAAAGCGACCGCGAGACCGCCTGCGCGAACAACCTCCACGGATTCACCTTTATCCTCTCACTCTCGGGCGCCTTCCCGCGTGACAGGTTCGGCCCGATCGCTCGTCGGCGGACCGGACGAGACGTCCGAGCGGGATGAGACCAGCGGCGCCGACCCCTTCGGCCGAGTCGCCCCGTACCGCGCGCTGAATGCCTCGTCCGGGTGCTTACTGACGCTCGCGAGCAGGTAGCACTGATGTGACGGCCCGTCGTCTCGAGTAGCTGCGCGGATCGAAGCGTCGGCGGGCATGCGCATTTTCTCGTCTGCCCGCGACGGGGAGGGCCGAGCGTCTGACGGTCCATCCCGCGGGGTCCAGCTGCGCTATCGCTGCGGAGCATCGGTCCTCCGCGGCCGCCGGGACGTTCGGATCGTTTAGGCGAGCGCTTGTCTCGCAGACGCCGCTGTGGAGCCTGCTCGTTTCCGCGCGTCCGGGTGCGTTGGGGTGAATCGTTTACCTCGGTTGTGGGTCAAAATCGGGCATGAGCCCCGAGCACGGAGGTACGGTTCGCGGTATGGCGGGCGACGGGACGGTCTCTCGAGACCGAGTTCTCGGGACTACCCAGTCGATCTGCCCGCACTGCAGGATCCTCCTGGACGCGGCCCTGGTCGTCCGCCAGGGCCGCGTCGTGCTGAGTCGTGAGTGCCCGGTCCACGGGAGGATCGACGCGCTGGTATACGGAGACGCCGACCGCTACCTGGAGATTCAGCGATTCAACAAGCCGGGGGAGAGCCCGCTCGCCCGACAGACCGAGGTCTCCCAGGGCTGCCCGCACGACTGCGGGATCTGCCCCGAACACCGTCAGCACACGTGCTTGGGGATCATCGAGGTCAACACCGCGTGCAACCTCGATTGCCCGATCTGTTTCGCCGACTCCGGGACCGGACCCCAGGAGCATGGCTACTCGTTGACGCTCGAGCAGGTCGAGTCGATGCTGGACGTGTTCGTCCGCGCCGAGCGTACTCCCGAGGCGCTGCAGCTCTCGGGCGGTGAGCCCTCGATCCACCCCCAGATCCTCGAGATGCTGGCCGCTGCCAAGCGCCGCGGGATCGCGCTGGTGATGCTCAACACGAACGGCATCCGGCTGGCTCGCGACCGGCGCTTCGCGCCCGCGCTGGCAGAGCTCGGAGTCCACGTGTACTTGCAGTTCGACGGCTTTGAGGAGCGGACGCAGGTCGCGATCCGCGGGCGCTTGTTGACTTCCGAGAAGCTCCGGGCGCTTGAGCGATGCGCGGAGGCGGGCGTCAGCGTGTCGCTGGCTGCCGCGGTCGAGCGTGGCGTCAATGAGCACGAGCTGGGGGCGATCATTCGCTTCGGGATCGAGCACCCGGCGGTGACCGGAGTGTTCCTCCAGCCGGTCACCCACTCGGGACGCTTTCGCCCCGACTCCGACCCGCTCCACAAGCTCACCAACTCGGAGGTGATCGCCGCGGTGGCAAGCCAGCTCCCGGAGTGGTTTCGCGCAGATGACTTCGTGCCGGTACCCTGCTGCTCACCGTCGTGTCGCTCGGCCACGTTCGCGCTGTATGACGGCGAGGATGTCGTCCCGTTGACGCGGCTGGTCGAGGTGGAGCGCTATCTCGATTACGTCACCAATCGTGCGATCCCTGACGTCGAGGTGCGGGCGGCGCTGGAGGGTCTCTGGTCGGCTAAGGCGGCGGGCGGCAGCGACCCCGTGATGGAGCGCCTCGAGTGTGTGGCCTGCGCCTCGTCGATCCCGGCCGAGCTGCGGGAGATCGCGGCGCGCGGCTTCATGATCGTCGTGCAGGACTTCCAGGACCCCTACACGCTCGACGTCGCGAAGCTGCGCAAGTGCTGCGTGGCGGAGATCGTCCCCGACGGTCGCTTGATCCCGTTTTGCGCGTATAACTCGGTGGGCTACCGCGAGCAGGTGCGCGAGGAGATGTCACGCATCAATGCTGCAAATGGGGATCGCCGACCCCGATGAGCGCGGGCATGCCGCCGGACGCTCTCGAGCTGCCCGCGCTCACGAAGCTTCTGTGCAACGGCGATGTCAAGGGTTGCTGCGCCGCGGCCTATGCGCATCCGGCCGTGCGGTGGCTGTTAGGGGATGAGCTTCACCCGGGCGGGAAGGCGACGACGCGACGCGCGTTGGAGCTGATCGCTGTGGGGCCTGGGGAGCGCCTCCTCGATGTCGCGTCGGGAAGCGGCGACTCGGCGGTGCTGGCGGCCCGGGAGCACGGCTGCGTCGTCACCGGCATCGACTTCGGCGAGGCCGCGGTCGTCGACGCTCGGCGGGCCGCCGACGCCGCCGGCGTCCGCGATCGGGTCGCGTTCCGCGTGGGTGACGCCGAGGCGCTGCCCTTCGCGGACGAAAGCTTCGATGCCGTCCTCTGCGAGTGCTCGCTTTGCACCTTCCCGGACAAGCGCCGGGCGCTGGCCGAAGTCCGCAGAGGTCTGCGCCCGGGCGGTCGCGTCGCGATCGCCGACGTGCTCGCCGATCACGCCCGGCTGCCGCCGAGCCTGCGCGGTCCTCTCGCCACAGCCGCCTGTGTCGGCGGTGCGCTCTCCCGCGATGATCTGCTGCGACTGATCGACTCAAGTGGCTTCCGGCTTCTGGACATCCGGTTGTGCACCCGAGAGGCGGCCGAGATGGCCGAGCGCGTCCACGACCGCCTCCGCGGCGCCCGCGTCATCGGAGCCGACCGGATCGTCGGATCAGCACTTGCGATAGAGCAGGCGATCGAGATGGCCGCGGCGGCGCGCGCGGCGATCGAGCAGGGCGCGCTCGATTACGCGATCTTCGCCGCGGCCCGTTGATGTCGATGGCGGGACGATCACCTGCGTGGGGAGCGATGTGACCGGTCTCTGGATCGCGGTTGGTGTGCTCGCAGCGCTCCTCTTCGCGCTGAGCGCGGGGCTGTTCCTGGCGCTCGCGATGGGCCGGGCGCGTCTCGACCTCGGCTTCGGCCGCAGCTTTCACCAGCTCGGTCCGATCACCGCGACGATCCGCGCCCCGCGCGAGCTCGTGTTCGAGATCATCGCCGCACCGTATCTCGGCCGCAGCTCGGTACCGGGGATCGAAGTCCTGGTGCGGGGCGAGGGCCTTGTCGTTGCGCGCCACGAGACGCGCGTCCACTTCTACACCGCGCAGACCACAGAAGCGATCGACTTCACGCCTCCGAGACGTGTTGGCTTCCGGCACCTGAGCGGCCCGGTTCCATACGCCCTCGAGGAGTTCGCGCTCGAGGAAGCCGACGCGGGCACCGAGCTTCGCTACAGCGGCGAGATCGGCATCGACTTCTTCATCCTCGGGCGGCTGGCCGGGCGCTACTGGGTGCGCCCGCAGTGGGAGCGCGTCGTGTCGGCGCACATCGAGGACTTGAAACAGCGCGCCGAGGCGAGGGCCGCCCAGCGCGCGGCGAGGGCGTCGACCGCCCCGGGTGGCGAGGTCGGGGGCGCCGGTGCGCGGTAAGGAGCCCTGCTGCCGGGTGCCGGGCCCTTGGCGCTTGCGGCCGGGTCGTCGTGGGTCGACGCCCGGGGTCGCGGAGTCTCCCACCCCGTCCGCGGTTACAGTTGTGTGAACTCGCTGAGCTGGCAGATCGCCGGCCGCGTCTGAGTGCGAAGCTGTGGCGATGCCGCCGCGGCCGGTTCGCTCGGCTACCAAGGTCGGGGATCGGTTCGACGATCCCGACGGCGCGCTGGTTCTGCGTGCTCAGGCCGGGGATCGGGAGGCATTCGAGCAGCTCGTGCGCCGTCATACCGACCGTGTCTACGCGGTAGCCCGTCGGCTCGGTCTGCCGAGCGACGCGGCCGAGGAGGTGACGCAGGAGGCGTTCCTGAGGGCGTGGCGGGGCATCGGCTCGTTCGAGGGCCAGGCGCGGTTCTTCACTTGGCTCTACCGGATCGGGCTCAACGAGGCCAAGCGGCGGCTGGCTCGCGAGCCGACGCGGCCTCTGATCCGTTCGCTGGACGAGGATGGCGCGGTCGATCCGCCGGACGTGAGGGACGAGCCGTACGCCCGGGTCACCCAGGCCGAGCTCCGGGGGGCGGTGGCCGATGCTGTGCATGGCCTCGCGCTCAAGTATCGGGTGCCGTTGGTTCTCCGCGATATCGAGGGACTTTCGACCGCGGACGCAGCGGCGATCGTGGGTCTGAGTGAGGCGGCGTTCAAGAGCCGTTTGCATCGGGCTCGCGCCGCGGTTCGCGAGGCCATCGAAGCCGCGTTCGGCGGCGAGCCATGATCGGTGCGTGCCGGCTATCCGAATGTGAAGGCGTACGCGCTCACGCCTGGGTTGGGTTCCACGCTGAGCACGTGGCGCGCGACGCGTGGTAGCTCGAGCAGGCGGTAGAGCCGCTCGAAGGAGACTCGCACCAGCGAGGCGTGAACGTCGCTGCCGGCCAGTCTCTGCGGGATTGGCTTGCCATCAAGCAGCAGGCGTACGCCGCGATCGCCCACTGGCGAGCCCATCACGAGGAACACCCGACGGGCGCTGAAGTTCAGCTGCAGCCGAGCGCTGGTCAGCGCGGTCGCGGAGGAGCTGGTGATCCGCCAGGCGCCGCCGTAGCGCAGCTGGTCGGGCGCAGGCGGTTGGCTGGAGGCGCCGAAGTCGTGCACGCCGGCTGTGATGCGGCCGTTTTCGAACCGCGCGGCGCGGGCGGCGCCGAGGTAGGACTCGGGTGTGGTGTTGCCGTCGGAGGGCTGCTCGGCGCGAACGTCGGTGGGTCTGCCGAGCCTGTTCGCGTCGGCCTGGGCCAGGAGACTGCGGATCGCCTCTTCCTTGGATTGGTAGTCGCCTTCGCCGAAGTCGGCGAGCCGGATACGCCCTCCCGGGTCGATCAGGTACTCGGCGGGCCAGAAGTTGTTGTTGTAGGCGGTCCAGGTCGCGTAGTTGTTGTCCTGGACGACGGGGTAGCGAATCCCGTTCTGGCCGATCGCCTGGGCGACGTTGGCCGCCGAGTGCTCGAACGGGAACTCCGGGGTGTGGACGCCGATGATCACGAGCCCGTCGCGGGCGTACCTCGTGTACCAGGCGTTCAGGTACGGGAGCGTGCGGATGCAGTTGATGCAGCTGTAGGTCCAGAAGTCGACCAGTACTACGTGCCCACGCAGCGCGGCGAGCGTCAGAGGGCGCCGGCCCGGGGTGTTGAACCACTTCTGCGTGCCCACTAGCTCGGGTGCGGGGCCGAGGTCGGGCAGCTGAGCGCCCGCGTCGGCCTGGCGCAGGCCACCGGCCTGTCGCGAGCCGTGTCCGCGGAGTGCGGCGAGCTGCGCGGTGGCGGCGTGGCTGGTTTCGAGCCCGCGGGTGGGATCGACCAGCACGGATGGGAGGTCGCTCGCGATCGCGGTCTCAAACCGCGTGTCGTAGTTGCCGAGCATCGCGAGCGCGACCACGATCATGAGCGCGCCCATCGACATCTGAAGCCGCGCGCTTCGGCGCGCCAGGCGACCGGTCAGCCGGCGCCCGCCGAGCATCAGCGCATACAGCACGGTCGCCGACCCGGCCCCGTACGCGAGCGCCACCGCCAGGCGCCCGGCCGTGAAGCTCTGCGATGCGGACACGGTGATCACGCCGGCGAGGATCGGACCCGCGCACGGCGCGTACACGAACCCGAGCCCCACGCCGACGAGCATCCCGGGCCAGAACCCCGCACGCGGTCCCGCTCCCGAGCCAGCGCGGGGGCGCGGGACGATCCGGGTGAGCCACGCCTCGAGGCGATCGCCTGCCCGCGGCACCACCAGGCAAACCCCGAACCCCAGCAGCACCACGATCGCCAGCGTTCGCAACAGCCCGTCCGGGAGCCCGAGCGCCGAGATGACATACACGAGCGCGACGGTCGCGAACGTAAACGACAGCGCCAGGCCGGTGGCCACCCCGAGCGGCCGCCGGCGGCCGCCCGTCACTCCGGCCGACAGCACGACCGGCAGGACGGGCAGCACGCACGGCGACAGCGCGGTCGCCGCCCCGGCCACCAGTGCGAAGGCGATCAGGGCGACCACAGGCTCAATCCGCTCGCGCGAGGCGGTTCGGCCGCACGAGATGCACCGCTCGCCCGATCGTGCGCTGCTAACCCATCGCCGACATCGTGTCGACCCCCTTGGCCGTGTTCGGCGTGCCGTCCGGGTTCACGACGTACCAGAAGCCGCCGTGCAGGCTGACGTGCTGGCAGGAGATCGTGTGCGCGGTGTCGCCGGACCAGTAGTACAGCGGATGCCCGGCGTAGGTGACCTGCAGCGACCCGTCCTTACGCTTGGTCGTGCCGAGCAGGCTCGAGTTCAGCCCGGCCACGCGCGGCGCTCCCTTCGTCAACAGCGGCGGCCAGCCACCGTGAGCCGATGAGCACGCCCCGTAGCAGGTGCTGCTCGCCCCGTGGTCGGCGGAGAACACGTACAGCGCGAAGTGATCCTTGTCGTAGACCACTTTCCCGTAGTGAGGCGAGGACGCCACCGTCAGCTCGGCGTGCGCGGGCGCCGAGTGCATCGCGACCATGGCCGCGACGGTCATCCCCTTGGCGTGGCCCATCGCCATCGAGGTGCTCGTCTCGCTCATCGACATCGATGTGCTCGTGTGGGTCATCGACGTGCTCGCCTGGCTCGCGGCCTTGGGCGTGCTGGAGCTGCTCGAGCTGCTGGAGCCGCAGCCCGCGGCGGCCAACGCAGCGGCCAACGGCACGATCAGGTGGCGCTTGGCGATCATGCATCCCTCCTCGGTCGGCGCCGGCGCTGCTCGCAGCGGGGCGCGTGACCTTCCGAATACCTTTTGGCGGGGGTTAGACCCGAGAACCTCGCGGACGGTTCAAAAGTGCCGGGCGACTGTGAACCTTCCAGTCAGCTGACGGGTCTGAGCGGGTATGGGCGCGCACCTGCGTCGCTGGCCGATTGTGGCGGTGCTCATCACGCTCGCTGGGTGCGGCGCGATGCATCCGAGTACCCGGCGAGTGAGCACCGCTAGCGGGCAGGCATCGGGGCCCGGGCTGCCGGGGGAGCTTCGCCAGGTCACCTTCGACCCCTCGCCGTGGCGCACGGACTTCGCCCGTCACAGCGTGCCGCTGACCTCGATCCTTCCGGGTGGGCCGCCGCCCGATGGGATCCCCCCGATCGACCATCCCCGTGACGTCTCGATCGCCGCAGCCGCGCGATTCCTGGCGCCGCGCGAGCCCGTGATCGCGGTCGCGATCGACGGACGGGCGCGCGGCTATCCGCTCCAGATCCTCGTCTGGCACGAGATCGTCAACGACACCCTCGCGGGGGTCCCGATCGCCGTGACCTACTGTCCGCTGTGCAACTCGGCGATCGTGTTCGCCCGCCGTGCCGCCGGTCGCAGCCTGACCTTCGGCACGACGGGCAACCTGCGCAACTCGGACCTGGTGATGTGGGACCGTCAGACCCAGAGTTGGTGGCAGCAGTTCTCAGGCCAGGCGATCGTCGGCACGCTCACCGGCGCACGATTAGCTGCGCTGGATTCGCAGACGCTCAGCTTCGCCGATTTCCGCGCTCGCTACCCGACCGGCGACGTGCTCTCCCGCGACACCGGATTCCAGCGCCCGTACGGCCAGAACCCGTACCAGGGCTACGACACCTACCCTGGCTCCCGGCCGTTCGACTACGGCGGGCCGCTCGACCCGCGGCTGCCGCCGGTGGAGCGGGTGGAGTCGATCACGCTCGGTCACGACACCGTCGTGGTGCCGTTCAGCGCGCTCGCGAAGCGTCCGGTTGTGCGGGTGACCGTCGGCGGGGTCCCGGCGGTTGTGCTGTTTGACCCGCTCGTGCTCTCCCCGCTCGACGGGCTGAACATCGCCAGCTCGCGCCAGGTCGGCACCGCCGTCGCGTTCAGCCGCGGGCTCGGTGCGCGCACGCTCGACTTCCGGGCGTCCAGCGCCGGCCTCATGACCGACGGACAGACCGGCTCGGTGTGGGACATCACCGGCCGGGCGATTGCAGGGCCACTTCGTGGCGCGCAGCTCAGACGGCTTCGCGATCTGAACGCCTTCTGGTTCGCGGTCGCGGCATTCCTGCCGCACGCACGGCTGGTCACGCTAGGGTCGGGCGGGTGATCCTCCAGAAGGTCATCGTCGGCCACCGAGACGCCGGCCGCTTCTTCGAGGCTGGCGGCACCCCCCACGATGTCGCTTGACCGGATTTAGCGTCCGCACCCAAACCTCCTTCACTCCACGCGAGCTGCCGCGCGCCGCATCCTCACGTGCAAAGCCCCACGATCACGTCTGCCACGTCCTCGAGGTCCTCGCCTTGAACATCCGGCTCGGGCATGAGCGGCACCAGCCAGCGCTCGCTGCGCCCAACCCACGCGCCGCGGAGCCCGGCTCGCATCGCGCCCATCACGTCCCAGCTGTGGGCGGCAACCAGGACGATCTCGCCCGGGTCGACGCTGACCCGCTCCACGGCGTGCTCGTACACGTACGGGTGCGGCTTGAACTTCTGCACCTCGTCGCTTCCGATCACCACCTCGAAGCGATCACGCAACCCCGCATTCGCCAGGGCGGCATCGGCGGCCTTCGCAGTGCTGTTGGTGAGCACGCCCACGCGAAGCCTCGCGCTGAGCAGCACGGATAGCGCACTCTTCGCCTCGGGGAATGGATCCATCGCCGCCGCTCGCTGCATCGCCGCATCCAGCAATCCAAGATCGCGGCCGGCGGCGCGGAGCGCCCGCTCGAGCGCCGCCCGCAGGTAGTCGGGCAGCGGCCGGTACTCGCCGCCGCTCAGGGTGTCGGCCATCGTCAACAACAGTGCGTCGCGAAACGCCGCGGCGACTAGCCGACGATTCCAGCCGCCGCCGCCGAGCGGGTCCGCGATCCCACTCGGGTCAAGCAACGTCCCGTTGAGATCGAACAGCACCCATCGCACGCGCCAGGCTTCCATCGTCTGCAAGTTAGACCCCTCGATCGGGCAACGTCTCGGCGCGTGCGAGCTTCGCCGATCCGCGGGCGCCGACGCCGGGATTGGTTCGCGCCCCCGGGGGGGGCCGCAAGCCGGCGGCACGCCGCGTGTCAAGCTATTGCCGTGCCGGTCACATCGCGCACTCGACAGCCTGCGACTGGCGCGAGCTCCCCGGGCCAATCGGCGCCTCTCGGGCGTGGCCGAGCCGCCCTCGCCGCTTGCGCCTTCTGTCTCGAGCGGCGCAACGTGCGCCGCACCGTACGGATCGCGATCGTCGTCGGGATCATCCTCACGCTGATCAACCAGGGCTCGGTGATCGCGGCCGGCCACGCGACTGCGGCCATCTGGGTGCGCTGCGTGCTGAACTTCATCGTCCCGTTCTTGGTCTCCAACGCCGGCTTGCTCAGCGCGCGACACTGAGCTGCCGGCGGGTTTGCGAACCGTTCCAGACCGGCTAGGGTCAAACGGATCATGCGCCTCCTGCTCCCGCGCCGGCATCCCGCTGCTCGGGTCTTCTCGGAGTACCTCGACGGCGACCTCGACGCGCGCGCACACCGCGCGCTCGAAGCGCACGTGCGCGACTGCGCCCGCTGCCGAGCGACGCTCGCCTCGCTCGCCGCGACGGTACGAGCCCTGGGTTCACTCGAGACCGACAGCCTGCCGGGCCTCGCCGACTCGATCATCGCGGCGCTTCGCACCGAGTCCCCGGCCGAGCCGTCGAGCAGACGCCGAGCCGCGGACACCGCCGCGCTGCGCGTCCTGAGCGTAGTGCCCGGCCCCAACCGCCCGGGGCGCGGCGACGGCGCGCTGGAACGGTGGCCGCAGGCAGGTCGGACTGCGCTGCGGTGGTGCCTGCAACCGCGCCAGCTGCGGCTGACGGTGCCGATCGCGCTCGTCGCCGGCGTCGTGCTGAGCATGGTGAACATGGGCGGGATGCTCATGCACGGCAGGATCGATCTCGGGGTGTGCCTCAGCTGCGCCGTCGACTTCCTGGTGCCGTTCTTAGCGCTCAACCTCGGGCTGCTGACGCTGCTACGGATCCCAGGAAGGCGGCGCCTGTGACCTCGCGAGCACCGGCCGCACGGCCACGGCGCTGGCCCGGATCCGCCTCTCGGCCGGGCGAATCCGTTTCCGTGCGCCCGGTCAACGGGACGCAAGCCAGCCTTGGGGGCTGGGGAATCCAGCTGCTCGGGGCATCAGTCCCAGACTGGTGCACCCACACGGCAAACCGGCTGTAGTAACCAGCGATGTCGCTGTGGATGATCAGGGGCAGCGCTATCCCCGACTGGCGACGCGGGAAGTGTGCCGGCTGGCCGGGGCTGCGTACCGATCTGAAGGCGACCGGCTCTGCCGGTCCCGGAGGAAACGGCCGCGCCAACGCCGCTGCTGCTTGAGGCGGGTTCACCTCATCCCGTGGGTGGCTGACCACGGGCTTGAGAAAGGCTTGTCAGTGTTGTTCCAGGTCGGCGCGCCGGGCGATGCCGATGAGTTTGCCTTCGGGCGTGGTCATGATCGCGGTCTTGAGGTTGCGGTCGTGTAGACGCTGGGCGAGCTGGTCGGCGGGGGTGTCGGGTCGAACGGTTGAGGGGCCGGCCTCCATGACCTGTTCGACTGGGGTGTCGGGAGGGACGGTGAGCGCGCTTGCGCGTAAGCGGCCTAGCAGCAGTCCGGCGGCGGTGGTGACCAGCGCGAAGCCGTAGGGCGAGTCGGCGATGCGTTGCGCGATCTCGCCGGCCGGGTCGTTGAGGCGGCAGGTGACGGCGTCGGTTCTGGCGAGTTGCCCTGCGGTCACGAGCTCGTGTTGGCGTTCGACCGGGAGGTTGTGGGCGAGCCAGTCGGCTTTCCCGGGGACGTAGTCGTGGACGTGCTCGAAGCCGAGCGATTCGAGCCGGCACGCGGCTCGTGGGCTCATGTCTCAGAGATAGTCGTAGCAGTACACGACGATCGGGCGGTGCCGGTCGAGTACGAGGGTGCTGTTCCGGTCGAGCGTCTTGAGGGGGATGTTGATCGCGCCGGGTAGGTGGGCTTCGTCGTACTCGGCGGGCGGTAGGACCTCGACGAGTTGGGCGTGCTGGTCGATCAGATGCTGGAGCTCTGGCAGCTCGACTCTCACGGTCATGAGCGCCTCGCTCGGCGACCGGCGAGCGCGTCGAGGACCCATTCGTCGGGCGGGAGCCCGGCGAAGCCCGAGGGGGTCTGGTAGAGGCGGCACTTCAGGCCGTAGTCGCTGCGATCGGCAGCGCCGGGCTCGATGTCGCGGCCATCCACGCGGATCGTGGGCGAGCCGAGGAAACGCTCGCGCTGCGCATGCTCGGCGTCGGGCACGTTCTGGAGCACGATCTCCGCGGCGACGCCTTCGCGTTCGAGCAGCCGCGGGAGATGCTCGAGCAGCTGCTCGTGGTTGGGGCAGCCGTCGAAGTACAGGATCTCGATCCTCAACGTCGCACACTCCTTGTGGGTTGTCGGGGGCGGTGGTGCCGTCGCGTGATGAGCGCCGCCGCTGTCCAAGCGATCGCGCCAAGGATCACGGCGCCGAGCCCGAAGCCAAGGACCGTGCCGAGGGTGAGGCCGCCAAGCAGGGCCCCGATTGCGGGCAGACCCGCGCAGCAGCCGACAGCGACCAGCGCGGCGCCGACGCCAGGCGCTCTGGTGGCTGCGGCTGATTTTCGTTCCGGCGTCAGCATCTGCTGTCGATCCGGGTGCAGGCTGCGACGTGGTCCGCGTTTTCGGAGAGCAGCTCGCGCGCGAGCGTGACGATCTCGCGTACTCGGTCGTCGGCCAGGCGGTAGTGGATTGTGCGGTGCTCGCGGCGCGTGGTCACGAACCCGCACCAGCGCAGGCAGGCGAGGTGGTTTGACACCTTGGGCTGCGGGAGCCCGAGCGCCGCGACTAGTTCGCCGACCGATCGCTCGCCGTCGCTCAGCAGCTCGAGCACGCGCAACCGTGTCGGGTCTCCCAGCGCCCGGAAGTACTTGGCGAGCAGATCCGTCTCGCCGGGAGCCTCTGGAAGTCGAAAGGGCGCGGTCTCGAGTGCGGGAGCGGCCATTTCGCTCCAGTATACATGTGTCAATCTTGATGTAAGAAATAGCTGATATGAGTATTGGCGGACAACCATCGAAGTACGGAGGGAACATGACCCAGACAAACGACATCGAACAGCTTGCGGATCAGCTGATGGCGGCGGTCCTCAGGCTGGATCCCCGCGAGCAGTCCGTGGCGCTGGCGCTGGTCCGGATGCTGTCCCACGGCGAGCCCGTTTCCGAGCACGACGTGGCTGGCGAGCTGGGTGTTCCTCACGGGACGATCCGCGAGACAGTGCGGTCGTGGCCGGGTGTATTCCGCGACGAGCGTGACCGGATCATCGGGTTCATGGGACTGAGCGTGCGCGAGTTCGGCGACCACCGCATCGAGCTCGACGGACGCTTGCTGACCGCATGGTGCGCCTGGGACACGCTGTTTCTCCCAGCGCTGCTGGAACAGACAGCGCGTGTGACGTCACGGTGCCCGACCACCGGCGAGCAGATCTCGATGACGGTCGGCGCGGACGGCCCGGTCGATGTTCGACCTGACGGCGCCGTGCTGTCGTTCCTCGCCCCGGAGCGACCGTTCGATGCCGAGCTCATGGAGAGCTTCTGCCACTTCGTGCACTTCTTCGCCTCTGAGCGCACGGCGCACGCGTGGACCGCCCATCATCCGGGGACGCTAATCCTCTCGATAGACGACGGGTACCACCTCGGCCGTCAAACCAACGAGACGATGTTCGGCCACGCGCTGAGCAGCACCCAGCCATGACCGCGCGGCACGCGCCGATCATTGGCGGATGCCGTCGAGTCACCCAAGGCGTGCAATCCAGCCGGCGACCTCGAGCGACTGCAGGCGCAGCTGCGTTACTTCAGGGGAGTTGGTTCGGGCGCGCGCCGTACACCGCATTTCTCCTTACGACGCCGGCTCCCGCTCTATGAACCGCTTCGCTACGACGTCAAAACTCCACAGAAGGACCCGACTGCCGAGGGTTCGTCAGGTCGCGCTGCACGTCGACGAGGATTCGCGCGATTGAGTTGATCGAGGTCAATCTCGACCGGGACCCCGACGCCGGACGACCGGCAGACGCGAACGGTACTCGGCGAACGCGCCGGCGCCGGTCGCAAGAAGGGTGAGCCTTATTTCATCGCGCCGAGATCGCGCAGCCAGCCGACCAGGGCCTGGCGGCCGGTGTCTACGGATTCGGCCGCATCGAGCGGCGTGGTCTCTCCCCACGAAGGCGTGCCGTTCAGGTCGGCGCCGAGGGTGAGCAGGTACTCGGCCATACGTCGCTGGCCACCGTGGCAAGCCTGCCAGAAGGCATCGCTCAGCTCCTGCCGGCTCGGTGGGACGTCGGCGATCAGCTGCTCAGCCCCGGAGATCATGCCGAGTGCCGCTGCGTGCCAGAGCTTCTCGACCCGCGCCCCGTGCTCGACGAGCAGCCGCGCCACGTTCCAGCAGCCGTATCCGACGGCATCGTCGAGTGGGGTGCCGCCGGCGATCGATGCTCCGGGGGCCTCGATGTCGCCGCCACCGTCGATGAGCGCTCGGGCGACCTCGACGTCGTCGCTGCTCGCCGCCCAATGCAGCGGCGTCTCCGCATGCCAACTTCCCTCCACCGGCGCATTGGGATCGGCTCCTGCGTCGATCAGCACGGCCACGATCTCCGGGCCGCGAGCAAAGTAGCCCGGCCAATCCGTCGCGGCGTGCAGCGGCGTGCTCGAGCCGCCCTTCTCTTCGGTCAGCCGCGCCGCGGCCAACCCAGGATGCTCGCGGAGCAATCCCCTCAGCGCATCGACCTCGCCCGCATGGATGGCCCCCACCAGCACCCGGGCCAGCGGATCACTCTTGGACAACCTCAAACCGTCACCTCGGACCCCTTTTTGGTCGACGCTATTGTGGCTTGGGCGGGCGATCGACGGCGCGTGGTGTAGGCGGCCATGGCGAGCAGCGCGGCCGCGTACAGAAGGTCGATCGGTACGGCTGATCCGATCGCGATCGTCGGGTCGATCGCGTGCTCGATGAGCCGCTGCGATCCCCAGAACGGCAGCAGCTTCGCGATCGTCTGCGTCGACTCGAGCGACAGTTGGATGCCGACGACGAAGATCAGGATGAGCACTCCCTCCAGCTCGTGCGGCGCGAGCGCGCCGACCGCGAGTCCGAATGGAACGCTCGTGACCGCGACCAGGAAGACCCCGCCCACCAGCGCCGATCCGTCCGACGGGTCGCTGCCGAGGACCATGACCACGCTGAAGCCGGCCGCGATGATCAACCCGAACAACTCGAGTAGCAGAACGCGCCCGAGCAGCAGCTGGTAGGGGCTGTATCCAGCGAGACAAAGCCGACGGTCGACGGGGCGGGCGGTGAGCGCGGCGAAGATCGAGGCGCCCGCGATCGAGAACGCCATCGCGATCCCGCCAGTGATCGCCGCGTGACTCGAGTGATGGGCCGAGGTCGCATAGAACGTCAACGGCAGCGCTGTTAGCAGCGCCAGTGCAACCGGTCTCCGGGCGAGTTCGCGGCCGGTCATCTCCGCCGGCACGATCAGACGCGCGGCGCTCACCGGACCTGATCGGGGATCGCCAGCTCGACCACGCGGTCGACGAGCGACCTGTCGGTGAGCAGATGCGTGACGATCACGACCGCCAGCCCCTCAGACTTCCAGCGTGACACGTGGTCCCAGAAGCTGACGTAGGCGCCGAGGTCGAAACCCTGGTAGGGCTCGTCGAGCAAGAGGACGTTCGGGCTGCCGAGGAGCGCGAGTGCCAGGTTCAGCTTCTGACGCGCGCCGCCCGACAGCTGCCGGGTCGGAGAGTGGTCATCGATCGGAAACGCGAACTCATCGAGCAACTCGTGGCCGCGTTCTAGTGCCAGTCGGCGCGAAAGGTGGAGTGCTGGCGCAAACAGAGCAAGGTGCTCATCGGCGCTCAGCAGGTCGAACAGGCCCGGCTCCTGCGGGCAGTAGCCGAGCGGACCGCGGATAACGACCTGACCTCGATCCGGACGAATCAGCCCAGCGCAGATCTCAAGT
>Ga0306925_10000051_pt1 | contig 54842 bp, 53 predicted proteins | sample flu12Cox44000176_FD_203755 | JGI IMG/M metagenome (GOLD analysis project Ga0306925, IMG submission 203755) | Lab enrichment of tropical soil microbial communities from Luquillo Experimental Forest, Puerto Rico - flux8day.12C.oxic.44.000.176 (v2)... | ecosystem: Environmental > Terrestrial >... | reverse complement strand
CCACAATCGAGCTGCGGTCGACAAAGAGTCCGCTCTCGACCGTCCCCACGGTCAACGCGATCCTCTTCTCGACTGCGCGCGGATCAGCGAGTGGTCCGAAGCAGCAATCGAGAATGAAATTACCACCGTCGGTGACATAGGGCTGCTCGCCAACAGTGTAGCGCCGTTCAGGAACACATCCGAGCTTCGCCAGCGCGACGGCGGTAGCTTGCCAACCGAACTGCGTCACCTCAACCGGCACGGGCGTGTGCTCGCCAAGCTGCTCGACGAGCTTTTCCTGATCGACGACGATGACTAACCGGTTGCTAGCGGACGCGACGATCTTTTCGCGCAGCAAGGCACCGCCCAGCCCTTTGATCAAATCGAGCGTGCCGAGTTGCACCTCGTCGGCGCCGTCTATCGTCAGATCCAAGCGCTGATATTCGGCGAAAGTCGCGATCGAAATCCCGAGCCGGCGCGCTTGCGCGGCAGTCCGCTCGGAAGTCGGGATCCCGACGACTTTTAGCCCCTTCGCGACACGTGCCCCGAGCCCTTCGACGACAAAGGCCGCCGTGGATCCTGTCCCGAGCCCGACGACCATGCCGTCCTTGACCTCTTCGATCGCGCGCAGTGCCGCCGCGCGCTTCAGCTCGTCGCGGTTGACTATCATGGTCGGAACTGCGCTGCGGCCTCGTCGGCAAACCAGATCAACTCGTCGACGGGCCGCACTCGTGCTGCCGGCAATTCGGTATCGCCAGCCAGAGCCCGCGCCAGTATTTCTCGTTTTTCCGTGCCGGCCACGAGAAATGCCGTGTGTCGGCTGCTTTGAAGCACCGGGTAAGTCAGGGTTATCCGCGCCTCGGCCCTGGCACCGATCACCTCGGCCACCCAGCGATTGCGTTCTTCGAGCACACTCGTTCCCGGAAACAGCGACGCCGTATGCCCGTCGGGCCCGAGACCAAGGATCTGCACGTCGAAGAGGGGGCGCGCGGGATCGAGCGTGGCGGCCCCGTAGTACGATTTTAGTGTTCGTTCATAAGAGCCGGCGGCCTCGGCCGGAGTGCCCGTCGTCACGATACCGTGGATATTTTGCGCAGGTGCGGGCGCTCGCGCCAGCAAGGCCTCTCGCACCATTCTGTAATTGCTGTCGGCGTGGTCCCAGGGAACGAACCGCTCGTCGCCCCAGAACCAATGGGCACGCTCCCAAGGCAGCGCCTCGCGATAGGGGCTTTCCGCCAGCAGCTGATAGAGCCGCCGCGGGGTCGAACCGCCGGACAGGCAAATCGCAAAACGCTCACGGCTGGCCGTGGCCAAATCGGTGATCCATTGCGCGACCCGATGGGCCAAGGCCTCGGCATCCCTGGACACCTCGATGCTCGCTGGTGTTGGGGACATCTGTGCTCCTTAGGAGTTGGGGCGCACCGAGTTGCGGATGGACGAGATCGCGCGGGCGTAATCCGGCGCGTGAAACACATGGGAGCCGGCGACAATCGCTCTCGCCCCGGCTTCCAAGACCTGCCAGGCATTCTCGCCGCTCAGACCGCCATCTACCTCGATGACAGGATCGAGCCCGCGTTCATCGCAGAGGCGCCGCAGGGCGCGGATCTTGGGCAGCATTTCCGGCAAGAACTGCTGTCCGCCGAAACCTGGGTTCACCGTCATGATCAAGACGACGCCGCAGAGATCGAGCACGTATTCGATCTGGGACAGAGGCGTGGCGGGGTTCAGAACCACTCCGGGGGTCTTTCCCAGGTCGCGGATATGGCCCAAGGTTCGATGCAGATGGATTGTCGAACTCGGTTCGCAATGGACGATGAGATGGTTTGCCCCCGCTCGCGCGAAATCGTCCAGATAGCGCTCGGGCTCGACAATCATCAGATGAACGTCGACCGGCTTGGCTGTCGCTTTTCGCACCGCCTCGACGACCACGGGACCAATCGTAATGTTTGGCACAAAGCGGCCATCCATGACATCGACATGGATCCAGTCGGCCCCCGCGGCGTCCACAGCTCTAACCTCGTCACCGAGCCGGCCGAAATCGGCCGACAAGATCGAAGGCGAAACGATGACCGGACGGCTCATTTGAGCGGAGCTATCACGCGATCGGGCGCCATTGCCGGCCGCTTCGCCACAGCAGATTGTCCGCTGCTTCGGGGCCGGCGCTTCCAGCAGCGTAGGTTTCGAGCGACACAGTCTTGTCGTCGTGCCACAAATCGAGGATCGGCTGCACCACTTCCCAGCCGGCTTCGACTCCGTCGGCGCGGTTGAACAGCATCGCGTCGCCGATCATGCAGTCGTAGACGAGCGTCTCATAGCCGGTGGTCGGCTCGGTGTTGAAATAATCCTTGTAGGAGAAATTCATCCGCACGGCGCCGAGCGAAATCTCCGGGCCCGGGATCTTTGCACTGAATTGCAAGGATGCACCCTCGTCGGGCTGGATCTGCAAGGCGAGAACATTGGGGGTCAAGATATCGACCGGCGTGTTGCGGAACAGCGCAAACGGTGCCTGCTTGAAGTGAATGGCGATCTCGGTCGTCCGCCGCGTCATTCTCTTGCCAGTGCGCAGATAAAACGGCACCCCGGCCCAGCGCCAGTTATCGATGGCAAGCTGCATCGCGACATAGGTCTCGGTGTTGCTGTCGGGAGCCACACCGGGCTCGTCCCGGTATCCCGGCACGGAGTTACCGTTGATAACACCAGGGCCGTACTGGCCGCGGACGACATTCCGGCGCACCTCCGCATCATCGAGCGGGTGCACGGCCTCGAGCACTTTATGTTTTTCGGTGCGCACCGCATCCGCCGCGAAAGAGTTTGGCGGCCCCATCGCAATCAGGCTGAGAAGCTGAAAGACATGGTTCGGCACCATGTCGCGCAAGGCACCCGTCGCCTCGTAGAACCGGGCGCGGCGTTCGACACCGACGGTTTCGGCGACCGAGATCTGCACATGGTCGATATGGTCGCGGTTCCACATCGGCTCGAAAATGCCGTTGGCAAAGCGCAATACCATGATGTTCTGGACCGTCTCCTTGCCGAGGAAGTGGTCCATCCGATAGATCTGCGATTCCGACAATACCCGAAGGATCTCGGCATTCAGCGCGCGGGCTGAGGCGAGATCGCTGCCAAACGGCTTTTCGATGATGACGCGGCGGAAACCGTTGTCTTTTTCCTGCACCAGGCCGGCGGCGCCGAGCTGCTCGACGATCGTGCCAAACAGCTGGCTCGCCACGGCAAGATAAAAGACGGCATTGCCACCGGTTTGGTGCAGAGCGTCCGTCTTTTCAAAGGTTTGGTAAAGCCGCGCATAGGTGTCGGGCTCGGTCAGATCACCAGCGAAATGGGTGATCCGGCTGGCGACGAACTCCCATGCCTGCGAGTCGAACGGCTCGCTCGTGGGTCCCGAAGCGGTGTCAGAGACAAAACTCCTGATCCCCTCGGCCAAATAATCGCGATAGGCCTCGATTGGCTTTGGCGTGCGGTCGACCGCAATGATCGCGAACTTGTCGGAGAGTAGCTTGTCCTTGGCCAGATTGTAGATCGCCGGCATCAGGAGACGCTTCGTCAAATCACCGCCCGCACCGAAAATCACCAAAGTGCACGGTGGCGCCTGATGCGCCGGCGTCTGCGTCTGTCGACGGTTGCTTCTGTCCACGACCTGAACGCCCATAGTTCAGCTCCCTGTTCTGGTTTCCGCGTTGGCCATCATTGCAGAGCCTGCTCGATGGCTCGGATGAGTGTGTCGAGACCCGCATCGAGGTCGCTGGTGACGTGTGTCCGCAGGGCGCGGCGGCCGCGCTCGGCCAGCACTTGGAAATCGCCGCGCGCCTGCGCCTCCTTGACGACGCCAAAGGTGTAGGACTGGCCGGGCACCGGCAGATCTTCGCGATCATCGCAGGTGATTTGCAGGAAGACGCCGCTATTTGGTCCGCCCTTGTAGGCCTGTCCGGTAGAGTGCTGAAAGCGGGGCCCGAAGCCTACGCAGGTCGCCGCCTTGGTCCGATCGCGAATTATGCGGCGGAGCCGCTGCATGGCATCGATATGGGCCGGGTTGCGATCGATATAGGCGAGCAATGCTACGTAATCCCCGGCGCCAATTCGCCCGAAATGGGCCTTGAGTGCGGCGGCGAGGTTCGTGGCCTGCGGTTTCAATGCCGCTTCGTTGTGGGGATCCGCGAACAGCCTGATCCCATCGCCTTCGAAGAACGCACGCTGCTCCGGCAGAGCCTTGGTCTGTTCATATGCCTCAGTCAGGTCACGGGTCTTGACCTTGGCCGCTTCGACGTCGGGCTGATCAAACGGATTTATGCCAATGATCGAGCCTGCGACGGCCGTCGCCATCTCCCAGCGGAAGAACTCTTGCCCGAGCTGCATGCGATCGTGGACGGTGATCCGCACAACCGGATGCCCGACTGCCTCGAGCGCCGCGATCGCCCGCTCGTGTTCACTGTCCTGATCGGCGGCGAGCCGCAGGTAGGCGAAGACCCGATCGTTGCCGTAGACCGAGGGAGCCCCCAGGGGTTCGGCATCAAACGGCACGATGCCTTTGCCGAGCTTGCCGGTCGATTCGGCAAGGAGCTGCTCCAGCCAAGCGCCGAAATCGGCAATGCCCTTCGAGGCTATGATCGTCACCTTGTCGCGACCGCGCCGCTGACAGGTTCCGAGGATCGCGCCGAGGATCACCCCAGGGTTCTCGACCGGCGGTGCGCTCGCAGTGCACGACCGCACCATCTCGGCCGTGCTTTCGAGGAAGGCACGGGGATCGACGCCGATCGCCGCTGCTGGTACCATGCCGAAATCCGACAAGACCGAATAGCGGCCGCCAATGCTCGGCAATCCATGAAAGATGTAGCGGAAGCCGTCGTTGCGCGCGGCCTTTTCGAGCGATGAGCCCGGATCAGTGATCGCGACAAACCGCTTTGGGGCCTCCTCCGCGCCGACCGTCTGTTTTGCCCGCTCGTAGAAATATTGCTTGAAGATATTGGGTTCGAGCGTGCTGCCAGATTTGCTCGACACAAGAAACAAGGTCCGCCCTAAGTCAACACGGGACTCGAACCGCCGAATCTGTGTCGGGTCCGTCGAATCCAGAACATGAAGAGTCGGAAAACCGCGTCCGGATCCGAAGGTTTCGCCGAGTACCTCCGGCCCGAGGCTCGAACCGCCCATTCCGAGCAATAGTGCGTCCGTGAACCCTGAGTGCCTTACGTCGTCGGCGAAATCTTGGAGATGGGCGACGCCTTTCAGCTGCTTGTCGACAATCTCCAACCATCCGAGCCAATTGGCCTCGTCGGCTTCTGTCCACAGCGAGGCGTCAGCGGCCCATAATCGCCTGACCTTGCCCTCTTTGCGCCAGTTTTCGAGGGCGGCCTGAACATCTTTTTCAACTTCGTCGGGCAGCTTGTAGCTCATCGCGTTGAGCTTGCTGCCGAGAACAGTGCGGCGTTTTTTTTGCACCGCCGCGTAGAGCTGGTCGGCAGCGTCAGCAAAGAGCCGCACGCCGTCCTCGACAAGCTTTGACGTCACGGCATCGATCGAAACGCCGGCTTTTGGAAGCGCGTCCATCACCGACTGCGCGCTATTCACGTCCTCATCGAGGCTGGAGCGGGGACGGCCATGGTCGCGATAGGCATCCATCGTCGCTGGCGGCATCGTGTTGACCGTATCCGGGCCAATCAGCTCGTCGACATAGAGTACGTCGCTGTAGGCCTTGTTCTTCGTCCCCGTGCTCGCCCACAACAGGCGCTGAGTCTGCGCGCCTTGCTGCGCGAGGCGGTGCCAGCGTTCGTCCGAATAAATCTCTTTATAGTGCTGATAGGCAAGCTTGGCGTTGGAAATTGCTACTTTGCCCTTCAGCGCTTGGAGCCGCGCTTTCTCACCAGGATCGGCTATCGCAGCAATTCTTTTGTCAAGCTCATCATCGACAAGCGTGTCGATGCGGCTGACGAAAAAGCTCGCCACGCTCGCTACCTTATGCGGATCGCCGCCCTTTTTTGCGAAGGCCTCGAGCCCGGAAATATAGGCTTCGGCGACATCGGCATAGACTTGCTGCGAGAACAGCAACGTCACGTTGACGTTTATCCCCTCGCTGATCAAGGTGCGGATGGCGGTTAGACCCGGCTTGGTGCCAGGCACCTTCACCATCAAGTTCCGGCGATTGACCTCGTGCCAGAGCCGACGCGCCTCCTCGATCGTCTCGTGCGTGTGCATCGCCAGATAGGGGGAGACCTCGAGGCTAATAAAACCGTCGCGCCGCTGCGTCTGCTCGTATACCGAGCTCAACGTGTCGGCGCCCTCCTGGATGTCGCGAACGGCGAGGTCCTCGAACAACGCGCCCGGATCGAGGTCCCCGTTAGCCTCAGCCTCGGCAATCAGCGCGTCGTAGTCATCGCCGTGGCCGATCGCCTTCTCGAAAATCGACGGGTTCGAGGTGACACCGCGCAGTCCATCCTCGGCGATCAGCTTGGCCAGTCCTCCGCTCTTCAACAAATCGCGGCTGACGAAATCGAGCCAGGCCGACTGCCCAAATTCGTTAAGCGTCCTCAATGGATTGCCCATCAGTACTACTCCTTGCGCGCGAGCTGCTGCTTGGCAACCGCGTAGACATTTTCGCCAGTGAATCCGAATTTGACCAACAGCTCCTTCAACGGTGCGGAGGCGCCAAAGGTCCTCATACCGATGATCGTACCCCGCAATCCGGTATACCGCTCCCAACCGAGCGTTGAGGCCTGCTCGACGGCAATCCGCCGTGTGACATCGGGGGGCAGGACGGACGCGCGATAAGTGTCGTCTTGCTGCTCGAACAACTCCCAGGACGGGATGCTGACCACGCGCGCTGCGACCCCCTCTGCGGCCAATTTCTCATAGACCTCGACACAGAGTCCCACCTCGCTGCCAGTGGCCATCAAGATGATTTCCGGTTTGCCGGGGCGGGCATCGGTGAGCACATAGGCGCCTCGTCGAACCCCGTTTGCCGCAGCGTAGCGCGTGCGATCGAGGGTCGGGAGGTTCTGCCGGCTCAGAATCAAGCAGGCCGGCTCGTGTTTGAGGCTGAGTGCCACCCGCCAAGCTTCGGCCACCTCGTTGGCGTCGGCCGGACGCAGGACGACCAATCCGGGAATACTACGGAGCGCGACCAGCTGCTCGACCGGTTGGTGCGTCGGGCCGTCCTCGCCAACCCCGATCGAATCGTGGGTAAAGACGTAGACGACAGGAAGCTCCATGATTGCGCTGAGCCGGATCGGTGGCTTCATGTAATCGGAGAAAATCAAAAACCCCGAGCCGAACGGCCGTAATTTCGACAGCGAAAGGCCGTTGCAGATCGAGCCCATCGCATGCTCGCGCACGCCGAAGTGAAAATTGCGGCCGCCATAGTCGTCCCTCTCGAAATCGCCGGCGCTTTGAAAGGTCAGTCGCGTCTTCGTCGATGGCGCAAGATCGGCGGCGCCGCCAAGAAGCCAGGGTAGGCGGGGCGCAATCGCGTTCAGCACTTGCCCCGATGAATCACGGCTGGCGATACCCTTGGGATCGGCAGGAAAAACCGGAATCTCTTTATCCCAGCCTTCCGGAAGATCGCGCTGTTGCATGCGCTCGCATTGATCGGCGAGCTCAGGGTAGGCACTGCGATAGCGCTCGAAGAGTGCCATCCATTCCGCTCGAAGTTGTTTGCCGCGGGCGCCGAAATTTGCCGCGAAATGTTCGTACACCCCCTCCGGCACGAGAAACTTAGCGTCCTCGGGCCAGCCGTAGGAGCGTTTGGCGAGCCTGACCTCGTCTTCGCCGAGAGGCTCGCCATGGGCACCGGAGGTGTCTTGTTTATGCGGGGCGCCGTAGCCGATATGGCTTTCTATGATGATCAGGCTCGGCCGGTCGTCAATGCGCTTGGCGATCGCAATCGCCTCGGCGACCCGTTCGCGATCATTGGCGTCGCTGACCCGCTGGACATGCCAGCCATAGGCGAGGAACCGCCCGGCGACGTCCTCGGTAAAAGCGAGCGCGGTGTTGCCTTCGATCGTGATGTGGTTGTTGTCATAGATCCAGCAGAGATTGGTGAGCCGCAGATGGGCGGCGAGCGATGCCGCCTCGCTCCCCACTCCCTCCATCATGCAGCCGTCACCGCACAGCGCGAAAACGTCGTAGTCGAACAATTTAAAATCGGGCTTGTTGAAATAACGCGCCAGCCAGTCGGCGGCGATCGCCATGCCAACGCTGGTTGCGATTCCTTGGCCGAGCGGGCCGGTCGTTGTTTCGACACCCGAGGTCAGATGGTATTCCGGATGACCCGGGCATTTGCTGTCGAGCTGGCGAAAATGCTTCAGATCGTCGAGTGAAACGGTCGGCGTCCCCAGCCGCTCGTATTTTTCGTTGACCGAGGTGACGCCTGTCAGGTGCAGCATCGAATAGAGCAGGGTCGAGGCATGGCCGGCGGACAGCACAAACCGATCGCGGTTCGGCCAGATCGGGTCCTGCGGATCGAAACGCAGAAAATCTTGCCACAGCGTATAGACGACGGGTGCCATCGCCATCGGGGTACCCGGATGGCCGGACCTCGCTTGCTGAACCGCATCGACGCACAAGGTGCGGATAGTGTTGACGGCGATGTCGTCAATCGAGCCGGTGGGCGCCATTAGATCGTCCCTCTTAGATTTGACCGATTTCACTGCGGCGATAACGCCGATGAGGAGATAACGCCGATAATGTGATCGAGGATCTCTTCTCCCGGACGATCAATGCCGACCGTGATCGGATTTTCATCGGGTCCAGGAGGCTCAAGCGTTGCGAACTGGCTGTCTAGCAGGCTCACCGGCATGAAATGATCCTCGCGCGTGGCGAGCCGCTCGGCGATCAACTCCCGCGGACCTTCCAGATAAACAAGCTGGACAATTCGGTGATAGCTAATAATCCGCCGGCGATAGCTCCGCTTCAAACCTGAGCAGGTGATGACGCCGCATTCGCCACGACTGATCCAGCCGTCGATGACCTGGCCTACCGCGGCGAGCCACGGCGCTCGATCAGTGTCCGTCAGCGGCTGCCCGCTTCTCATTTTCGCTAGGTTTTGGGACGGATGCAGCGTGTCGCCTTCGGCGAAACGCCAGCAGAGCTGGTCGACCAGCTGCTGTCCAACGGTGGTCTTCCCGGCACCCGATACGCCTATGACGACCACGACCCGCGGGCGATCAGCGCAAGTTTGCACGATCTCTCTACAAGCCCTCCCACGGTTTGACATACACTCTGCCCTCCGTTCGAAGGTGCCGCAGTCTGTTACGTGTGGCGCTATGATCTGTCCGCAAGGTGGTCGGTTTGATTCATTAAAAAATTCGCGGATGAGAGCCGCCCAGATATCGCTGGCTCAACTCACACCCTCGAGAGTGCCCCGAAAAACCGTCTGACCGCTCGGTTCGGGACCGTGCGAACCGCCGGGAGGTTCGGGCGTAACCACGAGTTCTCCCGCGCCAGTCATTAGGCGAGTGTTCTCCGGCGATATAGCAATCCGCTTGCGTCCCGATTGCGGCAACAGACCGAGCTGACGGGACGTTGCTGCCTCGGGATCCAACAGCCAAAGTTGATAGACGTGGCCGACCGGAGCCACCTCAATCCGGAGGCTGTCGGCAGCTATCTGATGAGCGGCGCGGGCGAGCCGAATTTCCCAAACCGGATGCTGCTCTAGATCACGCACCACCGCGATGATGGGCATCGTCGAAAAATCAGGCGGGTCCCGGGCAATGATCGTAGCAACGAGCAGCGCAAGCGACAGCGTTGTGAGGCCCCCTGCCGCGTACCGCCAGAAGAGTACGCTGTCCCACAGTTGCATAATCAAGTGCGGGAACCCCGCCAAGCTGGCTGCAGCCAAACTTGCCAGCGGCGGTGAACGGCTCCTCATCCTGAAACTTGACGCCATGGCCTATCGCCGGCCCTTGGCTCTTACCGGCGAAACCAGTACCCGGTCGACGCGGCGGCCGTCCATCTTGACGACTTCAAACCGGTAGTCTCCCGCCGTGATGCGGTCGGCCTCCATAGGCACGCGATTGACGCGCGCCATCAGGTAGCCGCCAAGCGTGTGGAAGTCCGGGTCTTCGCCTAGCAGACGGGAAATTCCCAGCACTTGCTTCAACTCGTCGAGCCCGACCATGCCGTCGATCAGCCATGTGCCGTCATCGCGCCGGACGATCCGCTGATCCGCCTCGGCCGAGCCAGGAATATCGCCGACCAGTGCTTCGAGGATGTCGCTCGGAGTGACCAGCCCCTCGAGATCGCCATATTCGTCTACGATCAGTGCCATCGGCTCGCCGGAGGTTTTGAACACCTCAAGGACGCGCAGCACGGTCACCGTGTTTGGCAGATAGAGCGGCTGCCTACTCGCGGCGCGCAGATCGACCGGCTGTCCGGCAATGCACGCGGCTAGCAAGTTCTTGGACTGAACGATCCCGATGACCTGCTGTGTGCCGCCTTGCACGAGGGGAAACCGAGAATGTGGGCTTTCCCTGATCTTGCGGCGGTTTTCTGCTTCCGGGTCATCGAGATCGAGCCATTCGATCTGCGTGCGCGGTGTCATCACGGCACTCGCCCGCCGATCACCGAGCCGCAGTGCCATCTCGACGATCGCCGTCTCGGCTTTGGGAATGTGTCCGGTCGCCGCTCCCTCGCGGAGCATGAAACTGATCTCCTCGTCGGTGATCGGGGGTGTGCTCGGCCCTCGGAGTGGCAGCAGGTGGAGGACGAGGTCGGTCGATGCGCTCAGGAACCACTCGATAGGGGCGCCGACCCGCGACATCGCTCGCATCAGCCGCGCAAGGATCCCGGCGATGCGCTCCGGGTAGAGGAGCGCAATCCGCTTCGGCACGAGCTCGCCGAGGATCAGGGAGAAATAGGAGATGCCGATGACGACGATAGCCATGCTCGTCACATGCGCGTACTGCCCGATGAACCCTGGGTACATTTTGAAGTAGGTCTCGAGCCGATCGCCCAGTGTCGCCTGGCCAAACGTGCCGGATAGTACAGCTATCAGAGTGACACCGATCTGCACGGTCGAGAGCAGACGGGAAGGATCTGCCTTCAGTTCGAGCGCGGCTTGCGCGCCGAGGTTGCCAGCCTCGGCAAATGCCACCAGGCGTGCCTTTCGCGCCGAAACCAAGGCGATTTCGGCCATCGCAAAAACGCCGTTCACGATAATCAGCAAGAGGACGATCGAGAGATGCAGGATCAACATCGCAATCGCCGCATGAGGAGAGGCCCGCCGTGGATGGCCGAAGCGCCGTCAGTGTCGGCGAGTTGGACGATTGCACAATCAAGAAGCCGCGTCGAACGCGGCTCTTCAAGCACCAGTGAGCGGATCGGGGCGATTCGCTCTTCGCAACGCTGTCAGCGCGAGTAGTATTCGATGACGAGGTTGGGCTCCATCGACACGGGATAGGGCACATCGGTGGGTTTAGGCGCGCGGATGAAGCGCCCCCGCATGCGGTCGTAGTCGATCTCGAGATAATCCGGAATGTCTCGCTCGCCGGAGGTCGAAGCCTCGAGGACGAGAGCCAATTGCTTCGCCTTCGCCGTCAGCTCGATCGTGTCGCCATCGCGCACCGTATACGACGGAATGTTGATGCGGCGCCCGTTGACCAGAACGTGCTTGTGGTTGACCAGCTGCCGCGCAGCGAAGGGTGTCGGCACGAACTTCATGCGATAGACGACCGCGTCGAGCCGGCGTTCGAGCAGCTCGATCAAATTGTCGCCGGTGTCGCCGCGGCGGCGCACCGCCTCTTCATAAAGCCGTCGAAACTGGCGCTCGCCGATATTGGCGTAGTAGCCCTTCAGCTTCTGCTTAGCCGCGAGCTGAGTGCCAAAGTCCGATGGCTTTTTGCGCCGCTGTCCGTGTTGTCCCGGCCCGTATTCGCGGCGATTGAGCGGGCTTTTCGGGCGACCCCACAAATTCACCTGAAGACGCCGATTGATCTTGTATTTTGGTTCTTGACGCTTGCTGCTCATACGCTCGAAGCCTGATTAAGACGGGGCCGAATATAGTAGCCACGGATGCAGAGTCAAATTCAGCACTCGCGGTGTCGTCGCTGCCGGCCCCTCACCCTCCCGCTTCGCGGGTCCCTCCCTCTCCTCGCGCGCGGGGAGAGGGGGGGTGAATGGCTACTCGGCTGCGGCGGCGCGGTTGGCGCGTTTGCGATCATTCGGATCGAGCTGCCGCTTGCGCAGGCGGATCGATTTCGGCGTGACCTCGACGAGTTCGTCATCGGCGATATAGGCGATCGCTTGCTCGAGGGTCATGATTTGTGGCGGGGTCAGCCGCACCGCCTCATCCTTTGCCGTCGTGCGTATATTGGTCAGCTGCTTGCCTTTGAGCGGGTTGACGTCGAGGTCGTTGCCGCGGCTGTGCGCGCCGATGATCATTCCCTGATAAACTTGGGTCCCGGGATCGAGGAACATCGGCCCGCGCTCTTCGAGGTTCCACAAGGCGTAGGCCACCGCAAGACCATTGGCGTTCGAGATTAGCACGCCGTTGCGGCGGCCCTCGATTAGCCCCTTGTGGGGCGCGTAGCCGTGAAACAGCCGGCTCATCACCCCTGTGCCACGGGTATCGGCGAGAAACTCGCCCTGATAGCCGATCAGGCCGCGCGTGGGTCCGAGAAACGACAGCCGCAACTTGCTGCCGCCGGAGGGCCGCATCTCCTGCATTTCCGCTTTGCGGCGGCTCATCTTGTCGACGACCACGCCGGCGAATTCCTCGTCGACATCGACAACGACCTCCTCGATCGGCTCGAGTCGCTGCTTGGTCGACGGGTCGGGCTTGAACAACACCCGCGGGCGGGAGATCGATAGCTCGAACCCCTCGCGCCGCATCGTCTCGATCAACACGCCGAGTTGTAATTCTCCACGCCCGGACACTTCGAAGGCGTCCTTTTCGGCGCTTTCCCTCACGCGGATCGCAACATTGCCTTCGGCCTCGCGGAACAGGCGCTCGCCGATCACGCGTGAGGTCACCTTACTGCCCTCCCGGCCGGCGAGCGGGCTGTCATTGACCGAGAAGGTGATTGCCAAAGTCGGCGGGTCGATCGGGGCGGCCGCAAGCGGCGTTGTAACGTCGGGCGCGCATATCGTGTCGGCGACGGTGGTCAACGTGAGCCCGGCGACAGCGACGATGTCGCCCGCCCGAGCTTCCTCGATCGGCCGGCGTTCGAGCCCGCGAAACGCCTGGAGCTTGGTCAGCCGACCCTGCTCGATGATTTGACCGTTACGGTTCAACGATTTGACCGGCATGTTGAGGCGCGCCATGCCGGAATGAATGCGGCCGGTCAGAACCCGACCGAGATAGGGGTCGTATTCGAGCGTCGTTGCCAGTATCGAAAACGGCGCGTCGGGATCGGCGCTGGGTGGCGGAACGTGCGAGAGGATCAGCTCAAAGAGTGGCGACAAATTCTCGCGCAGGGCGTCGGGTTCGATTACCGCCCAGCCGTTGCGGCCAGAGGCGAACAAGGTCGGAAAATCGAGTTGCGCCTCGGTCGCTTCGAGCGCCGCGAAGAGGTCGAAGATCTCGTTATGGACCTCTTGAGCGCGAGCATCCCGGCGATCCGTCTTGTTGATCACGACGATCGGCCCCAGACCTTGGGCTAGAGCCTTACCGAGGACGAATTTGGTCTGCGGCATCGGTCCCTCGGCAGCGTCGACCAGCACGAGAACGCCGTCGACCATGCTGAGGATGCGTTCGACCTCGCCGCCGAAATCGGCGTGGCCGGGTGTGTCGACGATGTTGATCCGCACATCCCGCCACACCACCGAGGTGCATTTGGCGAGGATCGTAATGCCACGCTCACGTTCGAGCTCGTTCGAATCGAGGGCGCGCTCTGCGACCTGCTGGTTGGCGCGGAAAGCACCGCTTTGGCGCAGCATCGCGTCGACCAGGGTCGTCTTGCCATGGTCGACATGGGCAATGATCGCGATGTTGCGGATCTCCATAACTTCCAAACCTAAACCGCGCCCGTAACGGGCGCGGATTCGTCAAACGGTGCCGATCCCGTCGACGAGGTCTGACAGCCTGACCTCCGGGCGAGCACCAACGTGGCTAATGATTTCGGCAGCGCACAAACTGCCGATCTCGCCGCAGATGGGAAGTGGCAGACCAAGGGTCAAGCCATAGAGAAAACCACTGGCGTAAAGGTCGCCCGCTCCCGTCGTGTCGACCACGCGGGCGACTGGAGCTGCCGCAATGCGGTGCTCGGCGCCTGGTGCCAAGACCACGCTGCCGGCTGCGCTGCGGGTTAAGACGGCGATCGTGACATGCCCGCGCACTGCGGCTGCCGCGGCAGCGAAATCGTTGGTTTCATAGAGCGAGCAGATCTCGGCCTCGTTAGCGAACAAAATGTCGACATGGCCATCGACGAGATCGCGAAACGCTGCGAGGTGCCGCTCTACGCAGAACGGGTCGGAAAGGCTGAGTGCCACCTGGCGGCCCGCGGCATGGGCAACAGCGGCCGCTTTGCGGAAGGCGTTTTGTGCCTGCGGCGGGTCGAAAAGATAGCCCTCAAGATAGGTGATTCCAGCAGCAGCCACAATCTCCGCGTCGATGTCATCGGGCCCGAGATCGACACAGGCGCCGAGATAGGTGTTCATCGTTCGCTGGCCGTCGGGGGTCACGAGAATCAGACAGCGCGCGGTGGGCGCGCCGCTGGTGGCCGCCGGCGTCTCAAAGCGCACACCGATCGCCGTGATGTCATGCCGGAACACTCGCCCCAAAAAATCGTCACGCACCTTGCCGATATACGCGCCCTTGCCGCCAAGCGAGGCGATGCCTGCCATCGTGTTGCTCGCGGAGCCGCCCGAGACCTCGATCGCCGGCCCCATCATCTGATAGAGGGCGTCGGCGCGCGGCGCGTCGATTAATGTCATCGTCCCTTTGACGAGCGCCTCTCGCGCGAGAAAATCCTCCTCGGCATCCGCAATCACATCGACAATGGCATTGCCGATGCCGAGGACATCGGGGGTGGGTTGCGTCATTTGGTGGGCGATGACCTACGCGGAAAACGGACGTGAATATAACTCCCTTCCCCCGCGTGGCAATGGCTCACAGTTTCAAGATCCCGCGAACCCCTGGGGTGCTGGCTGCCCAGCGTCCGCTTCGAGGGCGAAAAGAAGCACCGACCGCCCCGTCACGCCGTAAGCCTCGCCGGTCGCGAAGCTGCCCATCTCGGCATCGTCGGGGAGGTTGGTATCGATCAGCAGCCGCCAGTGCCATCCGCCGACCGTCTCGGGCAGGGTGAACTCAACGAGGTCGTGATAGCCGTTGAGTACCATCAGCAGGGTGGCGTCTTCGCCGCGCTTGCGAATGCCGGTCGGCTGCGCACGGCCGTCCATCAGCATGCCGAAACACTCCATGTTCATATCGCTCCATTCCTCCGGCTTCATCTCGGCACCGGAGGCATTGATCCAGGCCACATCCTCTACCCCTAGCTCCTCGCTACAGACGCCCGTCAGGAATCGAGTGCGGCGAAGGATCGGGTATTTATGGCGTAGCGCTGTCAGCTTCTGCACAAAGCGGACCAGCGCCCGGCCTTCTTCTCTTTATGTCCCAGTTGACCCAGTTGATCTCATTGTCCTGGCAACAGGTGTTATTGTTACCATTCTGCGTGCGGGCAAACTCGTCGCCGGCGAGCAGCATCGGCGTCCCTTGCGATAGCAGAAGCGTGCCAAGGAAGTTGCGCATCTGGCGGGTGCGCAGAGTGTTCACTTCCTCGTCCTTGGTGGGACCTTCGACGCCGCAGTTCCAGGATCGGTTGTCGGCGTGGCCATCCCTGTTGTCCTCGCCATTGGCCTCGTTGTGCTTGTCGTTATAGGAAACGAGATCGTTGAGTGTGAACCCGTCATGGGCAGTGATGAAATTGACACACGCCCAAGGCTTCCGGCCGCGATGATTGAAGACGTCACCGGAGGCGCAGAGCCGCGGAGCGATTGCGCTTGCCGGGGCCTCACCGCGCCAGAAGTCGCGCACGGTATCGCGAAACTTGTCGTTCCATTCGGCCCAGCTTGGCGGGAAGCCGCCCACCTGATAACCTCCCGGACCGCAATCCCAGGGTTCGGCAATTAGTTTGACTGTCCGCAGCTCGGGATCCTGGCAGCAGGCCTTCAGGAAACCACTCTGGTTATCGAAACCGCTCGCCTCCCGCGCCAGAATCGTGCCGAGATCGAAGCGGAACCCGTCGACATGGGTTTCGGTTGCCCAGTATCGCAGGCTGTCTGTGACCATCTCGATCACCCGCATGTGGTCGAGGTTGAGCGTGTTGCCGGTGCCCGTATCATTGATGTAATAGCGCGCGTGATTGGGCAACAGTCTGTAGTAAGAAGCGTTGTCGATGCCCTTGAAGGACAAGGTCGGACCAAGCTCGTTACCCTCGGCTGTATGGTTGTAGACGACATCAAGAATGACTTCGAGCCCCGCATCGTGAAAGCGTGCCACCATTTCCTTGAATTCGCGCAGAGTCTGTTCGCGCTCATGAGAGTAGCCCGGATCAGGCGCGAAAAACCCGATGGAATTGTATCCCCAATAATTGGTCAGCCCGTTGTCGAGCAGCAAACTATCATTGGTGAAAGTATGTAATGGCAGAAATTCTACCGAAGTTAGACCGAGTTACTTGATATATTCGATGATATTATCGGAAAGACCTTTATAGGTGCCGCGCCATTCCTTCGGCAGACTGGGATGAAGCTTGGTGAAGCCACGTAGATGGAGCTCATATAGGACGGTGCGCTCCCACGGGACGGTTCGGCGGCCGGGCTCTCCCTTCCAGTCGAAATTCGAGTCGACAACGACACATTTCGGCACGAAAGGGGCGTTGTCGCGCTCGTCAAAGGTCGTGTCGTCGCCCGATTCGAGCTGGTAACCAAAGACCGCCGGTTCCCAGGTCAGATTGCCGAAATGCCCACGGGCATAAGGGTCGAGTAACAACTTGTTAGGATTGAAGCGATGCCTGCCGGCAGGCTCGTAAGAACCCTTAACGCGATAGCCATAGATCGTGCCGGGATGCACATTCGGCAGGTAGCCGTGCCAGATCTCGTCGGTGTATTCGGGCAGCTCGAGGCGCGCCGTCTCGCGCTCACCGGTTTCGTTGAACAGGCAGAGCTCGACACACGTCGCATTGGCCGAAAACAACGCGAAGTTCACCCCCTCGCCGTCCCAGGTGGCGCCAAACGGATGCGGCAGACCTTCCCGAATCAAGCGCGCGGTAATTGCTACCATCGTGGTTCCTTGTGGTTGCATGACGCCGGCGGGGCGGACCGACGGTGGCTAAATTACCGAAGGCGGGGAAGATCCGAGAATGAATTGAGGCAGAACGCCAGGATTACATCACCGTCTCGGTTGGCCCCCTGGCGCACTTGCACTACAAGACCTTGGATGGTGACCTCCTTTTTCCGAGCCTTAGCAGCGCTTTTTGAACCGCCGATGAGGCAGGTCGTGGCGCTCAGCCTCGGGCTCGCCGTCCTGACCTTCGCCATGCTCTGGCTGGCCGTCGCCGCCGTTCTTTACCACACTAACTTTTTCGATTGGCGACTGCTCAACTGGCTTGTCGACCTGTTGGGTGGGCTTGCCGTGCTCGTCCTCAGCTGGCTTCTCTTTCCCGCCATCGTCACTCTGATCATGGGGTTTTATCTCGAGCGAGTCGCCGCTGCGGTCGAGACGCTCGACTATCCCTGGCGTGGTCCGCCACGCGGGCAGCCGCTCGGTGAGATGCTCGCCGTCATGCTACGGCTCAGCGGGCTGACGCTGACGCTCAATATTTTAGCTCTTCCGGTTTATTTGCTGGTCCCTGGGATAAATCTCGTTCTCTTTCTCGTCCTGAACGGATATCTTCTGGGGCGGGGGTATTTCGAAGTGGTCGCGCTCAGACGGCTCGATGCGGGGGAAGCCCGGGCGGTGCGCAGCCGATTCGCGGGCCGCATTTTCCTTGGTGGGGTCGTGATTGCAGGGCTCTTTGCTTTGCCGCTCGTCAATCTCGTCGCGCCGATGATCGCCATCGCCTTTATGTTGCACATCTTCGAGGCGCTACCGCGCATCGAGCCGCACCCCTGACCCGGTCTGCGGTGTAGCCATCCTTTAACAATGTCGATCGGGTGTTCAATCCATGTTCAGCAGGAAGAGAACCGAGGCAGAGGACCGCAAAATGGCTGATGCGTCTGACGATTTGGGTATTCCGATGAAGCCGGCCCGACCGACGGGCCCGGGCCCGAATGGGCCCAACCGAGCTCCGACAATGCCGCCGCGCGCTCCTGACCTGGCGCGCGCAACCGAGGCGATTCGCGCCCCTGAGCCACTCCGCCGGGTTGGCGATATCGGGACTCAGCCTCGGCGCAATGACAATGAGGTCCGCAAGCTCACGGTCGGCCGTGAGATAACTCTTTCAGGCGAGATCACCTCCTGCGACAAGCTGATAATCGAGGGCAGCGTCGAGGCCAATCTCAACAACTGCCGCGATGTCGAGATCGCCGAGATGGGCCTGTTCAAGGGCTCCGCCTCGATCGAGGAAGCCGAGATCCAAGGGCGCTTCGAAGGAAATTTGGTGGTTCGCAAGCGGCTCCTGATCAAGGCGAGCGGACGCGTCTCCGGAACGATTCGCTATGGCCAGATCGAGATCGAGTGTGGCGGACAGATCTCCGGCGACATCCAAGCGCAGCCCTCATCCGAGCCGAGCGAGGTCATGCCGGACGTGACGAGCGTGCGCGCGGCGAGCTGATTGGCGATTTTGCCGCCGGCCGCTTCCCGCTAGAACGGACCGGCGTGACCGGCGAGGTAGTAGCCTCAGGATCGCCGCTCCCCGTCCGAGCGGCAATAGGCTCGGCCACTCCGGTCTTCGCGCCGTAACGGCAGAGATCGGCGACGACGCAATCCGGACATTCTGGCCTGCGGGCTTTGCACACATAGCGGCCGTGCAGGATCAGCCAGTGATGTGCATAGCGCTTGTATTTGGTAGGTGTAATCGCCTCTAGCGCTTTTTCGACCTCGAGTGGGGTCTTGCCCGGGGCGAGGCCAGTCCGATTGGAGACACGAAAAATGTGCGTGTCGACGGCGATCGTCGGCTCGCCGAACGCGACGTTCAGCACCACGTTCGCGGTCTTGCGTCCGACCCCGGGGAGCGCCTCCAACGCGGCCCGATTGCGCGGAACTGATCCGCCATACTGATCCGCCAAGATCCTGCTTAGCGCTATCAAGTTCTTCGCCTTGGTCCGGAAGAGTCCGATGGTGCGGATCAACTCCACTAGCCGTTCCTCGCCGAGCTCCAACATCTTCACCGAAGTATCCGCCAGCGCGAAGAGGGCAGGAGTCGCCTTGTTGACGCCAACATCGGTCGCCTGCGCCGACAGGACGACGGCGACAAGTAGGGTGAACGGGTTGATGAATTCCAGTTCGGTCTTTGGGATCGGTCGCGTCTCGGCGAGGCGATGATAGAACTCTCGGACTTCACGTTTGGAGAAGGCGCGCATCGGCCCCGAGTGTAGAGGCCACGGCGCCCAACGACAAATGGCCCGACGCAACTTGCGTCACTTTACGGATCGCCTGTCTCGGCTTTATGCTTCCGAAGCATGACCGCAAGCCGAGTAGATGTTGCCGAACCATCCAGCTGTCCGTTTTTCGAGCGCGTACTATTGCCGCACCGCAGCCTGCCTTCGCGCAACTTCCACCTATTGATGGGGATCCTCGGCTTGGTCAGCCTTGCTGTCGGCATCGGCTTCGTGTCGGTCGGAGCCTGGCCGGTCATTGGGTTTTTTGGTCTCGACGTCGGCCTCGTTTACCTTGCGTTTGGCCTCAATTATCGCAGCGCCCGGCAGCGCGAGACGCTTTGCCTCACCGCTGACTCCTTTACGATCGAGCGGGTCAGCGTGCGGGGAGAACGCCGAAAGTGGCAATTCCACCCCTTTTGGCTGCGCGTCATCCTCGACGAGCGGTCCGATACCTCGAATCGTCTGCTCGTCGCCTCGCACGGTCGCAGTCTGGTGATCGGCGATTTCGTGCCACCGGCGACTCGGCGCGAACTCGCCGAGACGATCCGCGAGGCGCTAGCGCGCTGGCGAAATTTGCTTAACCGAACAACCTTGTTGTGATTGAGATCAATGGCGGTTATAGGCCGAGGACTTCTTTCAGCCCATAAACACCCGGTGGCCGCCCGAGCACCCAGCGCGCTGCTCTGACTGCGCCTTTCGCGTAGATCGCGCGTGTCGTCGCGCGGTGACTAAGTTCGACGCGCTCGCCCGCTCCGGCAAATATGACATGGTGGTCGCCGGTCGTATCGCCGCCGCGCAACGCGGCGAAGCCGATATCGCCGGTCCGCCGAGGACCAGTGATGCCGTCCCGCGTGCGTTGCTCGACATCTTCGAGCGCCGCTCCGCGGCCCGCTGCCGCCGCCCGCCCGAGAGCAAGCGCTGTTCCGGAGGGTGCGTCGACCTTACCGCGATGGTGCATTTCCATAATCTCGATATCCCAGTCGGTCCCGAGCCGCTTTGCGACCTCCTCGACGACACTCAAAAGCACGTTGACGCCGAGGCTCATATTCGGCGCCCAGACGATCGGAATATTGCGCGCAGCCCGCCGCACCCTCTCACCTTGCTCGGGCGAGAGGCCCGTCGTGCCGATCACCATTGCCGTGTCGAGGCTGGCGGCGAGTTCGGCGTGTTCGGCGGTTGCGCCCGGCGAGGTGAATTCCAGCACGACATCACTGCTGCGCATCAGCTTTTCCACGGCTTCGCCGATCGGGATGCCGATCCGCCCGATTCCGGCGAGCTCACCGATATCCTGGTTTACGTAACCGCTGCCCGGAGCCTCGCTGCCGCCGGCCACGGAGCAGCCTTCGGTTGCGGCAATCTCGGCGACCAGCATCCTCCCCATCCGGCCGCCGCATCCGACGACACCCATCTTGGTCCCGGCCATGTCCGCCTCCCGTCTTTACTAGGGCTGGAACGGTTACCGATTGCCCGATAAAACACAAGCGGCGAGGGGTGCGCTCCGGCAACGGTGCCGAAGGGCGGGCTGGCCTCGGCGTGATGGAGGAAGGGGTGGAGCACGACCATCAGGAGCTGCCTTCGGATCCCACCCTGCGGGTGATGGCCCTCGAGTCGCTTCTCGTCGAAAAAGGGTTCGTCGATCCGGCCGCCCTCGACGCATTGATCGACACCTACGAGCACAAGATCGGACCGCGCAACGGTGCACGGATCGTGGCGCGCGCCTGGGTCGACCCCGAATTCAAAAAGCGGCTGCTCGCCGATGCAGGCGCGGCGATCACCGAATTGGGCTATGCCTGCGAGAGCCGCGAGCACCTGATGGTGATCGAGAACACCCCCGAACGCCACAATCTTGTCGTTTGTACCTTGTGTTCCTGCTATCCGTGGCCCGTACTCGGCCTGCCACCGGTGTGGTACAAATCGGCACCATACCGATCGCGGGCAGTTATCGATCCGCGCGGCGTGCTGCGTGAGTTCGGCCTCGAGCTCGACGAGGCAGTCGAGATCAGGGTTTGGGATTCGAACTCCGAGATGCGCTACCTAGTCTTGCCTCAGCGGCCGGAAGGCAGCGAGAATATGACAGAGGACGAGCTTGCTGCACTGGTCTGCCGGGACGCGATGATCGGCACGGCCAAGGTGACGCTCAGGGGAGCTGCGCGATGAACGGCGTGCACGATATGGGCGGGATGCACGGCATGGGACCGATCGCGCCCGAGGCAAACGAGCCCGTCTTTCACGCGCCTTGGGAGGGACGTGTTTTCGCGCTCAATCGCGCCACGGCGGCTCTTGGGAAATGGAATATCGACGCGAGCCGGCATTCGATCGAGCGTCTCCCGCCTGCCGATTACCTGCGCATGAGCTATTACGAGAAGTGGCTGGCCGCGCTGGTCACGCGGCTCGAAGACAGCGGCCTTGTCACGCGCGCCGAATTGGATAGCGGCCGGGCGGCGCTGGAGTCGTCCAAAGCAACGCCCCCGTTGACCGCAGATCAGGTGCCTGCGACCGTTGCCGAACGCGGCTGGTTCGAACGCCCGGCCAACGAACCGCCGCGCTTTGCAATCACTCAAGCCGTGCGCGCGAAGAAGGTCAATCCGATGGGACACACGCGCCTGCCGCGCTATGCCCGTGGCGCAGTCGGCGTCATCAACCGTATTCATGGAGCCCATGTCTTTCCTGACAGCAACGCCCATTTTCGCGGCGAGCGTCCGCAACACCTTTATTCGGTGCGGTTTGCTGCGCGCGAGCTTTGGGGTGCGGAGGCAGCGGCGCGCGATTCGGTTTATATCGACCTATGGGAGAGCTATCTCGACCCCGCCTGAACCGATGACCGAAGACGAGCCCGTTTTCGCCGAGCCTTGGCAAGCTCATGCATTTGCGCTGGCGGTCAAGTTGTCGGAAGCAGGGTTCTTCACCTGGAGCGAATGGTCGGCGGCGCTTGCAGCCGAGCTTGCCGAGGCGAGCCGGCGCGGCGACGTGGATGACGGCGCTCGGTACTATGAGTATTGGCTCGCCGCCTTGGAGCGCCTCGTCACAACGAAAGACCTCGTCGCCCAATTATCTCTGCTCATGCGAAAGAAGGAATGGGCCGAGGCTTATCGGCGGACTCCACACGGCAGCCCAGTGACCCTGGCCACGCCACGCCACGAGGGGTAGGCAGAAAACCGTCCGAATGGCTCTGCTGCGTTCGGTTGTTACGGTCGGCTCTTATACTCTTGTGAGCCGCGCCTTTGGTTTTGCCCGCGATATCCTGACTGCGGCTATTCTTGGCGCGGGGCCGGTGGCAGACGCGTTCTTCGTTGCACAGAGGTTGCCCAACCTGTTTCGCAGCCTGTTTGCTGAGGGCGCGTTCAGTGCCGCCTTCGTTCCGCTCTTCGCCGGGACGATGGCGGAGCGCGGCAAAGAAGCCGCGCGCATCTTCGCCGAGGACGCGCTCGCCGTTCTGCTCGCTGCGCTTCTCGGGTTCGTGCTTCTTGGTGAAATCTTCATGCCTGTCGTCATGGCTGTGATCGCCCCGGGTTTCAGCGAAGATCCCGCGAAATTTTCCCTAACCGTCGAGCTGACCCGGATCACCTTTCCCTATCTCCTATTCATCGCACTTGTCGCGTTACAGGGTGGTGTCCTGAACGCGGTCGACCGCTTTGCCGCTGCCGCAGCGACGCCGATTCTGTTGAACCTATTTCTGATCACGGCGCTGTTGTTGATGGACCGGTTTGGCTGGCGTGATGGTCACGCGTTGGCCTGGGCGGTTACAGGCGCGGGCCTCGCGCAATTCCTTTGGTTGTTGTCCTCTTGCGCACGGGCCGGGCTCGCGCTGCGGCTACCGATTCCGCGCTTGACGCCGGGCGTTCGTCGCACCCTGGCAGTGATGGCTCCCGGCACGCTCGGCTCGGGTGTCACCCAGCTCAACCTGCTGATTTCGACCGCTCTCGCCTCACTATTGCCCACGGGCGCGGTTTCCTACCTCTATTACGCCGACCGGCTGAACCAATTACCGCTCGGGGTTGTCGGCATCGCGGTTGGCACCGCGATTCTACCGCCTCTGTCGCGCCATGTGAGGCTCGGGCAGATTGCCGAGGCCGTCGCCACGCAAAATCGCGGGCTGGAGATGGCACTGTTCCTGACCTTGCCCGCGGCGGTGGCGCTGGCGCTGCTCGCAAACCCGATACTCTCCGTATTGTTCCAGCGTGGTGCTTTCGATGCATCCGATACGACGGCGACGGCCGCGGCCCTTGCAGCTTATGCAGCCGGTCTCCCGGCGTTTGTTCTGATCAAGGTTCTGGCGCCAGCCTTCTTTGCTCGGCATGACACCGCCACTCCGGTCAAGGTTGCGATCGCCGCAATGGCGGCCAATCTCTGCCTGACCCTCGTTTTGATGCAGTTCTTGGCGCATGTCGGGATCGCACTCGCGACGACGGCCGCGGGCTGGATCAATGCGTTGACGCTTCTCGGATTGCTGATGCGCCGCGGGCATTTTCGGTTCGATCACCGCGCACGGCGCAATCTGCCGCGGGTCGGCGTGGCTGCCCTCGGCATGGGCGTTATTCTGTTACTCCTGCGGGTTGCTCTCGCCCCGGCTTTGGCCGAGCCCCCGATCATTCGTCTCGGCGCACTAGCGGGATTGGTCGGGGCGGGCCTAACGAGCTTTGCCGTCTTTGTTCTCGCCTTCGGCGTCGCCGATTGGCGCGGCCTCTTGGGGCGGCGACGGGGGCAACCGGCTTGACCGACGTCGCATCGCGGCGATAACAGGCGCCGCCACCCTCAGCCATATGGGGCCAAATGAACCGCATTTTTTCCGGCATCCAGCCTACCGGCAATCTTCATCTCGGCAATTACCTCGGAGCCATTCGGAACTGGGTAGGGTTGCAAAATGATTATGAGTGCATTTTTTGCGTCGTCGACCTGCACGCGCTGACCCAGCCGCAGGACCCCGCCGAGCTGCGCTCTTCGACGCGCGAGGTCACGGCCGCCTATATCGCCGCCGGTGTCCATCCCGAGCGTTGCACGATCTTCAACCAAAGCATGGTCTCCGCTCACACGGAGCTTGCCTGGCTGCTCGGCTGCCTGACGCCGCTCGGCTGGCTCAACCGGATGACCCAATTCAAGGAGAAAGCGGGCAAGAATCGCGAGATGGCCGGTCTCGGACTTTATGCCTATCCGGTACTGATGGCGGCGGACATTCTCGTATACAAGGCGACCCACGTGCCGGTCGGGGAAGATCAGAAGCAGCATTTGGAACTGGCGCGCGACCTCGCCGGCGCGTTCAACCGCCGCTATGAGTGCGATTTCTTTCCTCTGCCCGAGCCGCAGATCTTCGGGGCGGCGACCCGAGTAATGAGCCTGCGCGACGGCACAAAAAAGATGTCGAAATCGGACAGTTCCGATTATTCGCGCATCAACATGACCGACGCCGCCGACGCGATTGCGCTCAAGATCCGCAGGGCGAAAACCGACCCCGAGCCCCTGCCTTTCACTGTTGCCGATCTCGAGCGTCGGCCCGAGGCCGACAATCTGATCGGCATTTATGGCGCGCTGTCCGGACTCGCCCGCGAGGATACGCTTGCCAGGTTTGCCGGCCAGAACTTCTCGTTATTCAAGGAGGCTCTGTCCGAACTCGCTGTCGAGGTGCTGGGGCGGATCGGCGGCGAAATGCGCCGGTTGGTGGCCGATCCAGGATATATCGATTCAGTGTTGCGCGGCGGTGCTGAACGCGCCAACGCGATCGCCAGTCCGGTCTTGCGCAAGGCTCAGGAGATCAGCGGCCTGCTGCGACCCTGACGGGGCCGCGTCAGCAGCAGGGTGAGGGGCCACTGAACTGAGTTCATGCTTTTCCCTCACTTGCGTCGGTTGTAAGCTGACTGGCCGAAGCACGTTCCGCAACAGCAACGTTGCTAGATCACCCACAGCGGCGTCCCCCGCGGGAATGGACATCTATCTGCCGATCGCCGAGGTATCGCTCGACATTTTCGTCCTGCTCGGCCTCGGTGCTGCGGTTGGGTTTCTCTCGGGTGTGTTTGGCGTCGGCGGCGGCTTTCTCCTGACCCCGTTGCTAATCTTCATCGGCGTACCGCCGACTGTCGCCGTCGCGTCCTCAGCCAATCAGCTGGTCGGAGCCTCTGTCTCCGGCGTTATTTCCCATTGGCGACGCGGCAATGTCGATTTCAAGATGGGCTACGTCCTGCTGGTCGGAGGGCTCGCAGGTTCGTTTTTGGGCGTATGGATCTTCACGTTGCTGAAACGGCTGGGACAGGTCGAGCTGACGATATCGGTCTGCTATGTGCTGTTGCTGGGGACGCTCGGCGGCCTAATGCTCATCGAGAGCATCCGCTCTATGCTGCGGCTTCATCGGCCGGGCGCCGGACGCCGCCGATTGCATCAGCACAACTGGATGCATGGACTTCCGCTCAAGGCGCGCTTTCGCCGCTCGAGGCTCTACATTAGCGCGCTGTTGCCGATCGGGCTCGGATTCGTGATAGGCGTGTTCAGCGCGATTCTAGGCATTGGCGGAGGCTTCATCATGGTTCCGGCGATGATCTACATGCTCGGGATGCCGACCTCCGTAGTACCCGGCACGTCCTTGCTGCAAATCATTTTCGTCGCCGCGAACGTCACGGTGTTGCAAGCCTATACCAACCGCACGGTCGACGCCGTCTTGGCCCTAGTACTACTGGTGGGTGGGGTCGTCGGCGCGCGGGTCGGCAGCAGGTTCGGTACGCGTCTGCGTGGCGAGCAATTGCGATTCCTTCTCGCATTGATGGTGCTTGCCGTTGCCGCGAAATTGGCGTTTGACATGGTCCAACCCCCCGCCGCTCTCTACTCCATCGCATCGGAAAAGGGATGAGCGCTCAACACGCGGGTGTCTCCGAAAGGCTAGCATGCAGGAGTTTCGTACTGGTCGCGGCGTTATTGTTTTGTGCCCCACCAGCGCGGGCGCAAGGCCTCGTCGCGGACCTCACGAGCCACTTGATTGCAATCACGACGGGCTTCACGGGCGCCTCGGTTGTCCTGTTCGGGGCGACCGACGGTCCCGGAGACGTCCTTGTCGCCGTGCGCGGCCCCGATCGCGAGATGACGATCCGCCGCAAGAGTCGCGTGGCCGGCGTATGGGTGAATACCGACCAATTGACGTTTGCCAACGTGCCGAGTTTCTACGCGGTGGCGGCGAGTCGCCCGATCGAGGCGATACTCCCCCCTGCTACTGCGGCGTTCTATCGCCTGGGGAGCACCAATCTGAGGCTGGAAGCGCAGACACCCGCGCCGTCGGCGGTCACGGACGCGTTTCGTACTGCGCTCGAACGTGTTCAACAACAAGCAGGCCTGTTTATCGATCGCATAGGCAAGGTCGATTTCCTTGGCGAGCGATTATTCCGGACGACAATCGCGTTTCCGTCGAATGTGCCGACCGGGACTTATCTGGTTGAAGTATTCCTGGTACGGGACAAGGATGTCGTCAGTGGTCAGACCACCCCACTCGTGGTGTCAAAGGTGGGGATCGATGCTGCAGTTTTTGAGTTTGCGGGTCGCCAGCCCGGGTTCTACGGCGCGATTGCGGTGTTGACTGCCGTGGTGGCGGGATGGCTGGCCAGCCTCCCAGTTCGGGGCGCCTGATCCGCGAACAGCCGGGATCGGGAACAGGATTTCCCAATGGAAGAGACCGCGAACCCGCGTGTTTTTCTCGTCGTCGTCGACGAAACCGAAGAGCTTCAAATCGCGGTCCATTACGCCGCTCGTCGCGCATATCACACCGGCGGTCGGGTTGCCCTCCTCCACGTGATCGAGCCTTCGGAGCTGCAGCATTGGATAGCAATTGAGAACTTGGCCCGCGAGGAGCGGCGAGAGGAGGTGGAGCAGCTGATGCAGCGGCTGTGTGAAGAGATCCTGCCGATCGCCGGTTCGATGCCGATCGTCTACATCCGCGAGGGTTCGCGCCGCGACGAACTGCTGGCCCTGATCAACGAGGATCCCAGCATCTCGATTCTTGTGCTTGCCGCCAGTACCGGTCCAGAGGGGCCAGGGCCGTTGATTTCTTACCTTACTGGTAAGCCGGCCGCCCGCCTGCGCATTCCGATCACTATCGTTCCAGGCAGCCTCACAATGGAACAGCTCGATGCGGTCAGTTGAGAATAGTTAAAGCCAAGGGTTGATTCGGTCCCCTTACACCCCATGCTAAAGTACCGATCTTCTCGCGCTTGCTATTGGAGTAAACGATGTTCATTCAAACCGAGCAGACGCCGAATCCGGCAACATTGAAATTCCTGCCGGGACGTCCGGTCATGATCTCCGGCACGGCAAATTTCATCAGCGAAGAGGCGGCTCGCGTTTCGCCTCTGGCCGAACGGCTGTTTTCGCTGCCCGAGGTGAGCGGGGTGTTTCTCGGTGCGGATTTTATCACCGTGACAAAGGCTGGGGATAGCGATTGGTATCTGCTGAAGCCGGCAGTTCTTGCCGCCATTATGGAGCATTTCACCACTGGCCGACCGGTGCTGGTTGCGGACGTTACCGGGGGCGCGGTGGCAACGAGCAGTGAGGACGAAGACGAAGTCGTCGTCCAGATCAAGGAGTTACTGGAGACGCGCGTGCGCCCGGCAGTGGCGCAGGATGGCGGCGACATAATTTTCCACGATTTCGAAGATGGCGTCGTCTATCTGCACATGCAGGGCTCGTGCTCGGGATGTCCAAGCTCGACCGCGACATTGAAGGCCGGCATCGAAAACATGCTCCGGCATTACATCCCCGAGGTGGTCGAGGTGCGGGCCATCTGAGCGGTTTGCCTTCGCTCGGAGTCGTAGCCCGAGCCGGAATACCATGGCGGCGTGGATAGGTCCGAATCGCTCCGATCGAACGGCGAGGAATGACAGAGCAAAGCTCACGACCCGTTACCCTTGCCGTCGACTCGGCCGGCTTGGCCTGCTCGGCAGTAGTGGCCGTCGGTGATACGGTGTTATTTGCGGCGCGCGTCGAGAGCCGACATGGGCAAGCGGAGGTGCTCTTGCCAATCGTGGACAGCGCAATGCGCAAGGCTGGGCTGACGCCCGCCGCGCTGGACCTCGTGGCGGTGAGTGTCGGGCCGGGCAGCTTCACGGGAATTCGCGTCGGGCTGGCGGCCGCGCGCGGGATAGCTCTCGCCACGGACGCTCGGATGGTTGGCGTGAGCTGCTTCGAGGCCGTCGCTGTCGTCCCCCGCCCCGATCGCGATGATTTTCCATGCATTCTCGTTGCGCTTGAGAGCCGGCGCGAGGATATATACGTCCAGCTCTTCGATCGTCGGCGCGATCCGATCGGGCAGCCGATCGCAGTGATGCCGGCTACGCTTCAAGAAGTGGTTAGTAAAGCGGTCGGTGCGACACCGCTCCTGATTGCCGGCAACGCTGCGCAACGTGCCACCTCGGCGCTTGCCCGCCGCAAGGACATCTTTGTGCTGGAAGATTCGGCACCCGACGCGATCGGGGTGTTGCGAGCGGGTCTGCGCCGTTGGTCCATGGAGGTGGTCGATGCGCCGCGACCGCTTTACCTTCGTCCGCCGAGTGTCACTCTGTCGAGCCCGCGCGTCGGCCGAGCATGACCTGTCGCTTGGAGCCGATATTTTCCACGGCGGCTAGTCAGCTGTCGGCGCTACACGGGGTCTGCTTCCCCGAAGATCCTTGGGATGTCACCGCGATCGTCAAAATAATGAACATCCAAGGATTCTTCGGGCAAATGGCGTGGGAAAAAAAGATATTGGCCGGCTTCGCCTTGGCCCTCGATCTTGGCAACGAATGCGAGATCCTTTCTCTCTGCGTTGTGCCCGAGCAACGCCGATCCGGGACCGGCGGCGCGCTTCTCAATTCGATATGCCTTCTGGCACGACAGCGAGGCGCCGAGCGCATCACGCTTGAGGTGGCCGAGGATAATGCCACCGCGCGTGCGCTATACGCCAAGCGGGGCTTTATTGTCGTCGGGCGCCGGCGGAATTACTATTGCGAAGCACGCGGTGCCGTCGACGCCCTCATATTGAGTCGCCCGCTGCTAACCGTGGCGCGGGCGACTTGAATTTGGTGCACGCTGCCTTTCCTCTCGGTTTCTTGCCGACCGCAGAGGATGTTCTTGAAAGCGCGCGAGATTGAAGAAATCGATCATTGAGACGATTGCTTCGTCGCCGATTGTTAATTATATCTGGAAATGAGACTCATGGCGGGATCGTCGAGATGAACAACTCTGACCAGAGCAACGATTTGCTGGCGTTGACGACGGAAATCGTTGCTGCACACGTTTCCAACAACACCGTCCCGGTGGGTGACCTGCCACAATTGATCAACCAAGTATACAATTCTTTAGCCAACATCGGGAGCGTCCCAGCGGCGCCAGCAGAACGTCCCCAGCCGGCGGTTCCCATCAAGAAATCGGTCCACCCTGATTTCATCGTCTGTTTGGAAGATGGCAAGAAACTCAAGATGCTGAAGCGGCACCTGAAAACGGCCTACAATATGACCCCCGAAGCCTATCGCGAGCGTTGGGGGCTAACCGCCGATTACCCGATGGTGGCGCCTAATTACGCTCGTCAGCGTAGCCGGCTGGCGAAAGAAATCGGCCTTGGAACACGTGCCCGGCGAGTGCGAGCATGATTATCAGCGTAGTCTGTTTGGCCCGCGGCCCGGCGTGACGGAGCCAGCCTCGGCAACCCTACACTCTTTCCGAAACGTAGGCTGCCCCGATGCTTTCGGATATACTAAGCACGGATGAGCTCGCCATCAGGGAGGCGCGATGGTCTCACGACTTGAGCAGCTCTGCCTAGATAAGGGTTTAAAGATGACGGAGCAACGCCGGGTTATCGCGCGGGTGCTGTCCGAATCAGCCGATCATCCTGATGTTGAGCAGGTCTATCGGCGGGCGACTGCGCTCGACCCACGCATCAGTATCGCAACAGTTTATCGCACGGTTAGATTGTTCGAAGAGGCTAGTATTCTCGCCAAGCATGATTTCGGTGATGGCCGTTCACGCTACGAGGAGATGCCTAGCGCTCACCATGACCATCTGATTGATCTGCAGTCCGGTCGCGTGGTCGAGTTTCGCAATGAAGAGATCGAAAGACTTCAGCGGCTGGTGGCTCATGAGCTTGGCTACGAACTGGTCGGGCACCGGCTTGAACTGTACGCGGTACCGAGTGGCAGGAAGGCTCGGCCCGATACGGAATGACGAATTCTCGCTTGGCTGGAGAATTCCATGCCGACCAGCCGTGGCGAGATCGTTGGGCCAACTCCCGCGGGTGACGCGGTGTGATTAGCGGCGCTGGGGCCGGACGGCCCCGTTTGCCAATGGAGGCGCCGCTGTCCATCGAAGCCGTCAGGCGCGGCTTGCGGAACCGCATAGTCGACATCCGGGCGGGCCCGTTGCACGTGCGACTCGCGGAAACGTCGGCGGACATCGATGCCGCGCAGGCGCTGCGCTATCGGATTTTCTATGAGAGACTCGGAGCGCGCCCGCTCCCTGAAATGGCGCGTCGACGTCGCGATATCGATCGTTTTGATGACGATTGTGATCACCTCTTGGTCTTCGATCACAGCCGTGGAACGGGTGCGGACGCCGTCGTCGGCACATATCGTCTCATCCGGCGCGAGACCGCTGAGCGGTTGGGCAGCTTCTACTCGGCGAATGAGTTTGATATTGCGCCCCTCATCGGCCAGCCTGGCGAGATCCTCGAACTGGGCCGCTCTTGCGTCGACCCCGCTTACCGGCAGCGATCGGCGATGCAGCTACTGTGGGGCGGTATCGCAGCCTATGTTTTTTACTACGGGATCGTCTTGATGTTTGGCTGTGCTAGCCTGCCAGGTACCGATCCCGATGCTATCGCAATCCCGCTCTCCTACCTACACCATTATCATCTGGCTCCTCCTGCCTTACGACCAAGGGCACTTGCCGAACGCTACGTCGACATGCGCCGGCTCCACCCGAACGCTATCGATTCCACAGGGGCGCTTGCGGCGCTGCCTCCACTGATAAAGGGCTATTTGCGGCTCGGTGGCTTCGTTGGCGACGGCGCCGTCATCGATCCGCAGTTCAACACCACCGACGTCTGCATCTTGGTCAAAACCGATCTCGTGACGGGGAAGTATTCACGCCATTACGAACGGCGGTCGAAAGATAAATGGGCCGCATGACCAAATGGGCTCGCCGAGCTTAGGGTTAACGCGTCTTACGCTGTACCTCGCATGGACTATTAGTCTAGTGCCGGTGCAGCTGATAGGGCTGTGCCTGCATTGCCGATGGACCGCTACCTTGCCAGTTTTCTATCATCGTTGTTGTTGCCGAATTCTTGGGTTTCGCATTAGACTGATCGGATCGCCGACGGTCAGACGTCCGGTGTTGTATGTCGCAAATCACGTCTCTTATACGGATATTACCGTCCTCGGTTCGGTCATCCCCGGCTCATTCATCGCCAAGGCCGAGGTAGCGGATTGGCCATTCTTCGGCTGGCTCGCCAAACTGCAACGCAGCGTCTTCGTGGATCGGCAAGTGCGTAGTACGGTGACGCAGCGCGATGCGGTCGGCGAGCGGCTTGCCTCGGGCGACGCGCTGATCCTCTTCCCAGAGGGGACCAGTGGCGATGGCAATCGTGTGCTCCCGTTCAAGACTGCGTTGTTTGGCGCAGCACGAAAAGGCAAGGAGCAGCCCCCGGTGATTGTTCAGCCGGTCTCCCTCGCCTACACACGACTTGACGGCATGCCGATCGGGCGACTTTATCGGCCACTCTTCGCGTGGTACGGCGCTGCGGATCTGGCGCCCCATATGTGGAGCATGGCGGGGCTCGGGACGGTCGAGGTGGTGGTCGAATTCCACCCGCCGACCTTTTTCTCCGATTGCGGGTCGCGCAAGGCGCTCGCTGCCTATTGCCATGCGCGTGTTTCCGGCGGTGTGGCAACGGCTCTGTTCGGTCGACCGCAGCCGATGCCGGAACCGCCGCGGCCCACCGCGCGCGACCCATTTTCGGCACCACTAACGCGACCGGCAGTCGGATGACGCAAACAGGATTTACCCATAGAACGCGGGGGGGCGCGGCAAGGCGCGTTTTCGTCAAGACCTATGGCTGTCAGATGAACGTCTATGATTCGGCGCGGATGATCGACCTCCTCGTTCCCCATGGATTCCTTGCGGCTGAGACGGCGCAGGACGCGGATCTGGTAATTCTCAATACCTGCCACATCAGGGAAAAGGCGGCTGAAAAAGTGTATTCCGAACTCGGCACGATCCGTCGCCTGAAGGCGGCAAAAGCCAGGCGCGGTGGCCGTATGATGGTGGCGGTGGCGGGTTGTGTCGCGCAGGCGGAGGGGGCAGAAATTATGCGCCGCGCACCCTGCGTCGATCTCGTGATCGGTCCACAGAGCTATCATCGGTTGCCAGAGTTGATCGCTCGCGCGTTACGAGAGAGCGGCACCGGGGTCCTCGACACCAGCTTCCCGGTTGAGGCGAAATTCGACCATCTGCCAGAAGCTGCGGCGCCGCAGGGGATTACGGCCTTCCTGACTGTGCAGGAAGGTTGCGATAAGTTTTGCAGCTTTTGTGTCGTACCCTACACCCGAGGGGCGGAATACTCTCGTCCGGTCGCGCAGATTTTGGCCGAGGCACGCAATTTTGTGCGCGGCGGGGTGCGCGAGATCACCTTGCTGGGCCAGAATGTTAATGCTTATCACGGGGAGGGTCCGGACGGCAAAGAGTGGCGTTTGGGTGCGCTGATACGCGACTTGGCCGAGCTGCCCGATCTTGAACGGATTCGCTATACGACCTCACATCCGCGCGATGTAGACGACGAGCTGATTGCTGCCCACCGCGAGGTGCCAAAGCTGATGCCATTCCTGCATTTACCTGCTCAGAGCGGGTCTGACCGTATCCTCGCGCTGATGAACCGACGGCACACCGCGAGAGATTTCCGGGTTATCGTCGAGCGCTTACGGTCGGCTCGGCCGGATCTCGCTCTCTCTACGGATCTGATAGTCGGCCATCCCGGTGAGAGTGAGGAGGATTTCCAAGCGACGCTGGACTTTGTTGAGGAGATTCGGTTTGCTCAGGCATTCTCATTCAAATATTCGCCGCGGCCCGGGACTCGCGCGGCATCGGCTTCCGGGCAGGTGCCGGAAGAGGCGAAGTCGAAGCGGCTCGCTGCTCTGCAGCAGCTTCTCGCGAAACAACAGCGCGAGTTCAATGAAGCCAGCGTCGGTCGCGTACTGCCTGTGCTTTTGGAAAAGCCTGGCCGACACACGGGACAACTCGTCGGCCGCAGCCCCTATCTCCAGAGCGTTCATGTCAATGCCGCCGCGGAACTGGTCGGCCAAATCATTCCGGCGCTGATATCAGGGGCGAGCGTTAGCAGCCTGTCGGGCTCGGTTGCCGACGTGGTCCTCGTATGAATGGGATCTCTGCCGGAGAACTCGGTGCAGAGCGCACGCAACTGGAATTCGACGACAATTTGCTGCTCCCCTTGCTGTATGGGGAACGAGATCAGCACCTCGACCGGATCGAGAGGCAGCTCGGTGTCTCGGTCATCACACGCGGGAATCGGCTCGTGATCTCGGGCCCGGCTTCTGCGACGGAGGCTGCACACCTCGCCCTCTCCCAATTGTACGGGCGCCTAAAACGCGGTCTGGAGGTCGATCTTCCGGCGGTCGAAGCCACCATTCGGCTTGCGGAGGCTGAGGTCGGGAACAAAAGCCTGAGCTTTTGGCACGAAGACACGGCGTTTCGTACGCGGAAGCGCCGCATTACGGCGCGCTCGCCCGGCCAAGCCGCCTATATCAAGGCGCTCCGTGACTATGAGCTCGTTTTCGGTCTTGGGCCGGCTGGCACCGGCAAGACCTACCTGGCCGTTGCCGCCGCTGTCGACCTTTTGATGACGGGACGCGTTGAGCGGATCATTCTTTCTCGACCGGCTGTTGAAGCTGGAGAACGGCTAGGTTTCTTGCCGGGGGATCTTCGGGACAAAGTCGATCCTTACCTGCGACCAATCTTCGACGCGCTCAACGACATGGTGCCCGCCGACCAACTGGCGAGACGACTCGGTACTGGCGAGATCGAGGTCGCCCCAATCGCGTTCATGCGCGGGCGCACGCTGTCTCGTGCTTTTGTTATCCTCGACGAGGCACAGAACACTACCCCGGTACAGATGAAAATGTTGCTCACCCGGCTCGGTGAGGCCTCGCGCATGGTCGTGACCGGTGATTCCACTCAAGTCGATCTGCCCGCTGGCACCCGCTCCGGGCTGGCCGAAGCTCTGGAGACTTTGAGCGGCGTCGAGGGTATCGCCACCGTGCACCTCACCGATAGGGACGTGGTCAGGCATAAACTGGTAGCGCGTATAGTACGCGCCTACGAGGCGCGCGAGCGGGCGGTGCCTTCCGCCGAAACCTGATGGAATTGATTTCTACGATTGATGTCACCTCGGTGCACCCCGGCTGGACCATCATGTGTCCAGCGGCCAAAAGTTTCGCTCGCGATGCTGCTGAACTCGCCTTGGTACACGGTTCGGCGGCATCCGGGCTCACATGGCCGGCGCGCGTCGAGCTTGGCATAACGCTCGCTGGTGCCGCCCAGCAACGCCGGCTCAATCGCGACTACCGCGGGCACGACGCGCCGACAAATGTCCTTGCGTTTCCGGCGTGGGATCCGGCGACGCGTCTCCCCTCTGGGGTCCCGATCCTGCTAGGGGATGTTGTGCTCGCCTGCGAGACCGTCGCGCGTGAAGCATCAGAGCAAAACAAGCCGATCGACAACCACCTTCGGCATCTGGTCGTGCATGGTGTGCTTCATCTGCTCTCCTACGATCACTCGACACAGGCCGAGGCGACCAAAATGGAGGCGTTGGAGACGGCAATACTAACCAGGCTGGGGGTTCCGGATCCCTATCGCGACACCATGTCGTTGATCGTGTCCGAACCCACTGAGCCATGAGCGACTCCGAACCGCCCGGTAGTAGCGGTCAACCCGAACACGAGCGATCCTTTGCGCGGTTGCGCAATTTTCTGCGTCTGATCCGACGCCCGCGCAATGGCGAGAGCCTGCGCGAGACCCTCGACGAGATGATTGAGGAACCGGCGACCGATGACCGTCAGCCATTGAGCGTGCATGAGCGGGTGCTGATTGGAAATATTTTGAAGGTCCACGATCGGACTGCGGGAGATGTAATGGTGCCGCGCGTCGACATCGTCGCTCTGAATGTCGAAACGCCCTTTCCCAAGGTCATTGAGTGTATGGTCGAACAGGGCCACTCTCGTGTCCCCGTCTATCGCGAAACGCTCGACGACGTAGTGGGTTTTATCCACGTCAAGGATGTGCTGAGTCCCGTCGCAGAGCGACGTGAAACAAAGCTATCCCCGATCCTGCGCAAGGTGCTTTTTGTGGCACCGTCCGTTCCGATCCTCGATCTGCTCGTCCAAATGCGCCAAGCGCGCACTCATATCGCAATGGTGGTCGACGAGTTTGGCGGCATAGACGGGTTGGTGACGATCGAAGATCTGATCGAGGAAATCGTCGGCGAGATCGAGGACGAGCATGACGAGGCCGAGGGGCCCAGCTTGGTCGAACGCACCGACGGCAGTTTAATCGCCGACGCGCGAACGCCGATCGGGGTACTTGAGGAGCATCAAGGTACGAGATTGCGCCCCATCGGGGACCAGGAGGAAGTGGGTACGCTCGGAGGGCTCGTCTCGAGCCTTGCTGGGCGAGTGCCGAAGCGGGGGGAGGTGATCCTGCACCCGTCGGGTATCGAATTCGAGGTGCTCGACGCCGATCCCCGGAGGGTCAAGCGCTTGCGGGTGCGGAGCCTGCCGACAATGAACGGGGGCCACGGCGTAGCCAGTGCCTGACGCATCGATCTTCCGCAGCCGGCCTGGCTCTCGGATAGAGACGCCGCTTTGTCGTTTGGCCCAGCGCCTTGCGACCCTGACAAGTTGGCGGCGCTATGGCCTGTCGTTCTTACTTGGCGTCTGCGCGACGGCGACGCTGCCGCCCGTCGATCTCACCCCGTTGCTGCTGCTTGCTTTCCCGGGACTCTTGTGGCTCGACGAAGGCAGCTCCGGTCCGTGGGCGTCGTTTCGGCTGGGCTATGCCTTCGGCTTCGGTTTTTTTTTCAGCGGGCTTTATTGGATCGCCGCGGCACTGCTTGTCGATGTCGCCAGCTTTTGGTGGCTGATGCCGTTCGCCGTTATCGGCCTGCCTGCGGTATTCGCCCTCTATGTCGGCTTGGCGCTGCTCGCCACCAAACTCGTTGCCAATCGTCTGCTGCTGCCCGGAACCGCGCGGGTGTTCGCGTTCGCCATCGCGTGGACGGTAACCGAATGGGCTCGGGGCCACGCATTCACGGGGCTGCCTTGGAATCTTATCGGCTACGCGTGGTCCGGTGGCTTCCCGGGAGCCCTCGCGATGCTGCAGAGCGTCGCATGGATCGGCATTTATGGGCTCAGCTTTCTGACGGTCCTTGCCGCCTCATTGCCCGCGCTTCTCGGGACGCCGTCGCTGGCCCCGATTTCGACGGGCCAACGTTTAGCCCCGGCGATCGCGGCAGGATTGTTGATCCTCGTGCCGAGCGTGTTGGGTGGTATCCGACTGAAGACTACGCCGACCGCCGTATCGGGAATTTGGCTACGAATTGTTCAGCCGTCAATTCCTCAATCGATGAAGTGGGATCCAGCCGCTGCGGAAAGAAATTTCCGGCTCCTCCTCGACCTCAGTGCGGCCCCTGCATCTCGACCCATCGCGGCGGTCATATGGCCGGAGGCGGCCACTCCATTCCTGCTTCAGCGTAATCCCTCGCTTCTTCGCGAGATGGCTGCTGTCGCCCCGGAGGGAGGCTATGTCATCACTGGAGCGGTACGAGCAAACCCGCCGCCGAACCCAGTGCAACAAATCTGGAACAGTCTCGAGGCGGTGAACGGGAATGGCGAAATCGTCGCACGCTATGACAAAGCCCGCCTCGTTCCGTTCGGCGAATACGTCCCTCTCCGCGAGGCGTTGCCGCTGAACAAGATAACACCCGGCACGATCGACTACACCGCCGGTCCCGGCCCCCGCACGGTCAACCTGCCTGGGCTTTCTCGCTTCGCCCCTTTAATCTGTTACGAAGTCATATTCCCGGGCGCGATCGTCGACGAGAATGATCGCCCCGCTTGGATTCTGAATGTGACGAACGACGCATGGTACGGGCAAAGCTCCGGCCCTTATCAGCATTTTGCGATTGCTCGCACCCGCGCCGTCGAGGAGGGACTGCCACTGGTACGTGTTGCTAATAATGGAGTGAGCGGAGTTATCGACCCACTCGGGCGGGTTCGTGCTCGTATCGATCTCAATACCGTGGGATATGCCGATCTACCGTTGCCAGCCGCGGGCGAGGTCACGCCATTGGGGCGCGGGGGTGATTGGCTCCTTCTCGCGCTCCTGTTCCTCGGGGCTCTCCCGGTTGCATTGCGGGTCAAGTAACCCCCAATGTTCGGTCTGTACGGCCGGATTAGCGGATCTCAGTTTAGAAATGCCACCTTTAGCCTTTCGTTAACACTCGTTGTTGACCGCAATCGATCGCGTGGCTTATCAACTATGCTCCGCTGCCTCTGAAGGCGATCGCGATGGCGATGCAACAACCGATCCGACGGCCCGGTCGCCGAAAGGGCGACAAGCCAAACCCGATCGACATCCATGTCGGCTCCCGAGTTCGACTTCGGCGGAATATGCTCGGCTTGAGCCAAGAAAAGCTTGGCGAGGCGATCGGATTAACCTTTCAACAGGTTCAGAAATATGAGCGCGGCGCCAACCGGATCGGTGCAAGCCGGTTGCACGATTTGAGCCGCGTGCTGGATGTGCCTGTGTCGTTCTTCTTTGACGACATGGATCCGGTGCGAGCACCGGCGATCCCGGCAGGGTTCGCTGAGCCTACGGCCGAGGGGTTTGACTCGGATCCCTTGCGTCGGCGTGAAACCGTCGAGTTGGTTAGTGCCTACTATCGGATCGAGGACCCGGCCTTGCGCCGCCGCTTGTTCGATCTCGCCAGAGCGCTGGCCGGCGCGGAACGGGCCGCTGGGGAATAGCGGCTTTCAACAGCAGCGGCTTCGCTTGAATGGCGAGATCGGGCTTGACCACCGCCCCGTAAGACTGCATCAACTCTGCCTTGCTCTTTCTCAATCTCTTCAGACTCACAAGAAAGGCGATCTCTTGGCTAATCGCGATTTCGTATTTACCAGCGAATCGGTTTCCGAAGGTCACCCCGACAAGATTTGCGATCGAATTTCGGACGCCATAGTCGACACGTATTTGGCGGCGGAACCGCAAGCTCGTTGCGGCGTCGAGACGCTCGTCACAACCAATCGCGTCGTCCTCGCTGGAGAGGTCCGCGGCCCGGCTTCGATCACCGAGGATCGGTTGATCGAAGTTGCGCGCAAAGCCATTCGCGAGATCGGTTATGAACAGGAAAATTTTCACTGGCGAACGGCGACTATTAAATGTCTGATCCACGGTCAGTCGTCCGATATTGCGCAGGGCGTCGATGCATCCGGCAATAAAGACGAGGGTGCCGGCGATCAAGGCATGATGTTTGGTTATGCCTGCAATGAAACGCCCGAGCTGATGCCAGCGCCAATTTTTTATGCGCACGAAATTCTGCGCTCGCTTTCCAAGGCCCGGCATGCCGGAAGAACGCCATTATTAGGTCCGGACTCAAAGAGCCAAGTCACTTTGCAATATGTCAACGGTAAGCCGGTGCGGGCGACCAAGATCGTCGTCTCGATCCAGCATTCCGATCAGATCGAGAGAGAAGAAGTCCGCGAGATCGTTCGGCCTTACGTTACCGAGACCTTACCTACCGATTGGATGTGCGACGAAGAACATTTTCTCGTCAACCCGACCGGTCGTTTTGTGATCGGCGGACCGCATGGGGATGCGGGTGTCACAGGCCGCAAAATAATAGTGGACACCTATGGCGGCGCAGCGCCCCATGGCGGCGGCGCATTCTCTGGCAAGGATCCGACGAAGGTCGATCGCTCGGCCGCCTACGCGGCCCGCTACTTGGCGAAGAACGTCGTTGCCGCTGGACTTGCTGACCGCTGTACAATACAGGTCGCCTATGCGATTGGCGTCGCCAGGCCGCTCTCCTTCTACGTTGATACGGCGGGGGCGTCAGATGAAAAACAACTAGCGTCGGTGCTGCAGGATTTGGTGGATCTGTCGCCGCGCGGTATCCGTACCCATCTTGGGTTGAACAGGCCGATCTATACTCGCACATCCGCGTACGGTCACTTCGGCCGGAGATCTGATCCCGATGGCGGCTTCTCATGGGAGAAGCTGGGTTTGGTGGACGAATTGCGACGAGTGTTCTGACGACCGCTAATAATTCGGAGGGACAGCAGCGCCGGCTTCTCTATGGGCGCCGCTGTGGCCGCGTGCTCAGCCCCAGACAGAGGAACCTAATCAGCGAAGTTCTGCCGGGGATTGCTGTGGGTGTTCCGGCGTCGGGACGGATTGACCTGCAAACTCTGTTTGGCGCCGGACGAGCATCCATTTGGCTCGAAATCGGTTTTGGTGGAGGTGAACATCTGGCTATACAAGCCGAAACTCATCCCTCAATCGGCCTAATCGGCTGCGAGATTTTTGAACACGGGATAGTCAAATTGCTCGCTAACATCGAGCGTTGTCATATAGAGAACATCCGGATCTTTACCGACGACGCGTGGTTGTTGATTGGGGCGTTACCCCGGGCATCGATCGATCGCGTGTTTATCTTGTTCCCCGATCCGTGGCCCAAACGTCGCCACAACAAGCGCCGTCTCGTGTCGGAAGCGACACTCGACGCTCTGGCCGAAATCATGACCGATGACGCCGAACTTCGGCTCGCAACCGACGATTGCGATTACCTGTGCTGGATGCTCGAACGGGTCACCGATCACCTTGCCTTCGAGTGGCTGGCCCGCCGTCCTCGGGACTGGCGTGTGCGGCCGCAGGACTGGCCACCGACTCGCTACGAGGAAAAGGCGCGAGCGGCTAAGCGAGCCGCCGCCTTCCTCCGAGTCAGGCGTCGGCCGCGGATTCTCGAATGAGAAGGCCCTTGCGGGATTCAACGCATCTATTATATTAGCCTATACTTTGCGGTCTGTCGTCGGGGACCGGAACGCAAGTGGGCCGGCGGCCCACTTTTTGTTTTCGCTAGCCGATTTGGGAAGTGAACTCTGCGTGCATACTGCACGATCAGTGTAAGCGAGCCAGCACCATTGGAGAGTTTACGAGAGGTTCCGGATCATTGGTTGACACCCATCGCATCGCGCAAGCGATCGAGCCGTCGCTCGAAGCTATGGGCTATCGCCTCGTCCGGGTGGTCATCACCAGCGGTCGGCGGCTAACGCTCCAGGTGATGGCCGAGAGGCTCGATGACCAACCGATGACAGTGGATGCTTGTGCAGAAATTAGTCATTCCGTATCCGCTCTTCTCGATGTCGCCGACCCAATCGCCGGTGCCTATATGCTTGAGGTTAGCTCCCCCGGAATCGACCGACCGTTGGTTCGGATCGAAGATTACGACCGATTCAGCGGTTTCGAGGCCAAGATCGAACTTTCGCGGCCGATCGATGGCCGTAAGCACTTCCGTGGCCGCCTGCTCGGAACTGCCGGCGTCAATGTTCGGCTTGTTACCGAGACGGGCGAGACGGAACTGCCGCTCGGTACGGTCGCGCGAGCGAAGCTTCTCATCACCGACGATCTGATTGCGGCGGCGCGAGGAGTCGCGTCGAATTCGAACCCGCTACGTCCCGCAAGCCGGTCGCGAACCCGCTGACGCACGGAATCTGGAAACGCCATGAATACAACCGTCACCTATGCCCGTCCGGAACTGTTGCAGGTCGCCGATACCGTTGCTCGCGACAAGGGAATCGATCGCGACGAAGTCTTGGAGGCAATGGAGCAGGCAATCCAGAAGGCCGGGCGCTCTAAATATGGCCAGGAATACGATATTCGTGCTGAAATCGATCGTCAGAACGGCGAGATCCGGCTGTTGCGATTCCGCGAAGTGGCGGACACGATTGAGAACGAGGCCACTCAGATTCCGCTCGCAGAGGCGCAGCGACTGAATCCGGAAGCAGAGATTGGCGATTTCATCACCGACCCGCTGCCCCCGATCGATTTCGGCCGAATTGCCGCTCAGACAGCGAAGCAAGTGATCGTGCAGAAAGTTCGCGACGCCGAGCGTCAACGGCAATTCCTCGAGTTCAAGGACCGTGTCAGCGAGATCGTAAACGGGCTCGTCAAGAGGGTCGAGTTTGGCAATGTCGTCGTTGATCTGGGGCGTGCCGAGGCGATGCTGCGTCGCGACGAGTTGTTGCCGCGCGAAAGCTTCCGTCAGGGTGAGCGGGTTCGCGCCTTTGTCTACGATGTTCGGCAGGAGCCACGCGGGCCGCAAATCTTTCTGTCCCGTACGCACCCGCAATTCATGGCGAAGCTGTTCGCGCAGGAGGTGCCCGAGATCTACGACGGCATCATCGAGATCAAGGCGGTGGCGCGGGATCCTGGGAGCCGTGCCAAGATTGCCGTGATTTCGCGGGACAGCGGGATCGACCCGGTCGGCGCCTGCGTCGGCATGCGCGGCAGCCGCGTGCAGGCGGTGGTGGGTGAGCTGCAAGGCGAGAAGATAGACATCATTCCCTGGTCCCCGGACCCGGCAACCTTTGTGGTCAATGGGTTGGCCCCCGCCGAAGTCGCCAAAGTGGTGATGGACGAAGAGCAGCGACGCATCGAAGTCGTCGTACCCGATGACCAGCTGAGCCTGGCGATCGGGCGTCGCGGCCAGAATGTCCGCCTGGCATCGCAGCTTACGGGATGGGACATCGACATTCTTACGGAAGCCGAGGAGTCGGAGCGGCGGACCGAAGAATTCCGCAGCCGCAGTCAGATGTTCATCGATGCGCTCGACATCGATGACGTCATCGCGCATCTGCTGGTCACCGAGGGTTTCACCTCGCTCGAAGAAGTGGCGTATGTGGCGCTAGAAGACCTCGCCGATATTGAAGGCTTCGACGTTGATGTCGCCGCGGAGTTGCAAGAACGAGCGCGCATCTCACTCGAACGGCGCGATCGCGAGTATGAAGAGCGGCGGCGTGAGCTTGGTGTTACGGACGAACTTGCCTCGTTCGAAAAGCTGACCCCCGGCATGCTGGTTGTGCTGGGCGAGAGTAAGATTACGACGCTCGACGATTTCGCGGGTCTTGCCGGTGACGAACTACTCGAGCTTCTCGAAGCCTCCGACAAAGGGGGTGGAAAGATCGATCTCGACGAGGCGAACGCGCTGATTATGCAAGCAAGAGCACACTGGTACGAGAATGACGGCGAGGCGGCTAAGACACCGGCACAGGAGTAGGGACCACGGGCGGTAACGACAACGGCTCGGCTATTCGACCCGGCAAGGAGCTGGAAACCGTTGGGCCACTGCGCCGCTGCATCGCTACTGGCGAGATCAGCGACCGCTCTGGCCTGTTGCGGTTTGTCGTGGGGCCAGGCGGTGAACTTGTTCCCGACGTGGCCGGCGATCTTCCGGGCAGGGGTCTGTGGCTAACGCCGTGCCGCAAAATCTTCGAGCGCGCGGCTGCGAAAAGGCTTTTCTCGCGTGCAGCACGCCGGCCAATATCCGTACCCGCGGAGCTCGCAGGTCGTATTGAGAGCGTGCTGGCCCAGCGTTGCTGTGATGGGATCGGTCTGGCGCGTCGCGCTGGTCTCGCCGTTGCCGGGTTTGAGAAGGTGCGCGCTTCCGTCCGCGCCGGAAAAATCGCGCTGCTGTTCGAGGCCTTGGACGGCGCGCAAGGCGGGCGCGGCAAGATCCGTGCGCTCGCGCCTGATCTGCCACTGGCCGCAGTGCTGACCGCGGCAGAGATGGGCGCGGTGTTTGGCCGCGATAATGTGGTACATGTAGGGCTGGGTGCTGGCCGGCTGTGCCGCCGCTTGGTCTCTGACGCCGAAAAGCTTGCTGGCTTTCGTTCGGACGCGGCAGTCGATCGAGGGTTGGAACGCGCCGCAGCTCGGTTGGTACGGCAAGACGATAGCATTGGATCGAGATGAGCGACGCGAACGAGCAACAGCAAGACCTGGCCGAGCAAGATCAGAAGCGGCCGCTGACCCTCGGCCGCGGCGGCGGCAAGCTTGAGCTGCGCAAGCCGGTCGAGACGGCGCAGGTGCGGCAGAGCTTCTCGCACGGGCGCTCGAAGACCGTGACCGTCGAGGTCCGTAAGAAGCGCACGATCGCCCCGGGGACAGCGGAAACGAGCCGGGTAGAGACATCACCCACGGTAGCTCGTGAGCAGGCGTCGGGGCGACCGGCGCCCTTGGAGCCGCCACGCCGTGCTGTTGTGCTGCCCCGCGCGCTGACTGCCGAGGAAAGAGCCGGGCGCGCACGCGCGGTACAGGATGCCCGCAAGGCCGACGAGGAGGCCCAGCGCCGCGCGGCTATCGCAGAAGCGGATCGCCGCCGCCAGGAGGAAGAGCGAGCGGCTGAGGAGGCGCGACGGCGGGCTGAGGAGGAGGCACGCAGAAAGGCCGAAGAAGAAGCGACGCGCCGTCGTGCCGAGGAGGATGCACGCAAGCGATCCGAAGAGGAGGCGCAACGGCGCAAAGAAGAAGAAGCGCGGCGCGAGGTAGCAGAGCGGGCCGGTAAGGCAGCAGCCGCGAAGGTTGCGGCACTGGCTGCGGCAGGCAAGGTCGCGATTCCGATCGAGGACGAGGAAGAGCCGGCGGCCGCACTCCGGCGGGGCGTGCGGCCTGAGGTCAAGCGGCCCGTGGCTCCACTGCGCCGCGACGAGGCGCGACGGCGGACTGGGAAAATAACAGTCACCCGTGCCCTCTCCGACGAGGAGGGAGAGCGCATGCGCAGCCTGGCGTCCGTCCGCCGGGCCAGAGAGCGCGAGCGTCAGCGCCTGCATCTCGGCGAACAGGAACAGATCAAGGTTCTCCGGGAAGTTGTCGTCCCGGAGACGATTACCGTCCAGGAATTGGCGAATCGCATGGCCGAACGCGCCGCCGACGTCATCAAGGCGCTGATGCGGATGGGCGTGATGGCAACGATCAACCAGGTCATCGATGCCGACACCGCCGAGCTGATCGTCACCGAATTCGGACACCGCCTGCGCCGCGTGTCGGAGGCCGATGTGGAGATCGGTCTGCGCGGCGAGGAGGATCTGCCCGAGGTACTCGAAGCGCGCGCGCCGGTAGTCACCGTCATGGGCCACGTCGACCACGGCAAGACCTCGCTGCTCGACGCACTGCGCGAGACGGATGTTGCAGGCGGCGAAGCGGGCGGGATTACGCAGCATATCGGCGCGTATCGCGTCAGCTTGCGGAGCGGTAAGCAAATCACCTTTATCGATACACCTGGACATCAGGCCTTCACAGCGATGCGCGCGCGCGGCGCAAATGTCACCGATATCGTTATTCTCGTAGTGGCCGCTGATGACGGCATCATGGAACAGACCGTCGAGGCGATCCGCCACGCCAAGGCGGCGGAGGCGCCGATCATCGTCGCGATCAACAAGATAGATAGGCCAGATGCAAGGCCCGATCGCGTCCGGCAGGAATTGCTGCAACACGAGCTGGTCGTCGAGGAGCTCGGCGGCGAGGTGCTCGACATCGAGGTCTCGGCCTTGAAGAAGACGAATCTCGACCAGCTCGAGGAAGCGATTCTTCTCCAAGCGGAACTGCTCGATCTCACGGCGAACCCGAACCGCCCGGCGGAGGGTGTCGTGCTCGAGGCGAAGCTCGAGCGCGGTCGGGGCGCTGTTGCGACCGTCTTGATACAACGCGGCACGTTGTGCGTTGGCGACATCTTCGTTGCTGGGAGCGAATGGGGCCGCGTGCGTGCTCTCGTCGATGATCGCGGCCAGAACCTACGTGAGGCTGGACCATCAACACCGGTCGAGGTGCTGGGCCTCAACGGCACACCTCTTGCGGGTGACGATTTTGTGGTCGCCGAGAATGAGGGGCGCGCCCGTGACATCGCCGATTTCCGTCAGCGTCGCCGGCGCGATGCCCAGGCGGCCTCGGGAGCGCGCGGTACCCTCGAGCAGATGTTCTCCCAGATCGCGGCCGGCGTTGCGAAGGAGTTGCCGGTCGTTGTCAAATCGGATGTCCAAGGTTCGCTTGAGGCGATCGTCGGTTCCCTTGAGAGGCTCTCGACGAACGAGGTATCGGTTCGCGTTCTGCACTCCGCCGTAGGGGGTATCAACGAAAGCGACGTGATCCTCGCCAAGGCGTCGGATGCCGTGATCATTGGTTTCAATGTCCGCGCCAATCCTCAGGCCCGCGACCTCGCACGGCGCGACGGCGTCGAGATACGATATTACTCGATAATCTATGATCTGATCGATGACATGCGGGGTGCGCTTTCCGGCTTGCTCGCACCCACCTTACGGGAACGGTTCTTGGGGAATGCCTCGATCCGCGAGGTCTTCAATATCACCCGAGTCGGAAAAGTTGCGGGCTGCATGGTGACAGAAGGCACCGTACGGCGCGGCGCTAAGGTGCGGTTGTTGCGGGACAACGTGGTGATCCACGAAGGCTCGCTCAAGACGCTCAAGCGCTTCAAGGACGAGGTGCGGGAGGTCAATCAGGGTTACGAATGCGGCATGGCATTCGAGAATTATCAGGACATTCAAACCGGCGACGTCATCGAGTGTTTCGAAGTAGAAGAAGTAGCCCGCGCGTTATAGCAATTTTGCACCGTTTCGCGGCGGAGGCGGGGTGTGAGCAGGCGTGATGGTGCCGAGGGCTAAGAAACGACGCGACCATTCGCCATTCGCTGGCCGCGCCAAGCCAGAGCACCGCGTCAGTCAGCGTCAGTTTCGAGTCGGGGAAGAGCTCCGGCATGCGCTGTCAAAGATCCTGCGCGAAGGCCAGTGCCGCGACCCGGCACTCGAACATTCGAGTATTACCGTCACCGAAGTTAGGATTAGTCCGGATCTGCGCAATGCAAGCGCGTTCGTGATGCCTCTCGCTGGCGAGAATGCCGCGGACATCGTTGCAGCACTCAAGAGATGCGCGCCATTTTTAAAGCGGCTACTCGCCCGGGAAGTACCATTGCGCAACACACCGAACCTCGGCTTTGCCTTGGATGACTCGTTTGACCAAGCCGAGCGCATCTCCGCCTTGCTCATGCGGCCAGATGTAGCGCGCGACCTCCAACGACAGACCGCCCCAACCGAGGATCGCGGCCATGGGTGTTGATAGCGGTCCGCATGGTTGGCTCATCATCGACAAACCACTCGGGCTCAGCTCGAACGGTGTCGTGGAGCTCATTCGCCGCAGCACAGGGGCAAAGGCCGGACACGCCGGCACCCTCGACCCTCTAGCAACTGGTGTTCTGCCCATAGCCATCGGTGAGGCGACGAAGACCACCTCATATGCAATGGTTGGGCGCAAGCGGTATCGCTTCCGCATCCGTTGGGGTGTCGCTCGCACAACGGATGACCGCGAGGGCGAGATCACCGGTGAATGCGCATCGCGGCCAAGCCGCGGAGCCATCGATGCGATCCTGCCGCATTTTATAGGTGCAATCACGCAATTGCCACCGGCCTATTCGGCGGTCAAGGTCAACGGTCGCCGCGCTTATGCGCTTGCCCGAGCCGATGCGCCGCCCGCCCTCCCACCACGGCCAGTGGAAATCGCGGAATTGCAGCTCATTGCGATGCCGGATTCTGATCATGCCGATTGCGAGGCGCTCGTCGGCAAGGGTACCTACATCCGAGCGCTTGCCCGCGATCTCGGCACGGCGCTCGGAACTTTTGCCCACATTGCCGAACTGCGTCGCCTTTCAGTTGGTCGGTTCACGGAAACCCAAGCGATCACACTGGATTTGATTGGCGAGCATGGGCATATATCGCAGAATTATCGGCATCTGCTTCCGATCGAGGCCGCGCTGGACGACATCCCGGCTGTACGCTTGACGGAGGCCGAAGCTGCCCGGTTGCGTAACGGGCAGAGCTTGACCCCGGGCGATCCCGGTGAATGGGTGGGTTTCGACGAGCTCGTCGAAGGTACGATTGTTAGCGCTCGGTATAACCAAGCTCTCATCGCCCTCGCGAGGATTGAGGATGGGCGACTCCGCCCGATACGGGTTATGAATTGTTGAAGGACTGGATCGATGTCGATCACTGCCGAGCGTAAGCAGACGCTCATTGGTGAATACGGCGCCAAGGAAGGCGATACCGGATCTCCAGAGGTCCAGGTGGCGATCCTCAGCGAGCGCATTCGCAACCTGACTAGCCATCTGTCGACCCACAAGAAGGATTTTCACTCGCGCCGCGGGCTGCTTGTCATGGTCGGCCAGCGGCGCCGATTGTTGGATTATCTCAAGCGGTCGAGCGTGCCACGTTACGAGACGTTGATCGGACGTCTCGGGTTGCGCCGCTGACACTTTGGGAACCTGCGCGCGAACGAGATGTATAGCCGCCACCTCAGAAGTGGCGGGCCGGCGTCTTCATCGACAGCGCTGGAGCCGATCGTCGCCGTTCGAAGCGGCTGGCGACGGGATGAGTCGGGTGGTCAAAACTGCGCGACCAGGCCCGAATTTTCCGAAAAGGATGGTACCGAATGTTCAATGTTTATCGTAAGGAGCTGATCTGGGGCGGACGCCGCCTCGCGCTCGAGACAGGAAGGATTGCCCGCCAATCTGACGGTGCGGTACTCGCCACTTATGGTGAGACCACAGTGCTGTGCACCGCTGTGGCAATGAAAACAGCGAAGCCCGGTCAGGACTTCTTCCCACTTACCGTCAATTATCAGGAGAAGACGTTTGCCGCGGGGAAGATCCCGGGCGGCTTTTTCAAGCGCGAAGGCCGGCCTTCTGAAAAGGAGACTCTGGTCTCGCGGCTGATCGACAGGCCATTGCGGCCGCTCTTTGTTCCCGGTTTTGTCAACGAGACCCAAATCGTTTGTACGGTTCTCAGCCACGATCTGGAGAACGATCCCGACATCGTCTCGATGATCGGTGCCTCGGCCGCCTTGACGATTTCGGGGATACCTTTCTTGGGGCCGATCGGCGGCGCGCGGGTCGGTTACATCGACGGCAACTACGTCTTGAACCCGACGCTTGCTGAAGCGCCCCGTTCCCAGCTCGACCTTGTCGTGGCCGGCACCGGCGAAGGCGTGCTAATGGTCGAGTCCGAGGCCAGGGAGCTCCCGGAGGACGTCATGCTGGGGGCTGTGACCTTCGGCCATCGGGAATTTCAGCCGGTAATCGATGCCATCATAAACCTGGCCGAGACCTGCGCAAAAGAACCGTGGAGCCTGCCGCCCTCACCGCCGGAACGGGAGGAAATCGAGGGGCGGCTGCGCGAGACAATCGGTCCGCTGATCGACGAGGCTTACCGCGAGCAGGGCAAGCAGGACCGCAGTAACCGGCTCGACGCGGCGAAGGCGCAAGTGGCCGAAGTGTTCCCGGATGAGGGTCAGCGAGCGATCGCGCTCAAGCTCTTCAAGGATCTCGAAAAAGAGATCGTCCGCGGCGCCATTCTGCGCGGCGGTGGTAGGATCGACGGTCGTGGCACCCGCAGTATTCGGCCTATCTCATGCGAGGTCGGCATCCTGCCGCGTGCGCATGGCTCAGGGCTTTTTACCCGCGGCGAAACACAAGCTCTCGTGGTGGCGACGCTCGGGACCGGTCAGGACGAGCAGATCATCGACGCACTGGAAGGCGAGTATCGCGAGAATTTTATGCTGCACTATAACTTCCCGCCCTATGCGACGGGGGAGGCTGGGCGGATGGGTTCTCCGGGCCGGCGCGAAGTCGGGCACGGCAAGCTCGCTTGGCGCGCAATCCGCCCGCTGCTGCCAAGCAAAGAGAGCTTTCCGTATACGATCCGCGTCGTCTCCGAGATCACCGAATCGAATGGGTCTTCCTCGATGGCCTCGGTGTGCGGCGCCTCGCTTGCACTGATGGACGCTGGTGTGCCCTTGCCTAGGTCGGTTGCCGGGATCGCGATGGGGCTGATCAAGGAACCGGAAGCGTTCGTTGTCCTGTCCGACATACTCGGCGACGAGGACCATCTCGGCGACATGGACTTCAAGGTTGCCGGTACCCACAAGGGCGTAACCGCGCTGCAGATGGACATAAAGATAACCTCTATAACCGAGGAGATCATGCGGACCGCCCTCGACCAGGCACGGGAAGGCCGCGACCATATTCTTGGGGAGATGGCAAAGGCTTTGACGGGAGCCCGTGACACCGTCAGCGACAACGCCCCACGGATCACGACCTTCAGCGTCCCGAAGGAAAAGATTCGTGAAGTGATCGGTTCTGGGGGGAAGGTGATCCGCGAGATCACCGAGACGACCGGGGCCAAGATTGACATAGATGACGACGGCACCGTCAAGGTGGCCGCCGTCGATGGAGATGCCGCAAGGGCGGCGATCGATTGGATCCGCGGGATCGTTGCGGAGCCCGAGCTCGGTGTCGTCTACAACGGTAAAGTCGTGAAAGTCGTCGATTTTGGAGCCTTCGTTAACTTTCTGGGATCACGTGACGGCTTGGTGCATATCAGCGAACTGGCTCCGCAGCGGGTCAGCAAGGTCGCGGATGTTGTCAAGCTTGGCGATACGGTTAAAGTAAAAGTGCTCGGTTTCGACGATCGCGGAAAGGTCAAGCTGAGCATGCGGCAGGTCGACCAGGAAACGGGCGAGGATCTCGGCTCGCGGCGTCAAGAACGCCAGGAACAGCAAGTACAGGTAAAGGCGGCAACCTGATAGCATCCCATGCCGGGCAGGACGGCCCCGAACTTCCCGCCTGTGTCGCATCCTCAATGCGTCACCCGACGGCAGTGGCGTTTGTCCTGACGGAGGCACGCGCGGGAATTGCCCTTCCACGGGTGATCGGTCACCGCGGTGCTGCTGTCTCTGCGCCTGAAAACACCCTCGCCGGGTTTCGCCAAGCAAAGGCGCTCAATTGCCGCTGGGTCGAGTTCGACGTCCGCCTCACCGCCGACGGCCAACCGATCCTTCTGCACGATAATCGGTTGGAGCGGACGACAGATGGCCGCGGGAAGGCTAGTGCGTTGCCTCTGGCAGCGGTTCGCCGTCACAGCGCGGGAGCTTGGTTCGGTCCTTCTTTTGCCGCGGAGCGTGTGCCGATTCTGCAGGAGGTTCTAATGCTTCTCACAGAACTCGGTCTGGGCGCGAATGTTGAGTTGAAGGCTGTTCGGGGCAGAGAAGCGGAGACCGGCAGGGTCGTTGCCGACCTGCTCCGCCGGCTTTGGCCCTCCAAGGCACCGAAGTTACAGATATCAAGCTTTCGGCCTGCAGCACTCGCGGCCGCGGGGGCTCATGCTCCCGAGATCCCCCGGGGGATATTGTTTCGCTCGATACCAAAGAACTGGCGCGCGGTTGCCGAGGAGGTGGGTTGCACGACGATCCATGCCGAGCATCAGCGCCTAAGTCCCGCCGTGGTGGCCGAAGTCCGTGCGGCCGGGTACCCGTTACTCGCCTACACAGTGAACGATCCAACGCGGGCGGCCACGCTGTTCTCGTGGGGCGTCACATCGGTGTTTTCCGACGATCCCCAATGCCTCGATGACGTAGCGGCGCTTGTTGGCCCGCCTCAACCGGTCGCTCTCGACTCAGATTGGCCCGGAATGCCGCGGCGGGGACTGGGCTCGTGAAACCGCTCAATCCGCTCGTCATCTCCGGACGCGAGGTTCTCCCGTTGGTTGAGGGTGGCAAGGGAATTTCTATTTCCAATGGGGAAAGCTCAGGCGCATGGGCAGCCACGGATAGCGTCGGCACGTTCTCAGGAGTGAACGCCGACAGCTACACCGAAGCCGGGCAGCCGATCCCGCAAATCTATTACGGGCGGACGCGATTGGAACGGCATGAAGAACTCGTCGCCTATGCAATCGCGGGCGGCATTCACCAGGCGCGTGTTGCCTATGAGCGCTCTAATGGCCAAGGCCGCATTCATATGAATGTGCTGTGGGAAATGGCTGCGGCGGAGCGTGTGCTGCACGGGGTGTTGGAGGGAGCCAAGGGCCTCATTCACGGCGTAACCTGCGGCGCCGGCATGCCATACAGGATCGCCGAGATCTGTGCGCGCTACGGGGTCCATTATTATCCGATCGTGTCATCGGCGCGCGCCTTCCGGGCATTATGGAAGCGTGCCTATCACAAATTTTGCGACTGGCTCGGCGGTGTCGTCTATGAGGATCCTTGGCTCGCGGGCGGCCATAATGGGCTCTCCAACAGCGAGGATCCGCACCAACCCGAGCCGCCATATCCCCGCGTTCTCGAGCTGCGCAGTTTGATGAGCGATTTCGGGCTCGCTGAGACGCCGATCTTCATGGCGGGTGGGGTCTGGTATCTGCGCGAGTGGACCGACTGGATCGATAATCCCGAGCTCGGACCGGTGGCATTTCAATTCGGAACCCGGCCGCTTCTCACCCAGGAAAGCCCCATCTCCGATGCGTGGAAACGCAAGTTACTGACCTTGCACGAGGACGACGTCTCTCTCAATCACTTTAGCCCCACGGGGTTTTACTCTTCGGCGGTGCACAACCAGTTTTTGCAGGAACTGAAACAACGCTCACAACACCAGGTCGCCTACACAGTGGAACCAGTAGGCGAGCACGTTGCGCCCTTCACGGTAGGTCCACGGGGCCGCATCGTCTATTTGACCGCGCACGACAAGATTTCGGCCGAGGGCTGGGTCGCCGTGGGGTTCACCGAGGCATTGCGCACACCAGATTCTACGCTCATTTTTGTCACGCCACAAAAGGCACTGGAAATTCGCACCGACCAGATCGGCTGCATGGGTTGCCTGAGCGCCTGTCAGTTTTCTAACTGGGCCCAGAATGATGTGCGTACCACGGGTAAGAAAGCCGACCCGCGGAGTTTTTGCATTCAAAAAACCCTGCAGGCGATCGGGCACTCGGATGATGTCGAGTACCAGTTGATGTTTGCCGGGCATAATGCCTATCGCTTCGCGTCGGACCCGTTTTATGCGAACGCTTATGTGCCGTCGGTCCGAGAGCTGGTCGAGCGCTTACAGACGGGCGATTGATCGCCGACGCGAGGCGAGGTCGTGTTCGTCCCCAATCCGACATGCCGCTGACTGGCTGTCGAAATTTCTTTCTAGTTTGGGATGCTTCTAAGGAGTTGACTCGCTCCACGCCAGCCGTCCATTATTAGCTATCGCATCGGCTCGGCCGCACTCCCGCGACCGCCCGTTCCAAGGACATCGAGGGACGGATGGCGTATTTTCAGCTTGGTCAACCAGCAAAGGTTCCTTGCGGGAACCTCGGCGAGAAGGGAAACTCGTCGAGGCGTGCTGCTTTTGTTGGCCGAACGATGCCAGCGGCTTGAAGGCGAGTTATCAACACGAGGAGGAGACCTAAGGATGGCATACCAAGACGACATCGCCCTTATGGCGCATCTGATGCGGCGTGCCGGGTTTGGGGCCGGCCGCGAGGAACTCGAAGCGCGCGTCGCCAAAGGGTACGAGGCGACGGTGGAAGAATTGTTAAATCCGGAGGCGCAGCCGGAAGTCGATGAGTATACGCTAATGCGGTATCAGCCGGCCGCGCTGCTGCCTGGCGGGCAGCCCCCGATGGGTAACGTCAATTGGATGTATCATTTGGTGAACACCAAACGGCCTCTCGAAGAGAAGATGGCCTTATTCTGGCACCATGTGTTCGCCACCGGCAACTCAAAGGTGGACAATTACGATCAGCTGCTGACGCAGATCAAGCTCTTCCGTGACAAGGGTATGGGCAATTACCGTGATCTGCTGCTCGACGTTGCCAAGAATCCGACGATGATCTTCTGGCTGGACAACCAGCAGAACCACGGAAACGCGGTCAACGAGAATTGGGGTCGCGAGCTCCTCGAATTGTTTAGCCTCGGCGCCGGCAATTATACCGAGACGGATGTGCGTGAATGCTCGCGGGCTTTCACCGGCTGGACCTTCGCAACCAAGATCCCGCGCGCGCCCTATGGCCGGTTTCCCTGGCAGTTCGAGTATCGCCCCGAAGATCATGATGACGGCGAGAAGGTATTTCTCGGACACAAGGGCCGGTTCAACGGCGAAGACATCATCGATATCGTTGTGCAGCAGCCGGCATGCGGTCGGTTCATCTGCCGGCATCTGTACAATTTCTTCGTCGCCGACGAGCCGCAGGTGCCGGCTTGGCCGATCGAATCGCCCCGCGATCAGAAGGCGATCGATACATTGGTTGGGGCGTTCCGTGATTCGAAGTTCGACATGCGCTCAATTCTGCGAGTGCTGTTCAACTCGGACTTCTTCAAGAACGCCCGCTTCCAGCACATGAAATCGCCGGCCGAGGTCGTGGTCAGCACGTTGCGGCTGGTCGGCGGCCACGAGCTCCCGGCCCCCGGAATTGGCGACCTGTCGATGCAGCCTACCTATATGGGTCAGGATATGCTCAATCCGCCCTCGGTCGAAGGGTGGCACACCGGCAAGGAGTGGATCAACAGCGGCTCGCTGATGGCCAGGGTCAATTTCGTTGCTGAAAAAATCGGTGATACGTCGCTACCCGGCGTACGCGCGATCATTGACCGGCTGAAGGCCCGCGGCACATTGGCCCCCGAGCAACTCGTGGACGGTTGCCTCGACCAGATTGGCCCGATCGAAGTCGGCGCCGACACGAAGCAGGAGCTGGTTGCTCAAGCCAAGGAATGGGGCCAGGTCGCTTGGGACAACGAGGCGCACGCGGAAATCGCGGACCAGCGTGCCGCCGAAATGCTGCAGCTGATCGTCGCCACCAGAGAGTATCAATTCGGCTAACAGACTGAACTTATCGGACGAGAAGGAAGGCACAATGCCAGCAACACAGGAAGCAAAGAAGGATCCCGTCATCGTTGTTCTGCAGCTGACGGGTGGAAACGACTATGTGAACACGGTGATCCCCTACAATAATCCGCTTTATCGGGATAACCGGAAGGCGGTCGGGATCTCCGACAACCAGATCATGCACCTCGACGGCCAGTACGGCATCCCGCAGTACATGGCGCCGTTAAAGCAGTTCTGGGATGATAACAAGCTCGCCATTCTGCACGGCGTCGGCTGGAAGGAATCGCCGCGGTCCCACTTCCGGGCCATGGACATCTGGCACACTTGTGAGCCGGTCAAGGTCGGGACCGAGGGATGGCTCGGGCGCGTCGCGCGTGAATTTGATCCAAAGAAAGAAAACGTCGTCACCACCGTCAGCTTCGGGCCAAGTCTGCCACGATCATTGGCGGTGGCGGGCGTGCCGGTGGCGTGCGTCGGCGGGCCGCTGGAAAACTACGGTTTTCTGCCGACCATTCAGGGCAACCAGCGCAAGCAAATCCTTGAGCGGTTTGCGGCAATGTACAAACCGGCGGTCGGAACCGGCGCCGTCATGGACTACATGGCTGACACCGGCATCGATTCGCTGAAGGGC
>Ga0306925_10000049_pt1 | contig 55154 bp, 50 predicted proteins | sample flu12Cox44000176_FD_203755 | JGI IMG/M metagenome (GOLD analysis project Ga0306925, IMG submission 203755) | Lab enrichment of tropical soil microbial communities from Luquillo Experimental Forest, Puerto Rico - flux8day.12C.oxic.44.000.176 (v2)... | ecosystem: Environmental > Terrestrial >... | reverse complement strand
GTAGATGAGCTCGGCGTATTTCGGCATCAGCTCGTCCTTGAGATGCGCGGCGCCGCGATCGAGCGTGATCGATTCGATGCCGCGATGCGCCGCGAGGAGAATAGTGCCGCCCGGCGTCTCGTACATGCCGCGCGACTTCATGCCGACGAAGCGATTCTCGACCAGATCGATCCGGCCGATGCCGTGCTTGCGGCCAAGCTCGTTGAGCGCGGCAACCAGAGCGGCGGGCGAGAGTCGCTTGCCGTCGAGCGCGACCGGATCCCCGCGCTCGAACTCGACCGTGATGGTCTCGGCTTTATCCGGTGCTTCGCGCGGATCGCGCGTGCGCGAATAGACGTAATCGGGCACCTCCTGCGCCGGGTCCTCCAGCACTTTTCCCTCGGACGAGGCATGCAGAAGATTGGCGTCGACCGAGAACGGCGCCTCGCCGCGCTTGTCCTTGGCGATCGGGATCTGGTGCTGCTCGGCGAACGCGATCAGCGCCTCGCGCGAACGCAGGTCCCATTCGCGCCACGGCGCGATCACCGTGACATCTGGCTTGAGCGCGTAATAGGCAAGTTCGAAGCGCACCTGATCGTTGCCTTTACCAGTCGCGCCGTGCGCGACGGCATCGGCGCCGACTTTTTCCGCGATCTCGATCTGCCGCTTGGCGATCAGCGGCCGCGCGATCGAGGTGCCGAGCAGATATTGCCCCTCGTAGAGCGCGTTCGCGCGGAACATGGGAAACACGTAGTCGCGCACGAACTCTTCACGCAAATCTTCGATAAAGATGTTTTCCGGCTTGATGCCGAGCAGCAGCGCCTTCTCGCGCGCGGGTTTGAGTTCTTCGCCCTGCCCAAGGTCAGCGGTGAAGGTGACGACTTCGCAGCGGTACGTCGTCTGCAGCCATTTCAGGATGATCGAGGTATCGAGCCCGCCGGAATAGGCGAGCACCACCTTCTTGACCGCGCGCGTTTTGGCGTCCTGGGGCATCAATCAATCACGGCCAAACGGCCGAAGCCTTCTCCTGCGCAATCGCCGCACACATGCGTAGCAGCCGCCGTCGCGCAGTCTGCGCAAGCATGACTGCGTACCGGCATCATGACGCGTGATTAGCGGGCCGGACTATAAGAAAGGGACGCGTGTGGCGCCATACGGCTTCTCAGCCATATGGCGCAACAGCGCGAAGTACGGATTACGGGCTAGCGCCCCTCACGCGGCCGGACGCGTGGCCGACCGCAACGTGTTGAAGCGCGCCTTCTGCTCGTCGCTCAGCCCATCGTAGAACCGGGTGAGCGCGGGCTGCACGGTGCGGACCGCCGCAAGCATCGCCTGCAGCCGCTGCTCCATCGCCTCGACCCGGCCGGTCGGCGTGAGTGACTGATAGCTCGGGCAATTGGCTTTGAGGCTTTCTGCTGCCTTGAGCGAAGCATCCTTCAACGCATCGAGGGAGGCCTGCTGCTCCGGCGTCGGCCGCACCGCCTGGGCGATGCGGTCGATCGGCAAGTCGGCCACTCCCGGCGCTCGCTCCTCGCACAGCGAGGTGAGATTGCGCCGGTCCTGGCCGGCGGCAGCCTCATTCGCGGGCTCGACGGCGTTGAAGCGCGCCTTCTGCTCGTCGCTCAGGGATTGATAGAAGCGATCGAGCGCCGGCCGAATGGTCTGCACGGCAGCCAACATCACTTGCAGTCGGTTCTCCATCGCCGCGAGGCGTCCGGTCGGGATGCTCGGCAGATCGTTGGGGCACGCGCCCTGGAGGATGCCGATCGCCTTGGCGTTGGCGGTCTTGAGCTCGTCGAGCAGCGGACGCTGGGCGTCGGTCGGCTGCACCACTTCGCTGATACGCTCGACCGGCCAATCCGTGAGCTCCGCGGCCTGGGTGGTGCAAACATCGGCGGCGCGCTGTTCCCCATCCGGCGTGCGCGTGACGACGCGCCGCGGAGAGCTTGCGACGGCGCCGGGGCCGTGGCTTGGCGCTCGACCGGGATCGGCCGCGGCGTAGCCCGAGTAAGCATAAGGACCGTAGATGCCGTAGTAGACGTCGTTGTACGCATACGGCCAGAAGTCGTCGTAGGCGTAAGGCCAGTACACGTAATCGAAGAAATCCCAATAGGCGTAGGGCCAGAACAGCGGCCCGAACCAGCCGATGGTGAGGCCGCCCCACCACCAGGGCCAGAACGAACAACAGAATCGGCCGCCGAATCGCGCCCATCCGAAGCGCCCGCGCCAGGCGACATTGCCGATCGCGTGTGTGCCGAACACGGCATGGGCGCGCGCGAGATTGGCGTTGTGGGCGAGCGGGCCGGTGCGCGCGAGGCTGCCTGCGTGCAGAGCGCCGGCCGCTGCCGTCCGCGCTCCCGCGCTGGCGAGGCCGAGGCGGCTGCCGGCTGGCCCATGGATCGCGCCGGCACGGGAAATGCGCGAACTGGCACCACTATGGGTGATCCGCGCCGTCGAGACGCGGGACCCGGTGAATGAACGGCCGGCGACGCCGCCGCCGAACGAGCGCGCTGCGATGCCACCGCGGCTGATATGCGCTCCGCTAAACGAGCGGACGCCCATGGCGCCGCGGCTAATGCCCATTCCGCCGAAGCCGCGGCCCATGCCCCCCATGCCGCCGATGCGGGCACCGCCAATGCCGCCGCCACCGAAGCCGCGTCCGCCGCCAAAGCCGCCGCCCCCGAAGTGGCCGCCTCCGCCGCCGCCTCCGAAGTGGCCGCCGCCACCGCCACCGCCGCCCATGCGTGCGTCGGCTTCGACCGTGAGCAACGGAACGATGAGGAGGAGCATCGCGGCGATGCTAAGCCCGGACTTGAGCGCCAGTTTGACGTCAGGTTTCCGCGAAAATGGCGTTTGTGCCACCGTTGATCCGCGCGCATTGCAGACTTCAGGTGCTGGCGTTGCCAGTGCTGACATTCGTAGCGTTGACATAGGCATCTCCCGGAACGGTGCCGCCCGACGCTATATAGGGATACTGTGTTTAATTATATCATGGCTTCCTGAAGACATGCAGCGACAATCACGTTCCCGCCATTCATCGGTTGTTCAGAATAGCGCAGACAAGCAAACCCCATATTCGATCTGTTAAACTGCGCGGGTCGGCGAATGGTTCCCTGGTATCGACACGCCTTCGGCTCGCCGTCGGCAAAATTCGCGATGGAAATAGTCAGGAGGAATTTGAATGTTGACCCTGTATTACGCTCCGGGAGCATGCTCGATGGCCGCGCACATCGTTCTGGAGGAGAGCGGCGAGAAGTATCAGGCGCAGCCGGTCGATCTGGCGGGCGGCGAGCAGCGCACCGAAACTTATCTCAAGATCAATCCGCAGGGCCGGGTGCCGGCGTTGCGTCTCGACAACGGCGAGCCGCTTGCGGAGAACACCGCCATTCTGCCCTATCTCGGCAAGCGCTTCGGACTGTGGCCGAAAGACTCTGTGGCTGAAGCGAAGGCGCTCTCGCTGATCGGATTCTTCGCCGCGAGCGTGCATCCCGCGCACGCCCATATCGGCCGGCCCGAGCGCTACGCCGCCGACCCCGCTGCCCACGCCACGCTGCGGGAAACGGGCCGCAAAGTCTTTCACGGCTATTTGCAGCAAATCGACCGAATGCTTACCGGTCGTGAGTGGGTCGGTGATAACTATTCGGTGCTCGATCCGTATGGTTTCGTGTTCTACACCTGGGGCGTGCGCCGCGAGCTGCCTATGAGCGATCTTAAGAGTTACACCGCGTTCAAGGATCGCATGCTGCAACGTCCCGCCGTTCAACGGGTCGTGGCAGACGAGAAGATCAAACTCCAGTGACGTCCAGCATCAAACCGATGGCATTTTCTGCCGCTCATGCCCGCGCAAGCGGGCATCCAGAATCGAGAGAACATCGGTTTCGCTCTGGACCCCCGCTTCCGCGGGGGTGAGCGGAAGGAGACATGTGGTTCGGCGCGATTGCCCAAGCGCAGCGACATCGAAGGCGCATTGCGTCGGCTCGCACCGCGCATTCCACCGCACGAATTTGGCGCCATCGTTGATCATGCGCTGGACAGCCGCGGCTTGCGCGTCGCAACGCCAGAAGCGGCGGCGTGGCTGGCGCTGGTAAGCTATGTCCGCCACACTCTGACCGAATACGACGGTTTGCTCGAGCAGGGCTACGACGTCGAGAGCGCACGGCACTTCGTGCTTGCCGAGATGGACGAAATCCTCAAACGTTGGGGCGTACGCCGCGCGTTAAAGGACAATGACTGAGGAGCCGGCTGTCTCGTCCCGAACGGCCCGCAGCTCAATTCGCGGCACGCACCCCGAGCCGTACGAGGCGCGGCAGCACCTCGTCACAAAAATACGGCAGCTCTTCCAGATAATTGACGAACGAGACCGCAATGCCGCGCATGCCGGCGCCGCTGATGCTCTCGAGCTCCTCCGCCACCCGATCCGGCGTTCCGACAAATGGGTAGCCGCCGATCGCGTGTGAGGCAAAGTACTGCCGCTTCTTGATGTATTCCTCCGGCGGAATGGTCTGCGGCGTGATGCTTTTGTTCGCGAGCATGCCGTCGATTGCAACCCAATCCGCATTCTCGATGATGGCGTGACGGTAGTAGTCCTCCGCTTGCTTCTGACTCGGGCGGCAAATCACCTGCCCAACTGTAAAGACCTCGATCTCGCGGCCGACCGCCCGCGCCGCTTCCTTGATCTCCGCGACTTTTTTGACATTGCCTTCTAGCGAAGTCCGCGAGCCCGCGGTTGCCACGAAAAACGCATCGCAATTGCGCAACGCGAAGGCCTGGCCGACGGGCGAAGAGCCCGCGTTCATGAGAATCGGCCGCGTGCCCCCGAACGGCTTGGGATGGGCCCGCACGCCTTCGAGTTTGAGAAACTGTCCCGCGAAGTCGAAGCTGCCCGGTTCGGACCACGCCCGTTTGACTACATCGAGCCACTCCTGCGCAAAGTCATAGCGCGCGTCGTGCTCGCGCTGGGTGACGCCGAACATCTCGAATTCGCCCTCGTTCCAGCCGACCACGAGATTGACCCCGAAGCGGCCCTCGCCGATGTGGTCGGCGGTTACGAATTCCTTGGCGGCGATCAGTGGATGAAATAACGGCGCGTGCACGGTTCCGAACACCGTCATACGCCTGGTCGCACCGAGCAGGCCGACCGCCCAGGTGACCGTTTCCAGTGTGCTGCCGTGAAAATCGGTGTCGCCGCCGTAGCCCTTCCAGCGGCCGATCGGCAGCATGAAATCGATGCCGGCATCGTCCGCCATGCGCGCCAGGCGCAGGCAATCCGGCCAGCTCGCTGACCAGCGTTCCGGCACTTTCGTGGCGGAGCGGCCGGATGAACAGTTGGCGCCGAAGATTCCGATCTTCAGCGCGTTGGCGTTATACATGGCAACGCGGTCGCGCATTGTTCCAGCGCGGGCTAGCACGGCTTTGTCTCCGTCAGCGTGCGAAACCGCAGTTCATTCCTGCTACCGGCGGTACGGTCCAAGCTCCTTGACGGCCGCTTCGACGAAAGAGCTGTCGACCACATCATCGAGATTGACGGCGCCCTTGACCAGACCTTGCGCCATGTAGAAGGCGAGATCATAGGCGAGGCTCGACTTGTTGACACGGCCGTCCGGATTCATGCCGGTGGGCGTAATCGCCTTGTAGATGTCGCGGCTCTTGATCGGCGTCGCTTCGGACAGGATGGCAATGACCGCATCCGCATTCGCTCCGTCAAGCCTGCCGTTCGCGAGCGCACCGTTGTAGAAGCGCACCGCGCGCAGATAAGCGCGCATGAAATGCGTCGCCGCTTGGGGCCGCTTGAGCGCGAACTCCTCCGAATACAGCAGGACAGCAATCTGATGATTGGGCAAAATCTCGTCATCGGACTTGATCAGGACGGCATCGCCGTTCTTGATGGCGAGCGTCGGCGCGGGCTCGACCGAGGCTGAGGCGTCTACCGACTTGTTCTTGAGCGCGGCGACGTGGTCGGGCAACGGCATGTCGACCGTTTCGACATCGAAATATTTCAAGCCGACCGACTTCAACAGCGTGTTGAGCGTCGAGGTGTTGCTCACTCCCGGGGCATTCATCGCGAATTTCATGCCTTTGAGGTCTTTGATCTCCCGGTAGCGTCCGCTCTCGACATGGTCCTTGCGCACCAGAATCTTCGTCGCCCCGTATCCCGGCGGCGACGACGCTTTGTCCGCGACGATCTTGATTTTGATGCCCCGCGCGACCGCGTTGTAGAGTCCGGCCGAGGCGGAGCCGGCGCCCGCTTCGATCTGGCCCGCACCGAGCGGTGCCACCATATCCGCGGCCGAGCGGAAGTTGACGACTTTCACCTCCAGGCCTTCGTCGCGAAAGTAGCCCTGCTTGTCCGCGATGTAGATCGGCGCGTCGCTGGTGCTGCTGGTGGCACCAACCGTGATCGCCTGCGCAGCAGCCGTAATGGTGGACGCCATCAATACGCAGGCAGCAAGGCTGGCAAAAACCCTGTAGCTCAAGCGCGATTGCTCCCGTTCCACTGCAACCCGTGAGGCAACTATAACGAAGCGGCAGGGAACTTCGAGCCTCGCCGCCGTCACCGCAGCCGCAGCGCCCGCGGAATCCGCTGCAACAACTGCTCCACGCTTGCGTCCGTGATGCGTGTCGGGCGCCAGCGATAGAGCCATGCGTGCGTGAGCCAGATGATCAGAAACGTGAATACTCCTGCGAACACCACGTCGGAGAAGAAGTGGGCGCCCGCCGCCATGCGCTGCGCCCCGACCGCCACGCCGAAGGCCAGCGCAGCCGCGTAACCGAGCGCGCGCCACTGCGGCGGGAGCACCGCGGCCGGCGCCAAGGTCCAGAACGCGCCCGCGGGTTCGCCCCCGATGAACGAGCAATTCTTCGGGCAATCGCCGCGCGGATCCCACCAGGGGCGGAAGTGCTCATCACCGCCGAATTCGGCTATGTCGATGGGCCGCGGCCGCCCCCAATGCTCCTTGAGCCCGAGGTTGGCAAGCACGCCAGGAGCAAGCGCGAGCGGGATCAGCATCAGCAGGACCGCGCGCCCGGGAATGAGCAGCGGCCGCTGCGGACGAACCAGCTTTGCGACGGGCGCGACGGCCGCCGGCAAGGCGATGAGCGTGATCAGCCAGACGGCAGCGTCCCGGGCACGGAGATAGACCGGATCGTAACTGCGCCAGAAGCCGCCGCGCGCAGGGTCGAAGAACGGACTCGCAAGGTTGATGTCGAGTTCCGGCCAGATGCCGAAGATCAGGCCCACGGTTACCCCGATGGCGAGCGCAATCACAAGGGCGGTGCGGTTCATGAATGCAGAAGCGAGGCGACTCAGCAAGCGGCGATCATTGTGGCTTGGGCGCTTGCTGCCGGCAGACTTGCGTGTCGCCTTGGCTCCCCCACAACCAATCGCCGCATTTGTCGCAGCCGGAGAGCACGGTCGCGAGCACGATCGCGCCGAGGAGCCGGTAAACGTTCCTCTGCCAACTTGCAGCTGCTCGCATCCAACCCGCCTTTCATCGAGACCCAAGCGGGCGCGTTACGACCCTCAGCTCGGAACTCCACCTGCCCGGTCCACTGCCGGGCTAGCACAAATTTGCTAACGGATTTGCGGCGGGGATGAGGCTTTCGGTCGAAAAGCCGGTTTCCAGAAGCCGGCAGTCCACCCCGCGATCGCCCAGTACGTCAGCCCCCAAACCAACCCGGCGGCGATCACAATGAAGTCCTCGTCAACGGAGACCTCACCCTCGGGCAGAAAGCTCAGCCGATCCCATCCGACCCATGCGGAAACCGCCCCGCTGCACAGATGAAATATCCAGGAGCGCACGGCGAGAACTTCCGAGATCAGAATCCCGATCACATTTGGAAGCCACATCACAAGCAGCGTCGCGATCAGCAACTGGACGAAGCCGGAGGCGAATGTCGCATAATCTCGAACCTGCGCTCCGTCCGGGGACTGCCCTACCCCCCAAGAGCCGAGCACCACGACCAACGATCCCGCCACGACCGCCATCGCATAACCGAGCGGCACTAGCACAACGCGCAGCAACAGGCGGCCCAGCGTTTCCATGATTGCGCCAATCAATCGGTCATGGTCATGGCGCGCAATGCAAGCCGCTCGCGCGCCGAGAGCTTTTCCGTCGCGCTCTTGAGTTGGCCGCAGGCGGCGAGGATGTCACGGCCGCGCGGGGTGCGCACCGGCGAGGCGTAGCCGGCATTGAAGATGACCTCCGAGAATTTCTCGATCTGGTCCCAGTCCGAACACTCATAGCGCGTGCCGGGCCACGGATTGAACGGGATCAGGTTGATTTTCACCGGGATGCCCTTGAGCAGTCGAACCAGCGCCTTGGCATCGGCGAGCGAGTCATTCACGTCCTTGAGCATCACGTATTCGAAGGTGATTCGCCGCGCATTGGAAAGTCCGGGATAGCTGCGGCAGGCGTCGAGCAGTTTCTGGATCGGGTATTTGCGATTGAGCGGAACCAGTTCGTTGCGCAATTCGTCGCGCACCGCGTGCAGCGAGACCGCGAGCATGCAGCCAATCTCGGCACCCGCGCGCGCGATATTCGGCACCACGCCTGAGGTGGACAGCGTGATGCGGCGCTTGGAGATCGCGATGCCATCGCCGTCCGCGGCTATCAGCAGGGCATCACGCACCGCTTCGAAATTGTAGAGCGGTTCGCCCATTCCCATCATGACGATGTTGGAGACGAGGCGATCTCCTTGCGTCGGCAGGCCGTAGCCCTGCGCGCGCTGCATGCCAAGCCAATCTCCCAGGCGGTCGCGCGCGATCATGATCTGACCGACGATCTCGCCTGCGGTGAGATTGCGCACAAGCCGTTGCGTGCCCGTGTGGCAGAATGAGCAATTGAGCGTGCAGCCAACCTGGCTGGAAAGGCAAAGCGTGCCGCGGTCGGCCTCGGGGATGTAGACGCACTCCACCTCATGCGGACGCTCGCCTGCGTGCTCGCCGGGCAGCCGGACCAACCATTTGCGCGTGCCGTCGGCCGAGATCTGTTCCGCCATCACCTCAGGGCGCGTCAGGGTGAAGTGCTGGTCGAGGCTTGCTCGCAGATCTTTGGAGACGTTGGTCATCTCGGCAAAATCCTTGGCTCCGCGCACGTAGAACCAATGCCAGAGCTGCTGCACGCGCATCTTTTGCTGAGCAGGCGGCACGCCGATTTTGCCCAGCGCGTCGGCAAGCATCGCCCGCGACATTCCGACGAGCGACGGTTTTGCCGGCGGCACGTAGCGCTCGAGCGGGGTTTTTTCGATGGCTTGCCCGGCGCCAGCTGGGCGCGGCTCGACATCGAAGGAAGAAAGCGGAACCGTCATTTATCGCTCAGATCGGCATGATCGCAGTGCATCCCATAGATGGGAGGCCGAACCCGCGGGCAACAGATTGCCGAGAAGCTTTACCGCGCTGCTCGTCCTCGCGAAAGCGGCGACTCAGAGCCACAGATCCGAGGAAGCGGCCCTGGATTCCCGCTTGCAGGGGGAATGAGCGGCTGAAGGCGTCATTGCAACTTTTCGATCAGCGCCATTGCCGCCGCCGGAGCGCGTACTTTTGCGCCTGAGATCATGTAGATGAAAACGTCGCGCTTGGTTTTTGCGGAAGGCTTGTCGGCAATGGTCGAAAGATCATCCGGCGCTCCGCCAGCAGCAAAGATGCGCGCGCGCTTTGCCCAGGCGTCGAGCGCGGCCGGTGGGTAGCCGGTCTGCTCCTTCTCCGAGGTACGCTGCAGGCGGGCATAAACGAAATCGCTTGTGATATTGGCGATCACGGGGTGTTTGTCCGATTCCACGAGCACGACTGCCACGGAAAACCTGCGCAACAGCGCAATAAACGATCGGTCGACAAAGCTTGCGTGTCGGACCTCCACGGCGTGGCGGATCGGCTGATCATCCAGCCGTTGCGGCAATAGGGCTAAAAAGCTTGCGAAATCCTCCGGCTCGAACTTCTTGAAGGGCGGCATCTGCCAAAGCACGGGGCCGAGCTTCGATTTGAGCTCGAGGACACCGCTGGCAAAGAAACGATCGATCGAGTCACGCGCCTCGCCGAGCACGCGCCGATTCGTCGCAAATTGCGGTCCCTTCAGAGCAAAGACGAAATCGTCCGGGGTCTCTTGCGCCCATTTGCGAAAGCTCGCCGGTTTTTGCGTGCGGTAGAAAGTGCTGTTGATCTCAATGCTGGTGAGCTTGCGGCTTGCGTGCTCGAGCTCGCGCGCCTGCGGCAGCCCCTTGGGATAGAACTCGCCGCGCCAGGGCGGAAACACCCAGCCGCCGATGCCGACGCGGATCATCGGTCGTCACCCAGCTAGCGGCACTCCTGATCGATCTTGTCGAGCGCCTGGCTGAGACCCTTGAGCGAATACTGGTCGACCGACTGGGCACCGCGGCCCGACGAGCCTTTGATGGTCAGCTCGGCACCCTTGCGCATCGCTTCGACCATGCGCGCCTCTTCCGCCACGTTCTTGATCCATGCGCCGTCGTCCTGGGTATACATCGCAAATTTTGCGCTGCCGACCTCCGCGGTTGCGTCGGAACTGGTCTTGAAGGGATATCCGATGATGACCGACACTTCGTTCTTCACGTTATCGGCCGGACGCGTGGACACGAAGAAATAGGCAGGGTCGCGCTTGCGGCCGGCCGGCTCGATCGTCGCAGTCTTCGGCTTGCCCAACGCGAAGCAGATCTTGTTGCCGCCCGGGGACGCTGTGTAGGCACCCCAATCGCTGTACTGGCCCAACAGCTTTGGTTCGGTGTCGCGGCCGGACGCGGGCGGCTTTGCTGGCTGCTGCGCAAATGCGGCCTGCGCCATCCCCGCGGCGAGCACCACCGGCAGCACCCACGCGGCCACTCGACGTGCGCTCATCAGCCAGGCTCCGTTTGCATGTTGAAAATGCATGGAATGCGTGGGAATTCGGCAATGTGAAGGCGAAACGGCCAAGGCGGTCGATTATGCCGTTGGAAATTTACAAAGTAGGATCGTCCGTTCCAGCGGCCACCGAACGTACGTCATCCATCCCCTGTCGCCCCGCCCGCCTGTGAGAAGCGTCTCGTCCGTGAAAGCCATCCTTTGTCAACAGTTCGGCACCGCCGACGACCTCGTGGTCGCCGATATCGCCGATCCCGTGGCCGGCCCCGGTGAGGTTGTGGCCAGAGTAGCGGCGGTTGGATTGAACTTCTTCGACACCCTGATCATCGCCGGCAAGTACCAGACCAAGCCGCCGTTTCCGTTCTCTCCCGGCGGCGAGTTTGCCGGCGTGGTGGAGCGGGTTGGGCCCGGCGTGACCGAGTTCAAGCCGGGCGACCGAGTCATGGGCTACACAAATTTCAACGCGGCACGCGAACGCACGGCGGTGGCGACCAACAACATCATCAAAATTTCCGCCGATCTCGATTTCGATCGCGCCGCCGCGCTGACGATTACGTATGGGACGGCCTACTACGCGCTCAAGTACCGGGCTTCGCTCCGCCGGGGCGAAACGCTGGCCGTGCTCGGCGCGTCCGGAGGCGTCGGACTCGCCGCCGTCGAGGTCGGTGCCCTGATGGGCGCGCGGGTGATCGCCTGTGCGTCGACCGACGACAAGCTCGAGTTTGCCCGCGCGCATGGCGCCGGAAATACGGTGAATTATCAGAAGGAGAGTCTGCGCGAGGCGCTCAGGCGCCTCGGCGGGGAGCATGGTATCGATGTCGTCTTCGATCCGGTAGGCGGGCCCTACAGCGAGCCGGCGCTGCGCTCGCTGGCATGGGAGGGGCGCCATCTCGTCGTCGGCTTCGCGGCCGGAGACATTCCGAAGCTGCCGCTCAACCTCGTGCTGCTGAAGAGCTGCGCCGTGCTCGGCGTGTTCTGGGGGGCATGGGTTCGCAACGCGCCGGATCAATACAAATCAGCGCTCCACGAGCTCGTGCGCTGCTGCGCCGAGGGCCGGCTGTCGTGCCACATCCAGCACGTCTATCCACTGAGCGAAACGCCGAAAGCGCTGAAGACGCTCACCGATCGCAAGGTGATGGGCAAACTCGTGGTGCGGCCATAGCTGCGCATCAACGATCGGCTGAAAGCGGGGCAGATCGCGTAGGGCGCGATAAGCGAAGCGCATTGCGCCCTACGTAGACGCCGACCGCGCCAAGCGGTCCATCGTCTGCGCAAGCTCGACGTCGCGCTGCGTCACACCGCCGGCATCGTGGGTGGCAAGGGTCACCTCGACCCGGTTGTACACGTTGAACCATTCCGGATGGTGGTCGAGCTTCTCGGCCACGAGTGCCGCGCGGGCCATGAACCCGAAGGCTTCATTGAAGTCCTTGAACGTGAATTTCTTTCTGATGGCATCGCGGCCCTGGACCTCGCTCCAGCCCTCGAGCTTGGCGAGAGCCGCAGCGCGGGCATTGCCGCTCAATTTTTCAGCCATGGTTCGCACCTCGCTGGCAGGCATTGTGTCACGAAGCGCATGACTCCCGCCACTCGCAAAGGCGGCTGCAGCGCTTAGGTATTATATCGCGCGGCTTGGCGCGGAGGCATTTATGTCCTGGTCCCTCAGTATCGGCAGCATCGCCGGAACCGCGGTTCGCGTCCACATCACGTTTCTCCTGTTCCTCGGCTGGATTTTTGCTGCGAGCTGGGCCGCCGGCGGGGCCGCCGCCGCCTGGGATGGTCTCATTTTCATGCTGTTGCTGTTCGCGTGCGTGGTGGCGCACGAGTTCGGACACATCTTCACCGCCCGAGCCTTCGGCGTGTCAACGCCAGACGTCACTTTGCTGCCGATCGGCGGGGTCGCGCGGCTCGAGCGGATTCCGGAAGAGCCGTGGGAAGAATTCTTGGTAGCAATCGCCGGCCCGCTGGTGAACGTGGCAATTGCGATCATTTTGGTCCTGCTCGCGGGGGGTCACCTCGATAGCAGCGATCTCCGCGCGGTCGAAAGTCCGCACGCTTCGATGATCGATCGGCTCGCCGCAGTGAACCTGTTCCTTGCCCTGTTCAACATGATCCCGGCCTTCCCGATGGACGGCGGACGGGTGCTACGTGCCATTTTGGCCTCGCGCATGGGCTACGTGCGCGCCACCGAGATTGCCGCGCATATCGGTCAAGGCGTCGCCTTTGCGCTCGGTTTTGTTGGATTGTTCTGGAATCCGTTGCTCATCTTCATTGCCATCTTCGTCTATCTGGCCGCGTCCTCGGAAGCGCATCTCGTTGCCATTCGCGCCATGTCGCGCGGCGTGCCGGTGAGCGCGGCGATGATGACGCAATTCGCAACGCTATCGCCGGAGGCTCACGTCGATGAGGCAGTGCAGACGTTGCTGAGCACGAGCCAGAGCGAATTTCCGGTGACCGATGCCGCGGGCAAGCCGATGGGTTTGCTCAGTCGCAACGATCTCATTCGTGCGCTCAAGCAGCTTGGTCCTGATGCCCGCGTGGCCGACGCGATGACCGCGCCGGTGCCGACAATCTCACAGCGGAAGTGTCTGGAAGACGCATTCCGCATGCTGCAGGAGAAATCGGCGCCCGCAGTCGCCGTCGTGGATTCGGCCGGACGCCTCGTCGGCCTCGTCACCTCGGAAACCATTGGTCAGATGCTCATGCTGCGCGAGGCTCTGCCCAAGGGCACGCAGCTCGGCCCGTGGACGCGCCCGAGCGGCGCCTAGCGAAATTACCCTGCCGTGTCGATAGCGCCGGCGCTAAGCCGACTTGCGCAGCGGCGCCAGTTCCGGTGTGCGCGCGGATGCAGCCTCGCGCACCTTCGTCGAGTAGTACGACGCGTTCTGCTCGCCGCGCAGCGCCTCGCGCGTGAACTGGATCAGGTGATGGGCGACGAAACCCATGCCCAGAGCGGCGTCGATCTGCCCGCGGCGCAACGCGTGCCGCGCCGCCCGCCAGAACGGCTTGCGGTAATCGGAGAGAATGCCGATGTGCAGCATTACGCGCCATGCCAGCACCAGCGCATTGGAAAGATTTCCCCAATTGAGCTTGCCGCGCGCCGGCGGAATCATTCGGTTCACATAGGTAGCCTCGACCTGATGGCGAAAGCGGCTGAACAAGCGCTCCGGATCGTTGGCGTAGGCGATGCAGCGTCGCCACATCGCGACCACCTCGTCATAGGGGCGCAGGAATTGCACATTGCTTTCGCGCGCGGGATCATCGTCGAGCCGCTCCGCCCGTTTGAGCCGATCCCACAAAGGCGTCTTCGGCAGCGCCTGCAGCAGATTGATAGTCAGCATCGGAATCTGCGAGAGATCGATGAATTCCTTGAGCCGGCTCTCGGTATCGTCGGAATCGGTGTCAAGCCCGAGAATGATCCCCGACGTGACCTCGAGGCCGTAACTGTTCAGCGTCCTGATCGATTCCAGCATCGGCACGGCAACGTTCTGGTTCTTGCGCATGGCCTTGAGCGCGTCGGCCTCGGGCGTTTCGATGCCGACGAACAGGCCGAGGAATGACGCCTCTCGCATCAGCACGAGGATGTCGGTTTGCTTGGCAATATTGAGTGTCGCCTCGCAAACGAATTGCATGGGATAGCCGTTCTGCTTCTGCCAGGCGACGAGATGCGGAAGCATCTCCTTCGTGGCTTTGCGATTGCCGATGAAATTGTCATCGACGAAATAGACCACCGGCGGACACCCCTTCTGCCTGCGCATGGCTTCGAGCTCGGCGGTGATCTGCTGCGGCGTCTTCAGACGCGGCTGGCGGCCGTAAAGGTTCGGGATGTCGCAGAACTCGCACAGATAGGGACAGCCGCTCGAGAACTGCAGTGTGAGCATCAGATAACGCTTCAGCGGAATGAGATCGTAGGCGGGGATCGGAAAATCCTGGAGCGGCAGACGATCCTTGGTTTCGAAGCGCATCTGCGCGGGCGGCCGCGCGACGCTGTCGTCGAGGCAAGCAATAAGCCGGTCGGTTGCGTCTCCCATTTCGCCGACATGGATGTAATCGATCTCCGGATACATTTCGGGCGATGCGGATGCCGAAGGGCCGCCGATCACGATCACCTTGCCGGCAGCGTGCGCGCGTTCGGCAATCTGGTGAATCTGCCGCGCCTGCACGTGCATCCCGCTTACCACCACGATATCGGCCCATTCGAATTCCGCGGGGGTCGCCTTGCGAATATTTTCGTCGATGAAACGGACCGGCCACGGCTCCGGCATGTAGGCGGCAATCAGCAGAAGGCCTTGCGGCGGCATGAACGCGCGCACGCCCTTCATCAACCGGTAGGCGTGATTGAACGTGCCAAAAGCAGGCGTGTAACGCGGAAAGACGCACAAGACCCGCCGCCTGGTCTTGACAGGAATCGGGCAGCGCACGCGACCTCCGATCTGCTGCCCCATGGTTGCCTTCCGCGAAGCCCGAGGCAAGGGGTCGGATTCACTCAGACCGACAGTTTCCTGCTTGGCGACGGCGCATTGCCTCGCCCGCGTTCGTGATTATATTCGCAGCGAAAGCGGGCCCTCGTGGCCCGCCATTGATTTTCGATGCCTCCATGAAGCTGCGCAACGTCGCGATCATCGCCCACGTCGACCATGGCAAGACGACTCTGGTCGACCGGCTGCTGCAGCAGTCCGGCGCGCTGCGGCAAAACCAGCGGGTCGCCGAGCGGGCGCTCGATTCCAACGATCTCGAGCGCGAGCGCGGCATCACGATTCTCGCCAAGGTGACCTCGATCGTTTGGCGCGACACCCGCATCAACATCGTCGACACGCCCGGCCACGCGGATTTCGGCGGCGAGGTCGAGCGCATCCTCAATATGGTCGACGGTGCGCTGCTGTTGGTCGACGCCGCGGAGGGGCCGCTGCCGCAAACCAAGTTCGTGGTATCGAAAGCGCTCAAAGTCGGTCTCAAGCCGATCGTCGTGATCAACAAAGTCGATCGCCCGGACGCACGGCCTGAGCAGGTCGCAAACGAAGTCTTCGATCTGTTCGCCGCGCTCGAGGCGAACGAGCAACAGCTGGATTTTCCCATTCTCTACGGCTCAGCCAAGGAAGGCTGGATTGCAACCGCGCCGCTCGGTCCGAAGGATAACGGCATGGCGCCGCTGCTCGATCTCATCGTCAGGCATGTTGCCGCGCCGAGCGTCGAAGAAGGTGCGTTTCGCATGCTCGGCACGATTCTTGAGGCCAATCCCTACCTCGGCCGCCTCGTTACCGGACGCATCACGTCCGGAACAGTGAAGCCAAACCAGCCTGTGAAGGTGCTCGACCGCGACGGGCAGCAGGTCGAGGTCGGCCGGGTGACCAAGGTGCTCGCGTTTCGCGGCCTCGAGCGTACCGGTGTCGAACAGGCTTGGGCTGGTGACATCGTCGCGATCGCCGGACTGCCGCAAGCCACGGTCTCGCACACGATTTGTGCGCCGGAAGTGATGACCCCACTGCCGGCACAGCCGATCGATCCGCCGACATTGGCCATGACGTTCCGGATCAACGACTCGCCGCTCGCCGGCACCGAAGGCGACAAGGTGCAGAGCCGGGTCATTCGCGAACGGCTGCTGCGCGAGGCGGAGGGTAACGTCGCGCTCAAGATCACGCCATCGAACGAAAAGGATGCCATGGAGGTCGCCGGCCGCGGCGAGCTGCAGCTCGGGATTCTGATCGAGACCATGCGGCGCGAGGGGTTCGAACTGTCGGTCTCGCGGCCGAAAGTGCTGCTCGAACGCGGCGCCGACGACGAACTGCTCGAGCCGATCGAGGAAGTCATCATCGATGTCGACGAGGAGCACACCGGTGTGGTCGTGCAGAAGGTATCCGAACGGAAAGGGGAGTTGACCGAAATGCGTCCCTCGAGCGGCGGGAGGGTCAGGCTCGCCTTTCATGCACCGACGCGCGGCCTCATCGGCTACCAGGGAGAACTGCTCACCGACACGCGCGGGACCGCCGTCATGAACCGCTCGTTCCATGGCTACGGACCGCATCGCGGCGAGATCGCCGGCCGGCGCAACGGTGTGCTGATCTCCAATGACCAGGGCGAAGCGGTCGCGTATGCGCTTTGGAATCTCGAAGACCGCGGGCCGATGATGATCGAGCCGGGATGCAAGGTCTATCGCGGCATGATCGTCGGCGAGCACACCCGCGGCAACGATCTCGAAGTCAACGTGCTCAAGGGCAAAAAGCTCAGCAACATCCGCACCCACGCCAAGGACGAGGCGGTGCGGCTCACACCGCCGATCCAGATGACGCTGGAAAAGGCGCTTGCCTATATTGCCGATGACGAACTGGTCGAGGTCACCCCGAAAGCGATACGGTTGCGCAAGAAGCTGCTCGATCCGAACGAACGCAAGAAGCAGGAGCGGCGCAAAGAGCCGCTCGGCGTCTGACAACGCGTGTTCGCTCGCCGTCGCAACAGGCGAATCAGCTTACGCAGAGAGAACGTTTCCCCGTGCCGCGAACGCGCCGAGCGGGGCGCGGGACGCAAAAGGCCTGCATCACCGGATTGGACACAAATTTTTGTCTTGCCGGCGTGTCGTCGCGGCAACATTTCGGTAGACCGCGAACAATTCTGGAGTTTTGCCGCCGCGCTGGACCGATCGCGGGGCCGGAGTGTGGCAATTCCACACCAATCGGCGCCGCTGTTGCGCGGTGATGCAATATTGCTCTTGAAGGGTGGCCGCCCGCTTGGTTGTATCCATGTCATGAGCACGATCCTGATCGAGGTCCGTCGCGCGAAGCCGGCCGATGCCATCGGCATCGCAACGACGCACGACGAAGCCTGGAGGGGGGCCTACCAAGGCGTCATTCCCGGACCCGAGCTCGACAAGCTGATCAACCGGCGCGGCCCGCAATGGTGGGACAACGCCATCCGCAAGGGCAGCCGCATCGCGGTCCTGGCATTCGGCGATTGCGTCGCCGGCTACGCCAACTACGGCCGCAACCGGGCGCGCAGCCTCTACTACGACGGCGAGCTCTACGAGCTTTATCTACGGCCGGAATTCCAGGGGCTCGGCTTCGGCCGCAAGCTGTTCGGCGCGGCGCGCCGCGATCTCGTGCAGAGCGGCTTGCAAAGCCTGGTGGTCTGGGCGCTGTCGGACAACGAGCCGGCGGTCGGCTTTTATCGTGCGCTCGGCGGCAAGGCGGTGGCGCGCTCCTCCGAGCGCTTCGGCACGCGCGTTCTCGACAAGATCGCCTTCGCCTGGAATAGCTGACGGCGCGAGCCCAATACGGCGGCTCATCCGCTCCGGCGGTTTGCAGTCACTCCCGGTCCTCAGACGTCTGCGCTCCGAACGCTGGCATTCGCAGGCCCGCGCCCAGGCAGGCCGCGCGCACCGTATTGGCAAGCAGGCACGCGATCGTCATCGGTCCGACGCCCCCCGGGACGGGCGTAATCGCGCCCGCGACCTCGCGGACTTCGGCGAAGGCGACGTCGCCCACGATGCGGGAATTGCCGCCCGGCTCCGTCACCCGATTGATGCCCACGTCGATGACGGTGGCGCCGGGCTTGACCCAATCGCGCCGCACCATCTCGGCTCGCCCTACCGCGACAAATAAAACGTCGGCGTGTCGAGTGACCGCCGGCAGATCACGCGTGCGCGAATGGGCCACTGTGACCGTCGCATTCTCCGCGAGCAAGAGTTGCGCCAGCGGCTTGCCGACAATGTTGGAACGGCCGACCACGACCGCTTCGAGCCCCGCCAGCGACGGTTGCACGGTCTTGGCAAGGAGCACGCAACCGAGCGGGGTGCAGGGTGCGAGTCCTGGCAATCCAGAGGCAAGGCGGCCGGCATTCACGGGGTGGAAGCCGTCGACATCCTTGCCGGGATCGATTGCCGCGATGATCTTGTCTGCACCGATCTGCTTCGGCAACGGCAGCTGCACCAGGATACCGTGAACCGCGGGATCCGCATTGAGCCGCGTGATCAGCGCCAGCAGGTCCGCTTCGCTCGTCGTCTCGGGCAGGCGATGATCGAAGCCGCGCATCCCTGTGCCGGCGGTCATCTTGACCTTGCTGCTCGCGTAGCTCGCGCTCGCGGGATTGTTGCCCACCAGCACCACGGCGATGCCCGGCACGATGCCGCGGTCGCGGGTCAGACGGTGCACGGCATCCGCCACCTTCCCGCGCAGGTCCGCGGCGATCGCCTTGCCATCGATGATCTTTGCGGTCATGGGCCCCTGCGCCGCGGCGGAGGTGACGTGAATCTCGCTACGATACCGCGCAGAGTTGCTCCAGGACAGCGGCGAGCGTACGGCCCGCGCCGCGGATATCGATTCGTTTGACCCGCGCAGCCGCGCCCGCGACGATGCACACGTCGCGCGCAGCAACACCCAGGGATTTGGCGAGCAGACGGACCAGCGCCGCATTCGCCTCGCCTGCGCTGGGCGCCGCGCGCACCCGCGCTTTTAGGACGCTGCGTCCGTCGGCCAGACGCTCGATCCCGTCGATCGCGTCGCGACCGCCGCGCGGCGTGAGCCGCACGGTAAGCACGAGCCCGTCCGGCGTCGCCGTCCAAGGGGGCGCGGCAACCACGCTCAGAACACGTTGGGAAGGATGTAGAGCTCGATGCAATAACGAAGGAAAATGATGATCAGGATGAGAATGACGGGTGAGATGTCGAGCCCGCCAAGGTTCGGCAGCATGTTGCGAATCGGACGCAGCACCGGCTCAGTGATTCGATAAAGAAAGTCACCCACCATGCCGACGACGGGACTGCGGACATTCACGACGTTGAACGCCACCAGCCAGGAAAATATCGCCGCCGCGATCAGGATCCAGATGTAGAGTTGAAGGACGAGATCGATGACGAGGAAAAGGGCGCGCATGGACCAGATTCGCTGGAAAGAATCGTATTGAACCTTTACCGAGCCGAGCGCCGGTAAACAAGCCGCCAATCCTTGACTTGCCGCGACCCGCGCCCTAAATGGCGCGCACTCGCTGGCGCCTGCGAATGCGGGCGCCTTTTGGCGGGGCCGTAGCTCAGTTGGGAGAGCGCCTCGTTCGCAATGAGGAGGTCAGGGGTTCGACCCCCCTCGGCTCCACCAGCATTGCCTCGAATAACCGACCGGACGATACGCAACCTCTCCAGGGCATCACCCGCTCGCCGCCTGCTCCGGCCGCTGCGCCGGCATGCCCAGCCAGTGATTTAGAAAAGCCTCCAGCCAAGCCCGGCCCGCCGGATCGTAGACTGCGCGATCGGCGAAATGCGCGACTCGCGGCTTGGCGTTCGGCAACAGCATGCGGTCGTGACCGCGCGTGGTCCAACGGCACATCATCGCGTGGGTCACGTCGGGATGGAATTGCAACGCATAGGCCGTTCCACCGTAACGAAAGGCCTGCACCGGAAAGGAGTCGCCCTCCGCCAGCAGTTCGGCCCCGAGCGGAAGGTCGAAGCCCTCGCGATGCCACTGATAGACCTGTTGCGGCCAGGGATCGCAAACCGCGCGCCCGATCTCGGTCGGACGGATCGGATAGTATCCGACCTCGGCATGGCCATCCGGGTGCTTGAACACACGGGTTCCGAGATGATTCGCCAGCATCTGGGCGCCAAGACAGATGCCGAGAAACGGCTTGTTCTCCTTCAGCGGCGCGCTCAGCCAATCGATCTCCCGCCGAATGAAATCGGTCGTATCGTTCGCGCTCATCGGGCCGCCGAAAATGATGGCGCCGGCATGCTCGGCCATGCTCGCAGGCAGCGGATCGCCCAAGGGCGGGCGGCGTACGTCCAGCCGATAGCCGCGTAGGCGCAGCGAGTGGCCGACGCGACCGGGCGTCGAAGTCTCCTGATGCAGGACGATCAGAATCGGCTGAAGCATGGCGCCGCGAAGTTCAATGCCCACCGTGAGACCGGTCTTCAAGTTCGCAGAGCATGACAACCCGGCAGGACAAATCGCTCAGTGCGCGCGATTGCGCTTGTGCAGATCCGTCGCCTTGAGCAACACGTTGTGCGGGGTCATCCGCATGAGCACCGTCACGACCTTGTTGACAAAGCCGGGAACCACAATCCGGCGCCCTTCCTTCAGCGCGCGATAACCATCCGCGGCAACGCGCTCGGGAGACCGCGTCAACAATCGGGGAAACGCGTCGCTCGGTATGCCCGCGCGCACCTGAAACTCGGTCGGCACCGGGCCGGGACACAGTACGGTGACGCGCACGCCGCGCGGCTTGAGCTCCTGATAAAGCGCCTCGCTGAAAGAGAGGACGTAGGCCTTCGTCGCATAATAGACCGCCATTCCGGGGCCTGGCAGGAAGGCGGCGATCGAGGCCACGTTGAGAATGCCGCCCTTGCGGCGTTCCAGGCTGTCGACGAACGCGAGCGAGAGCGCGGTGAGCGCGCGCACATTGACGTCGATCATGGCGAGTTGCTGAGCGCGGTCGAGCTCGTCGGCGGTCCCGAACAGACCGAAGCCGGCATTGTTGACGACGATCTCGGGCTCAAGCCCGAGCCGGGCCAACGCCGCGCCGATATCGCGCACGGCGTCGACCCGCGCCACATCCGCGCGCAGAACCGTTGGCCGGGGACTCCCCTTGGCGGCAATGGCATCGGCGAGCGCGTTGAGCGCCTGCTCCCGTCGCGCGACGAGAACGACTTCGTGACCGTTCGCGGCAAACTCATGCGCCAGCGCCGCCCCGATGCCGGCGGACGCCCCCGTGATCACGGCGACAGGGCGCTTCTCCTGCGTCACGGCAATGCAGACCCCCGCTGATTGGCGACGCGCTGGCCAAGTTCGATCCGCTCGCGCGAGGAGATGCCGAGGAGGTCGGCGGCCCGCCAGATCAGATTGCTCTCGAATTCGCTCACGCAGCCATCGGCGTACACGATTTCCCACATCATCTCGACCACGCGCCGGCGCCCATCCTCGTCGAGCGAGCGGTTGATCAGGCTGGTGAAATGATAGAGATCGATCGCCTCGTGTTCCGCCTCGGTCGCTTCTTCGACCAGTTCCCTTGTCGCTGCCTCGTCGAGCCCAAAGGCGCGTTTGATGACCGAATGAATCCTCTGCCGCTCCACGTCGGAAATGTTGCCGTCGATTGCCGCGGTGTGAACCAGCAGCGCGGCTGCGGCAAGGCGATAATCATTCGGCTCGAAGCGGCCCGGATGCTTGCCGCCTTCGGTGACGTCGGCCAGGAACTTGCGAAAAGCCTCGAACATGAGTGCCGCAGACGCTCGCCCGCGTCACGTTGCACACCCATATGGGCAAAGTCCAGCGCGGCTACTGGACGCTCTTGTTCTTGGCGACGCTCGCCTCGAGCAGCTCAAGATTGTTCTTGACGTAAGGATTGCCCGGATCCTGCGCGCGCGCTTTGAGCAGAATCTCGCGCGCCCGGGCGCGGTCGCCGCGCAGCATGTACGAATAGCCCCAGTTGTTCAGGATTTCCGCGCTGACGCCGGAAACTTTCGTGGCGCGCTCATAATCCTGGTCAGCGAGATCGAACCGGCGCATGTTGTCATGACAGGCAGCAAGCCCTAGCCACGCCTCGATGGCGCCCGGATCGCTCTCGGTGGCCCGGCGGAAATGGCGCTCAGCAGCATTGAAGTTTCCACCGGCGAAATATTTCTTGCCCAGAGCGATATCGTGCTTCGCTGCGTCAGCAACCGACGGCTTTGCCGCCGCGCGCGGCTGCGGCTCGACAGATGACTTTACACTGTCGGTCGTTGCTGGATCGTCCGATATGGGGACGGCGTCCTGGGTCGCCGCGCCGCTCGCATTCGAGAGATCGCCGAGATTGGCTGAGGTTCCACAGCCGGCGAGCAAGAAAAGGAATGCAAGTGCGACAAGATGTCGACCCGCTCTGGCTATCATCGCTGCATCCCCCGGCGCATCAAGCTGTCGCTTGCGCCTCGCCAGGCGAAAACACGCGACGCTCGGCATTCATCGCAAGCCGGCGGGATCAGGCTAGCCAAGTACGGTTAACAAAGCATCGCGGGCCTGGCGGTGGAAGTGCGAGATCGTGCGCGCGTCGCAAGGAAGGCGGGCTTGAGCGCTGGCGTGGTAAACAATAGGTAACGCGGGTTGATCGCGCGGCGCCCCTGCTGCACCATCCGTGCGCATAGGGCGTACAAAGCAGATTTCTCTCCGTCGCGAGGGCGGAACGCCAAGGAGCAAGAACCAATGCCGAAGCCACGGATCAGCTACGTCGATCCAGCGACCATCAAAGACTCAGGCATGCGCGCCGAGTTCGAACGCTGTGCGCGCGAAGGTACCCCGCGGCCGGAGAGCCAGGCGATCCGCGCCCACGTGCCGGCGGTATTCTGGTCATTCGCCAACAGCTGGCGCGACGTCTTCGAGAACGGGGTCGCCGATCACAAGATCAAGGAACTCTGCCGGATCTACGTCTCGCGCTCGGTGCTGTGCGAATTCTGCGGCAACCAACGCTCGGTGAAGGCAGCGAAGCAGGGGATGATCGAGGACGATTACAGCGACCTCATCAATTTCGAGAGCTCCACCCGCTACGACGAGCGGCAGAAGGCGGCGCTCGCCTATGCGGAAGCGATCACCTGGGACCTGCCGGTCGATGACGCGTTCTGGGCGCGGCTGCATCGATACTTCAGCGACCCGGAGCTCGTTGAAATCGGCTATTTCGTCGCCTTGACGATGGGCCAGCAGCGCTGGCTGCGCACGCTCGACATCGAGCACCACCAGATTCTCGCCGGCACCGACGCATCGATGGCGCCGGGCTTCGAGAGCGAGGACGCGCTCAAGCGCTCGAAAAGCGCGCCCGATTACTGGGCGAAACGGCCCGCCCGCCGCACGGAGGAAGCCGCGGAGTAGCATCTTCAAACGGCAAGACTCTCGCCGCCTCGCCCCTTTTTCTATCCGGTCGCGCGCGCCATTGCTTCCGGCTTTGCGGCGAGCCGCTCTTGCACCAGGTTTGCGACACTCATCTGATCGACTTTGCCGGAACCCAAAACGGGAAGCTTGTCGAGCACCCAGACCTCCGAGGGAATCATCAGATCGGAGGCATGCCTTGCTTTGGCAAATGTCTGAAACTCCGCGCGCGTCGCGTTCTTTTGCTGGGTGACCAGGATGAGGCGCTCGCCTTTGCGCAGGTCGGGAACCGAAACGACGGCGGAGAGCGCATTGGGCCACAGCTCGGAGACAAGCGCTTCCACGGCCGCAAGCGAGATCATCTCACCGCCGATCTTGGCGAACCGCCGCGCACGGCCTTTGATCGTGACGAAGCCCTGCTCATCGATGGTGACGATATCGCCGGTGTCATGCCAGCCTTCCGGCGGCGGCTCGAGAACGCCGGGATTTTCAACTTTGAGATATCCGAGCATCACGTTTGGCCCACGCACCCAAAGCCGGCCGCCCTCCTCAACGCCTTCGACCGACTCCAGTCGAGCCTCCATGCCAGGCAGAATGCGCCCGACGCTGCCGAACTTGTTGAACATCGGCGTGTTCAACGCGAGCGCCGGCGCAGTCTCGGTGACTCCGTAGCCTTCGAGGATGCGCAGCCCGAACTTTTCCATGTAGGTGCGGCGCGTCGCCTCCTTGACCGGCTCCGCGCCCGCCAGAATGTAGCGCAGGGAGCGGAAGTCATAAGGATGCGCCACGCGCGCATATCCGGCGAGGAACGTGTCGGTGCCGAACATGATCGTGGCGTTGACGCCGTAGATGAGCTCGGCGACGGTCCGGTAGTGCAGGGGCGATGGGTAGAGATAGGTGCGCACGCCCGATACGAGCGGAAGGATGATCCCGACGGTGAGGCCGAAGGAATGGAACGCCGGCAGCACGTTGAACACCTTGTCCTGGCGGCCGAAATCGATGCGCGCCGCCGCCTGTGCGGCATTCGCGAGCATGTTTCGATGGGACAGCACCACGCCCTTCGGCGTGCCTTCCGATCCTGAGGTGAACAGGATTGCGGCCCAGTCATCGGGCTTGCGCTCCACGAGGGGCCGATTGGCGTTGCGCAGGCCGCGAATCTTGTCCGCGAAGGTGATGCTGGCGCGGACGTCTTCCAGATAAACGATCTTCACCGCCTGCTCGAGCGCGGGAATGAGATTGGTGAGCCGGCCTTTCTCGATGAACATGCGCGAGGTCACAATCACCTCGAGCCGCGCCGCCTTGCAGGCAGCGAGGATATTTGCCGCCCCAGCGGTGAAATTGATCATTGCAGGGACGCGGCCCGCCGACATCAAGCCGAGAACCGTGAGGACGACGCCATTCGCGTTCGGCAGCATCACGCCGATCGCGCGCCCCGGGGCCGCGAGCGGCATGAGCTTGGCGCCGAGGATGGAAGCGGCGGTCAACAAACGCTTGTAGGTGAGCGCACCGGTCACCGGGTCTTCGACCGCGACGCTGCGGCGCCCATGGATTTCGGCGGCTTGAATGACCGCCTGAACCACCGTGCGATCGGTCGATGTGGTGCGGAAAACGAGATCCGACATGATGCCGTACAGCGCGGCACCGGCGGCCTGCCGGCGCTTGCGGCCCTTGAGATCGGGATCGACCGCGAGTTTCACCGGTTCGAGAATCGTCACCGTCACCTTCGGGAACCAACGGCGCCGCACCTGATCTTTGGACAAGCGGCTGAACGGCGTCTGCTCGAGCCCTTCGATGCGCACGGGCACGATCTCGGCGTTTGCTTTGTCCGCGATCATCGCGGCCCCGTCATAGACCTTCATCAGGCTGCCGGTGACGGTGATGCGGCCTTCCGGAAAGATGATCAGGGCATTGCCCGCCTTGACCGCATCGATGAGCGAGCGGATCGCCATCGGCTTCATCGGATCGAGCGGCGCCGCATTGGCCACCCGCAGGAATGGCCGCACCCACCATTGCTTGGCGATGCCGATATCGATGGCAAAGACCGGCTTGCGGTTGCGCAGCGATAGCGCCAGGCCGGCGTCGAGGAAGCTCACATGATTGAGCGCGATGATGACGTTGGGCCCCGCGTTGTTGAGATTCTCGACGCCCTTCACCTCGATGCGGAACAGCGCGCGGTAGAGGATCGAAAGCGCGTCGCTGAGCGCGCTTGCCGGCATGGTGCGGCCAATGGCCACCGCAACGACGAGGCTTACAACGCCGAGCCAGAGAAACAGCTGCGAGGTGGTCATGCCGGCCGTCTGCAGCGGCGCGACGAGGAGCGCGCTGCCGGCCATGAAGGCGGCGTTGAGCACGTTGACCGCGGCCACCACGCGGGCGCGGCGGTCGGCGCCGGCCCAGGCCTGCACCGCGGCAAACACCGGCACGATGAACAGGCCCCCCGCGATTGCGAGGCCGGCCAGATCAAATCCGAGGTGGAGGCCGCGCCACGAGCTCAGCAGCGCCCAAAAGCCGGCAAACCGCGGAATCGGCGCGGCGCCGATGGTCGACCAGCCCAGATCGATCGCGAACAGCCCCAAAAAAACGGCGGCGATCACGGTCGGCAACAAAATGATGCGTCCCGCCGCCAGCCAAGCTGCCAAGCCGGAGCCGATCGCAATGGAGATCGAGAAGACCGCAAGGCACGCAGTCACCACCTCTTCGTCGCCGCCCAAGACGTTCTTCACGAGCGGTGGCATCAGCGAGAGTGAGACCGCACCGACCAGCCAGAACCAGCTGGTCACGATGGCGCCCCACATAAGCCGCGGGTCCTCGCGCAGAAAATTCAACAGACCGGCAGTCGAAGCAAGAATATTGCTCTGCACCTTGAGATCGGGCGCCGCCTGACCCGTGCGCGGGATGAGGAGGCTCGCGCCCCAGCACAGCAGCGAGAAGACGATCATCAGCAGCGCGAACCGCGCCGGATCGCCACCACTTTTAGCGGCGAGACCGCCGACGATGGTGCCGAGCAGGATCGCGATGAAGGTCGCGCCTTCCACCAATGCGTTGCCGGCCGGGAGTTCGGAACGGGCAAGATGGTCAGGCAGGATGCCGTACTTGATCGGACCGAACAGCGACGCAATCACGCCGAACAGGAACAGCACGATGAACAGCAAAAGCACCGAATGCAGGCTGAACCCGATGACCGCAATCAATGCGACACCGATTTCCGCGAGTTTCAGCCGCTGCGCCACGATCGCCTTGTCGTAGCGGTCGGCAAGCTGGCCGCCGAGCGCAGAAAGGAAGAAATAGGGCGCGATGAACACGGCCGCGGCCAACGTGATCAAGGCTTCCGCCTGGGCGCCGCCGATGTGGAACAAAATGAGAAAGACCAGCGAGTTCTTGAGAAAATTGTCGCTGAAGGCGGAGAAGAACTGGGTCCAGAACAGGGGCGCGAAGCGCCGCGTCATCAGGAGGGATGAGGACATGACCTCTCCATTCGTCGGGGCTGGGGCCCAAAGAGCCGACGAGAACAAGCGGGTTAAAAAACGCTAATTTGGGGCAAAGGACAATGTTGGGCGACGCCGAGTCGCGCAACAGGCCAATCGGACGGAATGGGGGAACCGCTAAAAGCAAAGCGGACGGCACAACGGCCGTCCGCCCATCAGGTGCCAGAGGCGATCTCGGCTAGCCGCGCTGGGCCTCTCGCCCCATTGCCTCCATCATGACCGCTGCGACGCTCAGACAAACAGCGGACGCGGACGCGAGCGCGAATAGCGAGATCCACATGGCGCGATTTCCCTCGTTCTGTTCTAGCTTGCTTTGGTCGTCTTTCGAGCAGGTGCTCAACGTGCATCGAACCAATCGGTTCCTGGAACTCCCGCGCCTTGAGATGGAAATATCTGCCGTTTCTACAACTAAGGGTTGACCAGTGAAATTCACCGGCGAGATCGTCATCGACGCCGCGCCTGAAGCCGTGTTCGCGAAAATCCGCGATGCACGTTTCTTTGCGTCATGTGTCCAGGGAGTGCAGGATGTTACCGAGATTGATTCCGACCATTACACCGCGGTGCTGGAGACGAAGGTTGCGTATCTCAAGTTCAAATTTAATGTCGCCGTCGAGGTGATCCGGGTGGAGCCGCCCCACGAGATCATAGCCAAAATCGAAGGCACGCCGCTCGGAATCGTTGGACGGCTCACCGCCAATTCGGTAACTCGCCTAACCGTGCAAAACGGAGCGACCAGCGTGCGCTATGAGGTGGATGCGGCGCTGACCGGCAAGCTCGGCAGCCTGGGCCAGCCGGTGTTGCGTGCAAAGGCAAAGGAAATGGAACGCCACTTCGCCGAACGTATGCGCGCCGGGTTGGGCCAGCCCGAGATCAAGCCTGGGGTCGCGACGTGACCCCGTTCGAGCTCCTGGAACCGGAATCGCTGGACGAAGCCGTCGCACTGCTCGATCCCGACGACGCCTCGGTGCGGCCGATCGCCGGTGGCACGGCACTGATGTTGATGATGAAAGCCGGCGTGTTCCGGCCGACACGGCTCGTCAGCCTGCGCAAGGTGCCGGCGAAGCATTCGGGCATTGCAATGACGGCCAACGGCGATCTCGTCATCGGCGCGATGACACCGCTGTCCACGGTCGAACACTCTGCCGAAGTCGCGCGCGCCGCGCCGGTCATTCCGCGCGCGATGCGGCGGCTCTCCAACATTCGCGTGCGCAACGTGGCGACGATCGGCGGCAACCTCGCCCATGTAGATCCGCACATGGATCTGCCGCCCGTCCTCATCGCGCTGCGCGGAGAGGCGCAGGCGCTCGGGAGCAAAGGGATGCGCACGATCGCGCTCGAAGACCTGTTCACGGGATATTTTGAAACTGTGCTGGCGAAGAACGAGATCCTCGCCGAACTGCGCGTTCCGGCGCAGGGCGCGGTGCGCGCTGCGTATTTGAAGGTGACCACCGGCTCGGTGGAGGACTGGCCCGCACTCGGCGTTGCTGTCGCGGTCGAAGCGGAGGAGACCACGATCAAGTCTGCGCGCGTGGTCGTGAGCGCGGCAACGGAGCGGGCTGTTCGCCTCAAGACCGCGGAACAAGCATTGGCCAGCGCCAGCATCGACGATAAGGGCCTCGCCCGCGCCGGAGAAGCCGCGGCCGCTGAGGCCGAGTGCATTTCGGACGTGCGCGGATCGGCCGCCTACAAGCGCGAGCTCATTCGCATCTATGTCCCGCGCGCCCTGCGTCAAGCATTGCAGGATGGGGCACAAACCAGCCACGCACGGAGCCGACGATGACCACGAGCACCATGCAAGGCGCGCAGATCGGGCGCTCGCTGCCGCGGCTCGAAGCGCGCGAGAAGGTCAGTGGGCGCGCCGAATACACCCACACCATGCGTTTGCCCTGCATGCTGCACGGCAAAATCTTGCGCAGCACCGTCGCCCACGGCCGCATCAAATCAATCGATGTGAGCGCGGCAAAGAAGCTGCCCGGCGTGTACCGAGTTGTCACTGCAGAGGACGTGCGCCGGGTGATCCCGAATCCTTATTACGGCCCCGCGTTCCACGACCAGCCGATTCTCGCGATCGACAAGGTGCATTACGTCGGCGAACCGGTTGCGGTCGTACTCGCCGCTGATCCGCATGTCGCCGAAGAGGCGGTGCAGCTTATCGTTGCGGAATACGAAGAGCTGCCGGCCGTGTTCGACGAAGTCGAAGCCGCCGAGAACAAGATCCTGGTGCACGATGAGTTAAAACCCGCCGGCACCTTCGCCGATCTCAAGCACCTCAAGGGGCGCAAGGGCACCAACATCGCGCTCGATTTCAAGCTGCGCCGCGGCGATGTCGAAAAGGCGTTCGGCTCGGCCGCCCAGGTGTTCGAGCATACCTTCCGCACCCAGAAGGTTTTGCATCTCGCGCTCGAGCCGTTTGCGTCGATCGCGGATTGGAAGGAAAGCGGCGTCACGATCTACACGGGCTCGCAGGGCCCCTCGTTCGTGCGCACCGAGATCGCGCGCCTGTTGGGCTGGCCGGAAAACCGGGTACGCATCAAGGTGCCGTACCTCGGCGGCGGCTTCGGCAGCAAGCTCTACATCAAGATGGAAGCGCTCGCGACCGCGCTTTCCATGATCGTGCGCCGGCCGGTCAAGATCGCGCTGACCATGGAGGAGCAGTTCTACACGATCACCCGACATCCAAGCACGGTTCGCATCAAGACCGGGGTCGACAAGGACGGCCGCATCACCGCGCGCAAGTGCGAGGTTTGGTGGAACGGCGGCGCCTACGCCGACGTCGGGCCGCGGGTTGCGCAAAAATCCGGCTTTGCCGCCTCGGGGCCCTACGACATCGATAACGTCTGGATCGATTCCTACGCGCTCTACACCAACCAGCCGCCGTCGGGGGCGCTCCGGGGTTTCGGCGTTCCTCAGCTGGTTTGGGCGTACGAGAGCCACACCGACATGATCGCGCGCGCGCTCAAGCTCGACCCGCTCGAGTTTCGCCGCAAGAACGTTTTGCGCGATGGCCGGCCGCAGGCGACCGGCACCATCGTGCAAAACGCCAATCTCGAGGCGGTGCTCGATCGCGTTGCCGAGCGCCTCAACAAGCAGCCGCTCGAGCGTGGCAGCGGTCCGCTGCGCCACGGGCGCGGCGTCGCGTTCGCGATCAAGGCGGTGATCTCGCCCACCACGTCGGTGGCTAATGTCACCATCGCCGCCGACGGCAGCACCATCCTGGCCTGCGGCACGGTCGACATGGGCCAGGGCTCGGACACCGCGATGGCGCAAGTCGTCGGCGAGGTCCTCAACATTCCCGCGGAGACGGTGCGGGTTGTGCCGCGCGACACCGATGTGACGCCCTACGACATGGGTACGCTCGGCTCGCGCTCGCTGTTCCACATGGGTCACGCGGTGCGCCTCGCGGCGGAGGAGGCGCGCGCGAAGATCAAGGCGCTCGCACGCGAGGTCGGCGAGCCCGAGGGCAGCAACATCCCGCTGTCCGAGCTGTTCAAGAAGCGGTACGGCATGCAGGCCGGCAATATCGTGGGTACCGGCATCTACAAGCCGGATTACGTGCCGCCGGACCCGGCGACCGGACTTACCTCCAACGTGACGCCATTCTGGATGTGCGCCGCCGCCGGCGCCGAGGTCGAGGTCGACACCGACACCGGCCACGTGCGCGTCACGCGCCTGATCAACGTGGTTGACTGTGGCCGCCCGGTCAATCCGAAGATCGTGGAGACGCAGATTTCCGGCGGCTCGCTGATGCAGCTCGGCTTCACCATGTTCGAGAAGATGCAGCTCGATGCCGGCCAGGTAACGAATGCCTCGCTCGCCGATTACAAGATTCCCGGAATCTTTGACGTTCCGGCAGTGATGGAGAACGAGCCGATCGGCGGCGCGCAACCGAACGGACCATTTGGCGCCAAGGGCGTGGGCGAGACTTCCACGTTTTGCGTATCGCCGGCGATCGCCAATGCGATCGACGACGCCTGTGGCGTGCGGCTCACCGAGCTTCCGCTCAATCCTGAGGCCGTGTTTCGGGCGTTGCGCGCCAGAGCCGGCAAGCCGCTCGAGGACGCCTGATGACGCGCACGATCACGTTCACGCTCAACGGCGAGCCAGTCACGGCCGAGATCAAGCCGCATCACAATCTGGTCGAGCTGCTGCAGGGCGAGTTCAATCTTTTGGGTGCGCGCGAGAGCTGCGGCCAGGGCATGTGCGGCTGCTGCACCGTCCTGGTGAACGGCAAGGCCGTGTCGGGATGTCTCTACCTTGCTGCCTTCGTCGATGGCGCGGAGGTGACCACGATCGAATCCCTCGCCAAGCCGGACGCGCTCAGCCCGGTGCAGGAGGCATTTATCGAGGCCGGCGCTTTCCAGTGCGGTTACTGCACACCCGGCTTCATCCTGATGACGACCCAGCTACTCGATGCGCACGCCGATCCCGACGACGAGCAGATCCGGCACTACCTGTCCGGCAACCTCTGCCGTTGCGCGGCTTATCCGGAGATCGTCAACGCCGTGAAGCTCGCCGCGCGCAAGCGCAAGGCCGGGGCCGCCGGCGCCTGAGCTTCGAAACGTCCACACCCGTTGCCATATAATGCCGGACAAGGAGGGCCGGCATGAACCCTGATCCCATGCATGTCGAGACCGACGTCCTGATCATTGGATCGGGCGGGGCCGGCATGTATGCGGCGATCGAAGCGGCACGCGCCGGGCGCAGCGTGTTCCTTGTCGATCGCAGCCTGATCGGCCGCGGCGGGGCCACCGTCATGGCGCAGATGACGGTTGCCGTCGCGCTAGGCTCGGAGACACCGGATCACTGGAGCCACCATTACGACGACACGCTTGCCGCCGGACGCGAGCTCTGCGACCGGCGTCTGGCACAGCTTCTCTGTGAAGAAGCGCCAATCTGTATTCTCGAGATGGAGCAGTGGGGGATCGGCTGGGCGCGCAAGAATGGCCACATCGCGCAGGCGTTCGCGCCCGGCCATGACCGGCCGCGCTGCGTCTACGTCGATTTTCTCAACACCGGCCCGGCGGTGTCGAAAACTTTGCGCGCGGTCGTCACCCGCGACAAGCGTATTCGCAAAGCCGGCGATCTCCTGACCGTCGACCTCGCGAAAGTGGATGACGAGGTTGCCGGAGCCGTCGCCTTGCATCTGCCGACCGGCACGCCGGTGACGATCGCTGCCAAAGCCACCATCATCGCCACCGGCGGCCTCACCCGGCTTTACCAGCGCAACAGCGCCTCGGCGAACATGGGCGGCGATGGCTACGCGCTGGCGCTGCGCGCCGGGGCGCCACTCATCGACATGGAGTTCGTGCAATTTTTCCCGATCGGGCACCTCGCCCCCAGACTGATCGGGATGGATCCGATCATGTGGGATCCATTCCGCTATAAGCTCGGCGGGCGGCTGCTTAACAGCGAAGGCGAGGAGTTCACTGCGCGCTACGGCGTGAGCGAGGACGGCCGTTACGTCGTCACGCGCGACCTCGCGACCTACGCCATTATCAAGGAAGTGGAGGCTGGCCGCGGCTCGCCACACGGAGGCGCATTTCTGAGCTTTCGGCACTGCTCGGGGGCAGAGCTGCGCGCGGCGTTCGGGCCGGTGATCGATCGGCTTGCGCGCAACAACATCGATCTCACCAAGATGCCGGTGGAGGTCGCGCCAATCGCCCATTATCACATGGGCGGCGTTGTTGCCGACGAACGCATGCAGACCGAGCTGCCGGGCCTGCTGGTCGCCGGCGAAGCGGTCGGCGGCGCCAACGGTGCCAACCGGCTGTCCGGCAACGCCATTACCGAGGCGCTGGTGTTCGGGCGACGCGCCGGGCAAAGCGCGGCGGCGCGGGCGACGCGAATGACGGCGCAGCCGTTTCGCCCCGAAGCGGCGCGCACGAGTCTCGACCTTCTGGCAAGCGGCACGGATCGAACCGACATCAACACCGCCGCCATGGTGGCGAGCCTGCAAAGGACCATGGCCAACGACGTCGGACCGTTCCGCGCCGCTGCCAGGCTCAAACGTGCCCTCGTCTCAATCGAAGAGATGGTCCGGGCGCTGGGCGAGCGGCCGGTCGCGGACGGCGGCGCCTTCGACCTGCGGCGGCTGGAATGGTTCGATCTGCGCAACATGCTGCTCGTCGCACGCACCGTCGCGATGGCCGCGCTCGCTCGCACGGAAAGCCGCGGCGCCCACCAGCGCGAGGATTTTCCCGGCATGTTGCCGCAATGGCGCGTGAACCAGGTCGCGCGGCTCGGCGGCGGAGAAATTGCACTGGCGCGGGCTCCCGCTGCGGTCGAGGCATTGGCGAAATGAACAACACCGCGAAACTCGCGATTTGGCGCGGTGAGGGCGCAAGCGGCGGACAATGGGAGCGCTACGAAGTTCCCTTCGAGCCCGGTCAGTCCGTGCTCGACGGATTGCGTTGGATCCGCGCCAATCGCGATCCGTCCCTCGCCATCCGCTTTTCCTGCATCAATGCCAACGCTTGCAAGGAATGCATGATCGAGCTCGACGGCAAGACCGTCTATGCCTGCACCGCACGTCTCGAGCCGCGCGAGATGAAGCTTCACCCGCTCTCGAACAAGCGGCGCGTGCGCGATCTCGTCACCGAGATTGCGCCGCCAGCGGAGCGCTTCCTGAAGTAGCTCGGCGCCCGCGTTCGCCAAGCCCGGGCTTGTGCCGGGCATCCACGTCTTTACAACAGAGCTGCCCCGAAGAACGGGGCGGCCGGGCCGGGAGCGCTCCGAGTATGTTGCAAGCCCGCAGCGAGGATCTGTCCGTCGAACGCAAGCCGATCGCCTTTGGCGATTTGCGCGGCTGGATCGAGGCGCTCAAATCACAGGGCGAGCTTCAGGAAGTCGGCGCTGAGGTCGATTGGAACATCGAGCTCGGCACCATCATGCGGCTGGCGCAGGGGCCGGGAACCGGCAAGGCGCTCATCTTCAACAACATCAAGGATTACAACAAACCGACCAGCCGCTGCCGCCGCATCTTCGGCTCGGCGCTCAACAACTACCGCCGCATCGCGATGATGCTCGGCCTGCCGGCGGACACCCATCCGCGCGAGCTGGTGAAGATCGGCCGGACAATTCTCACCGGCACTGTCGCGTCGAAAATCGTCCCGACCGGTCCGGTAAAGGACAACATCCTCAAAGGTGCTGATATCGATCTCTATGATTTCCCAGCTCCGCATTGGAACCGGCTCGACGGCGGGCGCTATCTCCTCACCTACGGCGGCTGCGTCACCAAAGATCCGCAGACCGGCGTGATGAACGTCGGCATCTATCGCGGCATGCTCGCCGGCCACGACCGTATTCCGATCCTGATGTGGCGCGCACAACATATCGGCCATCATTTCACCGCCTGGCAGAATGGCGGCAGCGCGGAAATGCCGATCGCCGTCGCCATCGGCTGGGAGCCGTCGCTCGGCTTCTGCGCGGGATCGCCGGTGCCGAAGGGTGTGTGCGAGTATGACGTGATGGGCGCCATCCGCGGCACGCCGGTCGAGCTGGTGAAATGCGAAACCGTCGATCTCTACGTACCGGCAAGCGCGGAGATCGTGATCGAAGGTTATCTGGGGCTCGATCCCAAGACCTACGTGATGGAAGGGCCCTACGCCGAGTTCACGGGGTATCTTGCCGGCGACCGCTCCCCCAAGCCCGCCATCCGCGTCACCGCGATCACCCACCGCAACGATCCGATCCTGCGCGGCACCATCGAAGGCGCGCTGCCCGGCAGCTATTCGGAGAACGCGGTGTGCTCGTCGATCATGCGCGCAGCCACCGCATGGAACGTGCTCGACCGTGCCGGCGTGCCGGGCGTCACCGACGTGTGGTGCCCGCCGGTGCAGGCGGGCATCAACCTGCTCATCCAGATGAAGCAGAGCTATCGCGGGCAGGCGAAGCAGGCAGCGAACGCGATCTGGGGCTCGTCCGCGGCGCATGTGCGCTACAAGCACATCACCGTGGTCGACGACGACATCGACATCCACGATTACGCGGCGGTTGACTGGGCCGTCGCCTATCGGGTGAATGCCGGCGAGGACGACGTGGTCATCATGCCGGCGACGTTCGGCGCCGGACTCGATCCCTCGACGCGCCGGCGCGACCGCAATCCCGATCTGTTCGGCACCGGCAAGTGGAATCGTGTTCTGATCGACGCCACCGTCAATCTCGACTACGACCCCGCCCCGGAGCTCGGCGGCGCCCGTTTTCCGCCGAAGGTCTGGCCGGAGCAGGACGATATCGACAAAGCCTACGCGCGCTGGGCGGAGCTCGGTCTCGGCAAGCCGAAACGGCCGTGACGCTCGCCGACCGTTTCCGATAAAGTCGCGCAAATCGTGCGCACGGAGAGCATGCCATGACCGATGAAGCCGTGAGCATTCCTTCCGCCGGCCTTCGTCTCTCTGGCGTCGTACGCCTTCCGCGCGACCTGCGGACGGGCGAGCGACGCGCCGCCTTCCTCGTGCTGCACGGCTTCGGCAGCAATAAGAATTCGTCGAACGTCCTGCAGCCGAGCAAGGTGCTCAACGATCTCGGCTATGTCACGCTCGCCTTCGATATGCGGGGTTGCGGCGAGAGCGAAGGCGAATTCGGCCGCGTGATCTGCCTGGAGCAGGTCGAGGACACCCGCAGCGCGGTAACGTTCCTTGCCAAGCATCCCGCGGTCGATCCCCGGCGCATCGGCCTGATCGGATCGAGCTTCGGCGGCGCTGTCGCCGTGTATAGCGGAGGCGTCGACACGCGCGTCGCCGCAGTCATTTCCAACGGCGGCTGGGGCGATGGGGAGCGGAAGTTCCGCGGCCAGCACAAAAGCGCGGAAGAGTGGACGCGCTTCGTCAACATGCTCAAAGCCGGGCGCGAGCACCGCGCCAAGACCGGCAAGTCGCTGATGGTGCCGCGCTACGAGATCGTGCCGATCCCGCCACACCTGCGGCACAACCTTGCCAGCAACTCGATCGAAATGTTCCCGGCCGAGACGGCCCAGAGCATGTACGAGTTCCGCGCCGACGACGTGGTCGGGCGCATCGCACCGCGCCCGCTGTTGCTGCTGCACGCCGCCAACGATTCGGTGACGCCGACCGAGCAGTCGATCGAGCTGTTCAAGCGCGCCGGACAGCCGACCGAGCTACACCTCATCAGCGACGCCGATCATTTCATGTTCGGCGAGGGCAACACGCGCGTGTGGGATCTGTTGCGCGGCTGGCTGGCCAACTACTTCCCGGCGACCGCGGAAGTGACCAAAGTGGCTGCCGCCGCTGCCCATTGATGCCGGCAGGCGCGAACGAGAGGAGGCGCACCATGCAACGCAACGGACGCGTGAATTCTGGCGATGTCTCGATCTTCTACCGCGCCTTCGGCACGCGCGGGAGCACACCGATCCTGCTCATGCACGGTGCCAATTACTTCGACTCCTACGATTGGATCGGCGTCGCGGAGGCGCTTGCGACGGACCGCGAGGTAGCGACATTCGATAAGCGCGGCTTCGGCGAATCGGGATGGAGTCCGAGCAAGGACTATTCGGTCGACGCGAATATGGGCGACATGCTCGCGGTGATCGGCGAATTGAAATGGGAGCGACCGATCATCGTGGGTCACTCGGCGTCGGGGCGGCTCTCGGTTTCATTCGCCGCCAACTTTCCCGAGAAAATTTCACGCCTAGTCATCGTCGACAGCGGGCTTGCCCGTGAGGAAGGCGGCGCAGCTGGACGGCCACCCACCGGCAATGCGCCGCTTGTGTTCGAATCGGTCGAGGCGGCCATGGCGCATTTCGCAAAACTCTCCAATCCACCGCGCGTCTCGCACGATCGCCAGCGCGCGCAGCAGGCGCTGGTCAAGGTCGAGAAGGGCTACATGCTCAAGCGCGATCCGGATTTCCGGAACACCAAGCCGCAAGGCGAAGGTGCAAACTTGCCGCAACGTGCGGCCCGCGACGTCTGGCAGGAGCTTGCCGCAGTCAAATGCCCGACCATGATCGTGCGCGGCACGCGCTCGGACCGCTACACCCCTGAGATCGTCGAGCGCATTTCCCGCGACTATCCAAAGATCGCCTGGGCGACGGTGAATTCCCAACACGATGTGGCCGATCAGGCCCCGCAGGAGTTGGTGGCGGCGGTGCGCAAGTTCATCGCCAGTGCTTGAGCCAGAACTCCCTGTCGGACACGCCGATCCGACGCGATGACGGCTTCAGTGCAGGATAAACGGCAGGAGATCGCGTTCTTCGACGCCCATGCCGGCGGCGACGCTTACGACGTGTTCACGCCGCAAGCGAGCGCGCGGTTGGTCGAAACTTTTGTCAGTTTGAGCGCTCTGCCCGCCGGCGCGCGCGTCGCTGACCTTGGCTGCGGGTCCGGGGCGTTCACCCATTTGCTCGAACGCGTGGGCTATGACTGCATCGGCCTCGACCTCAGCACCAAATTGCTCGCACTCGGGCGCAGAAAACATCCAAGCCTCGAATTTATTGCCGGCGATATCGAGCAGTTGCCGTTCGCGGACGGGAGCCTGGATGGAGTATTGCTCAGCGGCGTGGTGCATCACCTGCCCGATCCGTCTCGCTGCGCTGCCGAAGTGTATCGCGTGCTGCGCGCCGGCGGCCGCTTCGTCGCGTTCGACCCGAACCGAATGAATCCGTTCATGTGGCTTTACCGGGATCGCGCTTCGCCGTTTTACAGTTCGGTGGGCGTGACCGCGAATGAGCGCCCGGTGCTCGCGCGCGAGGTCGCGGCGGCGTTCACCATGGCCGGCTTCAGCGTTTCCTCACACTATCTCGCCGGACTGAGCTATCGCTACGTGGCGTCCTCGTGGGCACGCCTCCTGCTGCCCATTTACAATGCGCTCGATTATGCGGTGTTTGGCCTTGCCCTCATGGAGCGCCTGCGCCCGTTCGTGCTCACCACCGGGTCAAAACAGTGACGCCCGAGCTGGACATCGTCATTCCTGTCTACAACGAAGGCCGCAATATCGGTGCAACCTTGAGCGCGCTGGCGCGCGGGGTGAAGACGCCGGCGCGCGTGCTGATCTGCTACGATCATCCCGATGACGACACATTGCCCGCGATCCGCGCCAATCCATCGGACGCGCTTGCCGTCGAATTCGTGCGCAATGCCGGGCGCGGCGCCCACGCCGCTGTCATGACCGGCTTTGCCGCCAGCACCGCGCCGTTCGTGCTGATGTATCCCGCCGACGACGCGACGAACGCGCCAATGCTCGACCGCATGGTGGCGCTGGCGCGCGCGGGCTGCGATATCGTGTGCGCCAGCCGCTTCATCCCGGGCGGCGCGATGATCGGCTGTCCGCCGCTCAAGGCGGCACTGGTGCGCAGCGCCAATTTCAGCTTGCGGCATTTCGCCCGGCTGCCGACCACCGACGCCAGCAACGGTTTCCGAATGTTCTCGCGCCGCGTCATCGAGCGCATTCCCGTCGAGTCCGATCAGGGCTTCTGCTACAGCATCGAGCTTCTGGTGAAGGCGCATCGGCTCGGCTGGTATGTCGCGGAAGTGCCGGTGCGCTGGATCGAGCGGCGCCACGGGATGAGCCGCTTTCGCGTGCTGCGATGGCTTCCCGCCTATCTGCGCTGGTATTTCTACGCCTTTGCCACGACCTATCTGCGGCGGCCGCCCGAGTCGGTGCGCTTGAGAGCCGCGCATTGAGCGGATCGCATGCAATGAAATGGCCGCGCATACGGTCGCGCCGCACGACCAAAATTTCGCCTTGGGTCAGCATCACGGCGCGTGAGATCCAATTTGCGCGCGGTGCGCCAGCGCAAATCTATCATGCAATCGACCAAGCCGATTACATCGCGATCGTCGCGCGCACCCGCGCCGGGAAAATTCCGATCGTGCGCCAGTACCGGCCGGCGCTCGAAGCATTCTCCTGGGAGCTGCCGGCGGGCCTCCTTGATAGCGACGAAAGTCCGGCCGAAACGTGCCGTCGCGAACTGCTCGAAGAGACCGGGCTGACCGCGCGCGCGATCCACAGCCTGGGCGAGAAATCTCCTTGCACCGGACGGTTCAACAACCGGATTCATTCGTTCTTCGTCGAGGCAGGCGAGCGCGTCCGCGACTTCCGGCCGGAGCCAGGGATCACAGTGAAACTGGTGTCGCCGGGGGAGATCGTCCGCTTGATAAAGGCCGGCGATTTCGTCTCGCAGCTTCACATCGGCGCGCTGCTGCTGGCGGAGCTGAATGGCTTCTTGAAGTTGCCGCGCAAGATCGCGAGGCCCTCGCGGTGAATCCAAACCGCCACAATCAGGAACGTCAGCAGCCAAGTCAGGTAATAGTAGCGGCCTGGCGTTGCGTAAAATAAGCCGACGCATTGCTGCACCAGCGTCGCCCAGGCGGTCAGGCGCAGCCAGCCGTCGCGTTGCGGCCACAGCGCGACCCGCACGAGCACGACGAGAGCGGCAGCGTTGAGCGGCGCCATCGCAACGTATTCCGACGGGCCCGCGAGCCAGCCGGCGATTTGCTCGAGCGCGCGCCTCACATGCGCGCCGGCAAAATCGAGATGCATGAGCTCCGAAACGGCGGCGAGATAGGCCGACGGCGGCATCACCAGCGCGCCGGGATGCGCCGCGGTGGTGGTGACGGGCACGAGCACGCCGCCATAAATCCAGTTGTGCAGCGGCATGCCCAAAACGGGCAAAAAGCCGAGCGCAAGCCCCGGCGCGCGCCGATACTGCTGTTGCCAGAGCGCTGCAACTCCAGCGCCGCCCAAGAGCACCACAATCGCGGGCGCGATGTTCGGCCGCACGAACAGCGCCAGCGCAAATGCAAGGCCAGCGAAAAGCGCAGCGGCGAACCGGTTCGCCGGGCCCTCTTCACTGCGACCGATCAGCAGCACGAAGCCAGCGAGGAAAAAGACATAAGCCGCGGGATCGGCGAAGCCGCGCGCGGCCCATTTGACATATTGCACCAGGCTTGAGCCGAACAGCACGCCGATCGGAATTGCGGCGAACATGAATGTCAGCGGGAGCGCCCACGACTCCGGGAGGAAGCGCCGGAACATGGCAAGAACGAGAAACGGCAGGGCAAGGATGAGCGAGAGATATCCGAGATAGGTTTCGCCGAAGACCAGGTGCTCGATGACGCGCAGGTAACGCATGCCCGGTGTGAAGTAGAATACCGGCTCGCCGCCCTCGAGCGCGGAGGCGAAATCGCCGTTCACGAGTTCCCGCAGCATCGAGCGGGCGAAGCCGTCGTAGACCAGGCCGTCGTCGCCGGAATCGAATGGACGAACGCCGCCAATAAAGCTCGCATCGGTAAAAAAGGCGACAAGGAGCGTGATCGCGATCAGCGCGAACGGAAGCGCGGCGTCGCGCGACCGCATCCGCACCAACAGCGCGAGAATGATCGCACAGCCGATCAAGGCGAAAGCGCCTTCCAGCAGCCGCCCAAGCCTGATCTTTGCCGTCGGTTCGAGGCGCATCGCGAGCGGCGGCTCCTGGTTGATGGCGACGCCAAAGATTTTTCTGCCGACGTCATCGGCCGCCAGCGTGCGGCATTGCAGCGAATCGTGGGAAATCGCCTCGAAACGCTCGTTGGCGCGCTCCCACAGCACCTCACCGCGCCAGCACAGCTCGCTGCCGACGAACTCGGCAGGAAACCGATACATGACGAACCACGGCATTTCGAGGCGCCAGCGGTGCGCAAACGCCCAGAATTGGCGCTCGCGCGAATCGCGTTTGACGTCGCTGACCTCCGAATTCCAGTTGTAGCCGCGCTCGTTGATGAAGCCGAGGCGCAGCCAAACCGGATCGGAAAAATCGATGCCGGTTACGCGCCGTGAATAGCGCGGGTGCGCGCCGATGGCGTCAGCGGAAAATGCGAACGGCTTGGTCGGAAATGCCTGCCCGCGCCAGCAGCCGTCAATGCGCGGGTCGCAACGGCGCTGCGGTGGATATCTCTGGTCGAACTCGCGCGCCATCAGGCGAAACACCTCCACCGGCAATCCGGCTTCGAGCGCACCTCCAGGGCGGTCCACGAGGAAGACGTTGTGGCCTTCCTCGATGCGCGGTGCCGTGAAAACGCTCTGTCCGACCACGCACAGCGCGACGACTGCAATGGCTGCGAGCCACGGCACAAATCGGATCGAGACTCGTCCCGCGGCGATGAGGACAACGGAGACAACGAGCAGCGGATAGCGAAACAGGTCATTGATCGGCAGCCCAAGCGCGGCGATCGCGAGGACGAGCGCGGCAACCTTGAGCCACGGCTGCAGCTTCGCTTCACGCTCGCTCGGACTGGCTGTCGTCAACGCATAGAACTCCGGTTCGCGCGAACCGTATCGGCTCGAATCCGCATTGTCGAACAGGTCGACTCGACTATTGTGAGCGCGCTCACTGGAAACATTCCGATGCCTCCCGTGCTCACCCTCTACGAAGACATCCTTGGCAGCGGCGTCGTGCTGGAGCTGCCGCCATTGGCGCGCATGATCTTTATCGTGCACGGCTCGGTAACAATCGCGGATCGGCTGCTAAGCGACGGCGAAGCCTGGAACGGGCAAGGCGAGCTCACAATGCGCGCTGGCGATGCCGGTGCGACGTGTTGGCGCTGGGACCTAGCAACGGATGATGCCGCCGACCGGGTGATCGGCGGCGTGCGCTCACGCACAAAGCTTTCGGCGTCGCTCGCGACGTTGCCGCAAGGCGACCTTCTCTTGCGCGGCGACAGCGTCGCCTTTCCGCCGGGCGGCTGCGCCTACGCGCACCGGCACCACGGACCGGGCATCCGCTGCCTCATCGAGGGCGGCGTCCGGATCGATACGCACGGGACCTCGACATCCTATGGGCCGGGCGGCGCCTGGTACGAAAGCGGCCCGGATGTCGTGTTCGCGCGAGCCGCTGCCGACCGGCCGAGCCGGTTCATCCGGGTGATGATCCTGCCGCGCGAGCTGCTGGGCAAAAGCTCGATCCAATATGTCGATCCGGCTGACGCCTCGAGGCCGCGCGTGCAGCAGTACAAAATATTTGCCGACATGCCGATCGACCGGCCGCTAGATTAGGTCTACGGGGGCCGCTCGTCCCCGCGCCGGGCACCCACGAAAATCGCCGATGCGGGACGATCCACTCGGCGCTGCTGTGCCCGGCGATTTTCGTGGGGACCCGGATAGCGGGGACCCAGATCAAAAATCGAAGCAAAAGCTCTGGATTCCTGCGTAGCGCGTCGAAGACGCGCGTAAACGCGCCTATGCTGCGGGAATGAGCGGGAACTGGTATCATCATCGCCGATCGCATCTTGGAGACACGGGGATGGCTTCCATCGACAAGTTCAACGACCATTGCTGGCAGGACGTCATTCCCGCGGCCGATCTGCAGCTTTACGCCGGCTGGCGGCGCGAGACATTCGTCGGCCCGCGACCGGCACTGCTGGCGATCGATCTTTATGATCTGGTCTATCGCGGCGGAGCACATCCGCCGATCGAGCTCAACGCGCGCCATCCCAACACGTGCGGCATCTACGCCCATCGCGCGATCGCGCCAACCAAGCGGTTCCTCGCAGCGGCGCGGCGCGCCGACATCCCGATCTTCTATTGCACCCAGGAGACGCGGCCCAACAACCGTCCGCCTGGCGCGCAATCCACTCGACGCCAAGCATTCGTTCCTGCCGACGGCTATGCCATCTATCACGAATTCACGCCCGAGCCTGGCGACGTCATTATCTGGAAGCAGCGCGCCAGCATCTTTCAGGGCACGCCGCTGTTCTCGCACCTCTCGCTGCTCGGGGTGCAGAGCCTCATTGTGTGCGGCGAGAGCACGTCGGGATGCGTGCGTGCGAGCGTGGTCGACGGTTATTCCAACGGCTTTCACGTTTCGATCGTCGAGGAATGCACCTTCGACCGCGCCGAACTGACCCACAAGGTCAACCTGTTCGACCTGCACCACAAATACGCCGACGTCATGCATCTCGACGAGGTGATCGCGCACCTCGACGGCATGCGCATCGATCGCGCCGCGGAGTAACGGTGAAAAGCGCGACGCGAGTGCGGGGCCTATTGGCGATCTGCGCGCGCACGCGCCTCGTTTTGCCGACCCTCTTGCTCGCAACCTTATCGTTCTGCGCGCAGGCAGCCGAGCCGATCTCGTTTGCGGGCAAACAAATCAAGCTGCTGATCGGCTACTCGCCTACCGGCTACGGCTATGACACCTATGGCCGGCTGCTGGCCCGTCACCTCGGCAAGTATCTTCCCGGCTCGCCCAGCGTGCTGCCGCAGAACCGGCCCGGCGCGGGCTCCCTCAATCTGACGAATTACCTCTATCAGGGCGGAGCGAAGGACGGCACCGAGATTGCCATCGTCGGCCGGGGCGTGGGGATGGAGCCGCTGATCGGCGGCAGCGCTTCCCAGGGCAAATTCGATTCCACCAAGTTCGCGTGGCTCGGCAGCATGAACAACGAAGTGTCCGGCTTCTTCATTCGTGCCGGAGCGCCGGCCGCGAACTTGCAGGACATCCTAGCCGGCGCGCGGCTGCAGGTTGGCTCGACCGGCGCCGGCGGCGATCAGCATGCCTTCACGATCGCGCTCAACACCCTGCTCGGCACCAAGCTCAAGCCGATTGCCGGTTATCCCGGCACCCAGGAAATCCTGCTCGCAATCGAACGCGGCGAGCTCGACGGCATCGTCGGCTATTCCTGGGGCGTCGCCCGCGTCGGCAGCAACGAGGCGCTGGCGTCGGGCGAGCTCAAGATCGTCATGCAGCTCGGCCACGACAAGCACAAGGAGCTATCGAACGTCCCCCTGCTGAACGACTTCGTAAAGAACGTTCAGGACCGCCAAGTCTTGGACCTGATCTTCTCCCGGCAAGCCATGGGCCGTCCGCTGGTCGCACCGCCCGGTCTCGATCCACGCGTGGTCGAGGCGCTGCGCCAGGCGTTCGCCGAGGCCATGCACGATCCGCAATTGATCGCCGAGGGTGCCAAGATGGATCTCGAGCTCAGCTTCGTCGGCGGAGCTGAGGTGCAGGCGATCGTCGAACGGCTCTTTCGATCGCCTTCCGACGTGATCGCGCGCGCCCAGGCAATTGCCTCGGCGAATTAGCGGCGTCCTTGTTCCCGATGGCCCTCCCGCTTTCAGGCTTCCTGGTCGTCACAGTAGAGCAGGCGGTGGCGGCGCCGCTGTGCACCTGCCGGCTCGCCGATGCCGGCGCCCGCGTCATCAAGGTCGAGCGGCAGGAGGGCGACTTCGCGCGCCACTACGACAAGGTGGCACACGGTGAGAGCGCGTATTTCGTCTGGCTCAACCGCGGCAAGGAATCGCTCATCCTCGATCTCACGCAAGCCGACGGCAAGGCCCTCCTCGCGGCGATGCTCGCGCGCGCCGACGTTTTCGTACAGAACCTCAAGCCGGGCGCCATCGCGAAACTGGGATTTCCTCTTGATGCACTGCGCCGCCAGCATCCCGGCCTCATCATTTGCTCGATCTCCGGCTACGGCGAGGACGGGCCTTACGCCGCGCGCAAGGCCTACGACATGCTGGTGCAGGCGGAATCCGGCTTGGCCTCGATCACCGGTTCTCCAGACGCGCCGGCCCGCGTCGGCGTATCGGTCTGCGACATCGCCGCCGGCATGAACGCTTACGAGGCGATCCTCGAAGCGCTGATTGCGCGCGAGCGCAGCGGCCAAGGCGCGGCGGTCTCGATTTCCCTGTTCGACGCGATGGCGGACTGGATGGCAGTTCCGCTCATGCATACGGAAGCCGGCATGCCGCCGAAACGCATGGGCCTCGCGCATCCCTCGATCGCACCTTATGGCGTGTTCAAGACTAAGGACGGCGCCGACATTCTCATCTCGATCCAGAGCGACCGCGAATGGCGGGTGCTCGCGGAAAAGGTTTTGGGCGATCGCGCGCTTGCTGCGGATCCCGCGTTTGCGACCAACGTGGAGCGGGTCAGGCGCCGCGCGGGAACCGACGGCCGCGTCCAGACCGTGTTCGGCGCTACCGATGAAGCGGTGCTGGCGCAAAAACTCGCGGCCGCCGATATCGCCTTTGCCCGAGTGAACGACACGGCGAGCCTCGCCCGGCATCCACACCTGCGCCGAATCGAGGTCGGCACCCCATCGGGGCCGGTCTCCTACGCGCCGCCGGCCGCGCGCAGCGACGGCGGGCCGCGTCAGTACCGCGCCGTGCCGGCGCTCGGCGAGCACACCGATCGGATTTGGGCTGAGTTCTTGCCAGGCCGCGCCGCGTCAAAGGGCCAGCGAGCGTAACCACCGCGTAAATGCATGGCGGCGGCGGCGGCGCAGCCCTTCCCTTCGCGTTGGCGCGGGCATAGGCTTGCATAAAAGCGTTCGGTCGGGAGGAACGCGCAATGACGCGCAGCGCCTTTGCCATCGGATTCGTGCTGGCAGCGTTCCCCGTTTGCGCGCAGCAACCAGCCGACAATCTCAACGATATCCAGCGCCACGGCCGCCAGGTCTTTGCGCAGTCCTGCGGGGTCTGCCATCTGCCGCCCGCGATCAACGCCCGCACCTATGGTCCGCCCCTGTCCAAGGACACCGCTGGCGGCAACGACGAAGTGATTCGCGGCGTGATCAGCGAAGGCACGCCGCGCATGCCGGCGTTCAAGCACTACCTCGAGCGGCCGGAGATCGATGCCATCATCGCGTATTTGAAGACAGTACCAACACCGCCGCCCGCGCCGGCAAGCGCCACGCGCTGAGCTGCGATCAGGAGAGCCCCATGAAAACCCATGGATTGATGTTTGGTGTTGCGACCTGCCTAGTTGCCGGATTAACCGCACCATCCTGGGCCGCCGACCATCTGCTCAGCGGCACGATCGCGTCGGCCTCGGGCGAGAAACTCGGCGGCGTGACGGTTTCCGCCAAGGCCGAAGGATCGACGATCGCGACTTCGGTCTATACCGACGAGCAGGGCGCCTATTACTTCCCACCGCTGCCCGCGGGCAAATATCACGTCTGGGCGAACGCGCTCGCGTTCGAGACCGGCAAGGGCGAAGTCGATCTCAGCGCGTCGCGCCGGCAGAATCTCACGCTCAAGCCGATGACTGATCCCGAGCGACAGATCCGGCAGCTGCCCGGCGAAATGCTGATGGCGGCCTTGCCCGAAGACACCGCGGACGACGCGCGCATCAAGCGCGTGTTCCGCAACATGTGCACAGGCTGCCACACGCCGAGCTACGTGCTGCAATTCCGCTTCGACGAGGATGGCTGGAACAAGATCATCGATCTAATGAAGGTCGTGCCGAACACGGGCGTGTACCCTGCCAATCCCAAGCCGAATGCACTGCTCGAGTACAACCAGAAACAGCTCGCGGCCTATCTCGCTCGCGCGCGCGGGCCCGGGCAAAGCTCGCTCAAGATCGCGCCGCGGCCGCGCCCGACGGGCGAAGCGGCGCGCGTGGTCTGGACGCTCTACGACCTTCCGCTGTTGCCGGAAGCCGGCATTGGCACGAAGTATCAGCCCAACGACGGCACCGACTGGTCGATGGGGACGACCTCCAAACTTGGCCTCATCACCCATGACGGCGGCATGGACTTCGACGGCAATCTCTGGTTCACCTCGAATAATCCCAATCGCCTCGTGACGGTCGGCCGCGTTGATGCCAAGACCGGCGACGTGAAATTCCTCAAGGTGAACCGCAACGACGGGCTTGCCGCCAACGCCCACGGGCTCGTGCGTGACCAACAGGGCAACTTCTGGTTCGACGTCAATCCCGGCCGCCGCAGCCTCGGCAAGCTCGATCCCAAGGCCGAGAAGATCGACGTCTACATGACGCCACCCAACATGTCGCCGCTTGGCGGCGCCGTGACCGTCGACGTCGACGGCAAAGGCAAGGTCTGGGCGTCGGCGCCCGACGGCGCCGTGCGTTTCGATCCGGCGAGCGAAACCTTCGCCGAGTTCAAGTCGCTCGCCTACAAGACTCCGCGCGGCACCGGCATGACCTACGGCGCCGCCGGCGATCGCGACGGCAACGGCTGGTGGACGCAGATGGCGTTCGACACGGTCGGCAAAGGCGACGTCGCCTCCGGCAAGACCATCGAGGTCAAGCTGCCCGCGGTGCAGGCGGAGATGGATCGTGTCACTCCGGAAGCCCGCACGGTCTACGAGAAGTTCGACGAGCTCGCCTTCAACAGCCCGCTGCCGTGGTCGCAGGGTCCGCGCCGCATGGGCACGGACAAGAACGCCGACGTGCTCTGGGTCGGCAATTCCTGGGGCGGCAGCCTCAGCCGCATCGACACCAAGACGCTGGCGACGACCATCGTGCCGCTGCCCGACCCCACGGCGATGCAGCCCTATCACCTCGTGGTCGACCAGAACCACAACGTATGGGGCAACCTGTGGACCAATGATCAGCTCGTGAAATACGACCCCAGCGCGTCGAAGTGGACGGTATTCGAGTTGCCGGTGCGCGGTACCGAGATCCGCCACATCTCGCTCGATGAGCGCAACGGCAAGACCCACGTGATCGTGCCGGTCTACCGCACCAACCAGATGGGCGTCATGCGCCTGCGCAGCGACGCCGAGCTGACCGCGCTCAAGGCGCAAGCGGCGAGGTAACAACGACGCCGATCACTCACGCGTCATGCCCGGCCTTGGGCCGGGCATCCACGTCTTTCTTTCCTGTGCAAACAAGACGTGGATGGCCGGGACAAGCCCGGCAATGACGACGGACGGCTGTTACAAGGTCCGCGGGTGACGATGCTGCGTAGGCCCGCTCATCTCGCCTCGGCGTTGCGCTGCTTGGTGGCAAGATAGAAATAACCGACCCGGTTGTTGGGCGGCGTGCCGTACCAGATGTGTCCCGCCTTATCGAGGAAGAAGTCGCGCATGCCGTTGTCGGTATACGGCATGGGATACTCCGTGACCTTTCCTGTTTGCGGATCGAGTTTTCCGATGAGGTCGCGGTACTCGGACGAGTACCAGATCATGCCGTCCGTCGCGATGCCGAGCGCATAAGGCTTGGACTTCGCGTTCGGCAGCGGAAACTCCTTGAAGGTTTCCGTCTTGGGATCGAAGCGGGTGATCTTGCCCGCGTCGAACACGCAGAACCAGATCATGCCGTCGGCATCGATCTGGATGCGGCGTGGACGATCACGCGTGGGCGGAATGTATTTGGTCACCTTAAGCGTGGTCGGATCGACCTTGCCGATCGCTCCGGTGCGCGTCATCTCGGTGAACCAGACGGTGCCCTCCTTGTCCAAGGCGATGCCGTAGGAGGTCGGCACTTCCGGGATGTGGGTATAGGTGCCGGTCTTCGGATCGAAGCGGGTCAGCCCACCCGTCGACCAGATCGAGCCGTCGGGATGGACGCGGATCGTGTGCTTGCGCCAGTCGTCCTGAAACTCGGTGATCTTTTCCGTCGCCGGATCCCAGCGGCCAAGCTTCTTCGCGCCGGCTTCTGTGAGCCAGACGGAGCCGTCCGGCGCCGGCACCGCCGAATGGATCAGCGCCGGCCCCATATGCGGCACGCGAAACTCCTTGATCTCGCCACTTGCCGGATTGAAACGCGCGATCCGGTTCGACACGCCGTATTGCGGGACCCAGAAATTGCCGTCGACGTCGGGATGCGCGGTCCAGGGGAAGCGATTGGGCCCTGGCATCTCGAAATCGACATAGACGATGTTGAGCGCCTCGTCAGAGAACGCGGTCAGCGTGTCCTTGTAGGCGGGCAGCTCCGCCGGCGATTTCGGCAGCGACGACTGCTCGCCGAACATCTGCGTGAGATAGGACACCACCTCGTCGGCCTGCTGATCGCTGAAGCCTTGGCGGTCGGCGAGCGAGGAGCGCATCGCCTCGCGCATGAATTCCACGCGGGTGCGCCAGCCGTCCTCGTCGGTGGTGAGCGCCGCCATCTTCGACTGGAAGCCGTGGCAGCTCAAGCAATTGTCGAACAGCGTCTGCTTGCCGCGCGCCTCCGGCAGGAGCTGCAGGCCCTGCAGGATGGTGAGATCGGTCCAGCGCACCGGCGTCGGCTGCAGGGCGAAATCCTGCGAGAGGCTTTGATCGGAGGCGAGCGTGATGCCGCCCTTCGGCTCCGCCTTGTAGCCGATCGCGCGCACGCTCAGGCGATAATCGCCAGCCGGCAGGTTCTCGACGATATAGCGCCCGGCGTTGTCGGAAAGCACGCTGACCGTCATCTTCAGCTTGGCGTGGCGCGCCTGCACGAAGGCGGCGCGGAACGGCGCCCCGTCGGGCCCGCTCACGGTGCCCGTGATGGTCGCGGCGTCGGCAAACGATGATACGAAAAGGAAAAGCCCGAGAATTCCGATGACGGCTGAATGCATGGCGCTTCCTCGAATTTCTTTCCCCCGCAAGCGCGGTTGCGCCATTCGGCGCCGGCCCGCACGGCCTGTCAACATAAAGTCGCTGTAAAATGCCCCGTGCGTCATTGCCGGGCGTGACCGGCAATCCATCGTCTTGAACTCAAAAAGTCCTTTTTGATGGATGCCAGCAGAACTCGGGCCTGCCCGAGTTCTGCCGAAGCCCGAGCATGACGAATCAACATCACCCGCTCTGGTTCCGCAGCACGATGCAGGCGCCGCCGGCCCGGCGGATTGCGCTGCACAGCGTATCGGCTTCGGCGCGCGTGTCGGTGCCGACCCGCACCTGATAGAGCGGCTTGGTGCCGCGGCTGAGCAACAGCGTGCTGACCAGGCTGGGATCGCGCCCGGCGAGCAGCCGCGCATACCGATTCGCAACCACGGTATACTCTCGAAGCGCGTGGTCACGGGAAAAGCCGGCGCTGAGCTGCACGCCCCATGGCTTGGCGGCGACCAGGTTGATGCGCTCTTCGAGCTTCTCCACGAACGGGTTGGGCGCGCGATGGATGAGCGCCATCACCTGCGCGCAATCGGGCGGCACCGGCCGCACCAGCTCGCGCGGCATACCGCTGCGCCACTCCTCGACGGGAATGCCGGTGATTGCCATCACGTAGTTGCGCGTCTCCGCCGGCAAGCTGCGGCTTCCCGCGAGCCAATCGCGCACGCGTTGCGGCCCGGCGTTATAGGCGGCCGCCGCCAGGCCAAGATTGCCGAACCGGTTGCGCAGCTCGCGCAGGAACTCGGCCGATTTCGGCAGTGCCTGCACCGGATCGAACGGATCGAACAAGCCACGCTCCGCCGCGGTCCGCGGCATGAACTGGGCGATGCCCTGGGCGCGCTCGCCGCTGCGCGTCCTCGGGCCGACCGCCTCGGTATGGAAGCGGCTCTCCTGCCAGATCACGCGCGCGAAAAATTCTAGCGGCAGGTTGTTCGCGTGCGCCGCCGCTTCGATCATCAGGCAGACGGACTCGCGCAGATCGCGCGACGCGGGCTGCGGCGTTGCCCCTGGTTCTTGCGCAGTGGCGGCGGGCGGGGCTACGGGGGTCGGCGCGTTCGTCTCTGGAGACGGGTCGGCCGGCTCCGCAACTGCTCGCATCGCGGATGCGGACAGCAGCGCGATGGCAACCACGCCGACCGGGAACGCGCGCATGCGGAGCAGCATAGCAAGCCTAACGTTCACACGAGCGCAGCGAAATCCGGGAACCCGCATCTGTCATGGCCGGGCTTGTCCCGGCCATCCACGTCTTCGCTGTAACGCTGAAAGCAAGGCGTGGATGCCCGGCAGCGCAGACAAGTTTACGCAGTCTGCGCAAGCTTGACTGCGTCGCCGGGCATGACGCAAACCGCTGCAACTCCGGCGAAAACCGGATCAATGCCGTTCTGCGCGGCAGGTTCCATCCTCATCATTGCCCCGAATAGCCCCAATTGTCGCCGCGATCAGGGTTAATCAAACCTTGCCGTCGATGGGGCTTCCCGATGTCGTTGCGTGGCAATCACTTTGCGGAGAGGACCGCGTCGCGGCGCGACGTGCTGCGCGCGCTCGCGTCGGCCGCGTCCACCGTCACACTGGGCGGTTGCGCCTCCTCACTCCTCTCCGCCGGCGCCCGCTTCGATGCGGCCGAGCTTTCCGTCAACCCGACGCTGCTCATCGCGACCACGCGCAAGCCGGCGAACGGCGCGCACGCCGCGCCGTGGTTCGGGACGGAGCGCGGCAAGCTGGTGCTGGCGCGCGGAAGGCTTAAAGCCCCGAAGGACGGCCGGTTTTCACTCGCCGCGATCGGCCTCGACGACTGGCGCCTCGAGTCCATCGAGACCGTGGCGCAGGTCGGCGATCTCCTGGTGCCCGCGGCCGGCACGCGCGACGTGCTGTTCTACGTGCACGGCTTCAACCAGACCTTCGAGACTGCGGCGCTCGACGCCGCGCACCTCTCCGACGGCATCCGCTTTCGCGGCGAGACCATGGTGTTCTCCTGGCCGTCGCGCGCCAAGCTGCTCGACTACGTGTACGACCGCGAGAGCGCGATGTGGTCGCGCGACGCGCTCGAGCAAGTGCTCTCCGGCCTGATCACCAGCCCGAACGTGCGCCGCATCCACATCGTCGCGCACAGCGTCGGCACGATGGTCACCATGGAGGCGCTGCGCCAGATCTATGCGCGCCACGGCATCGCCGCGATCGAGCGTATCGGCGCGGTCGTATTCGCGGCGCCCGACATCGACATGGATGTGTTCTCAGCCTCGGTCGAGCGGGTCGGTGCGCTCGCTGGCAAGATCACGGTAGTCATCGCCAACAACGACCGGGCGCTCGCGGTGGCGGGCTTCATCGCCGGTGGGATGACGCGGGTCGGCGCCGCCGACAAGGACGCGCTGGCGGCGCTCGGACTGCACGTGATCGACGCCTCGCACGAGGGCTGGGGCATCATCAACCACGACCTGTTCCTGTCGAACGCCGAAGTGCGCAAGGTGATCCGCCAGGCCATCCACAAGCACATGGCGGGCGGCGGCGCGTGGGCGGACGGCCTGACGACGCGCGATTAGCTGTCGTTCCTGCCTGTCGGCGCTAAGCCGGTAATATCAAGCTCAAAGTAATTGTGGGCGCCGCGGGGGGAAGGCGGGCCCTGTTCAGTTAACGAAGAAACGATGTCCTCAGCCGTGGCGCAGAAATTCATCGAGCGTCTGAGCAGATGGCAGCGCAAAGCCTGACTGCGGCATACGGCTCGCGACCGATACGCCGAGACGCTTCAGCTTGACCGCCATTTCGGCGGCTTTGATCACCACCGTGACTCCGTTGACGATCGGAGCGCCATCCACGGTGGCATCCGGTTCTTTGCCGAACAACATCATCGGAATACCCCCCGTCGGCACGATGACATCAGCGCCGCCATCGATGAGGCGACGCGCCTCGCGTTCGAAGGCGGCCTTAAGCTCCAACTTTTTCGCGGGCGATGTGAAGGCTTCCATGTAATCGCTGATATTGGCTTCCATCGCGCGGATGCCGGCGATCCGTTGTTGCAGCCCATAACGACAAATCTGCTCGTTATGGGTCGGAATGAAGCCGGGGTTGATCGCTATCAGGCCGAGCTTGCGGCCCATGGTGCAGGCATGGAGCAAAGTCGCTTCGCCTAGGCCAAGCACCGGTATCTTCACCGCCGCTCTCGCCTCGTACAGGCCAACGTCCTGAAAGTGGTTCATGAAAAAGACGTCATAATCCTCTCGCTCGGCGGCAATGGCGGCGCGTATCATCGCGCGCGAGAAGCGAAATTCCGACAACGCGTGCACCGTCGTCACCGAGGGCGTCATGGTCTTGAAATCGAGCTCGAAGTCAGGATCCGTGCAGGCCTGCATGTGCGGCAACAGCTGCGCCAGGTAGTTGCGGTGGCCAACCTGATCAGTGGCGCCCTGCGCCCAGATTCGGTATCTCTTCGTTGCCTCCATTTGCCCTCCTGTGGAATTTTCAACCAACGAACGGCGGTCATGTGATCGACCGATTCGTTCCTCGGTCTAATACGTTCGTAATACCGCAGAGCCATTGAGGACCGGAAACCAGCAGCGGTCTGACGATCAGATATACTAGTGTAGCAAGTGGTTTCGCTATTTCAGGCGCTTGGCTGCATCGTCTAAAACGGTCAGGTCAGAATACTTTTTCACATCCGTATCGGCATTGATCAGTCCGAGCTCTTTGATGAGCGCCAAGTTGCGCTGTAGCGCGTCGAGGTCCGGACGCATCCCCGGCACGTGATAGTAATCCTGCTTGGTGAAGACCCAGCCGAGGCGCTCGGCGGGCTGCTTGGTCAGGCGCGAAGCAATCGCCACGACTTCGCCGTGGTTCGCCGGATCGAGAAACCAGTAGGTGATGCGCAGCGTGTCTTCCATGAAGTCCACCATGGCGGCGCGGTTCTTATCGATGAAGGACTGCCGCGCGCACCAGAACAGGAGCTGGGTGAGACCCATGACATCGCGGTTGTAGAACAGAGGCTTGGCAATGCGGCGCAGCTCTGGATCGAACGAGAATGGGACGACAAGGGGAACCAGATCGGCTTTCTTCTCGGCGAGCATGGCCCGCATGGTCGGCAATGGCGCCTCGATCTGAACATAGTCGCGCTTCGGCTCGAGCCCTGCCTTGCGCAGCATCTTGCGCATCGCGACATCGACGGCCGAGCCGCCGGCATTGATCGCAACCACGCGACCCTTCACGTCTTCCAGGCGCTTCACCGGTCCGTCGGCGAGCACCATATATTCTTGCGAGTAGTAGTCCTTAACGCCGTCCTGGAATTCGTCAGAGATGACCCGCAGGTTGGAGAGGCCCGCGTTGTGAATCGCTATCGGCAATGTCGAGAAGGCGAGGTTGGCAATTTCAAGCTCGTTGTTTGCGAGCGCCGTGATCTGTTGTGGCGTTCCGGCGTAGCGGACCGGCTCGAGGTTGTAGGTTCGCCCCATGTGCCGGGCGAGCTCCTTTTTCTCCATGAGCAACGACGCCCAGTTCGAAAGCGGCGCGATCCAGGATACGCGGATGTTGACCGGCTCAGCCCGCGACGCGCCCTGTGCCAGAAGTGAAATTGCTGCGACGAGTCCAATCAACCAAGACCGTACCAGCCACATATGTCCCTCCCACGCGGGGGCCTGCCTGGAAACTTACGATAACGACTTTGGCAGATAAGCCGCAACCACGACCATTGCGATCGCGTTTTCGCCCGCCACCGATGCGCATCGGGCGCGCCCAAACGAAATGATATCAAGCTCAAGTAATTGGTGGTGCCGCAGGAGGGAGCCTTATTAGGCGTAGCAATTCATTGATAATTAGCGCGATTCTTCCCGCAAGCCTTTGCAGGATACCAACAAGAATACCAACACTCCAAAACACCAAGGGCAGGCTTCGTGCGCACGTTGTCGGCAGCAACGTCGAAGCCCCCTACCAGCGCGGCGACATGTTCGAGAAACGACGACGGCTGATGGACGCATGGGCCGAGTTCTGCGGCAGCGCCGCGGACCGAGCACGGCAAGGTCGTTCCGCTGCAAGGGCGATGATAGGATCAAACAGCGGCGGATAGGGTCGCTCCCGACAACGACTGGCTTCCGCATCCAGCCTTCCGCCGCGACCACCATGCGGGCGCCAGCGGAAGCGATATGTTCCAACCGAAATTGGTCGCGCTATTCATCGCTCCCAACGAGCTTGCATGCCATTGGGACATTCCCTCATCGATTGCTGAGCAGATCGTTAGAGGCGTCCTGCAAGGCGGTGAATGTTTCGTGCGCGGTAGAGGCCCCGACGGCATCCTTCGAGATATCCGCAGGGAAATCGTCGCGACCTTGTCGCCGAGCGTTCTGGCCTCCGCGGTGTTCAGTGACGTGGAAATTGAATGGAACGGTCTTGTCCAACAGGGTCGCAAACTAATTCCCCCTGAGTGGGAGCAGTTTGTCCAGGCAGCCGAAGCTCGTTCCGCCGATGATGCCAAGCCAACACCAACGGCAGTCGCAGAAACGAGAATGAAGTTATGGCTGCGCCAGCAAGCCGACGATCCTCGCGCGCGCAAGGCCGATATTTTTGCTTGGGCCAAATCGGGGGAGCTGATCGGCGAAGAGGGCAAAGCGCTCGGCCACAGGAGCTTTGCTCGTGCATGGAAGGAAGCCGCTCCTCGCGCTTGGAGACTGGCAGGACCAAGGACGAGGCTCCTTCGGCTGTCGGACATCAAATCCCGCGGGTAATCAAATCGAATCCCCACGGTAAAGGGGGTCTCTGATTAGCCGACCCGGTCGGGGCCATTTGCCAAGCATCGTGACATTG
>Ga0306925_10000047_pt1 | contig 55409 bp, 55 predicted proteins | sample flu12Cox44000176_FD_203755 | JGI IMG/M metagenome (GOLD analysis project Ga0306925, IMG submission 203755) | Lab enrichment of tropical soil microbial communities from Luquillo Experimental Forest, Puerto Rico - flux8day.12C.oxic.44.000.176 (v2)... | ecosystem: Environmental > Terrestrial >... | reverse complement strand
GAGGCATCGGCTCGACGCCCTGCTCGGCGAGTTTGGTCTGCACTGCGGGCAATGCCAGCGCCTTCTGCACCTCCGCATGCAATTGCTCGATGATTGATCGCGAGGTTTTCGCCGGCGCCAGCATTCCGTTCCAAAACGTATAATCGGAGCCGGGAAGGCCAAGCTCAGTTGTGGTCGGCACGTTCGGCAGGGCCGGTGAGCGCTTCACGGTGCTTACGGCGAGTGGTGTCAGGCGGCCGTCGGCAATGAACGGCATCGCCGATGAGATCCCGATCGAACAGAAGTCAACGCGGCCGGCCATGACTTCGGTGAGGGCCGCCGGTCCACCGCTGAACGGAACATGCGTTGCCTTGACCCCGGCGGAGAGCAGAAAGCGCTCGGCTCCCCAGTGGGACGCGCTGCCCACGCCGGCAGACGCGAAGGTCATCGCGCCACCCTTGGCACGCTTGATGAGTTCTTTGGCGGTCTTGATGCCTTTCGACGGCGCGATCAGCAGCACGTTCGGCACCACCCCGAACATGGCGACGCCGGCGAAGTGCTTCGAGGGATCGTAGGTCAGATTTGGATAGACGGCGGGCGCAGCGGAGTGGGCCGAAGCGTTGATCAAGAGTGTGTAGCCATCCGGGTCGGATTTGGCGGCTGCCGCCGAACCGATGGTGCCGCCGGCGCCGCCTCGGTTTTCCACCACGATGGTTTGGCCGATCCGGCTCGACAGCGCTTCGAGCACAATCCGGCCGATGATGTCGAGCGTGCTGCCCGGCGCAAAGGGCACAATGGCGCGGATGATCTTGTCTTTCGGCCAGGGCTGCTGCGCGCGCGCCACGAGCGGCCACGTGGCCGCCGCGCTGGCGATGATGGTGATAAACTCGCGCCGCCGCATGGGCTCCCTCGGCCGGACGATCGCACACTACCACATCGTTAGGAATGCCACGCTGTGCATCAGAGTAAAATCGGCGACCACGTCGGCGCGCTGTTCCATCGCGCGTGCATCGATATTCAAGCACCCGCTCCGGCGGCTGCTCGCGCCACCCGCGCTCATTTGCCAATCCCCCACAGCCTGCACAGCTCCTCGAGCGCCGCTTTCATGCGCTCGGCCGCCGCGGCGTAGGCCTGCGCGCGACCGCTCCAGCCCAAGCCATAGCCGACCTGCTCCAATCCCATTTCCCGGCACACACTCCATTCCAGAACGTGCGATCCGATCTTGCCGATCGCCTGCACCGCTTCGCGGTAGCGCTGGCGGTGAAACACCTGCGTTTCGGTCTTCGCCATTCCGGAAAAGACGCCGAAATCATTCGCGAATATTCGGCTGAGATCGACTGCGGCGACGGGATCGCACAGGCCGGCGTGGTACCAATGGTGGCGGAACTTCTGTGCCGCCGAGTATTGCTCCTGGGTGATCAGCTTGCGCGCGAACGCGCGCTCGAGCGGGCTGTCGCGCATGGTGATCTGCCCACTGTCGCCGCGTTCGAAATCGAGACCGGCGCGGCGCACGCGCTCGTGCGTGGGCTCGGCGCGCGGGGGGCTCGCGGCGAGCGGGCGTCCTCCCCTTCGCCTCAACGATTTCACCACTGTCACCTCGAATTGCCGCCGCTTCATTTCCCCTCTCCTTGCTGTTCATCGCGATAGGCGCGCTCGCAATGCGCGGGACAGAACGGCTTGCCGGCAGAGCGCGGCGCGCCGCAAAAGAAGAAATCAGGATGGCTCGGATCGCCGATCGGCCAGCGGCAGGCGGCACGATTCAATTGTGCGAATGTGCGGCGCTGCAGGCGGGGAATGTCGACGTCGCGGCCGGGGTCGTCCACGTAGGGCCGCGCCTCGAGCACCCAACTCGGCACCGAGCGCGGCCGCCACAGCGTGATCGGCGCGGATGCAAGCCGGCGCGGTATCGCCGAGGGCACAACTCGGCGCGCCGACTCGGTGCGAGAACGCTTTGCCTTGCGTGCCGCGCGTTGAACGGTGCGTGGCTCGACAACGGCCGGCGCCAGATCGGCGATTCCCAGGCGGCGAATTTTCCCCAGCACCGCCGCGCGCGTAACGCCGTGCTTGAGTTCTCGCGCGATCGCCCGCGCGTTCAACCCTTTCGACCAGTGCGCCTTGAGCGCGTCGATACGCGCGGGCGTCCACGGCGACCAGCGCGGCGGCTGATGCGAACGTTTTGTAGCCACAGCTTGCTCAGACTTGACTACATAACTACATATCGCGCTAGAAATGTCAACTAGAATTGTAGCCGCCGATCCGGCTATTGTAGTCGCATGACGCCGAAAACCCGTGGTGAGCGGCTACGCTATGCGCGCGAGCGCTTCTTCAAATCGGCGCGCCTCGCAGCCAAGGCGATGGGCATCGCAGTCTCCACCTATGGCGCGCACGAGCGCGCCGAGGACCCCGGTGGCCGCGACTTCGGCCCGGAGGAGGCCAAACGCTATGGACGGCGCTTCAAGGTCACGCCGGAATGGCTGCTGACCGGATACGGGCCCGGGCCCGACGGGCAGGAACCTCCCGAGCAGGACGTCTGGGCCACCCACAACGTTCCCCTGGTCGGCTATGTGGGGGCGGGCGCCGCCGCGCACTTTTACGAAGTGGCGCACGGCGACCTCGACAGCGTGGAGCCGCCGATCGGCGCCAACGAAAACACCGTAGCCGTGGAAGTCCGCGGCGACAGTTTAGGCCCATTTTTCAATCGCTGGCTCGTGTTTTACGACGACGTCCGACATGGCGCGCCGCCGGCCGAACTGATCGGGGAAATTTGCGTGGTCGGCCTCGAGGACGGCCGCGTGCTGATCAAGCAGATCCAGCGCGGCAAGGCCGAGGGTCTCTACAACCTCAACTCCCAGACCGAGCCGCCGATGCGCGACGTCGCGATCAAGTGGGCCGCCAAGGTCAAATGCATGGCGCGCCGCTAGCTCGGGATTGAATTCAGTCAATGCGCTGCCGAGTCACGGCCGGGCTCGTCCCGGCCATCCACGTCTTTTCCCCTCCGCTCCTTCCCCTGCTGGCCGGGAGACGCTTAGTGAGCCGCGTTCGACCCGCAACGATTGGCCCCAAGCGGACCAGCGGGCAGCAGCATCCACGAAATGCGGGTAGCCGCAACGCAACCGAATGCGATTCGCCCAGAATCCTGTCAACTACAAAATGAGTTTGACACGATTCGCTACATGGTGTAGCTGGGCGGCATGGCCCGTGATGTGGAGCAAAGCCGTGCCGCTCGCTTTTTCGCCCGCCTCGATCGGCACCTTTCGGCCCTCGCCAATGCGACGGCGCGCTGCGGCTTTCTCGAGCACCAGCTTGAGGGATGGGAGCACCGTTACGCGCGCTTCGTCGCGACCGAAGGCGCCTCCGAGCCGGCTTGCGATTCGGCCGACCCGCCGCAGGCGAGCGATTTCCTCGTCACCATCGCCGGGCTTGCGGCCCGGCGTAGCGCACTCGCAGCGCGGCTCACACCTGCGAACGGCCAAGTGCAGCGTTTCACACTGACACCAAGCGGTCGCCCGACTCAATGACACACGAGAACCGGAATTTTCGTATGCGTCAGCACCTTGGTGGTGACGCTGCCGAGCACCACCGCGGCAATGCCGGCGCGCCCGTGTGACGCCATCACGATGAGATCGCAGCCCTTCTCCTTGGCGGTGGCGACGATCGCTTCATAGGGATGATCGTGGGTCATCTGCACGGTCTCGCACGCGACGCCTGCGGCTTTCGCCTCGGCGGCGACACCGTCCAATATTTTTGCGGCATGGGCTTTCGCGCGCTCGGCGTATTCGGCGAACGCGCTGGAGATCAGGTCGATGCGCGAGGCAGGCAAATCATAGACGTTGTACGATGCTTCCACCACCAGCGCGGTGACCTTGGCGCCGACCGCTTTTGCCAGCGACAAGCCATGGGTGACGGCCCTGTGCGCCAACTCGGAGCCGTCGGTCGGGATCAAGATATGGCGATACATGGGATCCTCCCCCTTCCTTGTCTCTGAGCTAACCGACCGTCATGCCCGCGCTTGTCTCGGGCATCCACGTCTTCATTCACTCGTGCAGCGAAGAAAGACGTGGATGGCCGGGACAAGCCCAGCCATGACGACGCAGTAAGTCAATCATCAAAATCCCCTCGGCGCTACAGCATCAGGTCCTTGTTCTCGAGCCCGAACATCACGCCGCCCCAGTTGCTGCCGACATATTCGAACTGATTGGAAATGTGCTGCCGTCCCGCCATCAGGTCGGCCAGGATGCCGCCGAACGGCAGATCGTCGGAGAGACCGGCGGCGCCGGTCGCTTTGAAGATGCGCGAAGCCAACAGCGTGCAACGCTCGGTCACCGCGGTCGACTGAAACTTGTACTGCAGGCGCTCGCCTACGGGCGGCATCTCGCCGCGCCGCGCATGATCGTGCAGGCTTGCGAAGTTGCGATGCAGCGTGGCTTTCATCTCGTCGATCGCCGCGGCGGTTTCCGCGCACAGCATCTGCACGAACGGATTTTCCGACGAGCGCCCGCCGGCACGGGTAATGCGGGTCTTGCCGTAATCCATGAACGCATTGAGCATGGCCTGCAGCGCACCGATCGCCGCGGTGGAAATGCCGCGCACGAAGATCTGTCCGAACGGCACGCGGTAGAGGCTTGCCGTGTTGAGCGCCTGGCCCGGCCCCTTGAGCAAGAAATTGTCGAGCATGCGTTGGGATCGGTAGGCCGGCACGAAGGCGTCATCGACGACGATGTCCCAGCTGCCGGTCGCCTGCAGGCCGGCGACCTGCCAGGTGTCGACGCTGCGATAGTCTTGGCGCGGCAATAAGAAGATGCGGCCCTCAGGAGTGCCCCCATCGCCGCTCTCGACCAAGGCGCCGAGCAGCGCCCACTCGCAATGCACGCAAGCGCTGGCGTAACGCCAGCGGCCGCTCAAGCGGAAGCCGCTCTCGCTTGCCTTGGCTTTGCCGGCCGGCATCAGCGACGAGCAGATCAGGCGCGAGCTGTCGATGCCCCAGACCTCCTGCGCGGCGCGGTCATCGAGCAGCGCCATGAACCAGGGATGCACGCCGGAGACGCCGTAGATCCAGCCGGTCGACATATCGCCCTCGGCGAGCGCCAGCTCGATCTCGTAAAAGGTATGCAGATCGAGCTCGTAGCCGCCCCAGCGCCGCGGCTGCAACACGCGGAACAAACCTGCCCGCTGCATTTCGGCAATCGTTCCTTCGGGAATGCAGCGCGCGACGCGCGACGCCCGCGCACGTCCGGCGAGCGCGGGAATCAGCGCGCGGGCCCGGGCAATGATTTCTGCCGGTGCGGGCGTCTCGCCTGCGATGTTGCGGACCGCTTCCATGCCAGCGGCAGTTTGTCCTGCAGCCGGTTCGCCAGCTACTCCGCGGCGGCCAGATTCCTGCGCGCGTTGCGCTCGAGGCAAGCGACGAGCATGTCGGTCGACATGACATCGCCGAACTGCAGATAGAACGCGCACAGCGAGGCGTTGTGATCGGCATCGGTCACCGCGGCATTGCCATCGGTCACCATGATCGTTTTGAAGTTGAGCATCATGGCGTCGCGCGCGGTCGATTCGCAGCACACATTGGTGACCGTGCCGGTGATGAGAGTCGTATCGAGACCGCGGCTGCGCAGCACATCGGCGAGATCCGACGAGCCCTGGATGAAGGCGCTGAACCGGTTCTTCTCGACGATCAGATCCTCGGAGCGCACGTCGAGCGTCGGCCACAGCTCGTGGCCCTTGCTGCCGGGGGTGAGCGCGGCGATGCGTTTGGCGCCCTGTTCCGGCGTGACCATTTCGAAATAGGTCGACCAATCTTTGAGCGCCTGGTCATGAAACGTGGTCTTGATCCAGACCACGGTCCCGCCGGTCGCGCGCACCGCCTGCGCCAGGCGATTGATGTTGGGCACGATCTTCTCCGCCATCGGGCAGAGCGCGTGAGCAACGCCCGGCAGCATGAACGCATTCTGCATGTCGACCACGACCAATGCGGTCCTGGCCGGATCGAGGTCCGCATAGACGTGCTCGCGGCCGCGCTTCTCGATGACGCGGTCGATCACGGATCGTGGAATGGACAGCGTGTGCATCGAACCCTCCACCTCTGGCGTCTGCAAACGATTATCGTGCCCGGCGCGGCTGCCGGCAACCTCACAGTTTCCCGGCAAACGCATCGGCGATGTAGGCGTGCGCCAGCGCATAGCCGTGGCGCGCCGCCGGCTCGTTCCATTTGGCCCGGCCGGGAACGTCGGCCGCCGGATCGGTGAACGCATGCACCACGTCGCCGAACGTGAGCAGCACCCAGCGCGCCCCCGCCTGCGTCATTTCCGCTTCGAAGGCGTCGCGCTCGCTCTTGGGTGCGACCGGATCGGCAGCTCCGTGCACGGCCAGCACTGCCGCCTTGATGTCGCCGCGCTGGGCGGGCTGCGGTGTGACCAGGGTGCCGTGCATCGACACGACCGCCTGGACGTCGGCCCCGGTGCGGGCGAGGTCGAGCACGTTGAGCCCGCCGAAGCAGAAGCCGATCGCCGCGCGCCGGCTGATGTCGCCGATCGCGCGCCGGTCGCTTTCGCGCGTCAACGTATCGAGCGCAGCCGCGATGCGCCGCCGCATCGCGGAGACGTCGCTCATGAGCGGCTTGAGAAACTCCATCGGCTCTTCGGTGCCGACCGGCCCGTTTCCCTCGCCGTACATGTCGGCAACGAACACCACATAGCCAGCGCCCGCCAGCATCTGGCCGGTTTCGATTGATGCCTTGATCACGCCGCGCCAATTCGGCGCCATCAGGAGAAGCGGCCGAGGTGTTTTGACCGCCTCGTCCCAGATCAGCGCGCCGCGGCAACTGAGGCCGGACACCGAATAAAAGATGCTCTCAACCGCCATGGATGATCTCCCCCTTTGCCATGTCGTAGATCGGATTCGGCCCTATGTCCCGCTGTGCGGAGCCGAGATTGCGACCGCGGTCGCATGCTGGCGCGCGGCCACAAGCGGCGTGCCCGCCATGGACCGTTATCGGCCGATCCGCTCACCCCGCGTCGCGTTGCGCGGTTTTCGGGTGCCGTCGCCGTACGCCAGATACCATGGATTTTGCACACACCACGCGCCCGCGCCCCACGCCGTTGCCATGCATTGCTCGTACGAGACGAAGCCGCAGTTCGTGGCGCCGCTATTCGAATTGTAGTACTGAGCGCACCACGGTCGATAGACTTCGCCCAAGGCCGACCGCGGAGCGATCGCCGCGAGCAAACATAAAATGAACAAAGCGAACGCAGATCGGGTCGTCATGCGAACCTCGCAACTCCGTTGGTGAAAGCGGCACTGCGCTGCCCACTATAAGCCTCCATCCGGCCTGATCACCGGATGCTCGGTCGCAGCTCCGCTAGAAAAGCCCTCGAAAGCCTTTCCGCAGAGATCAGGCAAGGTCGAAGCGATCGAGGTTCATCACCTTGGTCCACGCCGCAACGAAGTCCTTTGCGAACTTCTCCTTCGAATCCGCGCACGCATAGACTTCCGCGAAGGCGCGCAGCTGCGAGTGCGAACCGAAGATCAGGTCAACGCTGGTGCCGGTCCCCAGTACCGCCTTCGTCTTGCGGTCGCGCGACTGGTACACGCCATCAGTGCTGGCGGGTTCCCAATAGGTGCTCATATCGAGCAGGTTGAGAAAGAAGTCGTTGGTCAGCGTCTCCGGCTTCTTGGTGAAGACGCCGTGCTTGGACCCACCGGCATTTGCGCCGAGGACGCGCAGGCCGCCGACCAGGGCCGTCATCTCCGGCCCCGTCAGACTCAGCAATTGCGCCCGGTCCACCAACGCCTCCTCAGGCGTCATGAACTGCCGCTTGCCGCTGACATAGTTGCGAAACCCGTCGGCACGCGGTTCGAGCGGCGCGAAGGAGTCGGCATCGGTCTGCTCCTGGGACGCATCCATGCGCCCCGGCGTGAACGGAACCTTCACGTCGGTGCCGCCGGCCTTCGCGGCCTTCTCGATGGCAGCACCGCCGCCGAGGACGATCAGGTCGGCGAGCGAGACTTTCTTGCCGCCTTTGGCCGAGGCGTTGAACTCCTTCTGGATCGCTTCAAGCTTGGGAAGCACGGTCTTGAGCTGCGCCGGCTGGTTGACCTCCCAATCCTTCTGCGGCGCGAGCCGAATGCGCGCGCCGTTGGCGCCACCGCGCTTATCAGAGCGGCGGAATGTCGAAGCCGAGGCCCAGGCGGTGGACACGAGTTGGGACACGGTCAGGCCAGAGCCGAGAATCTTTGCCTTCAGCGCCGCAACATCCTTTTCGTCGATCAGCGGGTGATTCACCGCCGGGATCGGGTCTTGCCAGATCAGCGCCTCTTTCGGGACGAGCGGGCCGAGATAACGATGAATCGGCCCCATGTCGCGGTGCGTCAGCTTGAACCACGCCCGGGCGAATGCGTCCGCGAACTGATCCGGATGCTCGTAGAAGCGCCGCGAGATTTTCTCGTAGGCGGGCTCCATCCGCAGCGACAGGTCCGTGGTGAGCATGGTCGGCACGCGCTTCTTCGACTTGTCGAACGGATCCGGGATCGTCGGCTCGGCACCTTTCGCGCTCCACTGCCAAGCGCCGGCCGGGCTCTTCGTCAGCTCCCATTCGTATTTGAACAGGTTTTCGAAGTAGTAATTGCTCCACTTCGTAGGCGTCTGCGACCAGACGACTTCCGGGCCGCCAGTAATGGCATCGCCGGCCAAGCCGGTGCCGTGCTTACTCTTCCAGCCGAGGCCCTGCTCCTCGAGGGCGCCGCTTTCGGGCTCCGGTCCCACGAGCGACGGATCGCCGGCGCCGTGGGTCTTGCCGAAGGTGTGCCCACCGGCAATCAGCGCGACGGTTTCCTCGTCGTTCATCGCCATGCGGAAGAACGTTTCGCGGATATCCTTAGCCGCCGCGACCGGGTCCGGCTTGCCGTTCGGCCCTTGCGGGTTGACGTAGATCAGGCCCATTTGAACCGCGCCGAGCGGGTCCGCCAGCTGGCGTTCGCCGCTGTAGCGCTCGTCCCCGAGCCAGGTTCCCTCGGGACCCCAGTAGAGCTCTTCAGGTTCCCAGACGTCGGCGCGCCCGCCGCCAAAGCCGAACGTCTTGAAGCCCATCGACTCGAGCGCGACGTTGCCGGCGAGAACCATCAGGTCGGCCCAGGAGATTTTTCGGCCGTACTTCTGCTTGATCGGCCACAACAGCCGGCGCGCCTTGTCGAGGTTTGCGTTGTCAGGCCAGCTGTTGAGCGGCGCGAAGCGCTGCTGTCCCGCGCCGGCGCCGCCGCGGCCGTCGCTGATGCGATAGGTACCCGCGCTGTGCCATGCCATGCGGATCATCAGACCGCCGTAGTGGCCGAAGTCGGCCGGCCACCATTCCTGCGAGTCCGTCATCAAGGCATGCAGGTCCTTGATCACAGCCTTGAGGTCGAGACTCTTGAATTCCTTGGCGTAGTCGAACTCCTTGCCCATCGGATCGGACAGAGGCGAGTTCCGATGGAGCATCTCGATATCCAGCGCGTCGGGCCACCAGTCGCGGTTCGTGCGTCCACGGGCTCCGCCTGTGACCGGGCACTTGCCCGCGCTCTCGTCAGTTTTTGCGTCCATGTTACTCTCCGATCGTGTTCTGCTTTATTTTCCGTTCCATATACAAGGATCACCGGTCTCTGGAAAGTGATCCAGCTTCATGGCGGTCGCGCGGAAATGTCCTAATCACCGCGAACCATTACACAACCCCTCATTGGAATTGACGACGAAGGGAGCGAGGGTCACCTTCGGGGCCTTCGCGTACCAAGCTCGCTGTTTCAGCCTCAATAGCTTGATGGCGCGAGCGCTGAAGGCCGCAGAAATTCGAAATCGCAGCCCTCGTCGGCACCGAGAATTTCCCGGGCATAGAGCTTTGCGTAGCCGCGCTCCGCCTTGGCGAGTGCCGATTTCATGGCGGCCGCGCGTTTGCACATTTCTGCCTCTTCGATCAGCAAGTCGATGCGCCGCTCCTTGACCGAAAGGCGAATGCGGTCGCCATTACGCACCAACGCGAGCGGGCCACCCGATGCAGCGTCCGGCGTCACGTGCAACACGATGGTACCGTAGGCAGTGCCGCTCATACGCGCGTCGGAGACGCGGATCATGTCTTTGACCCCGCTCCTGGCGAGTTTTTTCGGAATCGGCAGGTAACCGGCCTCGGGCATGCACTCGCTCGAGTGCGGACCGGCATTCTGCAGCACCAGCACATCCTGCGGAGTGACATCGAGTGCCGGATCGTCGATACGCGCGGCGAGATCCGCGAGTGAGGCGAACACCACCGCCCTGCCCTCGTGCTCGAACAATTTTGCATCGGCCGCGGAGCGTTTGAGAATAGCTCCCTTCGGCGCGAGGTCGCCGAACAGCGCGACGAGGCCGCCAACCGGCTCGAACGGTTTTCCGAGCTCGGCAATGATGGAGCGATCGACGTAACCAGCGGGCTCACTTGCGAGGCGCTCGCCCAAAGTTTCTCCGGTCGCTGTCATGCAATCGAGATAGAGGAGCGGCTTGAGCTCGCGCAGCAGTGCACCCATGCCGCCGGCAGCAAAAAAATCTTCCATGTAGCCGTTGCCGACCGGCTTGAGATTGACCAGCACCGGCGTCGAGTCCGACAGCTTGTTGAATTCTTCGAGCGAGATCTTGATCCCGGCTCGGCCCGCGATCGCGGTCAGATGGATCAAGGCGTTGGTCGAGCCGCCGAGCGCAAGAAGCACACGCAAAGCGTTCTCGATCGACTTCGCAGTGACGATCCGATCGGGTGCGAGTTTCGAGCCGATGAGCCGCACAGCTGCCGCGCCGGTCGCTTCGGCGGCGCGCAGGCGATCGGCGTGCACGGCCGGGATTGCCGCGGTGCCCGGCAAAATGAAGCCGAGCGCCTCCGCGAGGCACGCCATGGTCGAGGCGGTGCCCATCACCGCGCAGGTACCCGCGGTGACCGCGAGTTGTTCTTCGACTTGTGAAATTTCCTGATCGTCGACCTCGCCCGCCCGATAGCGCGCCCAAAACCACCGGCAATCGGTGCAGGCGCCGAGGCGCTCACCGCGGTGGCGGCCGGTCATCATCGGGCCGGCGACCAGCATGATAGCGGGCCGACCCGCCGACACCGCGCCCATGAGCTGGGCCGGGACGGTCTTGTCGCAGCCGCCCATCAGCACGACCGCGTCCATCGGCTGGGCGCGCACCATCTCCTCGGTGTCGACCGACATGAGGTTGCGGTATTTGAGGCTGGTTGGGCTCAAGAACACCTCGCCGAGCGAAATCGTCGGGAACTCGATTGGCAGCGCGCCCGCGGCAAGCACGCCGCGCTTGACCGCTTGCAGGAGTTCCGGGAAATGGCGGTGGCAATTGTTGAAGCCGGAGGGCGTGTAGGCGATGCCTATTACGGGTTTATCCAGCATCGTGCGCGAATAGCCCATGGATTGCGCGAAGGAGCGCCGCAGATAAAGCGAGAAATCCGGGTCGCCGTAGTTCGTGAGGCCGTGTCCCAGGCCGTGCATGCGGTCAGCCATGGTTGTGTTCCCTTGAGCGGCGGCCGTTCACCTTAATTGCGGAAATGCTTGCTCATCCGCAGGCGCGACGGTAAATGCCAGCAGATACGCCGCGTCCGTGGATTACCTTATCGGCAGGCCCGCGCGGTTGAAATATGCTATTCGTTTCAGCGGGATGAGAGTCGGGCTGGATAGAGTCCCGCAAAGTGCCGTCACACGCGATGAGATATTGATGGCGCCAGATGTGGTCTCGAAGGAGACGGCTTTGTATTGGCACGTACGTTCGATAACCGCGGCCGCTCTGCTCGCCTTCGCCGGTGTGATCGCGGTAGGCGTGGCGGTGCTGCTGCCCGGTATCGGCGAACAGCCACTCGGCGCCCGCGGCCTACCTTGGATGGCGGCGCACCGGGCTTCGATCGCTCTCGAAGTTCCGTCGGCGAGCGAGAATGCACCTCCACAGTCGCCGGTCGAGCCTCAGCAAGCGGCTGCGCCTGAGCAGCCTCGCGGACAACCTCAGCAAGCGGCGCTGCCTGAGCAGCCTTTCATTGAAACCCAGCAAATCGCCACGCAGGCCGCGACGTTGAGGACGCCGTCGGACATGCAGTGGCCCGAGCTGCTGCGCGGCGATGCCACACTGCCAGAGCAGGCCACGTTGATCCCGCCGCGCGCCGTTGAGCAAGCGCCCGCTGTTGAGGGCGCCGCGGAGCCCGCGCCCGCGGCCCAGCCGCCGGCCACAGACACGGCCGCTACAGAGCCCGCGACAGAGACTCGCATGCCCGAGAGGACTGTCGCGCCCAAGGCGCAAGCGCGGTTGCCTGCACGCAAGCCGGCTGGTGAAGCGCAAGCGCACGCGGCCGCTGCGAAAATGGCCACTCGACGCGTTCAAACGGCAAAAAAGTCGACGAACGACGCGTTGAACGCCGTGCGGAAATTTGGCGAGGGCCTTCGCGACATTCCGGTCAGTTCGTACAGCGCTGACGGCACGCGGCGCGAGATCGTCATCCATCCAAGGTCGATCCAAGACGTCTACTATTATTCTGCCCCGCGCTAGCCGCGGCAACGCGCTGCTCGGTGTGACGTTCTTGGCAGGGATCGCCCGATCTTGCGGCAAAGTTTCCCCGGCTTCGCCCCCTACTCGACAAGCCCCCTGGAACGCCTCTAAAAAAGAGCTTGGGAGCGTTCCAAAGAGCGCTCTTTTGCCGGGAAGGGCCGCTTTATGGATTACGAGGCGTATTTCACGAACGCCCTCGCACGCATCAGGGATGAGCGCCGCTACCGGGTCTTTGCCGAGCTGGAACGACTGGCCGGCCGCTTTCCCCGCGCGATCTGGCATACGCCGCAGGGTCCGCGCGACGTAATCGTCTGGTGCTCCAACGATTATCTCGGGATGGCGCAGCACCCCAAGGTGATCGGCGCCATGGTCGAGACCGCGGCTCGCATGGGCACGGGGGCCGGCGGCACCCGCAACATCGCCGGCACCAACCACCCGCTGGTCCAGCTCGAGCGTGAGCTTGCCGACCTGCACCGCAAGGAGGCCGCTCTCGTCTTCACCTCCGGCTATGTGTCGAACGAGACCGGCATCTCGACTATCGCCAGGCTGCTGCCAAACTGCCTGATCCTGTCCGATGCGTGGAACCACAATTCCATGATCGAGGGCGTGCGCCAGGCGAAATGCGAGAAGCAGATCTTCCGCCACAACGACATGGCGCATCTCGAGGAGTTGCTCAGCGCCGCCGATCCGAACCGACCAAAGCTCATCGTTTTCGAGACGCTCTACTCCATGGACGGCGACGTGGCCCCGATCAACCGCATCTGCGATCTCGCCGCGCGCTACGGTGCCATGACCTATGCCGACGAGGTCCACGCGGTCGGAATGTACGGCGCGCGCGGCGGCGGGCAGTCTGAGCTCCAAGGCGCCATGGGGCGTCTCGATGTGATCGAAGGAACGCTCGCGAAGGCCTTCGGCTGCCTTGGCGGCTACATCGCGGCAAGCGCGGCGCTTTGCGATGCGGTGCGCAGTTACGCGCCCGGCTTCATCTTCACCACCGCGCTGCCGCCAGCGATCTGCGCCGCCGCAACTGCCGCGATCCGGCATCTCAAGACCTCAAGCTTCGAGCGCGAGCGCCATCAGGAGCGTGCCGCGCGAGTGAAGGCCGTGTTGAACGCCGCGGGATTGCCGGTGATGACAAGCACCACGCACATCGTGCCGGTCTTCGTCGGCGACCCGGACAAATGCAAAGAGTCAACCGACCTCCTGCTCGCCGAGCACGGCATCTACATCCAGCCGATCAACTACCCGACCGTTCCGAAGGGCACCGAGCGGCTGCGCATCACGCCCAGCCCATACCATGACGATGCGCTGATCGACGCGCTCGCCGAAGCACTGGTTGACGTGTGGGAGCGGCTCGGCTTGCCGCTCAAACGCCGCGCGCTAGCGGCGGAGTAGGCCGCGACCGAGCCAGGTTAAATGAAAGCGCCCGCCCCGTCGGCAATGATGGGGCGGGCGCGCGTTTTTTGGGGGACGGCTCTTAGTCCAGCGGCTCCACCTTGACCAAGGCGGCGCCGTGGTTGCTGCCGGTCCAGAACGTGGGCGGCGTCGTCGAATTGTCGATGAAGACGCTGCGGATGTTCGTTTCCCTGGGCAGCTGATATTCGACGGTCTCACCGGTCTTCGGGTTGAGCCGGACCGCACGGTCCGAGTGCATCCCGCCGGTCCAGATGTCGCCGTTCTTGTCGATGGCGGCGCGGTACGGCCAAGTCGAAGCCGGCACCGGGTATTCCGTCACCTTTTCCGTTTTCGTGTCGAATATCGCGACCTTGTTGCCGCGATATTCGGCGACTACGATGCGATCCTGGTCGTCGATATTCATTCGCCGCGCGCGGGCGTTTTCGGTCGGAAGCTTGTGCCACCTGACCTCACCGCTCTTGGCGTCGATCTTGCCGACATAGCCTTTCTGGAATTCGGCCATCCACAGGTTGTTCTGCGAATCCGAGATGACCTGATAGATCGAGTGGCGGCCAGCGCCGGGTATCGCCTTGGTCGGGTCGTATCGCTCCCATTTCTCGCTCGCGAGATCGAGACGGAAGACCTCCTGCGTGCCGACGCTCTTGGTCCAGACCTTGCCATCGACGTCATGACGCAGCCCGGTAAAGTTCAGCTGCACGCGAACGTCGTTATACTCTTTGGCCAAGGGATAGTATTTGATCTCGCCAGTCTTCGGATCGAGATTGCCCAGCGCTCCCTGGAACATCGTGTCGAACCAGAGCGTGCCGCGCTTGTCGAATTCGAGCGAGAGGTTGCCGACCGGAGCGCCCGGCTTGAACTCCTTGATCGGATATTCGGTGAGCTTGAGGGTCTTCGGGTCGAACTTGGAAATGTAAGGCTCGCCGAAATCCGAATACCAGACCATGCCCTGCGCATCGAGGATCACGTCGTGCGGCTCGGTCGTGGGCCGCGGCAACGCGTATTCAGTGATGATGACGCGCGTCGACCGGCCCGTCGCACGCGGCAGAGGTTTCAACGGATACTCCCACTGCGGCGCCTCGCTCAGATTGATGCTGGCGAGGTATTCCGCCTGCTTGCGGAACTGCTCGGGGTTGCCGGAGCGTGCCGGATCGAGCATGCGCTGCGGCTTGATCGGCTGGCTCACCGGCGCGTAACCGCTCATGCGCACGATGACCTGCTGCCACTCGTCCGCGTCGTGGTTCGAGCGGACGATGCGCTCGAGGGTATGGCATCCCACGCAACCGAGCAGGAACGCCTTTTGATCCTCGGTGCCGGGCAGACTCATCATCCATTCGGCATTGCTCATCTGCCCGGGGAGATTCTTCGTCTTCCGGAGCTTGAGATCGGCCGTGGCGGTCTGTTCGGCGGCGACGTCCGCTTTCGCGGGAGCGGCGAGCTCGTAGCCGATCGCCCGAATTTTGAGCGAATATTGCCCCGGCTCCAACCGGTCGGCCGGGAAGCTGTAGCGGCCCTGCGCGTCGCTGATCACGCTGACCGTGACGATCGAGTTCGCCTTCTTGGCGCTGACCACCACGCCTTCCATGGCGCCTTCCGCCTCGGAAGTGACCTGGCCGGTAATGGCGGCCGGGGGCTTGGTTTGCGCGCGGGCGAAGTCGGGCGCCAACAGCAGAAGTATCGCGGCCAAACCGCCGCTGACGCCCAGCAACAGACGTCTTGTTTGCATCGATTCCTCCCTAGGAATTTAGTCACAATTCAACGCGGCTAGTACGTGCCTTCACCGTAGAATGCGCGATGAACCGAATCCAGTACCTCGACCGAGCTTACGCGTTTTAATTCATGTAAAGTGCGCGCCGACCAACCGGTCGGCTATTTCAAAGGAACGAGTATTAGACGCGCGAGCTGATCCTTCGAAAGCGGGGCGGCGATGTACTTGAAGGACACCGCATCGGCCATAAGCGCGTCGACGCCTTCGATGCGGTCGGGCAAGACATTTTTCTTGGGGTAGTAATCGTCGCGCACGGTTTTCGCCATCGCTTCCGAAACGTGAGCCCAGTCGGCAAACGCCTTGAGCGCGGCCGGATCGGAATACATCCAATCGACCACCTCGCGGTAGGCCGCCAGATAGCGAACGAAGACCGGCTTGCGCGTGTCTAAAGCGGTTGCATTCGCGGTCATGAAGCGCACGGTCTGATTTCGCATCTCGGGGACATCACTGGCGCGCGCGATCAGCCTGATCTTGCCCGCGGCGAGGAGATCGAGCGCGAACGGCGGCGATGTCCAGCCGACGTCGATCTGGCCGCTCATGACCTGGGTCAGCGTGGACGGCGGGCCGCCGGTCGCCACCGGCGTGAAGCTCACGCCGAATACTTTCTGAAAGGCGAGCACGGTCGCGTAGGTGGACGAACCGGCCGTGGAGTAAGCGACTGTCTTGCCCGCCAGATCCTTCTTGTCCTTGATCGGCGAATCGGCGCGAACATACCACGTGAGATCGTCGGCGCCGGTGTGAGTGGCTGCGATCACCCGGATCGGCGCGCCTTTCATGAAAGCGCCGAACGTGTTGAATGCGCCGACGCCCGTTCCGACATCGGCGCTGCCGGAAATCACGGCCTGCTGGGTTTCGCCGGCTCCCTGGGTGTAGAAAACGTCGAGGGCGATTCCGTGGCGTTTGAAGAAGCCGGCGTTTTGGCCGAGCTCGGAAAACGAGTTCTCCCACGTTCCGGCAAGGCCCGCGGCGACACGCAACGTATCCTCCGCGAGCGCAGCCGAATGCAAGCCGGTTGCAAGGAGGAGCGCGGATAATCCGCACGCGAGCTTCGCTCTGGACATTATTTGTTCCCTCAGCATGAACTGGCACGGCGCGCCAAGTGCGACGGCTATAGTGGGTTTGCGATCTTACTCGAAACGGCCGCACCGTCCCATGCAAGCGGCGTTGACGAATATTCGCCGTGCCTGGGCGCCGCCGGGGACCCATTATTCGCCGGCAATCAGCCTGGCCCGCGTCACGAGATCGGCCGGCATCGCGTAAAGGTCGCTGACCTCCCGCGCAATCTGAGAGCCAGCGAGGGGAGTGACAAGGAGCCGGAATCTCGCGGCTTCGTCGAGGAAAGCGCGGTCGGCGACCATCGCATCGAAGGCGGCGCGCAACACGCCCACGCGCTCTGCGGGAACTCGCGAGGATACCAGGAACAGCCGCCCGAGCTTCGCCGGCGCGAGCAAAAAGTCATACACCTTTCGATCCCGGGCATCGTTAAGGAGATCGCCGGCAAATGGCACGGTCGCGTCGAGCCCGTCGACAAGCGTCGAGGAAAGGCGAACCAGCACGTTGATCTTGCGCTCGCGCAGCCAGTCATCAGGCACGGAGGTCCAGCCACCGCACTCGCCGTCGATCTCACCCTTCTCGACTGCCAGACGTTTGGCGGCACTGCCGGCATAGCCCTGAACCTGCTTAATCTTCACTCCGAACAGGTTTCGCAGCATGGCCACATCAGCCGTGCCCGCGGCACCGGGCGCGCTTGCGCCAAAAATGACCTGATCGCGGGCGAGGAGATCACGCCAGTTCCGTACCCCGGTCTCCCGTCGGACGTAACAGACGCGGATGTCCTCGCTCACCGTGCCGATGAAAGCGAAGTTTCTGAAATCGACCCGCACTCGCTCGGGTGCGGTCACGGCTTCGGTGATCAGCCCGGCGCTGAACGTGGCTAAGACCGTGCCGTCCTCGGGAGCACCGGTCTCGGTGAACGTGACTGATCGAAGCGAGCCGGCTCCGGGCATGTTCTGCACCACGATCGCCGGCGCGCCGGGAAGGTGGCGCGAAAGATGGCGCTGCACCAGGCGGGCGTAAGCATCCGCCCCACCGCCGGCCGGCAAGCCGACGATGATTTTCAGCGTCTTGCCGCTGTAGAAGCTTTTCGCGTCCTCGGCACCGTTCGCGGTGGAATGCGCCGCGGCGGCAAGTGCGAGCATCGCCAACAGGCGCCGCCTGTCGACCATGGTTGGTCCTGCGCCCTATGCCGCCGCCGGCGCTCGGTAAAGCCAATCCTCCATGCGCGAGCTTACCCCTTCCTTGCGCAGCGTCTCCTCGTATTCCTTGCGCAGGAAGGGATCCTCCAACCAGTACGGAATGGCCGTGCCGCCCTCGGTGACGTCGATGGCCCCTTCGTCGGTATCCTTTTCACCGGGGACTCCCGCGCGGTCCTTGCGGTGATTGTTGGGGCCGTACCAGCCGATCAGGCGCAACGGCTCTTTGCTGATCCCGAAATGCGCATGGAACCAATCGCCGCCATAGGGCGCCGCGGTAACGAGCCCGACCGGCTCGTAGTCCTGCCGATAGATCTGATCGGTCTTGCCGTCCTTCCAGGGCGTCATGCCGATCGCCCGCGGCCAAGTGTAGGTATAACCCTTGCCCTTGATGCAGACGAGCACCGCCGATGACAGGTGCGCATGAGCTTTGGAGTAGCGGCCGGTCACGTGCTCGCCGACGAAACCATAGAACACGTTGCTCGCCATGTTCGGCTCCATGCGCTTGTAGCCGGGCGAGCGCCGGTTATCGAGATAAAGCTCGGCGTTGAAAATGTCGGGAATGAGATTGGTCTTGCGCATGGCCAGTCCGCGCAAGGGATCGGGCGCGATGTCGTCCTTCGGCTTGAAGTAGTTTTCGCTGCCATCGTAGCGAGACGGGAAAGTGACCGGGCAATTGAAGATCCAGTCAGTATCGCGGAACAAATTCATCACGTTCGGGGCCGTCGACGCCACCAGAATGAGCGCCGGACCGGAGGCGGCATTGACGATGCGGTGCCAAGTGTTGAGCGGGATCGAGAACATGGAGCCGCGCTGCCATTCAAACGTGTGAGGCTTCTTCTGCTCATCGGTCCAGATCTCGGTGGTGCCGCGGCCTTCGACGACAACCATGATCTCTTCGAACATGTGGCGCTCGGGATTAAGCGCGCCGGCGCCGGGAATTTCGACGACGTAGCAGCCCCAGCGGCCCTCGGTGCCGTAGAGCTGAATGAATGTTCCGTTGCCGCCCATTCGCTTCCACGGCTTGAGCGGCATATCCTGCACACGCCGCACCCCGATGCCGCGATAAATCGGTATGCCTTGCCCCTCCATGTAGTCGTCGTACGGGGTGTTGGGTCGTTTCCAGGCGCCGTAACCGGCGTTCTTCAGTCCCTCAGGCTCGTGCCAGTGCTCGCTTGTCACGTCGTGCATGTTGCCTCTCCACTGGGGCGTTTCGCAGCAGATCTGCGCGGTTCGACGCGGATGATAACGGCTTGCCAGAAATCTCGAAAGCCGAGGCGGGCGTGCGATCGGCGGGCCGCGCATACCACTATAAAAATTCACATCAATCTTCAAAAGCGCCGCGCCGCGGCCGCTTCCAGCGCGCACGCGGTGGTGCGGGCGTACGGCGGACCAGCCGGCGAGCTGCCGCCGCGGCAGCGAGGCTCACGACCAGAAATCGGGTGAGGTGGTGAGCGCCCACAAAGATAGGGTCGAGATGCAATGCGAGTGCCAGGACCATCATGGTGTCTTGGGCGCCGGGTGCGAAGGCGACCACCACATCGGCGATGCGAAACGGAAGCAGCGCCGCGACGAGCGTGGCAAATGATGCGGCAATCGCGACCGCCACCGCAAAAGAGCCGAATGCGGCTCCGAGATAGCTCAAAAGGATACGGGGACTGGTATTGGCGAAGCGGGCGCCGGCGACCGCTCCGAGCGTGAGCACCGCGGCATTCCCGACCCACGACGGCAGCGTGGCGTGGATTAGATTCATTCCGTGCAAGAATCCCGACCCGAGCATGGCTCCGAACAGCAAGCCGCCGGGAAACCTGATGCGCAGCATGCGGATTGCCAGCAGCGTCGACACGACCACGAGCAGCGCAAGCTCGGTGAGCGACCAGTCGACGCCCGCGCGCGTCGATACGGATGGAGCAATGGTCCAGCCGAACAGCGCCAGTCCTGCGGGGAGACCGAGCACGATCAACAGCACGCGCATCACCTGCACGATCGCTACCCCCTGCACATCGGCACCCAATTCACTCGACAACGCCAGTACCTGGGCCATCGAGCCGGGGCTTGCGCCCAGCAGGGCGGAAAGCGGGTCCCAACGGTGTACGAGGTTCAAGTAACAGGTGGTGGCGGCAAACATCGCGATCGTAGAGACGACCAGAATTGCAATGCTCATCGGCCACGCCGCGATTCCGCGCAGGGTCTCTGGCGTGACGACCGCGCCCAGAAGAATCCCGACAAGGACGAAGCATACGCGCGCCAGCGGCAGCGGCACGCGCATGGGTCGTCCCGCAAACGCAGCCACCGCGACCAACAGCATGGATCCCGACACCAGCCCGCCGGGAAAACCGATCACTTGAAAAGCGATGCCGCCGGCCGCCGCGACGAGCAGCGTTTCGGCAGCGTGCAGTACTTCGCGCGGACGGGCTGAGGGAGGCGGCATCGGATCATGATCCATGCCGTGCGTGCCCGATTGGGTCAAATGGCTCGCTGAGCAGTCCAATCCAGGGCTGGAACAAAGTCCGCCATCTGATCGGCCTCACTCTAGCCATTGGTTTGCGTGCGGCATCGGTTTGAACGGCGCTCGCCGCAATGTTCTCTCGCGCTTGCCGATGCGATAGAATGAGGCTGGGCATCGCGCCCGCAAAGGCGGAACTATCAAATGCTGCAAGGCTGGGTCGTTATCGCCTGCGCGCTCGGCTATATCGGCCTGTTGTTCGTCATTGCCAGCTACGGCGATCGAACCCGGCGGTTCGGCCGGGAAGGCCGCTGGCGGCACTTCATCTATCCGCTCTCGCTCGCGATCTATTGCACGTCGTGGACCTTCTTCGGGTCGGTCGGGCTCGCCTCGCGCACCGGCTTCGAATTCCTGACGATCTATATCGGCCCGATGCTGGTGATCGGGCTCTGCTCGCCCCTGATTACCCGCATTGTGCGACTCGCCAAGGCGCAGAACATCACCTCGATCGCCGATTTCATTGCTGCCCGCTACGGCAAAGCCCAGACCGTTGCGGCCAGCGTGGCGCTGATCGCGATCATCGGCACGATCCCGTACATCGCCCTTCAGCTCAAAGCGGTGTCGTCTTCTTTGACCACGATACTGGTGCATATCGGGCCGGCCAGCACGGCAATGCAGCCGGTGCTGGGCGATATTGCGCTGTACGTGGCACTCGCGATGGCAATTTTTGCTGTGTTATTCGGAACGCGCCATATCGACGCGACCGAGCACCAGGACGGCTTGATGCTGGCAATCGCCACCGAGTCGCTGGTCAAGCTCGTCGCCTTCGTCGGTGTCGGTGTGTTCGTCACCTTCTGGATGTTCGACGGACCCCTATCCCTGTTTGCACATACGCTGGCGCGGCCGGATACGGTGGCCGTGCTCACTCGCGAACCTGCGTTGGGCACGCTACTCGCGATGACTCTCTTGTCGCTGTTCGCCATCGTGCTGTTGCCGCGCCAGTTCCATGTCACGGTCGTCGAAAACAACAATGAAAATGAGATCAGGCGCGCCGCCTGGCTGTTTCCGCTGTATCTCGTGCTGATCAATCTGTTTGTCGTGCCGATCGCACTGGCGGGACTGCTGACCTTCGCGCCAGGGCAAGTCGACAGTGACATGTTCGTGCTGGCGTTGCCGCTGGCAGCTCACTCCGACCTGTTCACGATCGCTGCTTTCGTCGGCGGGCTCTCGGCCGCGACCGCGATGGTAATCGTGGAATCGGTCGCCCTCGCCATCATGGTGTCGAATGACATCGTCATGCCGCTGGTATTGCGGCGACGGGCGGCGCTGATCACCACGCGGGAAAATGTCGGGGGCGTGCTGCTAAGCGTGCGTCGGATCGCGATCTTCGTCATCCTGCTGCTCGCATACGTGTATTATCGAGTGGCAGGCGAGGCCCAGCTTGCATCGATCGGCCTGCTGTCGTTTGCGGCCGTCGCGCAACTCGCTCCGGCCTTTATCGGCGGTCTGATTTGGCGGCGCGCGACCGCCCGGGGCGCCCTTGCGGGAATGGCAATTGGAATCCTCGCCTGGGCATACACCCTATTGCTGCCGAGCCTCGCCGACGCCGGTATCGTTGGGCAGAGCCTGCTTTCCCACGGTCCCTGGGACATCAGCGCGCTGCGGCCGCAGGCGCTGTTGGGCGCCGGCCTGCCGCCTCTTGCTCATGGCGTCGCCTGGAGCCTCACGCTCAATATCCTGGCTTACGTCATCTTCTCGCTCGGGCGGGCGCCCGCGTCGGTCGAACGGCTGCAGGCCGACCTGTTCGTTCCCTCCGATCTCACTCCGATTGCGCCGAGCTTCCGTCTCTGGCGCTCTGCGGTAACGGTGGAGGAGTTGACCACCACCGTCGCTCGCTACTTGGGCGAGGAGCGCACGCGCACCTCGTTCGACAGCTATGCCTTGACACGCGGGATCAACCTCGATCCCAAGGGCGAGGCGGACTTCCAGCTACTGCGCTTTGCGGAACACCTGCTGGCCTCCGCAATCGGCACGGCGTCCTCGCGCCTGGTGCTTTCACTCCTGCTGCGCAAACGTACCGTCTCGACCAAAGCAGCCCTGAAGCTGCTCGACGATGCCAACGCAGCGATCCACTACAACCGTGAGATTTTGCAGACCGCCCTCGACCATGTGCGTCAGGGGATCGCGGTGTTCGACAAGGACCTGCGTCTGGTTTGCTGGAATCGCCAGTTCGGACAAATTCTCGCCTTGCCGCAGCAACTCACGCGCGTCGGCACCGGCATCGAGGACATTCTGCGTTCGCAAGCCGAGCGCAGCACCTTGGATCGCCGCCCGGCGGACGCGATCGCGCGCGAACGGCTCGCGCGGTACGTAGCAAGCAGTGAGCCATTCCTGGAGCGTTTCGGAGAGCGCGATCTGATCATCGAGGTGCGCGCCAATCCCATGCCGGACGGGGGCATCGTCACGACATTCACGGACATCACCCCAAGCGTAAAAGCGGCGGAAGAGCTGGAACGCGCGAACGAATCCCTCGAGCGGCGCGTGCAGGAGCGCACCGAAGAGTTGATGCGCCTGAATACCGAGCTTGGCCGTGCCAAGGGCGAAGCCGAACAGGCCAACATCTCGAAGACGCGATTTCTCGCCGCGGCAAGCCACGACATTCTGCAGCCGCTCAATGCTGCCCGCCTTTATGTCACCAGCCTGATCGAGCGCAAAGGCAGCGGCAGCGATGCACAGCTGGTCGGTAATATCGACGCCTCGCTCGATGCGGTGGAAGAAATTTTCGGAGCATTGCTCGACATTTCGCGCCTCGACACGGGGGCAATGCAACCGGAGATGGTCAGCTTCAATGTCGATGAGCTCTTGCGCCAGCTCGAGGTCGAGTTCACCCCACTAGCGCAAGAGAAGGGGCTGTCGCTCAAGTTCATGCCCTGCTCCCTTGCCGTGTATTCCGACCGGCGATTGTTGCGCCGGCTGCTGCAAAATCTCATCTCAAATGCGATCAAATACACGCCTAAGGGGCGGGTGCTGGTCGGCTGCCGCAGGCGGCACGAACGCCTGCGGATTGATGTCCATGATAGCGGCCTCGGCATCCCGGCTTCACAGCAGCAGGCGATCTTCCAGGAGTTCCACCGGCTGGCGCAAGGCGCCAGGGTGGCACGCGGGTTGGGGCTCGGACTGTCCATTGTCGAGCGCATCGCGCGTGTTCTCGACCACGAGATCGAGGTCACGTCGGCGCCTGGACGGGGATCACAATTTTCGGTCGAGGTGCGGCTCTCCGCAACTGTTCCCGCCAGCCGGCGTGAACGTCCGATGCGTGCGGTCGATCCCGTCCCGCTATCCGGGATCACTGTCCTGTGCATCGACAACGACCTTGCAATTCTCGATGGCATGCAAACGCTGCTCGGCGGCTGGGGCTGCCGAGTGGTCAAAGCCTCTGACGCGGAGAAGGCGACGGAAACCCTGGCGGAAAGTAAGGCATGCCCGGATGGGCTTCTGGTCGACTACCATCTCGACGTCGGCAACGGCATCGACACGATCGCCGAGTTGAGGCGATGGTTCGGCGACGATCTCCCCGCTATCTTGATCACGGCGGACCGCAGCCCGCATGTGCGTGATCTGGCGCGCGCAAAGGGCATCCAGGTGCTTAACAAGCCGCTCAGGCCCGCGGCCTTGCGGGCGCTGCTGACGCAATGGCGCATGCAGCGCGTGATCGCAGCCGAATAACAGCGCTTCCGATCGGCAGGGGTCGTGGTATGTCGGCGCAGCCAGACGCGGAGAGGCAAACGCTCGACTTGATCACGCCGATCGTATGCGCAGCTAACTGGCGGCGCCTGCCGGTTGGGGCCATTGTCCCAACTCGATCTTCGAAGCCGCTATCACCGCCTGCGTGCGGCTGTCGACGCCGAGCTTCTGCAAGATGGCCGAGACATGCGCTTTGACCGTCGCTTCGGAAACACCGAGCTCATAGGCGATCTGCTTATTGAGCAGGCCTTCCGACAACATCATCAGCACGCGGACCTGTTGCGGCGTGAGCGACCCGAGCCGTGCCATGAGATCGGCCGTCGCTGCATCCGCGCCGCCGGCGAGGTCGATATCCCGTGGAGTCCAGATGCCGCCTTCGAACACGCGGGCAATCGCTCCGCGCATGGCCTCGATACCGAGAGTCTTCGGAATGAAACCCGATGCGCCGAAATGCATGCAGCGGCGGATCACACCGGGGTCGTCATTCGCGGATACGACGATGATGGGAACGGTTGGATATTGCGCGCGCAGATACATTAGGCCTGAAAATCCGCGCACCCCTGGCATTGTGAGGTCGAGGAGGATCAGATCGATGTCGCCACCGCGCTCGAGCAGCTCCGTCGCCTCGTCGAAGGACCCGGCTTCAGAAATTTCGCCGTGCTCGAACAGCCGGGACACCGCTTCGCGCAAAGCACCGCGAAACAGCGGATGATCGTCCGCTATGAGCAAGCGCGCCGATCCGCCCAGTCGTTTCATCTCCCCCACAAGTTCATCATTGTGACGATAGGATTTCTTAGCATCTAAGGCCCAGCTATTTCTTTCGTCTGTCTCCCGATTAACTCTCTCTTCCCTGAATAGGCTCGTGTCTTTGAATCGAGTGATTTGCCATGCGCGACGTCCACACCGTGAGATGCTAGCTCACCGCCGGCCGCCAATGAATTGCAAAATGATTTCACGCCGGTGCGGGCGGGTGCGATGTTCCACGAGGTAGATGCCCTGCCACGTCCCGAGGGCGAGGCTGCCGTCGATGACGGGCACATGCAGGGAAACTCCGGTAATGGCGGTCTTCACATGCGCCGGCATATCGTCCGAACCTTCGGCATCGTGCACCCAGGGGGTATTGGCAGGTGCGAGGCGGTCGAACGCCGTTACCAGATCCAGCTGCACGTCCGGATCGGCATTTTCCTGTATCACAAGTGACGCCGAGGTATGCCGGGTAAAGACCAGAAGGGCACCGTTCTTGCCGCCTGCCTCTGCAATGAACTCAGCAGCTTGCTGCGTGATGTCGATGAAACCCGTGCCCTTCGTTTGCACCGCAAACGTCGCCGTCGCGATGATTTCAGCCGCAACACTCGTAATCGGAGACAAGGAAACTGTCACGGTGCCCAAGGAGAAACGGGTTACGTCTTCTTAAGAAGATCCTTCTGCAGGGTTCCGACCATCTCGACCAGACGGCGCCAAACCTTTTCCAAAAAACTCATTACCTTGTTGAGGTCGGTATCATTTGGAAGCTGCAGCCGCGGTTCGCCGGGGGTGGCAGGCCCTCCCGGCTTGACCGTGCCTGGCAGCGGCAGATTGCGGGCCAGCAGCTCTTTTTTCAGCGCAACGTTCTCGGCTTGCAGACGGCCAATCTCCGCCTCGAGCGCCGTGCGATCATCCGGCAGCGCGCGACAGGCCCAACCGACCGACTGACGCATACAGTGTGAGACTTGGCCGGTGCGCCCATCGAGTCGCAAGTAACCATCGTCGACCCGGTTAAACGTGTATCTCGCGTCGTCGCTATCTGTCGGTGTTCCTTGCGCCCACACCGTTGTGCCTACGAAGAGCACGCCCACGATGAGAAAAAGCCTGCGGACCATAACATTCTCTCCTGCCTCGATCGTCGGGGCCGCTCATGCGGCATCCTGCACGCCGGTTCGGGAGCCTACCACCAGTAGTTCGAGATCCGGCAAAGCATCTTGGACGCGCTCGTTCCGGCATACACTAGCGCGCCAGCCGCGATCACCGCGATATATTGATTCAGTTTCATTTCCAGCGGCTTACCGCAAGCGCACCAATTGTTGACTTGGCGGAACCCCATCCAGTATGGTCCGCCGAATTGAGGGGCATTGCAGATTTCCGGCACTTTCGCGAGTGTCGTAAAGCATGGCCGGCGACGCACGCGAAAGGAATGGTGGCGAACAACCTATCGCTGACGAGGCTGCGCTCTCGGCGAGGCTCGAACGTCTCGGCGAGGAGCTTGCCCATGCAAAACCGAGCCGCCAAAGGGAGAACAATACCGCTCAACGCTCCGATCCGTCGGCGATCGCGCGCGGCTTTCGACTTTCGACTGAACTGGTGGCAGGCGTTCTCGTCGGTGCAGCCATTGGTTGGCTCATCGATCACTGGCTTCGGATTTCACCTTGGGGAATGATCGTGTTTTTGCTGCTCGGCTTCGCTGCCGGAGTTCTCAACGTAATGCGGGCGGCGGGTGTGGGTCATGATTATACGGCAACCCCGCCGGACTCGAAGCAATGAGTAGAACTCACCGGGCGATGCGCAGCACCAGCGCGGTACAGAACTGATCATGGATCCTATTCATCAATTCGAGATCATAAACCTGTTTCCGATCGCTCGGATCGGCGGCACCGAGATCGCATTCACGAATTCCGCGGTTTTCATGCTGATCGCATTACTGTTGATTGTGCTGCTGATGCTGGGCGCGACCCGCTCGCGCGCGCGGGTCCCAGGCCGGCTGCAATCCATTGCTGAAATGTCCTACGAGTTTATCGCGGCCACTCTGCGCAGCACGGCCGGGCCCGAAGGCATGAAATTTTTCCCGCTGGTGTTTTCGATTTTCATGTTCATTCTGGCATTGAATGTGATCGGCATCATTCCCTACACCTTCACGGTCACCAGCCACATCATCATTACAGTCTCGTTTGCCCTGCTCGTCTTTCTTACGGTGGTGATCTATGGATTTTGGAAAAACGGGCTTCGCTTCATGAAGCTGTTCGTGCCAAGCGGAATTCCAATCTATGTCTTGCCATTGGTGACGTTCATCGAAGTGATGTCGTTTCTCTCGCGCCCCGTTTCTCACAGCGTTCGGCTGTTTGCCAACATGATGGCGGGTCACATCGCGCTCAAGGTATTCGGCGGATTCGTTACCATGCTGGGCGCCTTCGGCGTGTTGGGCTGGCTCGGGGGGATTGTGCCGCTCGGCCTGACCGTCGCGCTCACTGCTTTGGAACTCCTCGTGGCCGTCCTGCAGGCCTACGTCTTCGCCATTCTTACCTGCATCTACCTCAATGACGCGATCCACCCAGGCCACTAGACTCGTCAAAACTCGAAAAGGAGATCTCGCAATGGAACCTCAAGCCGCGAAATTGATCGGCGCCGGCATCGCCTGCATCGGCATGGGCGGTGCGGGCGTCGGTGTCGGGACGATTTTCGGTCACTATCTTGCTGCGGCAATACGCAACCCGTCGGCGGCGCAAGGCCAGTTCGCAAACCTGATCTTCGGCTTTGCGATTACCGAGGCGCTCGGCATCTTTTCACTGCTGATAGCCTTGCTGCTGCTGTTTACCTTTTAGCTCTGGCACCCGCCTAAAACACGTCGGCTGCCTGAGCGCTGCGGGCGATTAGGGATTTGCGATGGCGCAGACGAACATAAAGCAGACTGAATCGCTCGAGCATATCCCTGCGAGCGAGCATAGCCGCGGCTTTCCGCCGTTCGACTCGCAAACCTTTCCTTCGCAACTCGTCTGGCTCGCGCTGACCTTCATCGCGCTTTATCTGTTGATGTCGCGAATCGCCCTGCCGCGCGTCGGCTCGATCCTGGCCGAGCGCCGCCGGCACATCGACACGGATCTTGCGGAAGCGCAGCGGATCAAAGGCGAGTCCGACGCCGCCATCGCAAACCACGAGAAGGCGTTGGCGCAGGCGCGTGAAGACGCGCAGACGCTTGCCAATGCCGCACGCGAAAAGGCGGCCGCGGCCGCCGATGCCCGCCGCAAAACTGTAGAAGCCGAGCTTCATGCCCGTATCGCCGAAGCGGAAAACACCATTGCCGCAAGCCGGTCGGCCGCGATGAAAAACGTGCGCGACATCGCCAGTGATGCCGCGGCTGCGATCGTTGAGCGCCTCACCGGACTCAGGGCAACGTCAGAAGAAGTGGCCGAAGCGGTCGGCCGCGCGTTCAAAGGTTGAGAACGGCGATGTTCGAAGCCGAATTCTGGGTCGCAATCGCTTTCATCCTATTCGTTGCCACGCTCGGCTACGTCGGCGCCCACAAGCGTCTGGTAAGCGGCATCGACGCGCGCCGTGATCGCATCAAGGCGGAGTTGGAAGAAGCGGCTCGGCTCAAAGCGGAGGCACAAAGTCTTCTCGCGCAATACCAGCGCAAGCTGCAGGAAGCGGAACGGGAGGCTCAGGCCATCGTGGAAAGTGCGAAAGGCGAAGCGGAGCGATTGGCGGCCGAGGCCGAGGCAAAGATGGAAGAGTTTGTGTCGCGCCACAGCAAAATGGCGGAGACCAGGATCGCGCAAGCGGAAGCTCAAGCGCTCGCCGATGTGCGCTCTGCGGCAGCCGAAGCGGCGGCAGCTGCGGCCGAGACGATTCTCAGTCGCACCGTGAAAGGCAAAGCGGCCGACGCTCTCCTTGCGAAAGGAATTGCCGAAATCAACGAGAAGCTGAACTAGATTCGGGCCGCGCAGCGAGCTGCTATGGCTGCTTTTGCGCCGGCTTTTTCGTGCTCTTCGCCGGCCTTTTCTCGTTCCGGTCGCCGACCTCATCAAAGCCGACATAGATGACGTAAGCACTGAGCTCCGAGGACGAGGGCAACGGGAAATTCAACCCTTCTTCGATGTCGACGAACTGCACGTGGGTCTGCTCGGGCGCAATGACCACCGGGATGCGCTTGAATTTGGTCACGACCGTCTTGGGTTCCGGCCCCTCGCGCACGACCGCGTAGCGCAGCGGCACGTCGACCTTGCCCGGACCGCCCATCGGCCCAATGATGACGCGCCCCTGAACGCCCACCTTGACGTTCATGGCGTCGCCTTGGACAGCGCACTCCCGCGCTGTCTGGCCGAACGAAAGCTGATAGCGAAGATCGCCGGCGGTGGCGGCACCGGTCTTGGCGGCAACGTTCAGGGTAGAGGCCCCGGTACGAATGTCGACGCCGGGGCAATCGATTTCCGGGGCCGAAGGCGTTGGCGATGCCGGTTGAGTCACGCCTGGCGTGGCACCGGAGAAAAAACTGGCAAAGCGCCCGCTTAACGAAGGCGAGTTATCCGACGGCGACGTGAGACCAGAAATGTATGAGCAGCCCGAAGCTAGCGCGCCGCTTGCAAGCAGCAGCGCCGCGCGCCGCACGTGGCGTTCTCTGTCATTTTGCCATCGCATCGGACTACCCGGCCTATTGCGACAAGGTAACAGATCGCAAGTTATAACAGCGGAACCGTGGCAGCCCCAAGGCGTTGCGCTGTCGCATTAAGGCTTGGGGTCGTCCTTGAGCCGGGCATAGAGCCAATGGTCCTGCCAGACGCCGTTGATACAGAGATACTGGCGGGCAAAGCCTTCGCGCTTGAACCCGGTTTTCTCCAGGAGCCGGACTGACGCAACATTGGCCGGGATGCACGCAGCTTCGATTCGATGCAGCTTCAAGGTGCCGAACGCAAAGGGAATGATGGCGTTGACTGCCGCCGTCATATGACCTTGGCGCGCATAGGGTGCGCCCATCCAGTAGCCCAAACTGCCGGACTGTGCGCAGCCCCGGCGGATGTTCGCGAGCGTCAGCCCTCCCACCAGGACGTCGCCCTGTTTGCGGAAAATGAAGAACGAATAGGTGAGATCGTTTCGATGATCCTCGGAATACCGCTTGATGCGGCGACGAAAGGACGCACGGGTAAGATCGTCGGCCGGCCAGGTCGGCTCCCACGGGGTAAGGAAATCCCTGCTTGTCTCGCGCAGCGCGATCCATTCGGAACAATCCGTCATCTGGGGCACTCGAAGTACCACGCCCTCGCCAGCAACCGCAGGCGTTGGATCGGAGATGCTGACGGTGCGAAAAAATGCCATGTACCGGCTGTCACGGTGCCCAAGCGGCAGCTGATAGGAACGCGTTTCCCCGCTGTTTCGACTTACGTCGTCGATTCCTTTTAATTTGTACTACGCAGCTTGACGAGCGAGGCTGTCTGCAATCGTAACAGCACGTTCGAGTCCTGTGCCCGGGCCGAGCGCGGCGACGGCAGGGCGACCACGGGCGATCAGTGCGCGCCCGGCCGCCCGGGTGCTCTCGACCGTTACGGCTTCGATTTTCTCGACAAGCTCATCGAGCGGGATGGGTCGACTCCAATAGAGCAGTTGGCGGGCAAGCTGCTCCGCCCGGGCACCTGAACTCTCCAGGGCCATCAACAATCCCGTTTTCATTTGCGCCTTCGCCCGTGCCACCTCCACCGCGTTGATGCTCTCGGCCGCCGCATTGATCTCGCTCACCACCACCTGCATGAGTTCGGCAACATCGGCGGCATCGGTTCCGGCATACAAACCGAACGTACCCGTATCGGAATATGGAGAATGAAACGCGTAAATTGCATAGCAAAGCCCACGCTCCTCGCGCACCTCCTGAAAAAGCCGTGAGGACATTCCTCCGCCGAGCACGCTGGTAAATACCTGGAGACTGAAGAGGTTCGGATCGCGCTGCGGTAATCCTTGCATCGCCAGGGCGATGTGCACCTGCTCGAGCTCGCGCGTCTCAATGCGCGAGCCGCCGACGAATCGGGCCGGTTCGGGCACCGGCGCCGCGGAACCGGTAAAGCTCGCAAAGCGCCGTTCGACTTCTGCTGCCACGGCGTCGTGGTCGACTGCGCCAGCGGCCACGACCACCATGTCGGGAGCGCGATAATTGCGGGCGAGATATGTGGCAAGCCGGGTCCGATCGAACGACCGCACGGTTACCGGTGTGCCGAGAATTGAGCGGCCGATAGGCTGACCGGGGAAGGCCGTCTCCTGTAATTTGTCCCAAATCAGATCGTCCGGCGTATCTTCGGCCGCGCCGATCTCTTGCACGATGACGTTTTGCTCGCGACGCAGCTCGTCAGGATCGAACGATGGATCGGCGAGAATGTCGGACAGCACGTCGAGGGCGAGCGGCACATGCGCTCGCAACACCCGGGCGTAGTACGCGGTCGTCTCGACCGAAGTCGCAGCATTGAGGTCGCCGCCGACTGCTTCGATCTCTTCGGCGATCTGGCGGGCGGTGCGGCGGGTTGTGCCCTTGAATGCCATGTGCTCGAGCAAATGGGAGATCCCATGCTCGTCGCTCCGCTCATCGCGACTGCCAGAGCCAATCCAAACTCCGAGTGATGCTGTCTCCAAGTGAGGCATCGCATCTGTCACGACCACGAGGCCGGAGGGAAGGCGCGTGACTTCGACGCTCATGCGGCGGCTCCTTCATGTGCGGCGCGGCTGAGTGAAAGAATCTGGCGCTCGACGGCAAGCTGGTCGGCGGGCAAAGTGGTGACGCGCTCCAGCCGCTGTTGGGTATCGGCCAGCCATTCGGGAAGCATCGGACGCACGCCACAGGCTGCCTGCACGGCATCGGCGAATTTGCACGGATGGGCGGTGGCGAGCACCACCATGGGAACCGACGGGCCGCGAGTTTCCTTCTCGGCGACCGCCACTCCCACCGCGGTATGGGGATCGATGCAACGGCCGGTTTCACGCAGCATGGTACGAATTGTCGCCGCCGTTTCCTCTTGGTCCGCGCGGTCGCCGGAAAACACGGCACGAATCCGAGACAGCGCCCGCGCGGAAAGCGCGAACCGCCGCGATTGGGAGAGTGAGGTCATGAGCGCACGGACTGCGGGTGCATCGCGGCCACAGAGATCGAACAGCAGACGCTCGAAGTTGGATGCGACCTGGATGTCCATGGACGGGGAAGACGTAGGCACGACCTCGTGGAGCTCGTAGCTGCCTGTGGCGACGGTGCGGGCAAGAATGTCGTTGACGTTCGTCGCAATCACGAGCCGGTCGATTGGCAAGCCCATGCACAGCGCGACGTATCCGGCATACACGTTGCCGAAATTTCCCGTGGGCACGGTAAAAGCGACCTTGCGAAATGGGCAGCCCAGTGCGACTCCAGCTGTGAAGTAATAGACCACCTGGGCAATGATGCGGGCCCAATTGATTGAATTGACGCCAGAGAGCCGCACCTGATTGCGAAAGGTGCGGTGATTGAACATGTTTTTCACGAGAGCCTGGCAATCGTCGAATGTCCCCTCGATCGCCAGAGCATGGACGTTATCCGCCTCGACCGTCGTCATCATGCGCCGCTGCACATCGGAAATCCGGCCACGCGGGAACAGAACGAAAACGTCCGCGCGCATCCGCCCACGAAATGCCTCGATCGCCGCCCCGCCGGTATCTCCCGACGTAGCAACGACGATGGTGGCGCGTTCGCCCCGCTGCGTAAGCACGTGATCCAAGAGCCGGGCGAGAAGCTGCATCGCCAGGTCCTTGAATGCGAGGGTGGGGCCGTGAAACAGCTCCAACAGGAAGTCGTTCATCCCAAACTGGACGAGAGGGGCCACCGCGGGATGGCGAAAGGTGCCATAGGCTTCCCGTGCCATCCGAGCGAGATCATGATCCGAGATGGCATCAACAACGAACGGCCGGATCACCTCGACCGCCACTTCGGGATAGGGTTTGCCCGCGAAGCTTGCGATTTTGTCCGGCTCGAACCGCGGCCAGCTCACCGGCACATACAAGCCGCCGTCGGGTGCAAGGCCCGCAAGTGTCGTTTCAATAAAACCGACTTGCGGAGCTTCACCCCTGGTGGAGACATATTGCACGAAACTGAGGGCTCCCGTTGGGTTAGGACCGGTACCGCGTCGGGGCGATTGGCCCAACGAAAACCCGGTGTAATCAGCTGAATTTACTTATGTTTCTGGCGCAGACCGCCAGAACTCAGCGGCTTGAACATAGTGAGAAGGCCCGCCTTCCACAAGCAAGCCGGGAGCGGTCCAGAATTCGCTGCGTCAGGGCATCTTGCCGTCCCGCATCATCGACTCTGCGGCTCAATGATAACTTCTCGGGCGTCGGCAGCGGAGTCGTTGATCGTCACTTGGGCTCAATACCTGGCGACTCCCGGAGCTCTGCCCCGGGCGCGTAGCCACAACACGAACATCGCGACGACCACGGCTGCGAGCCCATACCAGGTAATCGCATATTGCAGATGCTCATTGCGCAGGGTCGGTTTCAGGGCGCCTACGCGAGGCAACCCACCCGGTGCAGGCGGATCTTGCAGCTCGATAAAAAACGGCGCCACCTTGCCCCAATCCTTGGCGCCGGCAATCGCAACGGGATCGCGCAAGAACCAAAGATTGTGTGCGGGATCGTCAGCCGGCGTAAAGAGCCCACGGGCTTCCCGCCAGCGCATGACACCAATGATGTTGACGCTGGCGCTGATGTCGCCAGCGGAGCGTGTGACCGCGTCCTGCTGTCCCTGCGGTACGAAGCCGCGATCAACCACAATGATCCCGCCCGTCGCCGTTCTGGCCGGTGCAAGCACCCAATAGCCGGGCCCGGAAACATCGGCGCGCAGGCTCGATCCCGGGGTGTACACGAGCGCTGCCTCGGCGGGCGCGAAAACCGCAGAAAATTTCACCCGCCGAAACTCATCATCAGCCGGATCAAGGCTCGACCACCGCTCCGGGACGGGCAAATTGACCGGAGCTGCGGAGAGGCGCTGCTCCAGTCTTTCGATCAATGCTTCCTTCCAGGCCTTGCGTTGCAGCTGCCAAGTGCCCAGCCCAACGAAGGTCGCGAGAGCCACAAGCATGAACAGGATCGGCACTGCCAAGCCTTGGCGCGGTGAGTCGCCCTGTCGCAATGGCGGCCGCATTGGAGCGTTCACGGCGCATCATTCCCGGTGAAGCGACCTTCCGCGGCCTTGTGATGATATTGCAGCGCGATCATGAGCCCCTTGATGGGGCGCAGCGGCAGCAAGGTGGTGGCCAAAATGAGCGGCACCCACAGCAGCGCGTGAACCCAATACGGCGGCGAATACAGGATTTCCACCGCCAGAGCCGAACCAGCGACGATGAACCCGGAGAGAAACATGACGAAAAAAGCCGGTGCATCCGCGGAATCGGCGAAAGAAAAATCGAGGCCACACCGCTCGCAGGACGGGCGCAAGGCGAGAAAGCCCTGAAACAGTCGACCGTCGCCGCAGCGGGGGCAGCGGCCCACGAGGCCTGCCATGATTGGCGACGGCGGGACGTCGGCTTGGGACATCGAGAGACACCTGCTTCGCAAGAGTCTTAACTGGAAATGGGCGCTAGTGGCTCAATTCTCGAGTTGGTGCCGGACCCTTTTCGCTCCAGGGTGTGCAGCGAATGCGCTCGCGCGCACGGCGGATCCTAATGGCCCACGGCGTGCGCCGCACTTTCCCCACCGGCCCCCCAGACGTAGATGCAGGAAAACAGGAACAGCCAAACCACGTCGACGAAATGCCAGTACCAAGCAGCAAATTCGAACCCGAGATGCTGCGTGGGCGTGAAATGACCGAGATAGGCGCGGATTAGGCACACGATCAGAAAGATTGACCCGATGATCACGTGAGCACCGTGAAAGCCAGTCGCCATGAAAAACGTCGCGCCGTAAATGTTGCCGCTGAAATTGAAACCCGCATGGCTGTACTCGTACGCCTGCACGCAGGTGAATGAGATTCCCAGCGCAATGGTCAGGATCAGGCCCCATTTGAGTCCCTGACGATCGTTCTCGAGAAGTGCATGATGCGCCCAGGTCACGGTCGTGCCGGACGTGAGCAAGATGAGCGTGTTCAAAAGCGGCAGGTGCCAGGGATCGAAGGTCTCGATGCCCTTCGGCGGCCAGACTCCGCCGAACAGCTGTTCACGCGTGAGCTGGTGCATGTCAGACGGGAATAAAGCACTGTTGAAATAAGCCCAGAACCAAGCAACGAAGAACATCACCTCGGACGCGATGAACAGAATCATTCCGTAGCGGTGCGAGATCTGCACCACCCGGGTGTGATAGCCCTCGTATGTCGCTTCACGGGCCACGTCGGTCCACCAGCCGATCATGGTGTAGATGATGCCGATCACGCCGGCACCGAAAACATACGGTGCCGCGGTGAACATGTGGTGCATCCAGGTGATGCCGCCCACCGCGGTCATGAATGCCGAGGTCGCTCCCACCGCCGGCCATGGGCTAGGAGGGACGAGATGGTAATCGTGATGCGGCTTGGCGTGGGCGTCGGCCATTTCCGGTTTGCTCCGTCTCTCGCTGCCAGTGCGTGGGAACGCACTACGAGGTTCAACTTCGTCCAGGACTGCCTGATGAACCGTTCTGCACTTGCGGCGTCTCAGGCCGAGCCGCCGGATACATGGTGTAGGACAGCGTGATGGTGTCGAGGCCGTCCTGCTCCGAATCCTGCACCAATGCCGGATCGACGAAAAACACCACGGTCATGTCGCGCTTCTCGCCCGCATCAAGCCGTTGCTCCGTGAAGCAGAAGCAGTTGATTTTCGAAAAATACGCGCCCACGGTCGGCGGAGATACATTGTACGAGGCGACGCCGACGGTTGGCCGCGCGGACTCGTTGACCACTCTGTAGCTGACGGTCACGACCGCGCCGATTTTCACGTCGATCGCGTTCTGCTCCGGCTCGAACCGCCAGGGGAGCCCGCCGGCAACATTGGCATCGAAGCGCACCCTGAGTTTGCGATCGAGCACGTGGGAAGGTGCGACGCGCGCGACCTGCGGAGTACCGCCAAACCCGGTCGTGCGGCAAAACCAGTTGTAGAGCGGGACCGCCGCATAGGCAGCGCCGACCATTGTTGCCACGAACACGGCGCACGCTGCCGCAACCGTAACGTCACGCCGCCGCGGAAGTTGGCTCGATTCGTTCATGGCAATCAAAGCGGTCGGTTCAACACCGCTGGACCCTTCACCAGCGTGACGATGTAAAACAGAATGACAAGAGCACCAAGGGCCAGCGCGATGGCAATCGAGCGCGCACGGCGCGCGCGCCGCTGCTCTTCAGTAAGAACGATCCATTGCGGTTTTTCGCCTTTCGCCACGTCAGTCCTCATCGCGCAGCGCCGGTGAAGCCGCGCAGTCCGCTCTCGACCAGCAACACCGCGAATACGACAAACAGATAAAGAATAGAGAAGGCAAAAAGCTGCTGCGCGGCACGCTGCGCGCCCCTCCCCTCCGGCGCCTTGCGCAGACGCTGCGCTAGAACAACCATTAACGTTCCTGCCGACAACGCTGTCATGCCATACACCATGTCGGCATAACCGAGAAACCACGGCGCGGCGCCGACCGGCACCAGGGCGATGGAATAACGCAGAACTTGGCGCCGCGTTTCCGCCGCTCCAGCGACGACCGGCAGCATCGGCACGCCGGCACGGGCGTACTCGTCGGTGTGATTGAGCGACAGTGCCCAGAAATGCGGAGGCGTCCAGAAGAACGTGATGAGGAACAGGAGACATGGCTCGACCGAGAGCCCGCCGGTTGCCGCCGCCCAGCCGATCATCGGCGGGAACGCGCCCGCGGCACCGCCGATGACGATGTTCTGGGGTGTCGAACGCTTAAGCCAAACTGTGTAAACGACAACGTAGAAGAAGATCGTAAAAGCAAGCAGTGCCGCCGCGGCCCAACTGACAAGCAAACCAAGCACCGCCACCGAGAAGGCTGCAAGCACCATGCCGAAGGCGAACGCCTCGCCCTGCGCGATGCGGCCTTGCGGGATCGGACGACGCGACGTGCGCCGCATCATCGCATCGATATCGGCATCATACCACATGTTGAGCGCGCCGGCGGCGCCCGCCCCCACCGCAATGCATAGAAGCGCGGTAAAGCCAAGCACGGGATGGATGTGTAGAGGCGCGACCATCAGGCCGACGAACCCGGTGAAGACAACCAGCGACATCACCCGGGGCTTCATCAGCGCAAAATAATCGCCGACGGTCGCAAGACTGGGCTCACGAGGTGCGCTGGCGAGTTTTCGCTGCACCTCACCCGCGAATTCCGCGCCTTCGCTGACCAAAGACATTGATGTTGCGCTCGATATTCGATGAGCCGGGCCGCCCGGTTATTACTTGATCAGCGGCAACTCGTTGTATTGGTGGAACGGTGGCGGCGATGGCAGCGTCCATTCCAGCGTGGTCGCGCCCGCGCCCCAAGGATTATCCGCCGCCCTTACTTTGCGCATGAACGCCTGGGCTACGCCGAAGAAGAACATCAGCGCGCCGAACCCTGACAGGTAGGAGCCGAGCGACGATACCAGGTTCCAACCGGCGAAAGCGTCCGGGTAGTCGGCGATGCGGCGCGGCATGCCGGCCAATCCGAGGAAATGTTGCGGGAAGAAGACGATGTTCACGCCGATGAAGGTGAGCCAGAAATGCAATTTGCCGATCGTCTCCGAATACATGTACCCCGTCATCTTGGGGAACCAATAATACCAGCCGGCGAAGATGGTGAAGACCGCGCCGAGTGAGAGCACGTAGTGAAAGTGAGCCACCACGTAATAGGTGTCCTGCAGCGAACGATCGATGCCGGCATTGGCAAGCACTACGCCGGTGACGCCGCCGACGGTAAACAGAAAGATGAAGCCCATCGCCCATAGCATCGGCGTCTTGAATTCGAGCGAGCCGCCCCACATCGTTGCAATCCAGGAAAAGATCTTCACACCGGTCGGCACCGCAATTACCATGGTGGCAACTACGAAATAGGCCTGCGCCGCCGTCGACATGCCCACTGTGTACATGTGGTGCGCCCACACCACGAACCCAATGCCGCCGATCGCGACCATCGCATAGGCCATACCGAGATAGCCGAACACCGGCTTTTTCGAGAACGTGGCGACGATCTGACTGACAATCCCGAAGCCTGGCACGATCAGGATGTAGACTTCAGGATGTCCGAAGAACCAGAACAGGTGCTGGAACAGGAGCGGATCGCCGCCTCCTCCGGGACTGAAGAAGGTCGTCCCGAAATTGCGATCGGTCAGCAGCATGGTAATGGCGCCCGCGAGTACCGGCATCGCGAGCAGGATGAGGAACACCGTGACCAGCTGCGACCAGACGAACAGCGGCATCTTGTGCAGCGTCATTCCGGGCGCGCGCATGTTGAAGATCGTGGTGATGAAGTTGATCGCGCCGAGGATCGACGAGGCGCCGGCGAGATGCAGCGAGAGAATGGCAAAATCGACCGCCGGTCCCGGGTGCCCGGTGGTCGAGAGCGGCGCGTAGATCGTCCAGCCAGCGGCGACGCCGGGAGCTCCGGGTTCACCCTCCACGAACAGCGAAATGAGCAGCAGGGCGAACGACGCCGGCAACAGCCAAAACGAAATATTGTTCATGCGCGGGAACGCCATATCCGGCGCACCGATCATCAGCGGTATCATCCAGTTGCCGAAGCCGCCGATCATTGCCGGCATGACCATGAAGAAGATCATGATCAGCCCGTGCGCGGTCGTGAACACGTTGAACATGTGGGCGCCATGGAAGAACTGCAGCCCCGGATGCATGAGCTCGAGACGCATGCCGATCGACAGAATGCCGCCAATCAGACCGCCTATCAGCGCGAACACGAGATACATCGTGCCGATGTCTTTGTGATTGGTCGAATAAAGATAGCGCCGCCACCCATGCGGATGATCGTGGCTCTCCACGTGCGCGTTCGCCATCGTCTCCATGAGCGAAATCCCTGTGTGCTCTATCCTTATCCGCCGTCTCGCACCATCACCGGCCGCTCGGTTGCGCCGCCGCGACCAACGTCTGCGCCTCTGGATCGCGCGCGGCGAATTTCTTCTTTGCGTCTTCGATCCAGGCAGCAAAAGCCTGTTCGCTCACGACGCGGACCGCAATCGGCATGAACGCGTGATCCTTGCCGCACAATTCCGAGCATTGCCCGTAATAGACGCCTTCCCGCGTCGCCTTGAACCAGGTCTCATTGATGCGTCCAGGAATGGCATCGATCTTGATTCCGAACGACGGGACGGTGAACGCGTGGATCACGTCGGCGCCGGTCGTGAGCACATGGACGGTCTTGTTCACCGGCACCACCATCTCGTTGTCGACGCCCAGCAGCCGCGGCGGCTCCGGTTGGATTTTCTGACGATCGGCCTCGCGCAGCATGAGCGAATCGAATTCGAAATTGCCGTTATCCGGATAGGTGTAGCTCCAGTACCATTGCTTGCCCGTCGCTTTGACCGTGAGCTCGGCCGATGGCAGGTTGAGCTGATAGAACAGCAGCTTGAACGAAGGGACCGCGATCACCAGCAGGATCATGATTGGAACAATCGTCCAGGCCACCTCGAGCAGTGTATTATGCGTGGTTCGTGATGGGATCGGATTGGCGCGCGCGTTGAAACGAACCATCACCACCACAAGGAGCACCAGCACAAAGCCGGCAATGGCGGTGATGATGTAAAGCAGGAAATCGTGGAACCATGTGATGTTGTCCATCACCGGAGTGACCGATTGCTGAAGCCCGAGTTGCCAAGGCGAGGGTTGGCCGAGCCCGGCGTCCGCCGATCCCGCTCCGATCAAAATAGCGAGAAGCGTCATTCCCACCGCGTTCAACAGCTTCAATAGCGGCATTCTCGGCAATGCTCCTTCGATGAGGGCTCAGGCGCCCGACGCGCTCCACCAACGGCCGCTACCACAGCCGTGTGGTGATCTCTGCGTTGTGGGATTGGAGGCGAATCCCGGCCTCTCAAACCACAATTTCCGGCCTCTCGCAATGCACCTCAGTCAGCGCCCGGCGCGGCCAAAAGGCGGTCGATCAAGCCGCCCGCTTGCCATCTTTTTTACCCTTTCTCGGCCACAATGCGCTGCTTTACCAATCCTTGACACAAGGGGCGAACCATGGGCCGGGACCTGAGTCGAGGGTAAAGCGAGACCGGCACCATCATTCGAGGGGATCATGGATTCATTCAGCCCACGGGTGCTTTCTCTTGCAATGAAGTCGCTGCTGGCGGCTCTCGTGATCGCCTCTGCCACGGCTGCGCCCGAACAGGCGCCTGCGCAAGGCGCGGTCAAGTCCGTCCATAACGACTGGCAGGTTCGCTGCGACACGCCGCCCGGCGCGCAGGGCGAACAGTGCGCGCTGATCCAGAGCGTCACCGCTGAGGATCGTGCCAATGTCGGCCTGACCGTGATCGTGTTGAAAACCGCCGATCAAAAAAGCCGACTCCTGCGTGTGGTCGCGCCGGTCGGCGTGCTGCTTCCTTCCGGACTCGGACTAAAAATTGATCAGACGGATGTGGGCAGAGCAGGATTTGTCCGCTGCTTGCCGAATGGCTGCGTCGCCGAGGTGGTGATGGATGACAATCTGGTCAAGCAACTGCGCACCGGGCAGACTGCGACCTTCATCATCTTCCAAACCCCGGAAGAAGGCATTGGCTTCCCGATGAGTCTCAAGGGATTCGGGGAAGGCTACGATAAGCTTCCGTAAGCCGGTTCCATCATCGATCTAGCTAGTTCGGGCGCGGAACCTCGCAAGTTGGGGCGGGAGCGACTATGTTTCGCTCAACGGCCGCAAACCCGGAACTCGCCATGACCTTGCCATCCACGTTGCTTCTCGACCGCGCCGGCCTCGACCGTGAGGCCGCGCGCAGGCACCTCGCCCGCACTCTGGAAGGCTCCGACGATGGCGAGCTTTATCTCGAATATGCCCAGTCCGAAATGCTGGTTTTCGACAACGGCCGGCTCAAGCAAGCCACCTACAATACCGACCAGGGTTTTGGGTTGCGCGCGGTGAAGGACGAGGCGGTGGGCTATGCCCACTCGACCGACCTCTCGGAACCGGCGCTTGCCCGCGCGGCCGAGGCGGTACGTGCGGTGAAAGGCGGCTATTCAGGCCGCTATGCCGAGCCGCCCGGGCGCACCAATGTCCATCTTTATGGTGACGATAATCCGCTGGCTGAGCCGAGCTTCGCGAGCAAAGTACGACTCCTCGAAACGATCGATGCCTATGTCCGGGCGAAAGATGCGCGGGTGCGGCAGGTCTCGGTCTCTTTCGGCGCCGCGTGGCAGGTGATCGAGATTCTGCGTGCCGATGGCGAAAGCTATCGCGATGTGCGCCCGCTCGTGCGCATCAACGTATCCGTAGTAGCCGGGCACGGCGATCGCCAGGAATCCGGTAGCTACGGCTATGGCGGACGCGAAGGCTTTGCGCGTTTTCTGGATACGAAGGCTTGGCAGCACGCCGCGGACGACGCCGTGCGTCAGGCGCTGACCAATTTAGAAGCGCTGCCGGCACCGGCCGGGGAGATGGATGTCGTCCTTGGGCCGGGCTGGCCCGGCGTCATGCTGCACGAGGCGGTGGGGCACGGCCTGGAAGGCGACTTCAATCGGAAAAAGACTTCGGCCTTTGCCGGCCTGATGGGACAGCGCGTGGCATCCAAAGGCGTCACCGTGGTGGATGATGGCACCTTGGCGCAGCGACGGGGATCGCTCTCTATCGACGATGAAGGCACGCCGTCGAGCCGCACCGTGCTGATCGAGGATGGCATCCTGGTCGGCTATATGCAGGATCGCCAGAACGCCCGGCTCATGGGCATGAAACCGACCGGGAACGGCCGCCGGCAGAGCTACGCCCATGTCCCGATGCCGCGCATGACCAATACTTACATGCTTGCCGGCGGGCACGCGCCGGACGAAATCATCGCATCCGTCACTGACGGCATCTACGCGGTGAGCTTCGGCGGGGGACAGGTCGATATCACGTCCGGAAAATATGTCTTTCAGGTTACCGAAGCCTACAAGATCAAGAATGGGAAGCTCGCAAATCCATTGAAAGGCGCGATGCTGATCGGCAATGGCCCGACCGATCTCAATCGCGTGAGCATGGTCGGCAACGATCTCAAGCTCGATCGCGGTATTGGAATTTGCGGCAAGAACGGTCAGGGTGTGCCTGTGGGCGTCGGCCAGCCGACGCTGCGTCTCGATCGCATCACCGTGGGCGGGACCGGATGACGCGGCAGCGGCGAGCGCGATGCCGCCCTCGCGGCGGTTCAATGCATCGGCCTTTGTCGAGTTCAGAAATAGGCGATGCTGCGGCCGCAGGCGGCGACGGCAATCCAGATCAAGAGCGATAACAAACCGGCGAGCCTCGCGCGTGCCGGCATGGGTATGCCGGGCGCAAGTCGCTGGACCTCGGGCCTTGCCATGAATTCGTAGAGCGCGATGTTGACGCCACCTGCTGCGATTAGCGTCAGCTTGAGCTGAAACACCGGATTGAGCGCAAGATGCCCTGCCTCGGCGGAGAATAGCATCAATCCACTGAGGACCATGCCCGCGAGCGCCACGATGGCAAAAGCGCGTGCTCGGGCGAGCAGGCGTGCGGGATCCGTAGCCGCAAGCCCACCAAGCAGACGTACGTCCATCACTCCGAGCGCAGCGGCAAACAGAAACAAAAAGATGATGTGACCGACGTTGGCGGCCGGATAGAGCCAGACGGACCGACGAATGGCGGACGCGAAATCGGACTGCTCGAGCGCGACGAAGACCGCGGGGGCCCCGTCGATCATCAGCGCATCTCGAAAGTCTTCCCGTCGACCGTAATTCGCTCGGCACGCATCTCGTCCTTCTCGACCGTCGAAGGATAACCATACGCCGAGATGTTCTGGCCGACGGCAACGACTTTCTCCGTGGCCCCACGGCTTACCATGCGCGAGGTCGGCGCGAGCGTCACGGTCCAGACCTTGTCGCTCCCTCGCACCGTAATCGTGGCGTGGGGATTTTCAAATTTTGACGTCAGGATTGGGCCGACGATAGTGACGGGTTTGGCGGCATCGTAACTGCCCCAACCGTGATGCGCGATCGCTGCGCCCACGATCGACACCAAAGCCGCGAGTACCGAGACGATTCTCAACATGAATGCCTCCGTGTTCAGCAGGGTCGAGCGCACAGAGTTGCCGTGCGCCGATATCAATTTCCTGTTCGAGCGGGTCGAGCTTGCGTTCAATCATCTCACGACGCCGGAAATGCAGCAGGGCTGGTGGAACGGGCGGGTAATGCGGTTTTTCAGATAGCATACCGCCGAGGGGCCGACGTAACCGGGGCGCACATAAGTCCAGGCGCGGCAGCCTTCCTCGGCTTCGCAGGCCAGCTCGCACTGTTTGCCGCTTGGATCGATTGACACTTCGAAGTGACGGTAGTCACCACCCGCGCGATCGATCCCAAATTCGATTGCTCCGCCGCGCGGCTCGATCACACCCGTGCCGCGCACGCCAGACGCACAGCAGCTGGATGCCACTCGGGCCGAAACTTTTGACTTGAGCCAGCAGACGGCATTTGCGCTTTCTGTCAAAGGATAGGAGAACGCCCAGGCACGGCAGCGAACATCCCGCTCGCAGCGGGCCGCGCATTGCCCGGGATCGCCGGAGCGCATAGGAAAGCTGGCGTAATCGCCGCCTGGCCGGTCAAACCCGACCTGCGCCTGCGCCGTCGTGCCAAGCGCAGCGAGCGCAATCACCAACCCGAAACCGGTCCGCAGTCCACAACGGCGCATAACGGCGTCTCTCGCCCGCATGTCGCCCTGGGATCCATGTTAGAGAAGCCTTCAGGCACAGGCGAGTACACAGCTCGCGTTTTCGCATCTGTCCGAAGCGCGGTTTCGGCGACCCTGCGCCGATCCGGCTTCACCCATGGAATCCCTCATGCAACAAGCTGAATTTGGCTTTTTGACACTGGGCCTGGTGCTCCTCGCGGCTGCCGTCTTGAGCGTTCCGATTGCGCGCCGGCTGCGGCTCTCGGCCATCGTCGCCTATCTCATCGCGGGAATGGTCATCGGTCCTTCCGGGCTTGCGCTGTTTGGGACGCCCGAGAGCATTCTTCCGGTTTCCGAACTCGGCGTCGTGATGCTGCTGTTCCTGATCGGACTTGAGCTTGAGCTCGGCCGCCTCATCGCGATGCGCCGCGCCATATTCGGCCTCGGTGCAGCCCAATTATCGTTGACCGCGGCCGTCATCGGCGCGCTTGCATACTCGGCCGGTCTGGTCGATTGGCGGGGAGCCGTCATTGCCGGCCTCGCACTGGCCATGTCGGCGACGGCAATCGCACTACAGATCCTGGAGGAGCGCGGCCAACGCCAGCAGGATTATGGTCAGCGCGCCTTCGCAATTCTTTTGTTCCAGGACATGGCCGTCGTGCCGCTGCTGGCGACGCTGCCCCTGCTGGCGCAGGGCGGGCCCAGCACGCATCCCGCCCTCGCCGATGGCTTGCGCACGGTGGCGCTCATCGCCGGCGCGATCACTCTAATCGTGCTGGCGGGGCGGTATCTGCTCAATCCGCTCTTTCGGCTCCTAGCCCAGACCGGCGCGCGCGAGGTGATGACCGCCGCCGCGCTTCTTGTCGTGTTGGGCGCGGCGCTGACCATGCAAGCGGTGGGAATGTCGATGGCACTCGGCGCCTTCCTCGCCGGCGTACTGCTGGCCGAATCCAGTTATCGGCACGAGCTTGAGGCGGACATCGAGCCGTTCCGCGGCCTGTTGCTGGCGCTGTTTTTCATGGGCATCGGCATGACGATCGATATGGCAGTCGTGCGCGCCAACTTGGGACTGATCGTCATCGCGGCTCTCATCATTACTGCTTTGAAGGCTGCGATCGTTTGGATCCTGTTTGGTGCCACCTGTACACGTCGCGGGGACGGGCTGCGTGCGGGATCCGTGCTTACCGGCGCCGGTGAATTCGCATTCGTCCTTATCCCGCTCGGGGGAGCGCTTGGCGTATTCGACGACAACCAATCGAGCCTGCTCACCGCCGTTGCCGCCGTCACCATGCTACTGAGCCCGCCGGTGGCCCTGCTCACCGACACGCTGCTCGCCCGCTTGCGGCGGCCGGAGGCGCTCGAACCCGAGGATTTCTCGGATGCGCATGGCGCCGTTCTGGTGATCGGGTTCGGTCGCTTTGGCCAGATCGTATCTCAGTGTCTGCTGGCGGAGGGCATCGACGTCACGACGATCGACAACGACCCGTTGATGATCCAACAAGCCGCAAGGTTCGGGTTTAAAGTCTATTATGGCGACGGCACCCGTCTCGATGTCTTGCGCGCGGCAAGGGCCGTTGAAGTGCGGGTAATCGCAATCTGCATCAATGATCGTGAGGCGGCGAGCCGTATTGTCGATCTCATTCTCGCCGAATTTCCCGGGACAAAACTTTACGTGCGTTCCTACGACCGTCGTCATTCCTTGCAGCTCATTGGCAAAGGCGTTGAGTTCGAATTGCGCGAGACCTACGAGTCGGCCCTTGTATTTGGACGCAAGACCCTCGAAGCGCTGGGGCTCGACCCCGAGCGCGCCTCGGCCGTCGAGGAGTTAGTACGCCGTCGCGATCTCGACCGGCTTGCCCTGCAGCAGGCCGAGGGCATCTCCGCCGGACTTGATCTTTTGCGCGCGCAAATGACGCAGGAACCGTTGAGCAAGCCGGCGCGCGAAGTCCGGGCACTTAATCCGGAAGCCCGAGACCTCATCGAAGAGAAACGGCCGAGCTAGATTGCGACCGCAATTCGACTTCGCACCGCCGCCAGGAAAAGGCGCGAGCGAGCGAAGCACCCGACACGATCAGGCTGGCGCCTCAGTAATAAGCATATTCCTGGAATACTGGCTCGACGCTTCCGGCCCAGGAGTTGTGAAATTTTTCCAGAAGCTCCCCGGCCGGTGTGATGCCCCGCGCGAGGTACTCGTGGATCGGCTGCAGATAGCGCGTTTCGTCGTGGCCGCCGGGATCGAGGCGCCGCCGCCGCCCTAGTCCCTGTTCCGCAAGCGTGATGGTCGCTTTCGCGAGCTGCATTGCCGAGCGTCCCGCGATCGCGGCAGCGAAACCGAGCTTCGGCACGTCGTCGCGCAGTTTCTGGCGTTCCACGGCGCTCCAGCCCTTGACCAACTCCCAAGCGCCGTCGAGCGAGGTATCGTCATACAGAAGTCCGGCCCAGTAGGCCGGCACTGCAGGGATCCTGCGCCATGAGCCCGCGTCCGCTCCACGCATCTCCAGATAGCGTTTGAGCCGCACCTCGGGAAAAATGGCCGAGAGATGATTCAGCCAATCAGACATGGTCGCCCGCTCGCCAGGCAGATCGGGAAGCCGGGCTTGCATCAAATCGCGGAATGATTTGCCGGCGACGTCGATATAGCGGTCGCCACGCTTGACAAAATACATCGGCACGTCGAGCGCGTAATCGACGTAGCGCTCGAATCCCATACCCGGCTCGAACGCCCATGGCAGCATACCGGATCGGTGGGGATCGGTGTCGCGCCAGATCTCCGAGCGGAACGAGACAAACCCATTGGGTTTGCCCTCGGTGAACGGCGAATTCGCGAACAGTGCGGTGGCGATCGGCTGGAGCGCGAGTGATACCCGCAGCTTCTTCACCATGTCGCCTTCGGAATAGTAATCAAGATTGGTTTGCACGCTGCACGTGCGATACATCATGTCGAGGCCATGATTGCCGACTTTCGGCATGTAGGCGGTCATGATGCGATAGCGTCCTTTCGGCATCATCGGGATCTCGGCGCGGGTCCAATTCGGTGTCATGCCGAGTCCGAGAAATCCGAGGCCGAGCGGACGCGCAACTTCTCGCATCTGCGCGAGATGCGCCATCAGCTCCGCGGAGGTCTGATGTACGGTCTCGACGGGCGCGCCGGACAGTTCGAATTGACCGCCCGGCTCGAGCGAGATCGCGCCGCCGGCAGTGACATCGAACAGACCGATGATGTTGCCGTCCTCCATGATCGGTTGCCACCCTAGCAGGTGCTGCATGCCTTCGAGCAACGCGCGGATGCTGCGCCGACTGTCATAAGGCACCGGTCGGTGACCTTCGACCGTGAAGACGAACTTCTCGTGCTCGGTGCCGATGCGGAATTGGGATTTTGGCTTGCTTCCTGCTTCGAACCACGCGATGAGCTCCCCGCGCGATTCGATCGGCCTCATATCGATTTGGTCGCGAGCCATACGGACAATCCGGCGAAAGGGCGCGACCTTACACGTGGGCTACGCGGAAGGGCAATTGGTCATGCACCGTGCAGATCCGCCGCTCGGATCATCACAGGCTTCTGGCAATGAGAAGTTTCATGATCTCGTTTGTCCCGGCATAGATCCGCATGACCCGGGCATCCCGGTACATGCGCGAGATCGGAAATTCCTCCATATAGCCGTATCCCCCGAACAGCTGCAGGCATCGGTCGATGATCTTGCCCTGCCGCTCGGTAATCCAGTATTTGGCCATCGAGGCCGCAACCGTATCGAGCTCGCCTTTGAGATACCGCTCGATGCACTGATCGTGAAATACGCGCGCGATAGTTGCCTCTGATTTACATTCCGCGAGCACGAACTGCGTGTTCTGGAATTCGATGATTTTCTTGCCGAAGGCCTGCCGCTGCTTGACGTAGTCGATGGTAAGGGCAAGCGCGCGCTCGATCATGGCTTGGGCGTGAACCGCCACAATAAGCCGCTCGCGCGGTAGATCGTTCATTAGCTGCGCGAAGCCCTGCCCTTCCTCGGTCCCGAGCAGATTCTCGGCCGGCAGCTTAAGGTCCTCAAAGAACAATTCCGAGGTGTCCGCGGCATCGAGACCGAGTTTCTTGAGCTTGCGGCCGCGCCGGAAACCCGCTGCGCAGTCGGTTTCTACTACCATGAGCGACACACCCTTGGCACCCGCGTTGGGATCGGTTTTGGCGACAACGATGATTAAGTTGGCGTGCTGACCATTGGTGATGAAGGTCTTCGAGCCGTTGAGCACGTACCCGTTGCCGGACTTTTTGGCCGTCGTGCGCACGCCTTGCAAGTCGGAACCGGTGCCTGGCTCGCTCATTGCAATAGCGCCGACGAACTCTCCGGTGACAAGCTTGGGCAACCAACGTTGCTTCTGCTCATCGGTCCCGTAGTGCAAGATGTATGGGGCGACGATGCCGGAATGCAGGCCCGCGCCGAACGAATCAAAGCCCGCCAGGCTCAGTTCGCGGCCGATCACCGCTTCGTGCGCAAAACTGCCGCCCGGCCCGCCGTATTCCTCCGGAATCGAGGGACAAAGCAGCCCTGCGGCGCCAGCTTTGTTCCAGACGTCCCGGTCATACATGCCCTGCTCGTTCCAGCGATCGAAATGCGGCACGTATTCGGCCGCAACGAAGCGCCGCACCTGCTGCTCGAGCAGGACAAGCTCCTCGGTCATCCAGGCGGCACGGGGCACATTGAGGACGTCCATGACGTAGTCTCTCATTAGAAGGCGGCGCGCCGACTTGCCGCGAACCGCAGGGAAGATTGACAACGCGGCCGCACTTTCTCACAACCAACGGGCCAGAGTCCGAGCATCGCTGAAACGACAGGCGGGGACGCCCTGCACGAACGACGCGCACTGCCGATCTCCAAGACCTGGCCTGCGCACTGGGTAGCGAATGCCTGCCGCGCGCTCCCCGGTTTATTGCTTGCAACCGCGGTCGCAATGGGCGCGGCAATCAGCGCGCCACTGCTTGCTGGAATGTTGCCCATCCCCGCTATGGTGATTGCGCTGCTCATTGGGATCGCTCTCAATTCTTTGGCGCGACGACCGTCGTTTCAACCTGGCATCGTATTTTGCCTGAAAACGATCCTGCGGTGGGCGGTCGCGCTGCTGGGATTGCGCATTGCATTGGGCGAAATCGCCGCCCTTGGATGGCTGACCGCGGTCCTGGTGATGGTTGCAATGATTATCACGATGGGAGCCGGCTTCCTGTTCGCCCGCGCTTTCGGACGCGACGCTGCTTACGGGGCGTTGGCCGGCGCCGGAACGGCGGTGTGTGGCGCGTCAGCCACCCTCGCCACGTCCATTGTCTTACCTGACTACAAGGGAAAAGAAACGGACGTTGCCTTCATCGTCGTAGCAGTGAATGCGCTTTCGACCGGGGCGATGGTGCTCTACCCGCTCGCATGCGCGTCGCTCGGACTCGACCCACGGGCCACCGGGGTAATGTTGGGCGCGACCATCCATGACGTCGCGCAGGTCGTTGGGGCCGGCTATGCCGTATCGGAGACGACCGGTAATACCGCGGTCGTTGTCAAATTGTTTCGTGTGTTCCTGATGTTGCCGGTGGTGCTCGCTGTCGGATGGCTATTTTCGCGGCGGGCGGTAGCAGCGGCTGCCGCGAAAATACCGATTCCGGTCTTTGCCGTCGTTTTTGTCGCCCTGTGCCTCCTCAACAGTATCGCAACGGGGGTTCCGAACCTCGCGGAGATATTTACCCGGATCAAAGCACCCCTGGTGGAGGCATCGAATTGGGGCCTGCTGGTCGCGATCTCTGCGCTCGGACTGGGAACCTCGGTCGGCGGCATTCTTCGGCTCGGCTGGGCTCACATTGCAATCGTGATAGGCACCACGCTCGTCATCCTGCTGGCCGTGACAGCGGGCCTAGTGATGATGCAATGAGCGGCAGCTTCCTTGCGCCCCCGTAATACGTCCGGACCTCGGGTCTTGCTGCTCCCGGACCTGCGCAATAAAAGTGAGCGACGCGCAGGCGAACACCGTCAAAATGTGCTCGCCTGCCATCGAGTTCCACTCCGCTTCGCGGGTCGTGCCGGCGACACCGTCTCGCAGGGATCAAGTCTTCGTCCGCAGCGCCCACTCCGGTTGCGATTTCACCCGACGACAGTTGCTTGTCGTCCCGTGAGAGACGGTCGAGACTCGTTCAAGTTGAGCCCGGCCGGTCCAGGCCGGTTCTGCACGTTGTGAACGGCAAAAACGAGGACACGCTTGCAGATCTATCTTCCCATTGCGGACATGCCGGTCAACGTGTTCGTCATTTTGGCCATGGGACTGGCAATCGGATTCATTTCGGGAATGTTCGGTATTGGCGGCGGATTTTTGATGACGCCGCTTCTGATTTTCCTCGGCATCTCACCTGCAGTTGCGGTGGCGAGCGTCACCGGACACATCGCGGCCTCCTCGATGTCGGGCGCGATCAGCTACTGGCGCCGGCGCGCGATTGATCTTGCGCTCGCGTTCATGTTGCTCGCAGGCGGGATCATCGGCACGGCTTTTGGTGTCTGGCTGTTCACGATCTTGCGAAGCATCGGCCAGCTCGACATCACGATCGGCGTTTCCTATGTGCTTCTTCTCGGTATCGTCGGCACGTTGATGGTAAGCGAGAGCATGCGCGCGATCATTCGCGCACGACAGGGAAAGCCGATCGAACTGCGGCGTCCCGGCAGCCATACGTGGATCCACGGCTTACCGTTCAAGCTACGCTTTAAACGCTCACGCATCTACGTCTCGGCTGTTCCGGTGTGGGCGATCGGCTTCGCGATGGGCTTCATCGGGGCCGTGATGGGTATTGGCGGAGGATTTATTCTGGTGCCGCTGCTCATCTACGTCCTGCGAGTGCCGACTGCCACCGTAATTGGCACGTCCATGGTGCTCACACTGGTTACCATGGCCTCTGCCACGGTGATGCACGCAGCCACCAATCATCTGGTCGATGCGCTGTTGGCGGTCATTCTCATGGTCGGCGGGGTTACCGGCGCACAATTCGGCGCGCGCGCGGGACAGAAGATTAGCGGCGAACGGCTTCGTCTCCTGCTCGGGCTTCTCGTACTCGCAGTCGGAATTCGGTTTGCGCTTGATCTCGTTTTGCCCCCGGATCATCTCTACTCGATCCGTCTTCTGGATGCCGACACGTGACGCGCTGCTCCGCATCAGCGATTATCACGGCGCTCGGCGCGCTCGCCATCTCTGCCGGCCCGGGCGCGGCCGAACGGCTGGTCACCTCGCTCTCCGACCACCGCGTCATGGTGACGTCCAGCTTCATCGGCGAACAGCTCGTCCTGTTCGGCGGCATCGAGCAGGATGCGGCGTCCCGGTCACGGCGGAGCGGCTACGACGTCGTCATTACCGTTACCGGTCCACGCCAAACAGTAGTGACTTTCCGCAAAGAGCGGGCGCTCGGCATCTGGGTCAACGCCGACTCTCGCGTATTTGAAAATGCACCCGCGTACCTGGCCGTACTTTCGAATCGGCCCTTGGATGCCATCACAAACGCCGAGACGCTGCGGCGAATGCAGCTCGGCCTGGACAACATTCCGTTGCCGCAGCGCGCCAGCGTCAACATCGCCGACGCTGCAAGTGATGATCCGTTTCGGGTTTCTTTCATCAATATCAAGCGCGAACACGGTCTTTACCGCGAAGCCTCGAATGGGGTCACGTTTCTCGCCAAGGAATTGTTTCGTGCCTCGATCCCGTTACCAGCCGACGTGCCGATCGGTACCTATGAGGTCGACGTGAGGCTGTTCGCCGACGCGGCGCAGCTCGCACGCGCCTCCTCTCCATTTGAAGTTTACAAATCTGGGTTCGAGCAGGTCGTCACCAATGCTGCGCGCGATCACGGTGTGCTCTATGGCCTCGCCACCGCGGTCATGGCAGTGGCAACCGGCTGGTTCGCTTCCGTGGTGTTCAGGCGCGATTAATCGCTCAGGCACCGCTCGGCGGGGACGGCGTAGAGGCGTCCACGACCCAAAACATGGGCGGTGAACTTCGGCCTCCTGAAGATATCGGCGATTGTTGAGTGCGGGCGACGCTTTTGTGAGGCGTGCGCGGCCTCGACGGGTCGCGCCAGCAGGGGGAATGATTATCTAACGGCAATGCGCGCCGAAGATATTCTCCTGCCGACCTCTGCCGGCGTGTATTGCGAGCTTGGCGGGTTCCACATTGATCCGACGCGGCCGGTCGACAGGGCACTGATCACCCATGCTCACTCCGACCACGCGCGCGCTGGTCATGGGGCAGTTCTGGCCACTCAGGAGACGCTCGATCTCATGCGGCTGCGCTATAGCGAGGATTTCGCCAGGTCCGCGCAGGCTGTCGACTATGGAGAGAAGGTCAGCCTGGATGGCGCCGAGGTAACCTTCCATCCCGCCGGACATGTGCTCGGTTCGGCACAGATCGAGATCGCGGCGAATGGTCTGCGGATTGTTGCCTCTGGTGATTACAAGAACGTCTCGGATCCGACCTGCGCAGCCTTCGAATGCGTGGCATGCGACGTGTTCATCACGGAGGCCACCTTCGGACTGCCGGTGTTTCGTCATGGCGACCCCCAAGTCGAAATCGCCAAACTTCTGCGCTCCGTGGCTCTGTTTCCGGATCGCGCGCACCTCGTCGGCGCCTATTCGCTTGGTAAGGCGCAACGACTGATCGCCCTGATCCGTTCGGCTGGATACGACAAGCCGATCTACCTTCATGGCGCGATGGAGAAGACCACGCGCTACTACGAGAGTCGCGGCATCGACCTCGGCCGTGTGGAGTTGGCCCGCGGTGTAAACAAGACCGAACTGGCTGGCACGATCACATTGTGTCCGCCGAGCATTCTGCGGGAACCATGGTCCCGACGGTTTCCGGAACCGCTGAGCTGCCTCGCCTCGGGTTGGATGCGGGTGCGGGCGCGCGCGCGTCAGCAATTGGTAGAACTGCCATTGGTGATTTCGGATCACGCGGATTGGGAGGGCCTGACGGCCACCATCGCGAGGACCGGCGCCGCGGAGGTGTGGGTCACGCACGGACAGGAAGATGCAATCGTGCATTGGAGCGTGACGCAGGGATTGCGCGCACGGCCCCTGGACATTGCCGGGTATGGCGACGAGGACGAACCGGATAGTGCGTCCGACGATCTCGCTCAGGTCACATGAACCGGTTTGCCGAGTTGCTTGATCGGCTCGCTTACGAGCCCAGCGGCAACAACAAGCTCCGGCTGATGATCGATTATTTCCGCAAAACGCCTGATCCCGAACGCGGATGGGCTCTGGCGGCGCTCACCGGGTCCCTGACCTTTCAACATGCGAAGCCCAGCCTGATCCGCGCGTTGATTGCCGAGCGTACCGATCCGGTGTTGTTCGAGCTGTCCCACGATTACGTGGGCGATCTCTCCGAGACGGTAGCGCTGATGTGGCCTGCAAAGCCGCGGCAGGAACGGCGGCCGCAGGACTTGACACTGTCCTCCGTTGTCACCGCGCTTTCTTCCCTCGGCAAATCGGAGCTGCCGGCACAGCTCGCGCGCTGGCTCGACGAACTCGATGAATCCGGCCGCTGGGCCCTGCTCAAGCTGGTGACCGGCGGATTGCGCATTGGCGTGTCAGGACAGCTGCCGCTGCGATCGGCGAGAGGGATCCGCAGGAGATCGAGCTGATCTGGCCGGCCTTGCAGCCGCCCTATATCGAACTGTTCGCCTGGCTCGAAGGCCGCGCCGATCAGCCCGCAAGCAGCGATCCAGCTCCATTCCGGCCGGTGATGCTCGCCCATGCCATCGAGGACCGCAATCTCGAAGCGCTCGATCCCAAGGATTTTTTGGGTGAGTGGAAATGGGACGGCATCCGGGTACAAGCCGTGACCGGACGCGCGAACGATGGCACACCGGTCGCCAAGTTATATTCGCGCACCGGCGAGGACATTTCCGGAGCCTTCCCCGACCTGATCGAAGCCTTGCGCGTTCCCGGCGCCATCGACGGCGAACTCTTGATCATGCGCGAGGGACGCGTGCAAAGTTTCAACGTGCTGCAGCAGCGGCTCAATCGTAAAGCCGTCAATAGCAAGCTACTGAGCGAATTTCCCGCTCATCTGCGCGCCTACGATCTTCTGGTTGATGGGGACCAAGATCTTCGCGGGCTTCCTTTCGTCGAACGCCGCGCCCGGCTGGAGCGATTCGTCGGACGGCTTGACGAACCTCGGATCGACCTCTCACCACTTGTGGCGTTCACCACCTGGGATGAGCTTGCCCGCGTCCGCGCTGATCCCCAGGCTGCTGGCGCCGGAGCGGATGCCGAGGCGGCAGAAGGCATCATGCTCAAGCGGCGTGACGCGAAGTATGTACCGGGTCGTCCAAGAGGCTCCTGGTGGAAGTGGAAGCGCGACCCTTTGACCATCGATGCAGTTCTGATGTACGCGCAACGCGGCCACGGCAAACGGTCGTCGTATTATTCCGACTATACCTTCGGGGTCTGGACCAGGGGCGAGGATGGCGATGCTCTAGTTCCCGTGGGCAAGGCCTATTTCGGCTTTACCGACGAGGAGCTCATTGCGATCGATCGCTTCGTGCGGCGCAATACCGTGGCGCGTTTCGGCCCGGTGCGTGAGGTCGTGCACGCACGCGACAAGGGACTCGTAGTGGAAGTCGCATTCGAAGGACTGCAACGCTCAACCCGGCACAAATCAGGACTGGCCATGCGGTTTCCCCGCATCAATCGGCTACGGTGGGATAAGCCGCCGACCGAGGCCGATCGACTGGAGACGCTTGAGCGGATGCTCGAGAGAATCGAGAGCACCGAGTGCAACCGCCTCCCGCGAACGCAGAGCGTGATAAAGTGATTCCATGAGCACAACGGGAAAGCCGATGAACGAGAGCTATGTGGCTCGCTTTCTGGGCGGACCACCCCTGTCCGTCATCTTTCGACTTGTTCTGCTGTCAATTCTGGTGGGCGTTATTCTGGAAGCACTCGGGCTCGATCCGTGGAACATCCTCGAGACCCTGCGCACGCTCGTGTTGCGCATCTGGGATATGGGCTTCGATGCGGTGCGCTGGCTGTGGCGCTACCTTTTACTTGGCGCCGCCATTGTGTTGCCGATCTGGTTGATCGTACGGCTCGCGCGCTTCGCAAAAGGGCAATAGCTTGAAACGCGGTACTCCTATTGGGTCGGCCACGGCGCGCGGGTCAGGGCGGCCGCATCGATTCCAACGAGCGCCTCGATTCCGTTGTGGCCGCCCCCGACGAGCGCCTTCAGAAGATCGGACTTGATGCGCGAAATAAGCCCGATCCCATGGAATACGAGCGCACTATAGAGTTGGATCAGCGTTGCGCCCGCTCTGATTTTGGCGATCGCCGCCTCGCCCGAGTCGATGCCCCCCACCCCGACAAGCGGAAACGCGCCCTCCACGCGGACGTAGCTTTCCGCCAGCATCCGCGTCGCGAGCGGAAATAACGGGCGCCCCGACAGGCCGCCCGCTTCCGTTGCGATGCTCTTGTCGCGCAAGTTGGCAGCGCGTGCGACTGTCGTGTTGCCAATGATCATTCCATCGGCCCGGTGCCGGCGCGCCGCGGCGACAACATCATCAAGCTCATGGAGGGTGAGATCCGGCGCAATTTTGATCAAAACTGGGCGTGCTGCGTTTTCCCTCCCTGCTCGCTCCCTTGCGAGCATCGCCCGTGTCAACAGCTCATCGAACTTGTCGGCCCGCTGCAGCTCGCGCAAGCCCGGCGTATTGGGTGATGAAATGTTCACCGCGAAATAATCTACCACCGGCGCCAAGGCTCCGAT